>Ga0255086_1000715_pt1 | contig 9954 bp, 7 predicted proteins | sample Colum_Cont_RepC__FD_188438 | JGI IMG/M metagenome (GOLD analysis project Ga0255086, IMG submission 188438) | Freshwater microbial communities from Columbia River, Oregon, United States - Colum_Cont_RepC_8d | ecosystem: Environmental > Aquatic > Freshwater > River | place: USA: Oregon | collected... | reverse complement strand
GGACAGAAAACATAGAACGGTTAAAAAAGGAAAAATACGATTACGTTATTGATTTACACCATAATTTAAGAACCAAAAGGTTAAAAGCAGCATTAAAAACGCCCGCATTTTCTTTTCCAAAAAGGAATATAAAAAAGTTCTTATTTACTCAATTAAAGTTGAATTTACTATTAAAAGACGAACATGTTGTAGATCGATATTTTGAAGCAGTTAAAAAATTAGGAGTTTTAAATGATTTTCTTCCAAACGAAATTTTTATTAATGACAACAATAAAATAGAATTTGCAAATTATGGGATAGAATCCAAAAATTATTTGGCTGTTTCTGTTGGTGCACAGTTTGCGACAAAAAAAATGCCGATAGAATTTATTTCGCAGGTATTAAATAGTGTTGAAACACCCGTTGTCCTTTTAGGGGATAAAAATGACCAAAAGGAAGCAGAAAAAATCATTGCCTCTTGTCGAAACAAAAAAATCATTTCCTTTTGTGGAAGCTTGAATTTATTACAATCTGCATTTGTTATGAGCCACGCAAAAGCAGCACTATGTCATGACACGGGGCTGATGCATATAGCAGCATGTTTTAAAATTCCTATTATTACTGTTTGGGGAAATACCACCCCTGATTTTGGTATGTATGCTTATACCCCAATGAATAAAAATCAAGCAATTAATTTTGAAGTTGAAAACCTTTCTTGTAGGCCTTGTTCAAAAATAGGATATCAAAAATGTCCAAAAGGGCACTTTAAATGCATGAACCTACAAAACAAAGAAGGGATTATAAAAGAGGTCAATAAAAGGATTAATAATCAATAAAATCTCTTTAAATTTCTTTTTTTCTTGTTGTTCTTTGTTCTATACGTTTTTCAAATTTTTCACCCTTAAAAATACGTTGAACAAAAATTCCTGGAGTATGAATTTGATTTGGGTCGAGCTCTCCAGCAGGAACCAATTCTTCAACTTCAGCAATAGTGATTTTTCCGGCCATTGCCATCATAGGATTAAAATTTCTGGCTGTTGCTTTATATACTAAATTTCCTTCTGTGTCTCCTTTCCATGCTTTTACGATGGCAAAATCTGCAGTTAGCGCGGATTCTAAAATGTGCGGTTTTCCATTAAAAATGCGCATTTCTTTACCTTCGGCTACTTCTGTTCCAAAACCAGCAGGAGTAAAAAAAGCTGGAATACCAGCACCACCGGCACGACATCTTTCAGCTAACGATCCTTGAGGAATTAAATCTACTTCTAATTCACCAGATAACATTTGTCTTTCAAACTCATCATTCTCTCCCACATAGGAGCTAATCATTTTTTTAACTTGTTTGTTTTGTAGTAATAAACCTAAACCAAAATCATCGACACCGGCATTATTTGATATGCAAGTTAAATTTTTAACACCGATTTTTACTAACTCATTAATGGAGTTTTCAGGAATACCACAGAGGCCAAAACCACCAACCATTAAAGTCATGTTGTCTTGAATACCCTCAAGTGCTTTATCCACATTTTCTACAACCTTATTCATAATTTATATCCCAAAAGGATTTTCGTTCTTAAATTCTCTGCCTCCCTTTTCCTCACCTTTACACGCATACTTATCTTTGTCATAATTCGGCGGTTCAGGAAAATCATCAGTGGATATTCCAATTTTTGGATCGGCATATACTTTATTCATGTAGTATCCCCAAATAGGTAGGGCTAATGTTGCCCCTTGGGCAAGACCTGTATATTCAATACGAACCCCACGATCTTCAGCTCCGACCCACACTCCTGTAACCAACTCAGGTGTCAAACCAATAAACCAACCATCAGAGTTGTTTTGGGTAGTACCTGTTTTTCCTGCTATTGGATATTTTATTCCGCCATATGGTAATCCGCTTCGTAGCCTTGTACCCGTCCCCCTTTCGATAACGCCTTTCATTAGTTTTAAAGTTTCATATGCAGCGCTTTCATCAAAGACTTCTTTTGGATTTGTATCAGCACTATAAATAACCCGACCATTTCTGTCTTCAATTCTTAAAATAGTTTGAGGCTTGATAAAAATACCATGGTTTACAAATACACATTGTGCACCGACTAAATCAAACAGAGAGATATCAACAGACCCCAAACACATTGCCGGAGTGATGGATTCGCTGGGTAAATTAATATCCATAGCTCTTAAAAATTTTGCCAGCGTTTTTGGCCCGGCAAAACCACCCATTTGACCCATTAGATAAGCGGTTGTTGGGTTAGATGAACTAACTAAACCTTGTCCAACAGTTCCCGAACCACCACCTTTCGGGCACCATTTTCTTCCTGTGTTATTTCCCAGTGTATCATAAATTTCTACGCAAGTAGAACCGCTTACAGGCGAACAAGGTTTGGCAACCCCCATATTCATAGCGGTACAATAAACAAAAGGTTTCATAGTTGATCCCACTTGTCTTTTTCCTGTACGAACGTGGTCATATGCAAAATGTTTGATGTCTACGCCTCCGACCCAAGCTTTTACGAATCCGGTTTGAGGCTCAATGGATATTAAACCTGAGTGAATATAACCCTTGTAATATCGTATTGAATCGTCAGGAGTCATAACAGTATCTATCTCTCCTCGGTAAGAAAAGACACGCATTTGAGAGGGTTTTTTGAACGTTTTTAGTATTTCTTCATCACTCGCGCCTTCTTTTTTTAATTGTCTATATCGATCGGTAGATTTTCTTGCATTATGCATAATTAGATCAATATTAGCTTGAGAAAGAGAATTTGAAAAAGGAGGGTTTTTAAGTGTTTTAAAACTACCATTAAACAAACCTTGAAGTTCGGTTCTCAAATGTCTATCGACAGCATATTCAGCATGTTTTTGCATTCTTAAATCTAGAGTGGTATAGATTTTTAAACCATCTTGGTAAATGTTGTATTGCAAACCGTCTTCTCTTTTATACATTAATGAACCATCTGGGTTTTTTTTAGAAAACAATTCGGTTACTTCTTTTCTAATCGCTTCTCTAAAATAAGGCGCTATGCCGTCTTTGTGGTCTACACGTTGGTAATCAAGATTTACAGGCTTGTTTTTAAGGTCATCATATTCTGCTCGGGTTAATTTATTTTTTAATGCCCGATTATTTTTTTCTGAATTTTTAAGCCACTGCATGAGTACTTGGTTTCTTCGTTCAACCGCCCGAAGAGAGTCTTTTGCTCTACGTTCGTAAATTTCTTCTTTACTCACCTTTGAAATATCAACACCTTTTTCGCCCGCAATAATGCGCTCATAATTTTTAACTTTTGGTGTGTAAGGATTATATAAAGACGGATTTTTACACATTCCAACCAGCATCGCTGCCTCTTCTTTTGAAAGAGTTTTTGCCGTTTTGTTAAAATAAATTTTTGCCGCATTATCTATACCTACAGCATTGTACAAAAAGTCGAATTGATTCAAGTACATCGTAATGATTTCTTCTTTGGTGAATCGTTTTTCTAAACGTGTCGCAATTATGTTTTCTCGTGCTTTTTCCCCAATTCTTTTAAAGATATTATCTGCTTTTTCAAATTCTTCCTTTTTACCGGTTATTTTCGCCATTTCTTCTCGCTCTCTTCTTTGAAGCGTAAAGATTAGTTTTGATAATTGTTGTGTAATAGTTGATGCCCCACCTGCTTTTCCCGCTTTTGCAACAGCCCTTCCAAGCGCTTTAAAATCTACACCAGAATGTTCTAAAAACCGTTCGTCTTCCGTTGAAACCAATGCATCAAGAACGTTTGATGATATGTTTGAATAAGAGACACTTGTTCTATTCACCTTGAAATAGCGTCCAATAGTATCTCCATTTTCAGCCAAAACAAGGGAGGCTTGTAGTTCAGGTGGATTATCCAACATTGAAACTGGAGGCATAGAATCTTCAGGTTGAAAAGCTATTAAAGAGAATACGAGAAGAAAAGGAGTCAAAGCGACACCCCAAAATGTATAAATTACTTTTTTATTAACGGATTTATTTGTTGGCTCTTTTTTCTCCTTCATGAAAATAAATTTAGCTATTATACACAAAATTAACGTAAAACATCCATTCTCTGACTGTCAAGTTTTAACAATATGAACATCATTATGGTGAAAGACAGAATTGAAGAACCACCATAACTAAAAAAGGGTAGGGGTATTCCTATTACCGGAGCAAAACCAATGTTCATACCGACGTTGATAGCGACGTGATAAAACACAATCATAGCCACACAGTATGCATAAACCCGATTAAAAACAGAACGTTGACGTTCGGCAATAAAAACTATGCGGATTAAGATGGTCATGTAAATCAACACTAAGGTGATTGAGCCAATAAAACCCCATTCTTCTGCAAAAGGACAAAAGATAAAATCGGTTTCACTTTCAGGAACATGATTCGCTCGAACACTTGAAACGGAAGCGTTTCTATAACCTTTTCCATTAAATCCGCCTGATCCCACGGCTGCCATTGCTCTGTTTCTATTATAATCCTCTCCATCCGGATCTTCGCGCATACCCAAGAAAAACTCAATACGTTCTTTTTGATGCGGAGCCAAACTTGAAAAGCCAAAATGAACAGTAAAAACAACCGTCAATGATAGAACGTATCCCAATATTATGGCAGTTGTTAAATTTCCACGATCTCTTCTGGAACTATACTTTTGAACGAAGAAAAAGCCAATAAAACCAATTATTGATAGTGTTATAATAATGAATATAAAACCAGAAATTTCCAAAGAAGACAACCATGAAAACACGACATACACCCTTGAAGACAATACGGTCAGAACGGCCAAAATTATTACGACAAAAAGGATTGGAATAAAGTGTGTTCCTACCCAAGTTTGTTTGAATTTTACCCCGGGAAATGAGTTTATAACGTTTAGTATTATGGGATCGAAAGTAATACCCTCTCTGTACATAACAAACAAAAAAGAAGTAAATACAACAAACGTTCCCGCATCGGGTTGTAGTAAGATTAAAAACATGGGAAACAAAATGATTGAAAAAGCCATTAAAACTTGTTTCGTATCTTGTGTTTTTAAATTTGCCGTACTAATAAAATTTGCCAATAAAATGGCTGCAGAAATCTTTGCAAATTCCGCAGGTTGAATCCCTAATGGCCCAATTCCCAACCAAGCCCGTGCTCCGTGCACAGGAGGCATGAAGAGAACAATGACTAATAATAACATTGTGCCCGCATAAATGGGCAGGGCAAATTTTTTATAGATATCAGAATCAATTAAATAAACAATAAAACCTATAAACAGCGCTATTCCTAACCACATTATTTGTTTTCCATAAAGTTGAGAAATATCAAACAGGTTTGGATTTTTTTCATTGAAGGCAACTGAATACAAGGTTGTAACCCCCATTATTATGAGAACAGAAAGTAAAATCACCAAAAACCAATCTATGCGACCGGTTATAGACTGATTATTCCTCATTCTTTTTCATTTTCAATATTTGAAAGCTTCGCTTCCATTATTCTTTTTTCTTTTCCTTCGTTTGTGATTTTTCCTGTCAAATATTTTTCAATAACCAAACTAGCAGTTGGTGCGGCCCAAGTTCCACCAAAACCTGAGTTTTCAATAAAAACAGCAATCGCAATTTTTGGGTTTTCTTTTGGCGCAAAGGCTATGAAAACAGAGTGGTCTTTACCGTGCGGATTTTGAACTGTTCCTGTTTTACCACAGATAATAATGTCTTCTAGCATGGCAGATTTTGCCGTTCCCCCCGCCTCATTTACCACCCTTCTCATACCCTCAATAATTGATTCATAGTGTTTTGAATCAACCATCGTATAATTTTTTTGTTTAAATATTGCCAAAGGCCCTTTTCCAGAAACAGATTTTACAAAATGAGGTGTGTAAAACCATCCTCGGTTAGCAATTATAACTGCAATATTTGCCATTTGTAAAGGAGTTAATTTAACCTCTCCTTGGCCAATCGAAATAGATCGAATGCTACTAAATTGCCAATTGTGGTAGCCGTACCATTTGTCGTAAAAAGAAGGCCCAGGAATTAACCCCTTTCTTACACCAGTTATATCTGTTTTTAGTTTTACTCCTAGTCCGAAACTATTCATGTATTTTACCCATTTAGCCAATCCGATTTCAGCATCAGCATAAGGGTTTTTATGTTTCCCTTGCTGTATTATTTTTTTCATGACATAATAAAAGTAAGGGTTACAGGAATATTGAACCGCTTTAGGAATATCCTCAGCCATGGGGTGACCGTGACAACCAACCATACTTTTTGTACAAGGAAAACCAGAATTTGCAGTTATTACGCCTTCTTGCATCCCAATTAATCCTTGAACCAACTTAAAAATAGATCCTGGTGGATATTCTGACGCTAAAGGTCGAGGATAAAGAGGAAGATTTTGGTCTTTGTTTAATTTCGGATAGTTTTGACTTATATTTCTTTTTCCAATTAATAGGTTAGGATCAAAAGACGGCGCAGAAACAAAAGTTAGTATTTCACCGGAAGACGGCTCTATGGCAACAATACAACCTTTTTTGTTTTGCATTAATTTCTCTGAATATGCTTGTAATGTAATATCAAGACCTAGTTTTAGGTTTGCCCCAGGTTTTGCAACAGTATCGTATTTACCATTAGCATATGATTGAATGGCATTATTCATCGCAGATGTTACCACATATCGAATTCCTTTGACGCCACGTAATTCTTTTTCATAATATCGCTCAAGACCGGTTCTTCCTATGTTATTAGAAGGTTTATAAAATCGATCTTTTTTAATTTCTTCACCTGTAACTTCTGCTAAATAACCCAAAATATTGGCGCCATTAGCAAATGGGTAGCTTCTCATACTAGTGGCTTCTTCATAAAAGCCGGGAAAACGATCTAAATAGGGTGCGATTTTGAGAATTTCTTCTAAGGTCAACTCTTTGAGAAAAGGATATGCTCGGGAAGGAAGATAATTAGAGGTTCTTTTTTTCGTGCTTTTATTATAATAAGTTCCTTCTCCCTCTATTATTTCTTTAAATCGTTTTCTTACATCTTCTTTTGTCCAACCCAATATTTTTGCAAAAGCTATGGTGTCAAAATTTTTAAGCTTGTCTTCGACAAACATTAAATTATAATATACTTTATTGGATACGATTTGTTTGTTATTTCGATCAAAAATAGCCCCTCTATTAGGAGTGATTTCTTTTCTTTTTTCCGCTATTTCCTGCGCTCTTAACACCCAAGACTCATCGACGACTTGCATGTAAAACAAGCGCATGCTATACAACAAACCAACAATAATGATAAATACAATTATTACAAATAGTTTTTTCTTTTTTGAAGAAAACATATTGTAAAGCCCAACAAATAATAAAAGAGCAAACACTACTTAAAACACTTTTTTTCAGCACAATCAATATTTCATCTAGTCGAAACGATTCGAGAAGGAAAAACCAAAAATTATGAATAACAAGTAAAGACCCGAAAGTTAATAAGTGCCATCTGAATCCCATGTCCAAGACATTTGGGTTTTTAATAACATCATAACCATCTCTTGGACCAAAATATTTATATATCATAGGTCTTAACATCGCTGTTACAGTAGCTGCAGACGCGTGCAATCCAAAAGTATTGGAAAATAAATCGACAGAAAAACCCAATAAAAAAGAAAGAGATAGACAGGTGAAAATATTATAATTGAAAGGCATTATAGCAATAAACAAAGGATAAGCCATTAGGTATATTCCAAGACCGGGCTCTATCGCATTTAAAATAAATACCTGTAGCAAAAGGAGCCCAAAAAATCGTATAAGTGGTATTAATATTATTTCCATTATTTATTTTCTTCGATAGGGATTCCCTGTTCTAATTTCTTTTGTTCTTGTTGCATTAAATTTTTGACAACATATACGTTTTGAAGCGCCTGATAATTTTCTGTAAATTTTATTACAACATTCCAAATGGGTTTTCCTTCAATCGGAATTAATTTTTCTACTTTTCCAACAGGAATACCTTTAGGAAAAACTCCAGATCCACCGCGCGTATACACCATGCTGTTTTTTGCTAGTTTTATATCGCTTGAAATACCAATTACGGAACCCCTTTTTGAATCATTTCCCTGCCACTTCAAATATCCTGTTAATCCACTTGGCTCAATAACAACATCAACATTGCTGTTTTCTGTAAGAATGGTTTTAACGAGCGAAAAATATTTACTTGTCATGTAAACTACACCAACAACACCTTTATCTGAAAAAACCCCCATCCCCGATTGAACACCTTGTTCACTTCCTATATTTAAAGTAAAGTAATTGTTTCTTCTCGTTGTGGTGGAATTAATTACAACCCCAGGAATGTATTCATATTTTTGCTTGTAAAGGGTGTCATTTATTTTAATAAGTTCAGCAGAAACTTTTACAAAATTTGACATTTGATTTTTTCGAAGTCTTACATTTTCATTTTGAAGCAAAGAGTTGTTTTCTTCCAGATGAAAAAATTTGGAAAAATCATTTTGCCAACCGAGCAAAGCGCCAGAAACGGCCCAAGAGGATGTAAGAAATTGACCCTTGGGATATGCGATATAACTAAAGTAAAAGCCTAAGGAAATTACTTGTAGTAGAACGAAGAAAATAAATATTCTGAAGCGCTGAAAAAACGCAATCAAATTCTGCATAAACAAAGTTATAAAACTCTGCTTAAACTAAGCACAGTTAAAAGAAATCAATCGCGAATTAGGAACTGATATTTGTTAATATTTTTTAAAGCAATGCTTGTTCCTCGTGCAACTGCCCTTAATGGGTCTTCTGCAATCCAAACAGGAAGCTTGGTTTTGGAGGAAATTCGCTTATCTAAGCCGCGAAGCATTGAACCACCACCCGCTAAATAAATACCTGTTTTGTAGATGTCGGCAGAAAGTTCAGGAGGAGTTAATTCTAACGCGCTTAAGATTGCTTCTTCAATTTTAGCGATTGTTTTATCAAGAGCATAAGCCACCTCCGAATAGGTAACAACAATTTCTTTCGGAATACCCGTTACTAAATCTCTTCCTCTAACCGCAAAATCTTCAGGTGGATTATCCAATTCAGGTATTGCAGCACCCACTTCAATTTTAATTTGTTCAGCAGTTCGCTCTCCCACAAGCATGTTGTGTTGACGGCGCATGTATTCTTCGATGTCATTTGTAAAATCATCACCCGCAATACGAATGGATTTATCACAAACGATACCTCCTAAAGCGATTACGGCAATTTCTGAAGTTCCCCCACCTATATCAATAATCATATTTCCCATTGGTTCTTCCACGTCGATGCCAATACCAATTGCTGCTGCCATTGGCTCGTGGATTAGGTATACTTCTTTTGCACCCGCATGTTCAGCAGAATCACGAACGGCCCTCTTTTCAACTTCAGTAATACCTGAAGGAATACAGATAACCATTCGCAATGATGGATTGAACAAGCTTCTTCCGGGATTAATCATTTTAATCATTCCACGAATCATTTGTTCTGCACTTTGGAAATCGGCAATCACACCGTCTTTTAGAGGCCTAACTGTTTCAATTAAACGGTGGGTTTTTCCATGCATTTGTTGTGCTTTCTTACCGATTGCAACAACTTTTCCTGTTTGAATGTCTTTTGCCACTATAGACGGCTCATCAACAACAACCTTATCATTCCAGATAATTAGTGTGTTTGCCGTTCCTAAGTCAATGGCGATTTCTTGTGTAAAGAAGTTAAACAAACCCATGATAATTTTATTTGCTAATATGTATAAATACCCTACTTACTAAAAAAACGAAAAAAAGTTTCAAAAAAATGAAACACACAAAGTTAGTGTTTAAAATGACGCGTTCCAGTAAAAACCATTTTTAATCCTACCGAGTTGCAATAATCAATAGAAAGTTGGTCTTTTATAGACCCCCCTGGTTGGATAACAGCAGTTACACCAGCATTGTGAGCAATTTCTACACAATCAGGAAAAGGGAAAAACGCATCTGATGCCATTACAGCC
>Ga0255086_1000714_pt1 | contig 9964 bp, 12 predicted proteins | sample Colum_Cont_RepC__FD_188438 | JGI IMG/M metagenome (GOLD analysis project Ga0255086, IMG submission 188438) | Freshwater microbial communities from Columbia River, Oregon, United States - Colum_Cont_RepC_8d | ecosystem: Environmental > Aquatic > Freshwater > River | place: USA: Oregon | collected... | reverse complement strand
GAGTCAGAGGGAGGGTGAGATCAAGAGGACGGTGGCTGCGCCAACTGCGCGAGTGCCGCTTGTTCGCAAGCGATCAGCAGCCGCTCACGCAAGGCACTGTCATCCATCGTGCGCGCCACAGCCACCGCGCCGATGAGCATGGCCGTCACGGACAAGCTGGTGTTTTCGTCGCAGCGGCTGAACTGGCGAACAGACTCCAGCACGCGCCCGCTCATCGACGCAAAAGCCTGGGTGTAGGCGCTTCGCACGGCAGGCTCCCGGTGCGCGATGTCGGTGGCGAAAAACGCGAGGGGGCAGGGCCAGTCCGGTTTGGCCGAGCTGTCCTTGTCGAGATATGTCGCCAGCAGCTGGCGAATCCAGGCGCTATGGCTCACGTCGGCTGGCTTGCCTCTGGCCAGACCGCTTTGGCTGGCGGCGTGCTGAATCGTCGCCGTGTAGAGCTGGCTTTTGCTCTCGAAGTGGGCGTAGAACGCCCCGCGCGTCAGCGCGCAGTCGGCCATGATGGCGTCGATCGACGTCGCGTCGTAGCCCTTGGAGATGAACATCTTGTAGGCGCTGGCAAGCACTGCTTCGCGTGTTTTCTCGGTGTGACCCTTGGGATACGGCATGGCGACATCTCTTCTGAATATGTTCTTGAACATATTCTGCATCCCATTAGCCTGAGACTTGAAATGACTACCCAGGCAAGCCGCGCATGTTCGCCGCCACGATAAAAACTTTGATCCACCTGCTGCCTGAGACTGCGGCCAATGCGCTGATCCGCAAGCTGGCGGCACGCGTCGCACCCATCCCCGTCGCCGCCGCAGAGCAGGCTGCGCTCAGCAAGGCGAGCCGCTTTCGCTATGGCCCTGATTCGGGCAATGCAGCCTGGAGCTGGGGGCAGGGGCCATTGGTCATTCTCGTGCATGGCTGGGGTGGGCGCGGTGCGCAGATGGCACCACTGGCTACCTCCATCGCCGAAGCCGGGTTTCGCTGCGTCGCATTCGATATTGCGGGCCACGGTGAATCTCAGCAGCACAGCACGCAGTGGGAATACTTTCTGCGCGACATCCAGTTGGTGACGGCTCATCTGGGTGAAGAACCCTTCGCTTACGTCGGCCATTCCGCCGGCGCATTGACGATGATGGCTGCGCGCAGCCGGGGGCTCAGTGCCTCGCGATACGTCTGCATCTGCGCGCCCTCGTATCCGTTTCCGCCCATCCAGGTGCTGCGCCGCAAGCTCGCACCCCGGCAGTCGCTTCTCGAAAACTATCAGCGCCATCTCGCAAAGCAGTTTTCCAGCCACTGGGACGACCTCAAAGCGGGCGCGGCGTTTCGCGGTGCGGGGGCCGACTTGCTGCTGTTCTATGACGAGACGGACCGCTTCGTATCGCATCAGGAGGGCGACCGCATCCAGGCCCTGTGCCCCGGCGCGCAGCTGGTGAAGACCAATGCGTATAGCCACCAGAAGATTCTGCTCGCGGATGAGCTGCACCAGGCAGTCATCTCGTTTCTGAGTAGCTAGTGCCATGCACGAGCCTGTCCTTGATCTCTCCACCGTCGCGTGGTCGCGCCAGAAGGAGGTGGTGCGCGTGTTCTACAAAGAGATGTGGGACCACGCGGACACGTCGCTCGTCCCGCAGCTATTCCATCCTGGATTCACGTTCCGAGGCTCGCTCGGCCCAGTTCTCGTGGGCCACGAGCAATTTATCGGCTACGTCCAGTTTGTGACGGCTGCACTGGAGCGCTACACCTCAGACATCCTGGCGCTTGTTGAAGAGGGGAACCAAGTCGCTGGAAAGCTACGCTTTCACGGCCACCATTGCCGTGAGCTGTTTGGCGTTGCGCCCACCGGGCGTCACATTTGGTGGTATGGCACGCCGCTGTTCACCTTCGAAGGCGACCGCATTCGCGATCTATGGGTTCTCGGTGATATCCACGCCCTCATCGAGCGTCTCAAGTCGGATTCCTTTGCGGCCTGACCAAGGTGTTCGGATTTCCCAAGTTGAATGTCTTGCCTTACGAAGGAGAAAGCGGTGTCACGTCGAAAAATCGTTACCGAAACCGTGATTCATAGAAGCGCAGCGGACGTCTACCGGTATGTGACGAGCCCGTCCGAATGGCACGAGTGGTTTCCCTCATCGTTACCGACCGGTGCCCCATCGCGCTCTTTGCGCAAGGGCGAGCGTTTCGATGTTGCCACGCGGCAGAAGCCAATCAGCTTCCTGCCTTACGAAGTGCGTCGCAGCCTCACCTATGAAGTCATCAATGCCGTTCCAGGCAGGGCGTGGCAAGTCATCGCGCACTCACCGGCGGTGGACACCGATACCTCGTATGAATTGATCGAGGTGGATGGAAAGACACAATTTCGCAGAGTTTTCTTCTACGAAGCAAAGGGCTTTTTCAAACTGATCGAGCCCATCCTCCTGCGGGGCTCGATTGAAAGGCAAGCCGCCACAGCGCTGGTCAATCTGAAGAGATTGTTGGAGTCAATGCCGTGACTTCCACACACATCACTCCGCGCCTGCGGTCTTTAGTGGCCATGCAAACCTGGAGAAGGTTGTCCGCTGACGGCTTGAGATCGTGACCAAAGTAGGTTCAGACCTATTCCCTGCCGCGATGTTGCGGTGCACCGAGCGCCTTGATGCCAGCCACGTTGATTGAAGTTCGCCGCCCGTACAGCCCAGAGCAAGAAACAGCTCTGATCGAGGCCGTTCACACCGCGCTGGTGTCCAGTTTCAAGATTCCGCCCGAAGACAAAACGGTGCGGCTGGTCAGCCACGCGCCACACCGGATGGCTTGCTCTCCAAGCCTTGAACATCCCGACCTTTTTACGCTGGTCAGCATTGACGCATTCAGCGGCAGATCCGTGGATACAAAGCGGGCGCTCTACAAAACCATCGTCATCCATCTTGAGTCCTTGGGCATTCCGCCAAGCCACGTCACCATTCTGTTGCGCGAGCATCCAAAGGAGAATTGGGGCATTCGCGGAGGTCGCGCCGGTTCGGATGTTGATCTGGGTTTCAACGTGGACGTTTAGCCGGTAGGCACTCGCCTCCGTCAGGACGGCGCACACGTCTTCCCACGATCAGCGTGTTTGCTTGCAAAACCTGCCTCTCCTTCCCCCCTGAGCCGGAGCACCTCATGCAAATCCACAAGGGCGACGTTGCCCTTATTACTGGCGCCTCACGCGGGTTGGGTGCAGTGATTGCCGAAGCCCTGGCAGCGCGCGGCATGCAGCTGGTGCTGGTCGCGCGCTCAGAGGCTGATCTCGACGCGGTGCGGCGCCAACTGCTGGCGAAGTATCCCATCGAGGTGCTGACACTCACCGCCGATCTCAGCGATGAATCGGCCCTGCCCACACTGGTCGCCGATGCCCTGCGCCGCTTTGGCCGGATAGACGTGCTCATCAACAACGCTGGCGTCGATCATCCGCTGCGCTTCGATGCTGTGAACGCGGCGGATATTGGCCGAACCCTGTTCATCAACCTCACCGCGCCAATCCTGCTGTCGCGCCTCTGCCTGCCGCACATGCAGCAGGCCGGCCGCGGTCACATCGTCAACATCGCCTCCATCGCGGGGCTGATGTCATCGGCCTACGAGGAGTTGTATGTCGCGGCCAAGCACGGGCTGGTCGGGTTTACGCGCGCATTGCGGCTCTCGGCGCAGGAGCTGCGCTGGCCGGTGAGTGCCTCGGTGATCTGCCCCGGTTTCATGGATGGCACCGGCATGTATGAGCAGATGAAATCTCAGCATCAGGTCAAGGCCCCGGCCTCGATGGGCAGCTTGAGTGCGCAGCGACTGGGGCAATGTGTGATCGACTGCATCGAGCAGGATCGACCCGATGCCGTGCTGATGCGCGGCGCGCCACGCGGGGTGGTGGTGCTGCAAAACCTGTTGCCGCGATTCTACGAACGCCTGTGCGGGTGGCTGGATACGGCGGCGCCGTTTCGCACGGTGGCCAATGCGAATCTGGGGAAAGAGGTTCGCTGAAGCGAATTGGGCCGAGCGTTTCGAGGCACTCGATGTTGATGTCATTGCCTACGTGCCAGAAATGCACAGATCTGCTCGCCAACATTCGAGTCCCACATCACTTTGTTATGGCCCAGTCCCTGGGTTTTCAGTAGTTGTGCGCGTGCGACCTTGTTTTGGATGCGCTCGCCATCGGCAGGGTCGATCTCTCGATCCTCGGCGTCATAGACCAGCATCAGCTCTTCGTGCTCGTCGATCCGGTAGGCATCGCCACGATCCAGTGCAGCCCAGCTCATCCTCAACTGTTCTGCGTAGATGGGCTTGAGATGCTCCAGCACCTGACTGTGGACGTTGAGTTGCGCCTTGAGTACCTGGAGCAGTGGGTATGGAGCCCTTGGCGAGCAGAGGCAAACGCCCACCATAACCGGCGTGCAAAAGCAGAGCGAAGCGGCGCTTTTGCACGTCCGTGTTGATGGCGTTGTTAGCCCCACACACCTTCTGCCACCTCAACAACGGTTCCACCGACGAACACTTCGATTTCGCCTTTTGCCCTGTTTGTTCTTAGCGCCAAAGTGGACGGCCTTCTCATTTCATAGCCTTGCCCGACGGTCAATTCGGTGTTTGAGCCACCAAATATCTTGTGATGCGCAACGTAGGCCGCCAACGACCCGTTACTACTCCCCGTGGCAGCATCTTCGGGGATGCCGTAAAAGTCGGCAAAAACCCGAACACTTAGATTTTGGTTTTCTTCGTAACCTTCCCTACTGAATACCAAGATGACTTTGGCCCAAGCGTCATTGACCAAAGCGAAATAGTCGTCTTTGTTGATTTTGACTCGCTTGAGCGCCGCCAAATTTGCCAGCGGCACGATGAGCGTCGGGAAGCCGGTTGACACCTCTTCAATAGGAAATGCTGAGTCGATATCTGACACGGCGATACCCAATATACGGGAAAGCGTATCCACATCGCCCCGCTTTCCGAACCTAGGAGGCACTTGCTTCATCCACAATTGGGACAGTTGCTCTGATGTTCCCGTAAATGAAACGGGGATTTTTCCGGCACGAAGATTGAGCACCACATCGTTTGCAGTTGTCAGGCACAACTTGTTGCGGATGATGTGGGCTGTTCCAAGCGTGGGGTGCCCTGCGAACTCCACCTCGGCGTTTGGCGTGAAAATGCGGACATCATAAGCACCGTCTTTCGGTTGTCGCGATGTAATGAATGTTGTTTCGGAGAAGTTTATTTCTTTGGCTATTTTCTGCATTTCCTGATCGGACAAAGACTCACAGTCTATGAAGGTTGCCAGCGGGTTCCCGCCATATTTCCGGCTTGTAAATACATCGGTGATAAAAAACTTTGGCTTGTTCATTCTGGTTGCTCGTCCTTCGAGTGGGGCTAACACTCAAGCTTAGCCGCGTTCTTGCCGTAGCGAAGCGGAGGCAAGAACGTCGGCTGGAGCGAAGTCGGCCGAGCGTTTCGCGGCACTCGATGTTGATGTCATTGCCTGCGTGCCAGAAATGCGCAGATCTGCTCGCCCACCTCCGCGTCCCACATCACCTTGTTGTGGCCTAGTCCCTGGGTCTTCAGCAGTTGTGCACGTGTGACGTTGTTCTGGATGCGCTCGCCATCGGCAGGGTCGATCTCTCGATCATCGGCGTCATAGACCAGCATCAGCTCTTCGTGCTCGTCGATCCGGTAGGCATCGCCACGATCCAGTTCAGCCCAGCTCATCCTCAACTGTTCTGCGTAGATGGGTTTGAGATGCTCCAGCATCTGACTGTGGACGTTGAGTTGGGCCTTGAGTACCTGGAGCAGTGGGTATGGAACCCTTGGCGAGCAGAGGCAAACATATTTTTCAGCGACAAGGCCCAGGTGACGCCGCCTGGCCATGATGGACATGCCCGCCGCCGAGTGCGCGACGATGCCGTGGACGGGCTCCTGCAAATGCTGGGCAAGCTCGGCAGTGTCATCAGCGAAGTGGTTGAATGCCACGCGGCATCTTGGCGAGTCTCCGTGTCCGCGCACGTCGATGGCCACCGCCTTGAACCCCGATTGCGCGAGCCGCTGCGCCAGCGTCGCCATCTGCGCGGCGCGGCCGCCCCAGCCATGCACCAGGATAACCAGCGGCCCCTCACCCCAAACCAAGGCGCGTTTCCTGGGGCGGCCAAACGAAATCACCTGCGCCGATTTCAGCAGCTCCCGATCTCTCAGCTTCAAAGACAATTTGGGCGTCAGGCTGGCGAGAAACACAGCTGTCGATACGGCGTAGCCAGTGGGCAAGGCGCGTAGCCCGATGCCTGCAATTTTCTCGATCATGCTGGGGCCGCACTGGATGAGGCAGGGTGGGTCAGGCCGCTCAACCATTGGCCCAATAGATCGTTGACACGCATTGCTTGTTCTTCCATCACGAAGTGGCCCGCATCCGCAATCAGCGTCAGCTCCGCATGGGGTGCGCGCGCCGCGAGGTCGTGGGCAATGGCGGTGCCGCAATAGCGATCATTCTGCCCCCAGATGATCGCCATCGGCATGTGCAGCAGCGACATGTCACGGCTCAAATGGGCGCGTGGTTCAAGCTGGTAGTAGCGATAGAAGTGCAGCACATAGCGCCGCCCGGCCGCCGTGCGCATCCAGCCGATGTAGTCCTCCAACTCGTCCGACGAAAACGCCGCTGGCACGTCGCGCCGCAGGTCTGCGGCATGAGCGGCATGCACATTGGCATGGCTGGAGAGCCACCGCAGTATGGGGTTGCGAGCCGCGCGACAGATCTGCTTTGTTCGACGATAGAACGAGGTGGAAGTGAAGGTGAGATGCGCTCTGGAGTTCAGAATCGCCAAGCGCAATACGCGGTTGCTATATCGCTGAGCGAAGCCCAACGCCAGGTGCCCACCATAGTCATGGCCGGCCAGATTGAAGCCCTGAAGGCTGAGGCCATCCACCAGCGCCAGCAGTCGCGCCATTTCCAGATCGTAGCTCGTGGGCAGCGACAGGGATCGCGTCGATTCGCCCCAGCCAAGCCAGTCCGGCGCAATGACGCGATGGGTTTTGCTCAGCGCCTGGATTTGATGCCGCCAGCAGCGATGGTGCTGTGGATAGCCATGCAACAGCAGCAGGGGTTCGCCAGACCCCACGTCGAGGTAGCGAATCTCTGCGCCGTTGATGGCAGCGGTCTTCAGTTCACTGGCCATGCTGTTTCGCGCGGAGCCATTGCACGATGCCTTCGGCAATGTCCTCCCAACCCGTCTCCGCCACAAAGCCATAGTGCCCGCGATGGGGATAGCTCAGAAGATCGCCTTTGTATTTGTCTGCCAGTGCCTGCCCGACCTCTGGAATCACCAGACGATCTTTCTCGCAGACCACCGAGACCATCGGGCAGCGCACATCCCTTGCATTGACTCGTATCCGGCCCGCAGCAATCTCGCTCGTGGCTCGCCCGCTCTCCGGCACCTGCAAGGCGAATAACTCCGACCGCAAGGGCTCGCTGATGGTGTTGAAAATGAGATCGTTCAGGTCACGCTGCCTCGGTATGAGCGGCTTGCTGCTGAGGGTCTCGCGCAGGTTGTTGACGGTTTCCAGCGCGATGGGTAAATCGCTTCTCAGCAGCTCGATCAATCTCGCCAGAGAGGGCTGCGCCGCCAAAGCGATGGCAGCTTTTGGTAGCCGGCTGTAGGTCGATGCGATCCAGCCATGCGCGGTGTCCCAGCGGATGCCGCCGGGTGGCAGCGAGCAGACGAGAGCAGCGGCGCGGACGGCATTCAGCTCGGCGAGCTTTTGCGCGATCAGCCCGCCCATCGACTGCCCGATCACGATGGGCCGATCCATTGCGGCGGCTACATACAGGGCATCGTCCACGTAGTCGCGCACCGAGACCCGACCGAGGTCGCGTACGGGACGGCTGCCATGATGGCCTCGAAGATTCAGGGCAACGCTCGGATAGCCGCGCTGCGCAAACCAGTGCTGTGCCTGCTGAAACTGCCAGGCACCCGCCATCATCCCGTGAATGAAGAGGACGGTCGGCTTCTCCTTGACCTTTGAACTGGGCGAAACCACGCGCGCCGTCAGCCCATTGGCATAGCGATGCAGAGGCATGTGCGCCTACTCGGCGAACGGCGATTGCCGGATGCGCTGCCGAAGGCCAAGGGTTTTATCCATCACTGAAACGCGCGTTCCGGGGCGTGACTTGGCTTCCTCGTGCATCAGGGAGCCGAAGCGCTGCTTAAAGTCGAGACGTGGATAGCGGCTGAGCACATCGTGCACCGCTGCGTTGGGCACATCGCGATAGCGAGTGCCCACCACATCGAACGCGGCACCGGATTGCAGCAGCCTGGCCTCAGGGCCCTTGCTCTCTGGAGTCGGTGCCAGATTCATGTGCAGCGCGATGGCATCAGCCACCTGATGGCATTGGTGGGCCGGGCAGCCAAACTCGGTCATGGCTTCCATCGCGGCTTCCGCACCCGAAACCGCGAAGCAGCATTGATGCGGGCCACTGCGGCCGCTCTGGGTGTGCCCAAGATCGTGAAGCAGGGAGGCCACATAGAGCACTTCCGAATCGTAGCGGCGTCCGTCCCTTTGCCCCAGCAACGCGCCCCAGAAGTAGGTGCGGTAGCAGTGGTTGAGCAGATAGTCCGGCGAGCCTTCCCGGCACAGCGCCTCCGCGTGCTTGGCCATCGCAGAATCAGGCTGCTTGATGTCATCCACATTCAAGCTGTGGCCAGACGTTTTGGCACCAGAAAGCGCGCGAAGTCGCTGCCCGATTTCGGCGCGCACGCCGCCCATTACAAACTCAAACCGCTCCTTGCGGCTCAGAACCCCACGGCTTGACCGCCCCCAAGACAGATCTCCAAACATGGCCACTCCCGGATATGATTACGATATGGTATACATGTAAATCATATACAAGTATATTATTCAGGTAAACATGACCAAGAAACAATCCACAGCAGTTGAAGTCTTGCCCGTCACCAAAGCCAATAAGGCTAGCCAGAAGCGTGGCTCTGGACGGCCGAAACAGGGCGTGGATGATGAAGCCGCGATGCGGCAGCGCATCGTCGAAGTCGCGCGCCAGCTTTTCGCCACACAGGGGTTTGCCTCGGTGACGTTGCGAAATATCGCCACCGAGGTGGGCTGTTCGCCGATGTGGATTTACCGCTACTTCGATAACAAATACGCCATCTTGCGCGCGGTTTGGGAGGACTTTTTCGTCGAGCTGTTCGATCAGCTCAATGCCATCCGGCATGCCAATCCGCGCACGCGGCTGGAACAGATGTCGCTGCGCTATCTCGACTATTGGCTAGAGCGCCCAGACCGCTTTCGCATGGTCTTTCTCATCGAAGACCCTGCGACAGAGCGGCAGCACTCTTACGTTCATTCGGGACAAATTGTTGATCGCTTCAAGCCCTTTGAAAGTGCAGTGGAACAAGCGCGGGAGAAGGGACTGTTCGTTACGGCGAAGTCAGGCCTGGTCGTGCAAGGCCTGATGTGCCTGCTCAATGGTCTGGCACTCAATCTCATCACTGTCAGTGAGTTGCCTTGGGCGAAGAAGTCCACGCTCGCGCCGTTGGCCGTCAACGCTTACCTCGACGGCTTCGGCCCACAATCAAAAAGGCAACTCAGTCGTGGGTCATTGCCCGGCCTGATGCCTTAGTGCTCGCCCGGCCTGAAGGTCGGGTCGAGCCGCCGCCCGTTTTCAAAGGCGGCGCGCTGGTCATTCATCACGCTCGACCATTTGGCCCACTGCGAGGCATCGAGCGTGGTGGCGACAGTCTGGTTGAACTGGGCCAGCACCTTCAGGCGATCTGCTGCAAGCGTGGCAGCCTGCTGGGCGAGGGCATCGGTCTCGGCGAGGTAGTTCACACCACGGGGGTCGAGTGATTCCCAGCGGCGCTCCACGCGTGCTTCGTCAAGGTCGTTCTGCTTGAGTTTGGGGGCCATGGCGTCGTAGGCGCTGAGCACGGTCTGGCGCTGCTCGGCCGTCACCTTGGTCTCGCCCAGGGCGCCGATCACCTGCCGCTCGTAC
>Ga0255086_1000709_pt1 | contig 10007 bp, 13 predicted proteins | sample Colum_Cont_RepC__FD_188438 | JGI IMG/M metagenome (GOLD analysis project Ga0255086, IMG submission 188438) | Freshwater microbial communities from Columbia River, Oregon, United States - Colum_Cont_RepC_8d | ecosystem: Environmental > Aquatic > Freshwater > River | place: USA: Oregon | collected... | reverse complement strand
AGGAAGTATTATTCCAATCCCTATTGGTGTTACCGTAGATTATGTATTCTTTGAAGAAGAGTATTTTGGATTCTACGAAGACCCCAATGCCCTCGGATTGATTGACCCAATTACAGGGTATGGTCATGGGTATGGGACAAGCTACGGAGAGTTGGATGAAAGCACATTGGTTGGTGGATATATCTCAGATTTACAATAAGGATGGATTAAAGAATGGCAGCAACAACTCTTCCCAATAACGGGATTCAATATGCTTGGGCTTTAGGGGAAGATAACTGGAATACTGGCATGGACGCCAACCTCCTGAAGATTGACACTTTGCTTCAAGGTTCTGTTAAAGATTATACGATTACAACACCACCCGGCTCTCCTACGTCTGGCGACCGTTATATTGTAGCCACTGGTTCTACGGGTAGTTGGAATGGACAAGATGGGAAGCTGGCACTGTACATCAACGCCGTTTGGTCTTTCTACACCCCACAAAACGGATGGCTTGTTAAGGACATTAACAGTGGACGCCTGATTGGCTATAACGGTTCTGCTTGGGTGTTAGACCCGCTTGGTGATAGGGCATACTCTGAAAGCCTTCTCACTGGCTTGTGGAATGACCGTGGGAACTTCAGTGCTGCTGGTGGTGCATATCCGTCCTCTGGTGGGAGCGGTACAGCCGGTGCTATTAAGAAAGGGGATATTTGGACTATCAGTGTAGCTGGTACACTGCCTACATCACAAGTTGTGGAAGTGGGTGATACAGTACGAGCATTGCAAGACACTCCCGGAAATACTCAAGCTAATTGGGCTATTGGTCAGAATAACATTGGATATGTGGCTGAGAATAGTGCTAATAAGGATTCATCTACATCCCTTGGTTCTAGCAATACTCTGTACCCAACACAAGGGGCTGTAAAGACCTACGTAGATACGGCCATTAGCAATAACACTACTGACCTTTCTACGGTTGTTGAACGTGTTACAAACTTCCGTCAACGTAATGTTAGTAACTATTTCTATCCATACACTATTACTAGCGGTTCTTCTACAATTACACAATCTACTGTTGCTGGTATTACTGGATACGAGAAAGCTGGTGGTGGGCAATATATCTCTACCAACTCTACATCCGCTAGTGTCGTATGCGCTATAACAATTGAAGCAAGTGGTACGGGTACTCAAAACCTGCACGACACATTCTGGACAACAGGTGGGGCAATGCAGACGATGATATATGCTTCACCGATGGTGAGATTGCCCTCTGGTAGTGATGACTTTGAATATCGCTTTGGCTTATTCTACAACGCTTATTACAATGGAACAAGTGCTGGAAACCAAGCATGTTATTCCTCTGACCCGTTTGCGAGTATTGATGCTACATCTAGTAATGACAGGGCTGCTGCATATTTCTATGTAGATAAGAACAGTGGATTCTGGAAATGCAAGAGCGGTAGTGATGCTACAACTGAAACTACAACCACTTCTGTAACAGCAGCTATTAATCAAATGGTGGCATTGCGGGTGAAAGTGGGGACAACTGGTGCAGTACAGTTCTGGATTGATGGGACACTTGTTGCTACACATAGCACTGGTGTTATCACCTCTGGTAAGCAATTATCCGAAGCTGTCTGTACATACAACAATGCTATTCAGACTAATGCCACACACGGTTGGTTTGTATCTAGCATGGCTTTCCGTCAAACACTGCCAACAGCACGTACTGGATTTGCTTTCATTTAATAACGGATTAGGAGAATAACAAAGTGGCAAAAGAAACTCGTCCGTCATTGACGTATAAATGGGCATCTGGTGGAAGTTTGAGTACACCAACCAATGCAAAGATTGAGCTTGGTTGGATTGTAGAAAAACCTCCTGTTGGTTGGTGGAATTATCTTGAGAATCGTCAAGACCAAGCATTGTCTTATCTGTATCAACAAGGGATTCCCGAATGGGATGCTTCGATTGAATACCAGAATGGAAGCAGTTTTGTAACATACGGTGGGAACATTTATGTTTCTATTCAAACTGGAACAAACAAAAATCCAGCTTCTGAAACAGCATATTGGAAACTGTACGGCAAGAAGTTTGTAGCTGCTCCGGCTTCTGCCAGTGCTACAGGAACATCTGGTGATTGGGCTGTTGATGCTGATTACATTTATGTGTGTACAGCCACTAACACATGGAAGCGTGCTGCGCTTGCCACATGGTAATATGGGAGAACTAAATAATGGCTAAAATTAGTAAGCCCGATATTAGCATTCAATGGGCGCAAGCTGGTAGCATTGTTGTTCCTAGCGATGTAAAGAAGCAAAGCGGTTGGGTTGTTGAGAAACCAGCTAATGAATACATGAACTGGATTCAGAATCGCCAAGACAGTGGTATTGCCTATGCTTACCAAATGGGGATTAGTGAATGGGACAGCACTACTGAATACCAATATGCTTCTGGATATGCAAGCTATGTGCAATACAACGGAACCCTTTATAAAGCGATTCAAACAGGCACTAACAAAGTCCCTAACGTTGAAACAGGATATTGGGCTGTGGCTTTTGATAGCTACGGTGCTGCTTCTACTGTTAATGCTTCCCTTACAAGTCATATTACCAATTATGGAACTTTGGCTGCACTTAGCAATGTAACAACAGCACGTTCTAACTTGTCTGTATATTCCATTGCTCAATGTGATGCTGCTTTCGCCCCTATTGCGGGGAATAGCGCACAGACATTCTTGGTTGGTTCTGCTTCCAGTGCTAATCACGCTGTACGTAAAAGTCAGTTTGATGCCAAGACTGGACAAGCCACTGAAACTACAGCAGGGATTAGCGAGATTGCTACACAGGCCGAAGTGAATGCTGGTGCTGATGACTTGGCTTACGTCACATCACTGAAGCTTGGTACTCATATTGCTACAAGGGCAGCTTCTGGTGCTGAAACAACAACAGGTAGTAGCACGACTAAGTTCGTAACACCAGCAGCATTGAAGAGTGCTTTCACAGCCACTATCGGTGGAAGTGAAGTGAGTGTTCCACTTCCGGGTGGACTTATCCTTAAAGCTGGTATCTACAACAAAGGTAGTGACTTTACATCCAATGAACAAACCAGCATCTCATTCGCTAGTGCATTCCCCACAGGTTGCTTGAATGTTCAAGTGACGTTGTATAACGTGAACAATGAAGCGGATTGTGAAATGGTTGTTAGCTGGAAGAGCGCTACGACAGCAGGGTTTACATTGTGTGTGGACAATGTTGTGTCTGGTAGCAAAGGTAGGGCTGTAAGCTGGTTTGCAATCGGTTATTAACAAACAGGGAACATACAACATGACAGCAATTCAACTAACCGAAGAACAACTGAAGCGTTGGTTCCCTAAATGTAAGGAAACCAGAGATTATGTGGCAGCTTTCAATCAGCTTCTCACCAAGGATGGAATCAATGCCACACCAGACCGCCTAGCAGCCTTTTTAGGGCAGTTTGGACACGAGACAATGGGGTGGACTAAGTTAGTAGAAAACACCAACTATACGTCCCCTGAGAGGTTGATGGCGGTATTCCCTAGCAAGTTCCCTTCCTTGTACTTAGCCAAGTTGTATGCCGGGAAACCGGCTAACATTGCTAATCGTGTCTATGCTAACAAGTATGGCAATGGTGATGAACAATCTGGCGATGGGTATAAGTATCGTGGCAGAGGGGCATGTCATCTAACATTCAAGGACAATTACAAGGCATTCTTTAAAGCCTCTGGTGTGGATGTAGTACAGCATCCTGAGTTTCTAGAAGAGCCTTGGTATGCTGTCTTGTGTGGTGTATGGTGGTGGCAAAGCAGGTTGTTGAATGCTTGTGTTGATGCTAAGAGTTGGTTGGCGTTGACGAAAGGGATTAACGGAAGTGCTGCATTGGGTCATCCTGAACGGGAAACCTTACGGAAGAAGATATTAGCTGATTTGCTTTCTCAGGGAGGGGGGATAAAGAAATGAAATGGATTGAGTTTATTCAAAGGGCAATGTCTGATTCAAAGACTTCTTTTCCAAGCACTAAACGTCTTGGGTACGTCATTGGCGTATTTGTCGCTGCTATTGCTTCTTTCACAATCTTGGGGATAGTTGTTGGCCTTAGTGTTAATGTTTCTGCTATTCAGTTTCAGTTTGTATATTCTACACTGAACGAAACGTTGTTATGGATTATTGGCTTCTTGATTGCAGGTGGTACACACGCTTACGTGTCAACCAAGAATACAGAGACTAAACTGAAAGGGAATATATCAAATGACACCTGAGCAACAACAAGACATTCTTAATCGTGTTACAAGGCTAGAAGCTGAGAAAGGGACAAACGATGTTGTCTTGAATGGTATTCAGAAAGTGCTGATGGATATTCAGACCAAGATTGATAAAGCTATTGTCTACAATGAAAAACATGATAACTTGTCAAAGGAAGTGGATAAGTTACGTGAAGATTATGACAAGAAGAAGCAGCAGATAGATCAGGGGATGGGGTGGTTGAAAGGGGCATTTGCTGTAGGTGGGGTTACAGTGTCGCTAGTGATTGCACTAGGAATCTTCATCGCTAAGGATGGGTTGGTGGGGATAAAAGACAACGCTGAAAAGATTAACGATGTACAACAGAAAGTACAAGTGTTGGAGTCTAGGATGAATATGGCTAATCCTAAGACGCCATGATAGGGGATAAAGAGACAAGGGAATGTCTCCTTAATCTATGGCCAGCGGTTATTGTGGTCATCAATAATGAACCAAAGAAGGGCCATCCCAGTGATAACTGAGATGGAGAACATTGTAAAAGAGTGCAGCGTATCCGCACTCAAGATTTCAAACATTTCATTTCTGCTCCAATTATTCCGCTTCAAAAACTGAACGAGAGTGTTCAGCATCAACAATCTGCATCTTTGCAGCTTCCATCCAGAATCCAATGTCACTGCTTGTATTGTTCTTTGAGTCCACAAGAACAACATGAACAGCAAGTCCGATAACCAATCCACCCATCATTGAAGCAAAGAACATTATAGTCTTGTCCTTGATGTAGGATTGACACCAATATCCGTAGATTGCCACAAACACAACACATCCAACCAAATACACTGCTTCAAGCATGACTATTCTCTCTTATCTAAGCGTTGTCAATAAGGATTGCTACACCGATGATGATAGCAGTGCCAACAACAATTATCAAGCCTATCTCAATCATTTAATCACCACCCCACCAATAGATACACTGTTATCTTCTCTCAGTACAATACCAATCAACTTACTTCTCCCAATCTGCTTGTTACGTTGGAACCAGCCAAGTGTGAGCGGAGCTTCAACATCTTCCTTGTAGATTGTAGCACTAACCTTATTAAAGCGGATAGTGTATTTCACCATTATAGGGAGTCCATGTCGCCCCACTTGCATAGACAACATGGACAGGTTTCCAAAATGAGACATCTCCCATCCTTTTGACAAGAGGAAAGATGTCAGTTCTTCTTTAGTCATTTCATCGCCATCTCTTAAAGTAGGTGAAGCATAACAGCACATCCTTGTGCATGTCAATATGCTATTTACGGTATTTACTGTAGTCTACTTTTCCATCCAACTTACGATGAGAATAGTCAGTTACACGCTTCTCAAAGAAAGCATCATGCTTACCGGCAGACAACATCCATTCCATCCAATCAAGAGGGTTGACAGGAACTTCTTCCAGAGTGATTAAGTCCAGTTGGAACAGTCGCAGTTGTCCTAAGAACGTTATGTATTGTTTCAACTGTTCTTCCGTCATATCCTCTTGCTGACCAAGAGAATAGACAAGTTCAATGAAACGGTGTTCAGCTTCAACAAAACGATGTACAACTTTACGAATAACCTTGTCAAGCTGCCAATTCTCAGCTTCAGTCAAGTCCTTACGCATCTCCTCAAGCCAACGAATGTTCTGGGTTACATGGTCTTGCTCGTCGCTTAATGACCATTGGTTGACATCGTTAAAGCCCATAATCAACCCTTGACGCTTATAATTAAGCAAGCAGGCAAACGCACCGAACAATCCAATCCCTTCACCAAGTAAGATTGTAGCTAAGGTGACAGCAGCCTTATATTCATCCCGTCCATTGAGATTTTCAGCAGTCATTGCGTCTAGCTTCTCACGCATTTCTGCGTATTCAGCAAACTTACTCCAATCCTTGTCAGAGAAGCCAAACGTTTCTGCTGCCAAGGCATATCCGCGTTGATGAACTGTTTCTCGTTGTGCTGCTGTCAAGAACCATGTACGTGCCTCATTGTTCTTGATATAGGGTAACAACTGAATATACCCACTAGCAACGGTCTTATCCATTTCAGTGAATACACAAAGCAACTGGTCAATAATATACTTGTTTGTTTCATGGCTCACATTCTTTGTAGCCAACCCACCAACAGTGTTATATTGTTGCAAGTCATCTTGCAAATCTACCTGATGAGTATCCCAGAACATCTCTACAGCATGTTTCTTACTTGCTTCCATTGCCCAAGGATATGTGAACGGGCGATATGATGTGCTTTCTTTAAATACTGACAATCTTGTTCTCCTTTAACCCTGACATGAAAGACAGACAGTTTCATCATACTCAATCTTCTGTCGCACCGGAACAGCATTCAGTGGTGTGTCTTGACCCGTACCGACACTAGCCTTCCCTGCTGCCTTAGACCGGCAATAGTACAATGTCTTCAACCCCTTCTTCCATGCAGCAATGTGAATATCAGCCATCTCTTCCAGCGTAATATCACTAGGGACTTTAATGTTGATACTCTGACTTTGACAAACATACTCTTGTCGAATTGAAGCCAACTCCACCACCCACATGGGGTTGATTTCTTCAAAGGTTTTGAATACAGCCTTCACCTCATCAGGCAAGCCTTTCAGATGTTGACAACTCCCTTCGTTAGCAATAATGCTGTCCCAGATTTCCTTGGTATTCATCCCTTGTTTCTCAAGTTCTCGTTCAAGATACTTGTTCTTGATAAGGAAACTACCGGCCCGCCCTTGACTATTGAAAGCATTGCTACTCCAAGGTTCAACACTAGGACTTGCACCTACAATGTCAGCAGAGGATGCGTTAGGAGCCACAGCTAACAAGTGACTGTTCCTAAATCCACTACCAACACAATCTGGAGCTTCACCCCGTTCAAGAGCTAATTGCATAGAGGCGGCTTCAGCTTCTCGCTTGATTCGTCCGTAGATGATGCTCGTCTGTTGTGCAGCACTATTGTATCCACCACTATCAAATGGAATCATCTTGCTTTGCAAGTAGGAGTGGAAACCAAGTGTCCCTAAACCAATAGCTCGTTCCTTTGATGCTGAATAGACAGCCTTCTGCAATTCAGGAGGTGCAATACGAATGAAGTATTCAAGCACGTTATCGAGGTATCGCACAAGGTCAGCTACAATGTTTGTGTCTTTCCATTCATCGTATTTCTCAAGGTTCAGAGAAGACAGGCAACAAACTGCTGTACGCTTCTCTGAAGTCATTAGGGTTATCTCAGAACATAGGTTGGACTGTTTCACCTTGTACAACGGATTCTTAATTTGCTTAGGTAAGTTACGATTTGTCGTATCAATAAAGTGGATATACGGCTCACCTGTTTCAAAACGCATTTCAAGAATCTTCTCAAACACCTCTGTAGCTTTCAGCTTACGTCCTGTAGGCCCATGCTTAGGGTCAATCAGTTCGTAATCTTGCTCGTTGATAACAGCTTCCATGAACGAATCTGGGATGTTTACGGCATTGTTCAGGTTGAAGCATTTCTTGTTTGCATCCCCACCAACAGGATTACGCATCTCGATGAATTGCATAATCTCTGGATGTGTTACATCAAGATACGCGGCAATACTTCCTCGTCGGCTTGCTGTCTGCTTATAGGAAAGCGTGTCGGCATCGTATCCGCGAAGATGAGACATTGCGCCTGTACTCTTTTCATCTGGTGAGCGATTGGCTGCATACACACCTACTCCACCACCCATCATCGACAGCCAAGCTGTTTCAGTACGGCTATTTACAATCCCACGTTTGTTGTCAGGTATTTCGACAAGGAAGCAAGAAATTGGCATCCCTTCAGGTTCAACATTACGTTCCAGCCAATCACCAGCTTCTTCAAACTGTTCCTTAGTGAAAGTAGGCCAATCAACATCTACAGCATTGCTCAAGACAGGTGAAGCGTTTGTAAACCATTGCTTACTGGCATAGTCATAGATGCGTTGTGCAAACTCATAATCCCCGAAGCTGAAGCATGTTGCCGCACGTGCGAATGATTGTTGTGGACTATCCTCGTGATCTTTTTTATAGAATCCCTTGGCTGTCAACATTGCCAATCCCTTTTCGGGGATGATATTGTTTCGTGAGTTGTCAATAATGATACCGTTGTATTCTACAACTGAATTAATCCCTTTTACACTCATTCATCCGCCCCTTTCCCCAACCCATTACTTTTATTCACCTTAAACTCCCTACTTCCTTGCCCTTGCCGACTCATCTTAATCATATCCTTCTGCAATTCACTGTCAGGTTTACTAGCATACAATGCTTCAATACTGGCATGACCTGACTGAATCCAAGCACGGTCTAATCTCTCTTTTCCCATGTAGTATTCACAAGTGACAACCTGATTAGCAAGATTTCGATGTTGCACTACTTCCGTGGTTATCTCTTGCTTCGTATCTACACCAAGCTGCCACAACAGTTCTTTTGTCTTTGATTCAGTTCCATCGTATCCGGGGCAACGGATGAGGTCTGAAAGGGATACATTCTTAAAACTAACTAACCGTGTCATACAAACTTCTCCAGAGATGGGAACAATTTGATAAATTCTTCTTTTGCTTTCAGTGCCACATCGCAATGTTCCAGTTGTGTTCCATTATCTGAACGTAGGTTGATATAGTGCATCCAGCTACGTACACTTCCTTGCATGTACATCTTGCTCATTGTCAACCCCTCTGGTAAGAGAACACGAGCCACTTCCTTTGCAATACCTTTAGCAATAGCATCTTCATACAGACGAGAGATGTGACCAATCAACCATTCTTGTTCCTCGTTCCACCAAGCCTTCAGTTCTTCATCGTCAGTTGCAATACTATTCTGTCGGTTCTTGTGGTCTTGCAGGCGAACATCCCGATAACAAAACTTAGCAGCTTCTGCATAACGTTGGCTAAATTCCTGAAAACTAAAGCTTCGATGTCGAAGAATCTGTCGGCAAATGTCACGAGGGGCTTCAATTTCCATTGTGATGCTACACGTTTCAAAAACACTCCAATGTGCGTTTTTAGCACAATAACCAAGTAGCTTATCTGCTGTCTCAAAGTTTGTCTGGTTGTTGGGGGCGCTTACACGCGCTGCGTAGCTAATAATCCCTTCACTGTCGGGAATGAAATCTACCAGAGGTTGTGTAACACCAATAGCCCTTACTTTAATGAAATCGTACAATATTAGTTCCCCTTATTCAATTCATTCCAATGTTCATCACACAACACTTCAATCCAGCCAAAGTGTACACGTTGTTTTCCAGCACTTCCACAATCCATACACGTTCGTTGACATACATGGTCAGCAATCTCAATTAGTGTGTCAATCTGAACAAGCTTATCTTCGTATCCATCTTGTGTCAAGCTATCCCATTCTTCTGGTTCAATATAGTAGACACGCAACTCACCAAACTTCTCCTTCATCTGTTGAACATCACATCCTTCTGCAAGCAGTACAGCTTCCACTTGCCTTGCAATGTGTTGCCAACCAACAGGACATTCTAGATAAGCTTTAGCCTTATCATACCAACACTGGTCTACAACAATGTCGTTATTGCTCATTGTCTGTGTCATATTGCTTCTTCTCTTTCCGCTTATTGCGAGATTCCTTAGTAGCCAGCTTCTTCAGTTTGGCTTGCTTTCGTGCTTCAGCTTCTGAAATGTTTTCATCAATTTCAGATTTACGGATTGTCTTTCCCAATTACATAAACTCCACCAGAACATCAGTGAAGTCAGCGACATCTGCAACTGCTGAGTACACC
>Ga0255086_1000708_pt1 | contig 10029 bp, 20 predicted proteins | sample Colum_Cont_RepC__FD_188438 | JGI IMG/M metagenome (GOLD analysis project Ga0255086, IMG submission 188438) | Freshwater microbial communities from Columbia River, Oregon, United States - Colum_Cont_RepC_8d | ecosystem: Environmental > Aquatic > Freshwater > River | place: USA: Oregon | collected... | reverse complement strand
CGGGGCACCCATCAAGGTCGCAGATGGCAAGGTGCTACCGAGCGAAGACAAACGATTCAGTTACGTCTGGAATGCCCGGGAGGTACTGGAGGCGGTGCCCTATGTGGTGCTTGCCACAGACCAAGATATCCCAGGTCAGGCACTCGCAGAAGAATTGGCACGGCGCATCGGGAAAGAAAAATGCAGAGTCGCCAAGTTTGACAAGAAAGACCTGAACGAGATACTCACTGATCCGTCACGGAATGACCCGTCACGGGATATCAAGGAGGCGATTGAGTCTGCCGCCCCGTACCCAATCGCAGGGATTTCGGAAGCAGCCTCCTTTGCCGAACGTTTAAACGATCTGTATGCGAAGGGCACCGGCAAGGGTCACAGCACCGGGTATGAGTCCGTAGATCAAATTTACACAGTAGCCCCAGGTCAGTTGACAGTAGTCACGGGTTACCCGTCATCGGGCAAGTCCAACTTCATTGATCAGGTCATGGTCAACCTCGCCCGGGGGGTGGATTGGAAGTTCGCCGTCTGTTCGTTTGAGAATCAACCCGACATTCATATCAGTCGCCTGATGGAGATATACACCGGGAAACGATTCTTTGAGGGCAAGGATCGGATGACCGAGGCCGAGCGGGATCGTGCGTTTAAATGGGTGAATGAGCATTTCCTGTTCATTGATACCAACGGGGAAGAGCCATCGACCCTGGATTCAATCCTGGAGAGAGCCAGGGTTGCGGTCAAACGGATGGGAGTCCGAGGTCTGATCATCGATCCGTACAACTACATCGATCTTGATCGTTTAAACACAACAGAGACTGACGCCATCAGCAAAATGCTGAGTCGGGTTCAGGCGTTTATCAAGAGCCATGATGTACATTGTTGGTTCATTGCGCACCCTGCCAAGATCAATCGGTCGGGGGTGGAGCAACCCAGGCCAGACGGAATGTCGATCAGCGGGTCGATGGCATGGTGGGCTAAAACGGATTGTGGCCTGACTGTTCATCGCAGGGAGGGCAAGGAGGTCGAGATAGCGGTCTGGAAGTGTCGCTATCGGTGGGTTGGCACCCAGGGGGAAACCATGCTAGAGTACTCCAAGACTGCCGGGACGTACTCGGAGACAATGGATGCGTTTTGATGGTTGGTTGAAGGGGAAGAAGTTAGGGGGGCACTAGCCCCCCTTTTTTTATGCTGACAGACTCGCTCGGTAGATAGCGGTATGTAGCGTCTTAAATTTTCCATACAACCTGGGAATGCGGTCAGGGGTCATCTTGTAGACCTTCCAGATGCCATTGTCGTAGCGCATGAACTTCTCGCCTGTATTGACGAATCGCTCATGGTTCTGGAGGTCGATAAGGTGATCGTGGGCATATGCAATCTTCAGGAATGTCGGATCGGATTGGGTGATGGTCTTGATCTTCAATGCACAACCCCGGACTGGTTTGACTGGATGCGCATCATAAAGTCGTGTAAACGATTAATGTTCTGCATCAGGGTGCTGACCTCAACATCATTGGTCAGCGCCATCTCAACCATGACAGTCGATACAACGGACAGACAGTCATCCATGTTTAGGGGTGAGTTCATAACATCGGCAATGATTTTGTCTGCAAGTTTCTGCGCTTCTTTTTCTCTTTGCATCATGGTCTCCAGTAGAAAACGTCCAGGGCAATGACAATGGCGGCTATGAACAATAGCACAACGTGGCGGCGTATCTCTTTGAAGTCTTGATCGGTCATAGCACCTCCTCTGGCAGTTCAACCTCATCGCCTAGTTTGCTTGCAACATAGCACCGCATGGCGGCGATCAGAGGGGTATCACCTTCTTGATATGCCTCCTCTGAAAATTCAGCGTCTGCGGGTAAGGCAATCCAGTTGCTTGCGTGTTTTTTAATCTGTATACCCTCACGCTCAATGATCAACCCTCCCTGCGCCCAATTGGTTGAGTAAGGCTTGACCTCGCTTGAAATCAATGAGTTAGCAGTACCTGCAATAAATTGACATTTAGTCACAGACCAATCAAGTGCGGCATCAGTCAGTTCAGATGTTTTCATGCTTGCTCTCCTTCAAACTGAAATAGGTAGTGCTCCCACAACTTTTCATCTGTCTGGTTAACATACCCGCCGTTGGCAAAGAATTTAGCAACGTCATCCAATAAATGCGGGTTGTCCATCAGATATTGCAATTCAAAACGTGTCAATGCTTGAATCATTTCTTGTCTGGGTTTCATACTTGCTCCTGTTCGTTTAAATGTGATATGTCATCAATGGCAATTTCCTGATTCTCATCTTCAACCTCGATGCGGAGGAAACGTGATCCCTCAAATATCTCAATGAGTTCGTACTCAACCCCTGCCGCATCAAGCAGGGCATAAACTTCTTGTGCGGTCATGCTTGCTCTCCTTCAATCTCTTCAACATTCTCTGTATACAGGTTGGCATAGCCAAAGTCTTTGTCTGTCACCTGACTGTTTGCTTTGCTCTCGGCCTCCTCCCAAGTGTCGGCCTCGATGACAATGCTTGCGAAGTCCTCACGGCGAATCTGAACGTGCCACGTTTTCATGCTTGCTCTCCTTTTGCGTATGTGTTCACCATCTTTGCTTGCAGGTCTTTCATCCAATCATCGAAGTACAGTTCTTGCAATGCCATGCCGATAGACCAACGCAGATCATCTGGATTGATCATGTGCTCCATTGCTTCATTGAATACCTTGTCCAGGTCTATTTCAACTTTCATGCGCTCTCTCCTTCTTCTTCTCCCTGACAGTACAGGGCAACGCCAAAATCGTATCCATAACGATACAGGCGGTGCTCAACGGGGCGTGTCTCAGGGTCGTATGGGTTTTCTTCTGTACCGGTGGTGTAACCGGCTATTGCCCCCATTGCATAGGCATTGAGTTCATGTAACTTCATTTGCTCTCTCCTTGTGTAAACAGTTGATCAGGGTCTGCCATCTCTGCCAACCCAACCCATGCCAACATAGTCGCTTGGGTCTTCCCGGTAGTGGGCGTTCAGCACCATCTTGACCTCATAGGCGTTGCCGCCCATAGCCATGCCCTGCGCTTCCGCATAGTCAATAGCCTCTTTCTCTGAGTCAAACAGTCCGTAAACGTCAGTTGGTGAGTGAGGAAAATAATTCAGGATGATCCATTTCCCGGTTTCTTCATTGTTCATTTGCTCTCTCCTAATTGATCACGCACCCACGTTAACAACATCTGCGCATCCATGGCGCAGGTCTTCACGTCTTCAAAGAATTCAGGTTGGTACTCTCCTGGGTTGTCCAGGTACAGGCCAATGTCGCCATAGACCGCACTCAGTTTGCGACTGATTTTGCTCAACGCATCATGGATGTTTTTTGGTTTGTTCACTTGCTATCTCCTTCTAGAGGTACTGGTTTCAATTAGGCGGGGGGGGTGACCCTGCCTCCCTTCATGCCGCTAGTTTGATTCCCTTGAAACTAGCGGTGCCCAGGTCTTTGGACTCCTTCACAAACACGTTGTTTGCGTAGACAGACCCGACCTTCAACTGGATGCCCACGCCGATGGTGGTAACACCCAGACGTTCACCCGATTGCACCTGCTTGCGGGTTGCGTCCTGGTGACCCTCACCATCGGTCAGGACAAACAGAACCTTCCTGGCCTCGGGACGGGCATACAACATCTCATGGGCTACACGCACGGCGAAGTAGTCATTGGTCGAGCCACACTCCTTCAGGCGGGACACGTTACGCTTGCCCTGGGCGATAGACATTGACCAGGGTTTGATGACCGAAGTGTATGTGTCGAATGCCATGACGCAGGTTGCAACCCCTGCCCGACCCAGAGTGTCCAACAGGGCATGGCAGGTAGCCACGGCATTTTTAGCACGGGCGGCATCTCGGTTGCCAATGTCATCGAACATGGATGAGGATACGTCAACCAGGATGATCACGGCAGAGTCGATGCCGTCCTGCTCAAACCTGCGTTTAAACACTCGGTCTGTCGTCTGGGTGAACGGCAGGGCATGGACGTTGATTGACCCTGCCTTGTGATTGCGGGTGAACTCGCAGATATCGGTACTCTCAAACAGTTGGCGCACCTCATGTTGCAGTTTGGCAGACACGGGCACGGGCAGGTCGAACAGGGGGTTTGCACCCTTGGACAGGTGATAGTCACCATCGGTGAACTTTGCACTCTTGTCGAAACATCCGGTGCCCTCGGTGCCCTCGGGTGCATTAGCCCGGGGTTCGACCTCGATTGGGTAGCAACCATCTCCCGGAGCAGTAGCCTGACCAACGCCAGAGCCGTTTTCCTGGCCTGGGGTACCCTTACCCTTACCCTGCCCCTGATCGCCGCTCTCAGGGCCATCTGATGCGTCCTGAGAACCTTCCTGGCCTTCACCTGGGTCACCATTGTCGGGGTTGTCTTGAGGGTTGTCCTGGGACAGGTTCTTGAGTTGGGCATAAACCCATTCGGCAATCGCCAAGGTATCCTTGGATGACGTTGCCGTTGTCAGCATATCTGCCGCCTGGGCGAAGATCGGTTCCAGACCCTGAGCCAGGGGAACATGGGTCTGGGCGTGTTTACGCAGGTAGACCGCCAGGGCGAACGGGTACTGAGCGGGGTCTGCCCAATCCTGAACGACAACCAGGGATTCCTGGACGATCTGCTCGACCAGGGTGGACAACAGGTCACGCACATTCCCGGTCATGCCTGAGTCGATGGCATTGTGCTCAATCCACGCATCTTCCACGGCATTGTGCAGGGTTCTGACGTAGCGGATGCCAGAGTCAACCGAAAAGTCAGTCCATTTGCGGTGGCACAACTCGTGGATGACGTACCCACAATAACGTGTAAACGTAGAGGCAGGCACAACCGCATCATCCCGGATATCGGCGAGGTACATGTTGCCGTATTGGCTGATACCTGCCGTGGAAACGTAGGCGCTCCATTCAATGCTGACGGGGGCGAGGCCAATGTGTTGGCAGACCTTGTGAGCCAGGGTCTCTACACCCTTGCGGAGTTCATGCCCAAAGTATTTGTTTTTCATGGTTCACCTTTCAGATGTTTGCTTTGATGAGGGACAGGTCGAGGTAGGTCATGGCGATTGCTTCCAATGCCGTGCGGGACTCATTCGGTTGACGGGCGACAATGCAGGACTGCCATGCGTCAACAGGTTGTTTGACCTTCAGCGCTCGGATGAATGCCACAACCGAGCGGATGGACGGGGCATCGATGATCTCCCCCTGGGTGACCTTCTCACGGGCGACACGCACGGCAGACAGAACGTGCTCTGCCAATGTCTCGGTGCAACCCGTATGGTTGACAACTGCTTTGATCTCCTCTGCCAGGGGCAGGTACTGGAAGTGCAGAACACGGGCGAACCGATCAACCAGGGCTGAGTTCATGGTGCGTGTCCCGGCGTAACGTCCAGACTCATCACCACAACCCAGGGTGTTGTCAGCGGCGAAGATCATCACGCCAGGGGCACGGCGGCGCACGGCACCCCCGTAGATCACGGCGCAGTTGGGTTCCAACAGGGGGTTGAGGGTAGCCAACTCACCCTCGGGTGCGTTGCTGATCTCATCATTCAGGATGACAGTCGAGGGGGTCAGGAATGCCTGGAGGAATGATCCCGGCTTGAATACAGTCGCACCATTCTCCAGACCCACGGCACCGATGAACTCATCAGCAGAGGAGTGCTTGTGGTAGTTGACCCGGGCGAAGTTGCGTCCGGTACGGGCGGCGAACTGACGGGCGGTCTCACTCTTACCCGTGCCCCGGTCACCCCCAAACCAGAGGTTCTCGCCTGTTTCCTGAACGCCGAGCAGGTCTTCCAGGATGGGGCGTGTCCAGATGAACAGGGGGTCAACGGCAGGGGCGGCAGGGTGGTTCCAGATATCGACCATCAGGGGATTGCCCCGAATGTCCACAACCTCCACGCCAAACACCTCGGCGGCGGTCTTGCGGTCAACCACATGGATGGATGACAGGTCAGCGACTATGTCCTGGGCACCTGCGTCTTCTACTGCCTTGCGGAAGGGTGCGAACGCATCTGCCACGACCTTGGACACGGCGGCATTGACCTGCGACTCATCGATGGAGAACTTGCCGATCTTCTGGGAGAGTGCCTTCACCTCCAGGTCAACAGACAAAACCCCGGATTGCAGTTTGCCCAAGGTGTTGGCTGAATCGTTTACACGTTGGGTCAGTTTGTCCAGGTCATTGGTCACGTTGGTCTGGGTGCCGTCAATGCGGGAGTGCAACAACTTCTCTGCGTTGTGCAGACTCACGCCGAGAGAGGTAATGGCATTATTCATCTTCCGCAGGTCATACTGACCCGATGTCGATGCCTGGGGGGCAGGGGTGGTTGCGTGGGTGGCTACGTCATGGACACGGGTCAGGTTGAACTGTCCGTCCATGATCTGGGTCTTGAGCCATTGGACTGCATCAGCCTTGCTGACCTGGGTCTGGTCACCGGATAGGGTGTTGTATGCCCCGATGACCTTTGCCATGGGCATGGCAAGCAGGGCATTGTTCACTTCTTTAATGTTCAGGTTGCTCATGTTGTTCACTCCTCATCAGTTGCTACGAAAAACGTGTCGCCATCGATGCCGCATGTGGGCAGACCCTTTGCCGCCCACTTCTGGGTGAGTCGGATGGTGTAACCGCAGGTGGGGCAGACTGCCTTCAGCATCCGGGTGGTCTGCTTGGGACGGGCACCCAGACCCAGGGACGCATGCGGGTAGGTGCCCAGGGACTCGATGATTGCCCCATAGGATGCATCGAACGTGGCACCCGGGACAGTCGAGCGGTAGTTCCCTCCCGCAGGTTCAAGGTGCAGTTTGTTCGCCCAGGTCTTGAACACCGAGCCATGATTGAACGCACCTGCCGTAGTGTGAATCAACTCATGCACCAGGACGGCGAACACGTCACGGGGTGAGTCAACCTTGGGGTGAATGCTGATCTCCCAGGTGTTGTCAGCGGAGCGGTCAGCAGACACGCACTCACCAACTACGTTACCCCGGTTGCCGCCAGAGGGGAACCCGCAGGTCACCCGGATACGTTGGGGCAGGGAACCATTGAACCAGGGGGTCATCTCGACCACGGCGGCATTGAGCCACTCCTCCCGTGTTGAATAGATTGATTGTGTCATGTTGCTAGTCCTAGTGTTGTTCAATGCTAGTGATTGTACAGGGTTGAAGGGATTGTGTAAATACCCGAGTCGTTTACAGGGTTACCATCCAAAACGCTCGGCGCAGACGGGGCCGATGCCTCGGTCGATGGACTCGGGGTCGGTCAGGGTACGGGCGCAGACAGAACACCTGCCATAGCGTTTCCCGTAGGCGATTGCCGCATTCAGGGGGTCGGCGGTGAACAGTCTGCCGTTGGCAACCTTGCCCAGGTAGGTGCCGTCTGCACCCTTGACGTAGATTGCCCCGGGGTTCTTGCCCCCTGCCGGGGCGGGGCTGAATACGAATTCACCCAGGCGCAACTTGGGTTTAGTCACCCCTGCGTTGGCACGTTCAAACGCCTGGACAATGGGTTCGATGCTGATGGTGGGGGCGTTCTCTGCCTTTGCCTGGATGATGGTTGCCCGAGCCATGCACTTCTGCACGGCGAACAGTTGGTTGGGGGTGAGTCTGCCCCATTTGCGCAGGGACATGGACAGGGAACGGGCGAAGTCATTCGACTCAGCGTTGCCCTCGATCCAGGCGAACGCACCGGGGTTTTGCTCTGCCCAGGCGGCATGGGGGGTGACACGGGTTGCTACTGCTGACATGGTTTTCTCCTAGTGTTGTTCAGGGGGGTCGGACTGCATCCGGTCATGCCCCCGGGGCAGGGGCATGGGCTGAGACAGTCAGTTCAACTCAATGAATTCGGTCTCAATTTCCTCAATGTCGGCCTCGCCCAGGTCGAACAGGTCACGGGCTGATGCACACGCTTCCTCTTCATCATCGGCCTCAACCTCGATGGTCTGCACGGCAGTAAGGGTGACAGTTACAGAATATTTCATGGTGTTACTCCAGGGTTAGGCTACGTCAATGGGCAGACCATCAAGACTTGAATTTGCCAACAGTCGGTTGTGAATGACGGCAAGGTGGCGCAGGGTTTCAGCCTTGAATGCGGGGGTTTCCTTGTACAGGTTGAAATCAATCCGCTCATGGAATGCCCCCTTGATCAGGGTCAGGACAATGTCAAGTGCCCTGTCTTCTGGTATGAATCCGTTATTGTTTTTCATGGGGTGCCTTTCAATATTCATAGAGGGTGACAGAGGGGTCAATGCTCAGGAGTTCCTGGGCGCAACGGGACAGGTAGGCATGTTTGGTGCGCACCTGGGCGGCAGGTAATTCGCCATCGCAAGACAGGTTTTCAGGGGACAGGTCTGCGTCCAGTTTCTGGGCGATTTTCTGGCGGTCTGCCTGATTGAGCAGACTCAGGGCGGGACGTTTGGGATTGAACAGGCGATTCCATTCATTGGCCTGATGCACATACTGCTCAAGATTGCGGATGTTCATGTTGCTACTCCATGTTGTTGCGTAAGACCCCTTGCGGGGTTTCGTCCATTCAGGACTCATCAGTTACGCTGATTGGTTGTTGAGGCGATAAGCGTATGCCAGAGCACGACTTACAGACCGCATGAGTGCTTTGATTTCGTCATATTCATCACCAACGGCCCAGGCCAGTTTGCGATTTAGCATGGCATATTGCTCATTGAGCACATTGAGTATGGTCTCCTGAGCGGTCAGGGACTGGATGGTTTGGGTGCGGTTCATGTTGGTACTCCAGTTTGTTGCGTAAGACCCCCGGAGGGGTTTCGCCGAATGACGGCTCATCAGTTACGCTTGGTCAGAACGGGATATCCTCCCAATCATCATCAGGGGTAGCATTTTTACAACGCTCGGGGGACACATACTCATACGAATCGCCACGATCAAATCCATCAAAACGATCATTGCGGCTTACCCATGCGTCAAACTCTTCTTGCTCTTGATAATTCATTTGTTTTCTCCTGGTTGGTTGGGTTGTAACGTCATTGCTAGTGGCGTTGAAGTGAATTGTACTAGCACATTTAAACGCTATTGGGTAGGTGCTTTCCCTAGGAGAAAAAAGTATTCATATTGGTGTTGTCTTGGAGTGTGGGGCAAACATATATAGATATGCTTCAGGTGGAGTTATCCACAAAGTTATTCACATTGGGGTTGTGGATAAGTCTCTGACCAGTGTGGATAACTATGTAACACCGAAGTAGTACAGACCGGCATTGGTGACGTTTAAACTGATGGGGTGATATCTCGGCCTGGGTGGGGGGTCAAAAAACGGCTAAAACCAGGGTCTGCACTACTAAAGTATTACATGGTTATTCACAGGTTATGCACCGAGTGTGGATAACTTTGGGGTTATCAACAGGCTGTGGATAACTTGCATGGTGTCCTGTGTTGTGGTCAAATCCATGCGAACAGTTGCGGCACCTGGGTATCAGTACTGAACCAGGGTGAGTGTGCGTGTAAACGATAGGCAAGGGGGCTGGTATGGGCATGAAGATCAGTAAGGGAGCAGACCTGGGGGAAGATGAGGCCGAGGGTCAAAAATGGGGCGAGGGAATGAGCGAAGCGGAACAGTCTGCCTATGACGCAGAACCACCAAAAGGGAGACCAGAGAACCATAAGATCACCAGAGCAATGAGAGTATTCATAGACGGGATCGTAGAAGGAAAAAGTCAGTTCCACGCCTATAGAGCCGCATACCCAAACGCCAAAGGGGCAGACAGAACAATAAGACAGAACGCCCATAGACTGATGAAACACCCAGGGGTCGCATTCCACCTGAGCCAACGCCAGGATGAGACCGCCGAGGTTCTAGCCAATGATGCCAATGCCGCACGACTCCATGTCATCAGAAACCTCATTACACATAGCACCACAGGCAAGCAGGAGGGCACACGCCTGAAAGCACTAGAACTACTCGGGAAGGCGACAGGGTTGTTTACACCGCAAGTGCAGACGCAGACCGAGGTCGTGTCAGTCTCAGACCTGCGCAAGCAGTTGGCATCTCACCTCCAG
>Ga0255086_1000704_pt1 | contig 10041 bp, 7 predicted proteins | sample Colum_Cont_RepC__FD_188438 | JGI IMG/M metagenome (GOLD analysis project Ga0255086, IMG submission 188438) | Freshwater microbial communities from Columbia River, Oregon, United States - Colum_Cont_RepC_8d | ecosystem: Environmental > Aquatic > Freshwater > River | place: USA: Oregon | collected... | reverse complement strand
ACGATCGACTTGGTTTGCTTGGTGCTTCTGTTCATGCTTATCAGATTTTGAACGAGACGCGAAAAAACCAATTGCAAGTTCAGGTTATTACCAGTGTTAAGGTTACTCCTGAGCAGGAGATTGCGTTACTTAAGGCTTTACAAATTAAGCTCGGTAAGCAACCTGTTCTTTCTTATACGGTGGATGATTCCATTGTTGGTGGATTAATTATTAAAGCCGGGGATTGGCTTTGGGACGGTAGTTTACGTAGCCGTCTTCAATCCTTGCGCAATCAATTGATTGAGAGAAGTACTTATGAGATTCAAAGCAGACGAGATAGCTTCAGTTCTTCAGAAGGAAATTGAACAATTTCAAGACCGAATCGACGCTAAAGAAGTCGGTAGGGTTTTAGAAGTTGGTGATGGAATTGCCCGTGTCTACGGCCTTACAGGTGTAATGGCTGGAGAAATGGTTGATTTTCCTCGATCTGGTGTTAAAGGCTTGGCCTTTAATCTCGAAGAAAATTCCGTTGGCGTTATTATTTTAGGTAGATACCTAGATATTAAAGAAGGTGATGAAGTTCTAACAACCGGAGCTTTGCTTCGTGTTCCTGTTGGTGATGCTTTAATTGGCCGTGTTGTAGATCCCCTTGGTGTTCCCAAGGATGGAAAAGGTCCAATTATTACAAATCTTACCCGAGCGGTTGAGTCCAATGCTCCAGGCGTTGCTGGTAGGCAGCCTGTTGATGAACCAATGCAAACCGGGATTAAAGCCATCGATGCTATGACTCCTGTGGGCCGTGGTCAGCGCGAACTTATTATTGGTGATCGTAAAACAGGTAAAACTACAATTGCTCTCGATACCATCATTAATCAAAAAGGTAACGGGGTGATTTGCGTTTATGTTGCTATCGGTCAAAAGGATTCTACTGTTGCTAAAGTGGTTGAAATTCTTAAGGCCAATGGCGCAATGGACTACACCATTGTGGTTGATGCTAGTTCTGCAGATCCAGCTCCGCTGCAATATATTGCTCCTTACGCTGGTTGTGCGATGGCCGAATATTACATGTATGAAAAAGGCATGGCAACGCTTTGTGTTTACGATGACTTAAGTAAACAAGCAGCAGCGTACCGCCAATTATCACTCCTAATGCGCCGTCCTCCTGGTCGTGAAGCATATCCTGGTGATATTTTTTATGCTCATTCGCGTTTGCTAGAACGGTCTGCAAAGCTTGCAGAGCGCTACGTAATTGTTGACAAAAACTCTGATGAGTCAAAAGTTACAGATGATTGGGGCGTTAACCGGGATGAAGCGGGCAAAGGTATAGTTTATGTTGGGCCAGCAGGCAAAGAGCATGCATTAAAACATGATCTTCCTAAGCACCCAAATCATAAGCTTGCTAAAGTTAGTACCTCCGGTGGTTCGTTAACTGCGCTTCCTATTATTGAAACTTTGGAAGGTGAAGTATCTGCTTACATTCCAACCAATGTGATTTCGATTACTGACGGGCAAATTTATTTGCAAGGATCTTTATTTAATGCGGGCGTTAGACCTGCAGTGGATGTGGGTATCAGCGTTTCTCGCGTGGGTGGTAAAGCTCAGATTTCAGCAATGAAGCAAGTATCCGGTGGTTTGCGATTGGATCTTGCGTCGTTTAGGGAGCTTGAAGCTTTTGCGCAACTAGGTACGGAACTTGATAAAACATCCCAGTCTCAGTTGGATAGAGGGTATAGCGTTGTTGAAATATTAAAGCAACCACCTTACAAGCCAATGAATGTTGCTGATCAGGTAATGATTATTTTTGCTGCAACAAAAGGCTTTTTAGACAAAGTTGAAAGGTCAAAAGTTCAGGCTTGGGAACTTCAATTCCTAGCCTACATGAAAGAACAGAAACCTGAAGTTCGAAACTGGAAGCATCGATTAATGAATTTGGTTTTCAGTTCAAAGGCTAATATTGGGTAAGGTGTTTAATTATGGCAAAAACTCGTGAACTTGTGGTTCGAAGAAAAGCGATCCGCAATATTCGCAAGATAACCCGGACCATGGAACTTATCGCCACTGCGCGTTTTAAGAAAGCCATGGACCGGACCGTTGAAGCAGCAGCTTATACTAAGAAAATTGCAGAGATTGCCGCTGAACTTTCTGCGTCTGCTCAGGATGTAACTCATCCTTTATTGGTAAATCGCGAAAAAATATCCAAGAGAATTTTGCTCGTTATTTGCTCTAACAGAGGCCTTTGCGGTGGTTACAACGCAGGCATCTTAAGGGAAGCAACCAATAGTCTAAATGCTGCTAAATCTAGGGGAGAAGAAACGCTCTTAGAACTAAGCGGTAAGCGAGCAATTTCTTTTTTTAAGTACCAGCAAATTATTCCTGTTGCCACCTATATCAATTTTGAAGATAAGCCTAGGTTTGATGAGGTTGAACCTCTTGCAGATAAGTTTATCCGTGAGTTTGTTGCTGGTAATGTTGATGCTGTTGATGTGGCATATATGAAGTTCCTGAACCCAGCAAGACAATTACCGGTTGTTGAAACTATTCTGCCTTTTGCAAAACCAAATGATTCTTCTGCAACAACCGTTAAGAAGACTGATAATACAAGTTACGAGTTTCTTCCTAGCGCGGAAGAAATTCTTGCTGAACTGCTTCCACAGGCATTTAAAGCTTCACTTTTTAAATGTTTTCTTGATGCTGCGGTTAGCGAGCAAATTGGCAGACGCGTGACTATGAAAGCAGCAACTGAAAATGCTGATGACATGATCAAAGCTATTTCCTTGCTTTACAATAGGGCCCGACAAGCTCAGATTACCAAGGAGATTTCTGAAATTATCGGTGGCGCTGCTGCGCTTGAATAAGTTTTGATAAAAATCTGGGTTCTTATGCTTTTTGACTAGAGAGGGTTTTTTGTTATGGTTAGTGCAAATGCTGGAAAAATAGTTGAAGGTAAAATTGTTCAGATCATTGGATCTACTTTTGATGCTGAGTTTCCTGAAGGACACCTTCCAGAAATTTATAACGCCATTAAAATCGATTCTGATTACAAGAATGTTATTCTTCATCTGACCGGTGAAGTTCAGCAGCATCTTGGTGGAAATCGTATTCGTTGCGTCGCTTTGGGCTCAACTGAAGGCTTGGTTCGTGGCATGAAGGTAATTGATACTGGTGCGCCAGTAACTATTCCTGTAGGCGAGCAAACCTTAGGTCGGGTATTTAATTTGCTTGGCGAACCTATTGATGGTAGAGGTCCGGTAAATGCTAGTGAAACAAGGCCGATTCATCGAGAACCACCTGCTTTTTCTGAACTGTCACCTAAAACAGAAATTTTTGAAACCGGTATCAAAGTTATTGATCTTTTGACCCCACTTGTTCGTGGTGGAAAAGCGGGTCTCTTTGGTGGTGCTGGTCTCGGTAAGACCGTTATTCTTACTGAACTTATTGCTCGTATTGCCACCATGCATGAAGGTTATTCGGTTTTCGCCGGGGTGGGCGAAAGAACACGTGAAGGTAATGACCTTTGGCTGGAAATGCAAGAAACCAAAATTGGTAAAACTGATCGATCGGTTATTACTCAGACTGCTATGGTGTTTGGTCAGATGAACGAACCACCAGGTGCTCGCCTTAGGGTTGCTCTTACTGCCCTTACCATGGCTGAATGGTTTCGAGATGCTACTGGTAAAGATACCCTTTTGTTTGTTGATAATATTTTCCGATTTTCTCAGGCAGGTGCCGAAGTTTCTGCATTGCTAGGCCGTATGCCTAGTGCTGTAGGTTACCAACCTACACTCGCTACCGAAATGGGCGAGTTGCAAGAAAGAATTACATCAACAGCAAAGGGCGCTATTACTAGCGTGCAGGCTGTTTATGTTCCTGCTGATGATCCAACCGATCCCGCTCCTGCAAATGCTTTCCAGCATCTGGATGCGTTTATTTATCTTGAAAGAAAAATATCTGAAAAAGGTATTTACCCCGCTGTTGATCCTCTTGCCAGCTATAGCAATATTTTGGATCCAAATGTTGTTGGTGTTGAACACTATGGTGTTGCCCGTAAGGTACAGCAAATTCTGCAAAGATATCGTGAATTGCAAGATATTATCGCTATTCTTGGTGTGGAAGAACTTAGCGTGGAAGATAAACAAGTTGTTTCTCGCGCTCGAAGAATTGAACGATTTTTATCCCAACCCTTTATCGTTGCCGAAGTCTTTACTGGAAAGCCTGGTAAAGTTACTTCTTTACAAGACACCATCCGAAGCTTTAAAGAGCTTTGCGAAGGAAAATGGGATCATCTTCCTGAATCAGCTTTCCTTTATGTGGGGGCGATTGAAGAAGCTGCTGAGCGAGCCAAAGAAATGGCGGCAGGTAAGTAAACCATGGCAGAAAACAATTCCAAAATTCATTGTGTTGTTGTGACACCCGAAAAAGCCTTGGTTGACCAAGAGTCTGATTCCTTGGTCATACCACTTTTCGATGGCGAAATGGGCATCCTTCCCAATAGAGCTCCCTTAGTATCGAAGCTGGGGTTTGGTTCCCTTCGTATTCGTAACGGCTCTACGGATTCCTTTTTCTTTATCGAAGGTGGAACGGTACAAATCTCTAATAATATCGTTACATTGTTAACCCCAAGGGCTACTGAACTTGCTGCTTTGGATGTTAATGCTGCCAAAGCTATTATTGATTCAAGTCTTGATGGTAAAACTTCAAGTGAGCGGTCCAAGCTTAAAGATCGAGCCCGTGCAATTGTTCGTGCAAGTTCCAAATTAAACAGAAAGTAATTCTACTTTTTTGGCTTTACTTGTCTGATAACAACACCAAGCAAGACTTTGCTTCTACAGGATATATGCTTTCAAAAGCGATGTTTGGTGCTTCGTGGAAGCTTACGATATCAAGAGGCGAAGCTTTCGCGGTATCGATAATTCGGCGCCATGGCCTTCCTGTTGGTGAAGCAGGGATTTTGCATTCAGCGGGTTCATTTCCTGAATTCATAGCGACAAAGAAGTCCGCATCGGTTTCCCTGCCTGTTTTTAAACCATTTAATGCAAAAGCAAGGAATGTGCTTTCGGTTGAAAAATCAGGGGTTAGAGGTGAGATTCCATGCCAAATAATATCTCCAGTCTTCATAAAAGTACGTCTTCTTAAAGCTGGATGTGCGAGCCGCAATTTGATTATTTCTTTAGTGAAGCGATGGAAGTCTGAGTTTTTTTCCAGAAAGGACCAATCTGTCCAGCTGATTTCATTATCCTGACACCAAGCGTTATTATTCCCTTTTTGCGTTCGAAGAAATTCATCTCCCGCTAGCATCATGGGAACACCTTGCGAAATAAACAATGTGACATAAAAGTTTCTGACCTGTCTTTTTCTTAAACCTAGGATGTAGGGATCATTTGTTGGGCCCTCTTCCCCGCAATTCCAGCTGAAATTCTCCGAACAACCATCATTGTTTCCTTCGCCGTTTCGAAAGTTATGCTTTACATTGTAAGTTACAAGATCCCAGAGTGTGAATCCATCATGGCAGGTTATAAAATTTAAGCTATGGCGAGGTTTTCGCCCTGAAGATTCGTATAAATCGGAACTTCCGCAAATACGAGTAGCTAGTAAAGAAGCTATCCCCGGTTCTCCACGCCAAAATCTGCGAATGTCATCGCGATATTGGCCATTCCACTCGCTCCATCTTCTGCCATAAGGGAAAAGTCCAACCTGATACAACCCTGCGGCATCCCATGGTTCAGCAATTAATTTGGTGTCAGCAAGAACGCCATCTTCGGCAATCATTTCTACGATTGGTGGTTCCACTAAAACATTTCCGAGATAATCTCTGCCCAGTATCGATGCGAGGTCGAAACGCAAACCGTCAACATTCATGTCTGCAACCCAGAATCGCAGACTGTTTGTAATCATTTCTCGGACGACCGGATGATTGCAATTTAAGGTGTTGCCGCATCCGGAAAAATTAAAGTAATTCCCATCTTTGTCTACCATGTAATAGGTGGAATTATCTAACCCTCGAAAACTATAAGTCCTACCGCGATGATTTCCTTCACCGGTGTGGTTGAAAACCACATCCATGATGACTTCAATTCCTGCCATATGAAATGCATGAACCATTTTTCGGAATTCAACAATGTGTTGGTTTATATTTCCGACACTTGCGTATGAAGTTTTAGGGGCATTAAATGAAATAGTGTTATATCCCCATAAATTACGGTGTTTTTTACCAGTAGCGGGGTCGAAAAAGGGGCAATCATTCTCATCAAATTCATGAACAGGTAAAAGTTCGATTGCTGTTATACCTAGATTTTTTAAGTATGGGATTTTTTCTATCAATGCATCAAATGTTCCAGGATTGACAGTCATGGAAGTTGGATGGCATGTAAATCCGCGAACATGAACTTCGTAGATGATGCTGTCTTCCATGGGAGTGCATAGATGCGTGTCTTCCATTTGGGGGATTTCGTTATTTGTAAAAATACTTAGCCTAGAAGTGTGGTGAGCCATCGATTCATCATTAACCCCCCATTCCGATCCACCGGAAATAGTTTTGCATTGAGGATCTAAAAGGAGGTGTTCAGGATCAAATCGATGTATAGGTGACTGGGGGCCATTAACTCTCCACCCATAGCAAAATGATTCGGGTAAGCCTTCAACAGCAATATGCCAATGATCCCCTGTTCTACTTTTTCTTGGGTGTAGAACTATCTCTGCAATTGGCTCTTTGGTTTCGAGTGTAAATAATGCAAGATGAACCTCTGTTCCGTGCCTGCATAGCAACGCAAAATTAATGCTATTATTTAATTGCGTGGCACCAAGAGGTAAGCATTTCCCACGGGATAGTTTTAATGAAGTCATTATTGATTTTTTGCCATTGTTGTTAAATTATCATCAGTGAAACATATTAAAATACAAAATAACATTTGCTATTGTGTGACAAGAATACTGAAAAGACTAAGAAATACACTTGCATTTTTTCAAATAACTTTATAATCTAAATTTGTTAGTTTTATTTATAGTTGTTCTAGATAAACCACCTTAACTGGTTATTTAACCAAGCAACAAAGCACAGTGGTAGTTATCGAATTATTTTTATGACCTTCCAAGCTTTACAGTCTTGTTAAATCATGGATCACTTTTTAATTTTTTAAAGTCCCCAATGGAGGATTGATTATGTCCGTCGCACGCGGCGACGAAGGGATGGGTAACCTAGCTAGGAAAAGAGTAGTTCGCAAATCTCCAGAACAAGCTTCCCCTTCAAGCAGTATTGTATCAAGTCAACCGTCACAACCAATAACTTCAGTTGCTAAGGTGCAAACAAACACACGCCTTGACGATTTATATAGGCTTCCAATGCCTAAACTTTTTGCGCATGCCGAAAAAGAAGGTATTGCTGAACACACAGGTATGACCCGTGTACAGTTAATTGTATCGGTAGTTCGCAGACAAATTGAGCGTGGTAATGCCGTCAAAGGTTCCGGAACTTTGGAAGTTCTGCCGGATGGTTATGGCTTTCTTCGTAGTGCAGCCCACAATTACTTGGCTTCTCCAGAAGATATTTATGTTTCCCCAAGTCAAATACGCAGGCTTGGTTTACGCACTGGCCTAATGATTGAAGGCCCTATTCGCTTGCCGATTGAAGGGCAGGACAACTTCGCTTTGATGCAAGTGGAACTGGTGCAAGGCCGTGCTCCAGATGAACGAGCTCGTCCTGTTGTTTTTGAAGATCTAACTCCCCTTCATCCTAATAAAAGACTTTTTCTTGAAACTTCAAATGGAGAGCTTTCAACCAGAGTTGTCGACTTAATTACCCCCATTGGTAAAGGTCAGCGTGGTTTGATCGTTTCACCTCCAAGAGCAGGTAAAACTGTTCTTTTAATGCGCATTGCTCAAGCTATCAAACAGAATCACCCAGATGCTTATTTGATAGTTCTGCTTATTGATGAACGCCCTGAAGAAGTTACAGAAATGGTTCGTTCTGTTGCTAGTGCAAACGCTGAAGTTGTAGCTAGTACTTTTGATGAGCCTTCTACGGATCATGTGCATGTCAGTGAAATCGCGATGGAAAAGGCAAAAAGATTGGTAGAAGATGGCAGGGATGTGATAATTCTTTTGGATTCAATCACAAGGCTTGCGCGCGCTTACAATTCCGAAGCGCCATCCGGCGGTAAATTGCTCAGTGGTGGTCTTGATTCCAATGCAATGCAGAAACCTAAAAGGTTTTTTGGTGCTGCTCGAAATATCGAAAATGGTGGCAGCCTTACAATTCTTGCAACGGCTTTGATCGATACCGGTTCTAGGATGGACGAAGTTATCTTTGAAGAATTCAAAGGTACGGGTAATATGGAAGTTCATCTCGATCGAAAGTTGGTAGATAAACGAGTGTGGCCTGCGATTGATATTAACCGGTCTGGTACTCGAAAAGAAGAATTGCTAATGCACCCCGATGAACTGGATAGAGTCCGGGCTCTTCGCAGAGTACTTGCAGATATGCATCCGGTTGATGCGATGGAGTTGATGGTTTCTAGGCTTAAGAAATGCAAAACAAATGCTGAATTTCTTATGAATATGAACATGGCTTAATTCGCCAGGATTCCAAATGGATCTTGAATTAAAATACCTGAAATTAAAAGCGCATTTTAAAAATGCCCGGGTTATTGAATCTTGTGCCGAATTAATAGGCTGGGATGAAAGAACGAATATGCCCCCCGGCGGGGCAGACCTTCGTGCCCTTCAAAATTCTGCTCTTTCCAAATTGCACCACGAACTAGTTACTGATTCTTGGCTTGGCGATGCCTTGATGGAACTGGCTTCGGAGTCTGCTGCATTTCCTGCAGATTCCGACATAAGTGTTAATGCAAGAGAATGGCTTCGTGTATTTAACCGCGCAAATAAAATTCCCGTTTCTTTGGTTCAAGAACTATCAAAAACGTTTGTATATTCCCAACAGGCTTGGCAGGAAGCTAGATCTCAAAACAATTTTAGCTTGTTTGAACCATGGCTTGAGAAAATTATTGATCTTAAAAGGCAGGAAGCGAAATGTCTTGCTAATGGCCAGGCAAGTTATGATCCGTTAAAAGATTCGATTATCAAAGTATTAAATAATTGTTCAAAAGAAAATAATCGCAGCCTGATTTTGGGAAACTATCCTGAACAAAAACAAAAGATTTTTAGCGAAATCGTTGCAGGCTATTGTGGGTTTGATTTTAATGCAGGCAGGCTTGATACAACTGCGCATCCATTTTGCTGCGGTATCGGGCCTGGTGATTGTAGGATTACCACTCGATTTAACCCTTCAGATTTTTCATCTGGTCTATTTGGTGTTTTGCATGAGGCAGGACATGGTTTGTATGAGCAAGGTTTAGATCCAGATCATTTTGGATTACCGACTGGAACGGCTGTTTCTCTTGGTATTCATGAGTCACAATCTCGCCTTCTTGAAAATCAAGTTGGTAGATCTTTGGAATTCTGGCGTTTTATTTACCCGCTTGCAATTAAGTTTTTCCCTGCACAATTAGCCCATGTAACTTTAAATGATTTTCATAAAGCCATTAATCAAGTTCAACCAGGTTTTATCAGGGTGGATGCTGATGAAGTCACTTACAATCTACACATTATTTTTCGTTATGAACTTGAAAAGGATTTAATTTCACAAAGCCTTTCGATCAAAGACCTTCCTGAAGCATGGAATGCTAAAATGGAAACTTATTTGGGTTTGAAGCCTAAAAACAATGCAATGGGATGCTTGCAAGACATCCATTGGAGTGCTGGTCTTTTTGGGTATTTTCCCACATATCTATTGGGAAATCTTTATGCCGCGCAATTTGTTGCTAAAGCTAAAGAGGAAATATCTTGGAATGATAAAGCTCTTAACGCTGATATTCTTTTTGAATTACGCAAGTGGCTTAAACAAAATATCCATGTTCAGGGTAAAAGATATCTGCCCGGAAAACTTTGCGAAAAAGTAACTGAGCAAAAACTCGATAAAGTATTTTTTGAACAATACCTTTTACAAAAATTTAATTCTTAAATTTCTCTAATCAAATATAAATGAAGTTTGCATTACTATTTCTTTTAATT
>Ga0255086_1000694_pt1 | contig 10142 bp, 22 predicted proteins | sample Colum_Cont_RepC__FD_188438 | JGI IMG/M metagenome (GOLD analysis project Ga0255086, IMG submission 188438) | Freshwater microbial communities from Columbia River, Oregon, United States - Colum_Cont_RepC_8d | ecosystem: Environmental > Aquatic > Freshwater > River | place: USA: Oregon | collected... | reverse complement strand
GCTTTGGAACTCCTTTAGCCCATACATAACTGTGACTAAGTTTGCTAACCTGACTAATCTAAGTCTGCATTACACAGATAGAAATAGAAATAAAATTAATGGCAAGTATCTCTTTACCCTTGACTGGCATAACCCTGACTCTAATAGGCTAGATGATGGCTACTCAGAGACACCTGATGAGCACAAGTGTGGGCACGTTATAGAGCGTGAAGATGGCAACTATGCTATCCAACCTAACAATAGAACCTTCGTCTTCGAGCCATCATATACAACCAAGTATGGTGACCCACTCATCCACAGAATAATTAATGACCGCAAATGGGATGTGGAAGATAAGAAGAAGTGGGTAACTGAAGATACAGATGCTTTCCACTACGACATAGAAACTAAGAAAGAAAATGAATGAAACCTGTAGTCAAAGTAGCGTCACCTGCTGCTATTGCTGTGCTCCGTCAGGCGACAGCGTTGTATCCGAAGCGCAAGAAACTGTCAGACGGATTGTTGCCTTCGTTAGCGCATCAGAAAGCCAGCCCGAATTCGGACCACAATACTGGGCTAGCAGTAGATTTGACCCACGACCCTAAGAGGGGTATTGATTGTGCAATCATTTTTGAAAAACTTAAAGAAGATGAGAGGATTAATTACCTTATCTTCCAAGGAAAAATCTGGTCAAGAACCAGACGCAAAGAAGGCAATAGAAAGTATACAGGTAGTAATCCTCACAATAAGCACCTACATATTTCTATTAATGATACTCACCGTAGTGACACTAGCCCCTGGTTCTGGTGGCTAAGTCAACCTAAGATTGTGAATCAGATTGTGGCAAATTTACAGCCACAACCTAAGAAGAAGGTAGCTGTTAGTACCACTGTGGTACCAGTATGCACCTGCTGTAAGGTTCACAATACAAAACGAAAGGCAATCTAAATGGAAACACTAAAGCAAGTAGCGCTCACATGGTTCCGTGCTGCAGCCTCAGCTGCTATCGCACTCTACCTCGCAGGCGAGACCGACTTTAAGACACTCGGAGCTGCAGCCCTCGCTGGGTTCCTCGGGCCTGTCCTTAAGTGGCTCGACCCATCCGCAAAAGAGTTCGGACGAGGCGCAGAGTAGCCTCTAGAATACCCCTTAAACGCCTTCTAAGGCAGTTTTAAGACACTAAACCCCCCAACCTAAGGTAATCACCTTGGGAAGGGGGGTCTTTTGTGTTTCCTAATACTGAATCGGGAGTGACATAACCCCTTGACTCAGCCTCTCTTGTCAGCTATACTGGTATATATTATATATAATATAAGACCCCGAAGGGGTCTATATATAATTAATATAATTATATATTGGAAGGAATATTTATGGGAGTATATCTCTCTGATGATTATAAGATACCAGGTCATGTATCCTATTCAGCTCTGACTACCTTCATCGACTGCGGTTATCTATACTACCTCAGCCGACTGTTGCAGATACCAGAGAAGCCAGCGGTATGGAGCGCAGGTGGCTCCGCATTCCACAAGGCTACTGAAGAATGGGACAGACAACATGTTGAGTAAACAATTATGGGAAGAGGCATGGAATGAATATACCAAAGATGTCGACTTATCGACGCTTAGAGTTGGCGGCAGGGCTACGAAAGATTACCCCAATAAGGAAGATGCTTCCTTCTGGAATATCGCTGGTCCACAATGGGTCCAGTCCTACGTCGAATGGCGACAAGTCAACAAGAATTGGAAGATTTGGAAGACGCCTGAAGGCGTTCCTGCGATTGAACTAGGTATCATACCTGAGTTTGCTGGTGTTCCAGTCAAGATGGTAATCGATAGAGTCTTTGATGTTGATGGTCAGTTGGTTGTGGTAGACTTGAAGACATCACAACGCACACCTGACTCCAGCCTACAGCTAGGTTTCTACCGAGCAGGGTTGAAGAAAGTCTTTGGTGTTGATATAAACTATGGTAACTATTGGATGGCTCGTCAGTCTGGCACTGGTCAGATGGAAGACCTAACCAAATACTCAACCGAGATGATTGATTACTTCGTAGAAAAATTTGACAAAGCACGTCTTGCTGGTATATTCTTACCCAACACAAACAACTGTAACCGATGCGGGCTCACAGAGCACTGCTCGTTTACTTCAAAGAAAGAGAAACGATGAACGAAGAATGGAAACTGCAAGTCTCGTATAAGACTGGCCCTGGTGATATGATTAATATCCGTGCCAATACTGCTGATGAACTCAGTGTACTGCTTGAGGGTGTAGGTGATTACGCTACACAGATTGCTGCAACTAACAAGCTATTGGCAGGTGCGTACAATCTAGCCCCTTTATCAACGCCAAGTACCACAACAAGCACAACGCCACCGCTCTCCTTACCACCCAGCCCAGTCTCGGAAGCATCAGGTACCGCAGCTCCAACGTGTAAGCACGGGGCGCGTATCTATCGCAGTGGAATCAGTAGCAAGACTGGTAAACCGTATGCATTCTGGGCATGTCCTACCCCACAGGGTACAGTTGACCAGTGCAAGCCAGTAAACTAAATACAGGAAATCAAATGAGTCGTAGTCAGTTTGTCATGGGTTGGCTACGACTCTTACTAAAAAGGAATAAGCCTTGCGTACACTTGTCAGAAGCGTTGGTCGTGCAAGTATTGGCGGAGAACCATTGCCATCGTGCTTCAAAGCGTTTGAGTCGAACAAAATTATCCTCAGGCGTAGCGAAGTGTCGATGTTCGCAGCAGCGCCAGGAGTAGGTAAGTCAACACTTGCCTTAGCTCTTGCGCTAAAGATGAAGGTTCCCACCCTATACATTAGCGCCGACACCAACGCACACACAATGGCTATGCGATTAGCATCTATGATTTCGGGTAAGAATCAGACTGATGTTGAAGGATTATTGAATACTGATTTAGGTTGGACAAGAGCAGTGTTAGCTAAGGCTAGCCACATTGTCTGGTCATTTGAATCAGCGCCATCACTACAAGATATCGATGAGGAAGTACAAGCCTTCGAAGAATTGTGGGGATGTCCACCACAACTAATAGTTGTCGATAACTTAATGGATGTAGCCACCGATGGTGGCGAGGAGTTCTCTTCTATGAGAGCTATCATGAAGGAGTTGAAGTATCTTGCTAGGGCTACGAATGCGGGTGTGTTGGTATTACATCATACGAGTGAAGCGGTACCTGGCTCTCCTTGCCAGCCTCGTTCCGCGATTCAGGGAAAGGTGGCTCAGCTCCCCGCACTCATTTGCACGCTTGGTGTTGTGGGCACATCAATGGGCGTGGCCCCTGTCAAGAACCGTTATGGCAAAGCCGACGCGGGTGGTGGACTGATGACTTGGATTGCTTTTAATCCTGAGTACATGTTCGTTGAAGATATACCAGAGAATGGTTAGGAAAAAAACATATGAAAATAAAATATGCAGGGACAGATAAACGAGTAAAGTTTTCAGATTACCTAGGTATCAGTATTTATGAATGGGACGAAGCAGATTATGGATTGACTATAACTCTGTTTGGTCGGGAGTTTAACTTCCTCATCTGGAGAAAAATTAATGGATGACGATTACTTGGAGATACATGCAAAAGAAATGTCACAGGCTGAATATCACAGACATATTGCCATCTGCATACAGAAGATTAATGATGCCAAACCGCAGGTTAGGGACGATTATACGCAGGGCGTATGCGACGGACTTGACTGGGCAACGAGAATACTAGAGAAAGATAAGAGCGCATACTAATGGCTAACCCTAACGGACGTAAAGGTGCACAGTTCGAGACCGATGTAATGCGTTGGCTTCGTGATAACAATGCTGTAGCTGAGCGTCTTACTAAGGCTGGTGCTAAAGATGAGGGCGACTTGTATGTATTCCTTCAGGGTAAGACATACATTATGGAGTTAAAGAATCGTAAGAAGCTAGACTTACCTGCCTTCTGGGACGAGGCGCAGGTTGAGGCAAAGAACTACGCGAAGGCAAGAGGGTTGGGTACGGAACCTTCTTCCTTCGTTGTAGTCAAGCGTCGTAACAGTAGCGTTAAGAACGCTTGGGTTATACAAAACTTAGAGCAGTGGATGAGAGAGAGACATGAATGACCTACCAAGTATTAGAGATGTCCTTATCCACTATGGTGCGGACATACGACGCAACCACGGGCAAACAAATCTGCGATGTCCATTCCATGGAGACACACATCAATCGGGCACAGCCAACTTGGACACCAATGTGTTCATCTGCTTTGCATGCGGGGTTCAGGGAAACAGTTTACAAATCATATCCCAAAGAGAAGGAATTAGTGTAAGAGATGCAAAAGAATTCGCAGAGAGAACTATTGGAACGGGCATCGGAGAAGTACGCGGCAAACATTTATCAGGCAGAAGGCTACCTAAAAAACAGGGGCATTCCGATAGAGGTAGCACGGCTGGCTCGATTAGGCGTAGTCGTAGAGGCTGAGATAGGCCATGAGATGTACCAAGGAAGGTTGAGTATACCATATGTTACTAAGACTGGTGTTGTGGATTTACGGTTTCGTTCGCTCAATCCTGCGGTGGAGCCGAAGTATATGGGACTCACTGGAGCTGACACTAAAATGTATAATGTCCTTGATATTGAGCGGGCTGGTGATTACATTGGTATCTGCGAGGGAGAACTTGATACTATTACTATGTCTGCTTGCGTCGGCATTCCTTGTATTGGTGTGCCAGGGGCTAATAGTTGGAAGAAACATTACACGAGACTCCTCGCCGATTTCGAAAGAGTCTATGTCTTTGCTGACGGAGACCAACCAGGAAAAGAATTTGCCAACTCACTTGCAAGAGAACTCCCTGTTACTATCGTCCAGTTCCCCGACGGCGAAGACCCTAACTCATTCTATACTAGCAACGGGTCGCAAGCAATACTTAAGAGAGCAGGACTAGCTAATGCCTGAGTTCCGTCATGGCGATAAGTATAAGTGCCCTGAGTGTGGGGAAATATTAGATGATGCCTTTGATGTGGTTGAACATATGGTTGAAGATGGAGAAGAGTTCAACCCTTCAATGATAATGCCAGGTGGTTTCCGTTTGCTACTTGGTAGTCTGTTGCGTGGGCTATACGATAACAAAGATGATGCTGAGTATATCAGCCAGATAACACAGTCAGCATACATAACTTTATTCACAGCAGAACATTACCCCGAAATGATTGGGGAAACTGTTGAGGATATTATAGTAGAAAGCGTAATGGAAGACTTCGATGGAGAACTCAAACAACTATTCAAGAATAGAGAGTGAAGAGATATGGCAGATAGTACAACACCTGGCTGGGATGGGTTATCAGATTACAGAAACAAAGCAAGAGAAGGATATCCTCACAGTAACTTTAACTATCCCCCTGTTAGCAAGGAAGAGCGTGTACAATACCCAACTCAATTCGAAGAGGATGTAAGGATTGTATATGATGAGTTGATGTCTGTGCTGATTAAGAAGCACAAGGATTATGGTGCTAAGAATATTGCTGACGCACCTGGCGGTGCACTCAATGGACTTCGTGTTCGTATCCATGATAAGACTGCTCGTATCAATAACTTAATAGACTTCCAACGCAAGGCCGAGTATGAATCCCTTGAGGATTCGTTCAAGGACTTAGCTAACTACGCCATCATAGCCTTGCTGGTACTCAGAGATAAGTGGGATAAGTAAATGGTAAAGAACTCTTCGTTCGATTTAGACTTTGGGTATGGTCGAAAGGGTGAGACATTGGTCGAGGAGTTACTTACTGGTGGGCGCACAGTAGAGGTCAAGCGTGATAGGAAGTGGTGGATTACCAACAACTTATACATTGAAGTTGAGTGTTGGTTCAATAAGTCTAAGGCATGGGAGCCATCAGGTTTATCAGTAACCGAGGCTGCGTACTGGGCATTCGTGCTAGAGCAGTCAACAGTAATCGTGCCCACACATATACTTAAGAAGGGTGTACTAGAATTGGGCAGGGAAATATCCTGCGAAGTGCCGCCTAATAAGTCTAAGGGTTATCTCATCACAGTTGAAGACTTACTTACAATGACACGCAAGTATAAGAATGAGAAAGTTGATAATGGACTGGAGTAGAATCGAACGCTGGGAGTATGTAGTCACAGCAGTTGCTAGTGAATACTCCAAGAAGTTTACCATCTGTGAGTATGAGGATATCAAGCAAGCATTATACCAATGGTTTGCTGAGCACCCTAATAAACTAGATACTTGGGAAGCGATAGGTGAGAAGGATGCTAAGAACCTTATCTATCGTAGTCTAAGAAACGAAGCGTTGGATTACTGTCAGAGATGGAAAGCCAAGACAGTTGGCTATGATGTATCTGATTTATATTATTATGAACCAGGGTTAGTTGAGGTGCTGTTACCTGCTGTGTTGATGGGTAACTTTCATATCGCACCGAAGTTAAATCTTAGTGGAGGGGGCAAGCCTTCTGCCCCTGCTGAGGGTGGCAACATACAGGTTATGTTACTTGAAGTTGACTCAGCATATTGGAAGCTTTCCAAAGAGGATAGGAAGTTATTATTCTTCCGCCATGCTGAGTCGCTAGACTTCAAGGAGATAGCCAACTTTCTATCTCTGGGCACGGAGGACGCAGCAAGAATGCGTCACAAGCGTGCGATAAAAAGACTCGTCAATAAACTTGGCGGGTATAGACCTTATCATGACGAGGACTTAGACAAACCAGATAGCAATGAAGGTGATGAAAGCAACAGTAGTGATGATGGAATTGATGTCAGTACCACCGAGGAAAGCACAGGCAGAGATGAATAACATCGAACTCCAATATTTCACCAAGACTCACTCTCGTCGAAGCCAATGGTATCGCCGTTGCTCATGAGAGCATCGACATATTCATCTTCGGTTGCGAACTCAGGATACCATTCAAGCATCTGACTACCGATAGATATAGCTAGGTCTGCTACATACATATCCACACCAGCACTATGGTCTGTGTAATTCTCAAACCCTAACTTCAATAGGGATAAGTCATACTGGAACACACCATCAGGTGTTGCTGCTATGAATAGTGGGGTAGATTCTGAGTCGTCCGCGCTAGATAGGATGTCGAGGTAATCATCTTTAGTAATCACAACTCCACCCTCAGGGTAGGCTCGTACAAATCCATAGAGTTTATCAGAGTCACTACTAATGACCGAGTAATCTTCCATGTTAGTTATCGTTAAATCATCACAGAGATGTGCCTTGATTAGGTTGCTCACATCTTCTGTATTCAAGTTGTAAGTTATCATTTATCCTCCAGTCTTGTAGAAGCCAGTACCCTTGAATTGAATACCGACTGCGTTGTATATTCTTGTTGAACTAAAACCGCAGACACAGGTGACTGGTTCGTCACGCTCATCTACGCTTCGGGGAAGTACAGTAAGTGACTCGCACTTACCACATCTATATTCATATGTCGGCATGTTAGTAATCCTCCAGCGTGCTACCCTCAGGGGTAGGCGCAGTAGCTAGCGTACCACACTCGGCACACTCCATGTCTGTGAAATACATTTCGATAGTGCCATCATCAGAATCGAATATGGTTTTGAGATTCCATATCTGACTACCACAAGGACATACTGTTGTCGGTGTGCCACGAATATCCATAGCACTCTTGTAGTCAGGCTTCAATTCTGTTATGTGTTTTGGTTCTTTCCAAGATTCCTCCACCCTAACCTCCTCCTGATTTCAGTTGGTTCAACTGCGTTGGCGCAGTCTGTTGGGGATTCGTGATATATCCAAGTGTCCATAGGATTCTTTCCATTTACCATCACCGACTTACCTTCGATAGGTTTATAGCAAGAGTCGCAAAGAACAACATAATCATTTCTTAATGATGGCATTAGTACCACCCTTTCTTTTGGAAGTGAGCCCAAGCTTGACAGGGAGTATCGTATCTATGATATACATACTCAAGCCCCCTGTCAATCTGTTTGGTAGGGGGTGTTGCTGGGTCTAGCCCTAGTATCTGTGGGATACCGCCAGCATTCTTACCCATAACTTTTACTTTGTTGTATGCGTTGGGATTCCATGCTGACTCCTTACCCCACAGTTTACTAAGGCAGGACATCTGTTTATCACGCCACTCGGATAGCCTGTTGTAGGCGTAGCCTTTACTATCCTCTACTGTCCAAGTATCCTTCTTAGAATACTTGTGCGGTGTGCTTAGTGGTTCTACTATCACAATGGTGAATATGATAGTAAAGATTAGTGCTCCTATGTAGTGAGCGATATGCCTTGCCATACTCTTACTCCTTCTGCGAAGGTGATAGCGTCGCTTCGGATAGTTCGGTTAGTTGGTATGCCAGCCATGAGTATTCTCTCACCTGCTAGCATGCCACCCCATATACCATACTCTATATTCTCAGGCTTCATGCCTTCGGCTAAGCACTCTGCTTTGATGGGGCAATCTTGGCAGATACCAATAGCAAGCATAGCACTATCGGCAAGTCTTTTACGCTTAGCCATAGTGGGTCTGCCCTTAGGTTGCTCAGGAAACCATAGGTCAGGCTTCGGGTGCGTGGAGCAAGAGCCCTTCATATTACCCCCTATTGTGGGTTGTTTGATATACAGGGTGTATCGTGACGATACCACTCAGCAACTCAGCCCACTCTTGAGCCTTGTCTAAGGTGTCGAACATGCCATAGAATAGCGAGTTCGTAGCGGTGTCCTCTGGAAATACTAGGACTACATAGCCAGCCACCAGCATACCTGCTAGTGGCGTGGCTACGGCAACTCTATCGTTAGAAGGAGTCGAAGATGACATCTACATATCCATCAAGGCGTTCGTGCTTGGCAACCAAGCCCTTCTTACCTGTCAAGTGCTTGTATGTGCCATCTCCCAATGACACCCATAATGACTTGGGCTTGAAGCGGGTCTGATTAGGTAGTGCTTTGACAATAGTTCCTAGTGGAAGGATACTATCTTGTGTATCAATCACCGCTGTCTCAAGTAGAGAAGCGATGTCACGCAGTTCGTCGGCTAAGCCAACGATAAGTGTGTCGTTCGTCATGGCAGTTTATCTTTCTGTTAGTTGGTTAGTAAGGTAGTGCTTGTTGATTCTTATTATACACCCTCACCCATTGATTGTCAAAGTCAAGTTCTCTTGTCTTTGACTTGGTGGATTGGGGTGTGTAGCACATACAATTTAGTTGATGTGCTCCACATGACACGCATGACTCGCAGTATTGGCAGAAATCTACGGACACTTCTATGTCAATCAAGGCTTCACATGTGGGACACTCATCTATGATGGCGTAGCTATCTAACTGCGCTTGAAGTTCTGCGTAGTAAGATTGCTCGTCAGCAAAGTTATCCTCTGCGAAAGCACCTGTATCAGCGATAGGATTAGGTGATGGATTGTAGTACGAGCGTGGCGTGACTATCGTCCGCTTATAACTCGAATTACTCCACCATACACCATTGTCGTCCCAAGTTCCAAGTCTTTCATTGATTAGATAGAGTTGGTATTGGGCTTGTGGATTGGTGGTGAGCACGGCTATCTTGCTACCGCTTGCCCACCCCTCAATCATACGATAGATGTTCTCGTCCTCAAGGGCGAGCACACCACCGAGTTTAGGTAGCGTATCCTCAGCAAAGACACGCGTATCGCTACGCTTATCTGTCTTGCTGATGAAGGTATCTAGCACACCATTGTGCGCTAGAAAACTATTGGTATCATCACCGACTTGATATGGGTGACAGTTGTCCTCGTTCTTGACACCATGCGTAGCGTATCTAGCATGCCATATAGCATAGCCACTAGGATACTGCTCGCGTAGTTCTAAGAACTTAGACACCGCCTTCTTGGCACTCATTGTGCGATAGCGAATAACTTTACCATCTGCTACGATAGCAAAGCCGAAGCCATGTGGATTAGCACATGCTCCCTCTGTAAGTTCCTCACGCTTTGGTATAGCGTTGGGCTTACATACTACTAATAGACACATATAACACCCCCTCAGGCATTGATTAGTGTTGGAGTTGATAAGGATATACTAGGCACTTTGGACATGCGTTGGTATAGGTTAGGGTATAAGCCATTGTTAGTGGCTACCCAATCGGCGAACCACTCCCACTTGAGCATACCCAACTTTACATCAGGCACACTCATATTGCGTGTGTATTCTACCGA
>Ga0255086_1000692_pt1 | contig 10150 bp, 8 predicted proteins | sample Colum_Cont_RepC__FD_188438 | JGI IMG/M metagenome (GOLD analysis project Ga0255086, IMG submission 188438) | Freshwater microbial communities from Columbia River, Oregon, United States - Colum_Cont_RepC_8d | ecosystem: Environmental > Aquatic > Freshwater > River | place: USA: Oregon | collected... | reverse complement strand
AATATGTCGTCAATATATTTATTATCTTACAAATTTTTCGATTTATGAGAATTTCTATTATATTATTTTTCAACTTGTTATTTCATTCATTCGCTTTTAATCAATTAGTAATTACAAATCAAGGTGGAACCGCACTTAATATTGTTACTTCTCTTGTTGGTAATGGTATTACGGTATTAAATCCAACAATAAACTGCCCCGCGAATTCATATGGTACCTTCTCTAATGGAACATCAACCTGCATTAATTTGAATACCGGTATTATTTTATCAACCGGGAATTTAGCCAATATTGGTCTTGCAGCTGGCACACAAAATTTTGGTCCAAATATGAGTACGCAAATGTGCAGTAGTCCTGGACCACCACCATCCGCTGTATGTTGTAATGATCCTCAGTTGGGGGCATTGGAACCATTAGCAGACTATGATTGCTGTATTTTAGAATTTGATATCGTACCTGCTTGTTCTTCTCTACAGATTCGTTTTGTATTTGGTTCTGAAGAGTACCCTGAGTATGTGAATTCAAGCTATAATGATGCTTTTGGATTTTTTGTAACAGGTGTAAATCCTGCTGGAGGGTCCTATAACAATACGAATGTAGCCACGTTGCCCAATGGTGCTATTGCGAGTATTGATAATGTTAGTCCAATCACAAATTCTGCCTATTACATCAATAATCAAAATTGTACGAATATAGCATTGGATGGTATTACAAGCGTTTTAACGTCAATCATCAATGTTACGCCATGTCAAACGTATCATTTTAAATTAGCTATTGCAGATGCAGGTGATCCCATTTATGATTCGGGAGTTTTTGTTGATTTTCTTGATTGCGTGAATACAATGACTGTTTCTACAACTTCATCACCGTCAGGATGTTCCGGCAGCACCGGTTCAGCAACAGCAAATGTTAGTGCAGGATTTCCACCATATACTTACAGTTGGAACACAACACCACCACAGACAACGGCAACGGCAACTGGTTTGGCTCCAGGAACGTATACGGTAACAGTTGACGACGCAGGAGCTTGTACTCCCCCTATTACACAAACAGTAACTGTAGGGAACAGCGGAAGCGCTACTGCTCCAACTTTCAATCAAGTAGCTCCAATTTGTTCTGGGGGTACTTTTACATTACCTAATTCTTCAACGAATGGAATAACTGGAACATGGTCCCCTTCGATTGATAACACTTCTACAACAACCTATACTTTTACTCCAGCAGCAGGTCAATGTGCAACCACTACAACCATGAGTGTAACTGTAAACCCAAATGTTACTCCAACATTTACTCAGGTAGCTCCAATTTGTTCTGGAGGTACTTTCACCTTGCCGACAACTTCAACGAATAGCATAACAGGAACATGGTCTCCGGCCATAAACAATACTGCAACGACAACATATACTTTTTCGCCAAGTGCTGGTCAGTGTGCAACTACACAAACAATGTCGGTAACGGTTGGTCCACCTTCAACACCGACATTTACCCAAGTTGGTCCATACTGCTCAGGAACTGTAGTTCCGGCTCTTCCAACAACGTCGAATGAAGGATTTACAGGAACCTGGACACCGGCAATCAATAACACCACTACCACAACTTACACATTTACTCCTGTTGCTGGACAATGTGCGAACAATCAAACAATGACTGTTTCAATAAATCCATTAGTTACCCCAGCATTCAACCAAGTTGCTACTATTTGTTCAGGGGGCACTTTTACCTTACCTACTACTTCTACAAATAGCATCACAGGAACTTGGTCTCCTACGATAAATAATACGTCAACGACTACATATACATTTACGCCTTCAGCTGGGCAGTGCGCGAATAATCAAACGATGACCGTTTCAGTGAATCAGCCAGTTACACCAACTTTTAATCAGCTAGGTCCATTTTGTCAGGGAAGCATTGCACCTTCCTTTTCAAATACCTCTTTGGAGGGTATTAGTGGTGTTTGGGGACCTCCTGGAATTAATACGGGAGTTTCTGGAACAAATACTTATGCATTTGTTCCAAATGCGGGACAATGTGCAAATAATCAAACGATGATTATAACTGTAAATCCACTGATTACACCTAGCTTTACTCAAATTGCTCCAATTTGTGTTGGCGGTACGTTTACTCTTCCTACTTTATCAACAAATAGTATTACAGGAACTTGGTCTCCTGCGATTAACAATACAGTAACCACAACCTATACTTTTACACCAACTGTAGGCCAATGTGCCATAAATCAAACGATGACCGTAAATGTTGGGGCACCAATAACTCCAACTTTTACTGCAATAGGTCCATTTTGTCAAGGAAATAACATTTATCTTCCAACAAGTTCAACAGAAGGCTTTACTGGAACATGGTCTCCAGCTGTTAATAATACAGCAACTACAACCTATACTTTCACTCCAACAGCAGGGCTCTGTGCTACAACCACCACCTTTAATGTTGTTGTTAATCCAATACCAACTGTTTCAATCAACGAAACACCATCTATTTGTGAAGGCCAATCTACTACACTGACAACCACTGTTTCGGCAATCGGCGGATCTTTTTCATGGCAGCCTAATAGTGAAACAACTAACCAAATTAGTGTGTCACCTACTTCTTCTACCAATTATTCGGTCGTTTATACCCTTAATGGTTGTACCAGTTTTCCTGCAAATACAACCGTTACCGTTAATCCGAATATTCCAGTTGATGCTGGTCAGAATCTTACCATTTGTTCAGGTGAGGCGGTTACGTTAACAGCAAGTGGAACACCAGCAAATGTATGGACAGGAGGTGTCGTTGACGGAGTATCGTTCGTTCCAACGCAAACAACAGTTTATTATGTTACGGGAACCAGTGCTAATGGGTGTATTACAAGTGATTCAGTCATTGTAACCGTTAATAACAATCCTGTAATTATTGCTGGAAATCCTCAAACAGTTTGTATTGGTCAACAAGTTACCTTATCAGGTAGTGGTGCAGGATCAGGAGCAAGCTATTCATGGGATAACGGTGTGATTGATGGACAGGCATTTTCAGTTAATGGAACCGTGGCATACACAGTAACTGGAACAGATGTCAATGGTTGTTCGGGATCTGCAACTGTTATTGTAACAGGGCTTCCTATTCCAGTAGCTCAATTTACTGCAAGTCCCCAAAGTGGAGAAATTCCTTTGAATGTCTCATTTACTAATTTAAGCACCAATGCGACTGATTTTGTGTGGGATTTTGGAAACAATCTGGGTGCGACTGCTACAGATTTAAGTTCACAGAATTCTATCTACGCTAATTTTGGAGTCTATACAGTATGGTTAACGGCGAGTAATGGAATTTGTTCAGATTCTACCTCAGCAATCATTACCGCAACCGCTAATCCATGGTTATTTGTTCCAAATGTATTCACTCCAAACGAAGATGGAGCAAATGAAATTTGGATGGTACAAACAAAAAATATGGCAACTATTGATTTGATTATATTGAATCGTTGGGGAAATGTAATGGCTAAAATTGAAGATCTAACGGGTGGTTGGGATGGTAAAACACCAAACGGAACGGATGCTGTAGATGGAACGTATTTTTATAAATATACAGCCAAAGCTATTAACGGTGAAGAGTTTTCAGGACATGGTTTCTTGACATTAATCCGTTGATTAGTTATTTGCGAAATAGAGTAGAACAATTGCGGAAATCGCGGAAAGTAGACCAATGATTTTCTGTTTGGATGCAGATTCTTGAAAAGCAATAAATCCAAGTAAAGCAGAAATAATAACGATGCTCACATTCACAACGGCAAGAACAGTCGAATCACTCCAGCCGGTAGTTGAATATGCAGAAATTAAAAGATAAATTGAGAAGTAATTCGGAATACCCAAACAAATTCCAGCGAGAACATTTTTTGCCGCAAAATTTGTTTTCTTTCTTATGATAGATTGAGTTAATAAAATCGCACCAAATAATCCGGCAATTCCAAATCCAATTGCTGAAAACAACGAAGCGGTTAAATCAGACAAATGGTATTTCTGAACAAAATTCAACGCATAATCTAACAGTCCACTTCCAAAAAATAATATCAGTAACATCCAGACAGACTTCGTTTTCGATGAATCAGAGGAATCAAATGAAACCAATATTACGCCAAGCACAGCCAGTAGAATTCCTGAAATTTTAATTACTCCAAATTCTTCCCCTATTCCAATAAATATTGCACTAATAGCCATGCTCATTTTAACTGAAACCGAAGTAAGAGCTACACCGTTCAATTGTGAACTTTTGCCCATTAAAACGAATAGTGAAATAAATAATACCCCAGAAATCAAAGCCCAAATCATCCAGTCATTGTTTTCAAGTGCTTTGTTAGACCATGTATTACCGTATAAAGCAAAACCGCAAATAAAGGCGGTAAAATAATTAAATACGATTGCTTGAAAAGTATCAATTCCAAATTTTGGAAACAGTTTGAAAAGTATAAAAATTACACTTGAAAATAAAACTGCTCCGATTAATTCAATCATTTTCTGTAATAATAGTAGATTATATCTTCTCCAAATTTCTGAGTATCCGTTGGTATTTTGCTAATCAATGGAGCACGAACTCCATCTTCAAATTTTTTATTCCCAACAATCACACGTGCTTCATCCCAAACATTATCAACGATAAAATACTGCAGTGTCCGGCTACCACCTTCAACAAAAACTGATTGAATCCCACGATTATATAGTTCTGTCAAAATATTGGTTGTGCTCGTTTCTTGTATTTTAACCCATTCAACATTATTGTTCTGATGATTTTTAACCCGATTAAAAATAATTGTTGGAGCATCTTTCGAAAAAATGTTCATGTCATTTTTCAGTTGAAGCTGGCTATCGATAACGATACGTATTGGATTTTTACCATGAAATTCACGAACGGTTAAAGAAGGATTATCATGAACAATGGTATTTCTTCCGACCAAAATGGCATGTTCTTGTGAGCGCCATTTGTGAACAAGAGCTTTTGTTTCAGGAGCAGAAATCCAATTAACGCCCATTTGATTATCAATCCTTGAACGATCCAGAAAGCCATCTAAAGTCTGAGCCCATTTCAAAATTACATACGGACGTTGTTTTTCATGAAAAGTAAAAAATCGCTTATTTAACTTTCTACACTCGTCTTCTAGTATTCCTTTAATAACCTCAATTCCTGACCGTTTCAATTTTTCAATGCCTTTACCGGCCACTTTAGGATTTAGATCCATACAGCCAATAATTACCTCTTTCACTTTCAGTTGAATTAACAAATCTGCACATGGTGGGGTTTTTCCAAAATGAGAGCATGGTTCCAATGAAACATAAACGGTAGAACCTTCAATTTCTTCTTTATTCGCAACAGATTCAACCGCTTCTACTTCAGCATGAGCCTCTCCCGCTTGCTTGTGAAAACCTTCACCAATAATTCGATTATTTTTAACAATAACACAACCTACCAGAGGATTCGGAAAAACAAAGCCTCCTCCCAATTGAGCTAACTGGATGCATCTCCACATGTAGGTTTCGTGGGTCATGTACGTGTTATTCAAATTCTATCAGTACAGCACCTTTGTCAACAACAGAACCAACTTCCACCTGAATGTATTTTACCACACCTACACCATCTGCTTTCAAAACATTTTCCATTTTCATCGCTTCTAAGGATAGAATAGGGTCACCAACCTGTACTTCCTGGCCTGATTCAACAAAGAACTGTAAGATACGACCTGGCATTGGAGCTTGAAGCTCTTTTATTCGCTTTATTTTGGGTTTATCCATTCCTAAGGAAGCAATCAAATCATCCAATTTTCCTTTGCGATTAATTTCATATACGGCAAACGATTGTTTTCCAAATCATTCTCTAAAATTTCACCGTGAAAACTCTTCCCTTGGTATTCTAGCGTAAAAAATTGATGATTTTCCCACGTTAAGGAAGCTCCTTTGGTTGTTTGGATAGATTTGCCGTTAATTGACCACATGTTGAATGACTTTTAATTACAAAGTAAATAAATCCAAAGTTAAGTAACTGTATATTTATTAAAATCCATTCATTTTTATTTCAAAATGATTCACTTTGTAATGGAATTATACTTTTAAATAAAGATCAAAAAACAGCTGCATATAAACAATTAAACTAACGATAAATGAAAAGTATTAGGGGCTAAATTCTTATTACCTTTGATTCATGAAAAAAACTTTCATTGTAACGGCTGGTGGAATTGGAAAACGAATGGGAAGCGAAATACCCAAACAATTTATTGAAATTCAAGGGAAACCTATATTGATGCATACTTTGGAGAATCTTTATTCATTTTCTCCAGATGCACAATTTATCTTGACCTTGCCGGTTGAATGGTTTTCCTATTGGAATGATTTAATTAAAAAACATAAATTTCAAATTACCATCGATCTTATTGAAGGTGGAAAAGAACGTTTCGACTCTATTCAAAATGCACTAAAATTAGTAACTGGTGATATTGTGGCAATACATGATGGCGTTCGACCATTTGTTTCTCATACAACACTACAAAACTTATTTGAAAAAGTGTCTTCGCATAAAGCTGTGATACCAATTGTTTCAATCAATGAGAGTTTGAGAGAAATCGTTGGCGATTATTCCAAACATATCCAAAGAGAAAAATACAAAATCGTTCAAACACCCCAAATTTTTCAAACCGAAATTATCAAATCCGCATACACTCAACCATTTTCTGACGAATTTACAGATGATGCATCGGTAGTGGAAAAATCAGGGACAAGAATTGAGTTGGTTCAAGGGAATTATGAAAATATTAAAATCACATCTCCAGAAGATTTAAAATTAGCCCACTTTTACCTTTCCCAAAATATAAATTGAGCCACAGGTTCCTGATAATCTAAATTTTTAGTAATATATTTGGTTCCCAAATTTTGATCTTATCAAATAAAATGTCATTTAGTTTAGATTTTATAAAAAATTCCAAGTTTGATTCAAATCTTGCATTCTGCATTCGTGATGAAAACTTTACGTATTTACAATTCAAAGAAAGGATATTCAGTATCGCTCAAATACTGAAAAATCAAAACATTTCTGGCCAAAACATCGGGGTTTATACTTTCAATCATCTTGATACTTATGCCAGTATTTACGCGATTTGGATTACCGGAAATATTTATGTGCCAATTCATCACACCTATCCTCAAAATCGCGTAGAAGAAATAGTTTCTCAAGCTTCAATTCAAACATTAATCGGCTCAAATACAAATCCATTTCCTGAGGTTAATGTAGATTTTATTGATACATCTTCACTAAAAATGGAGGTTGCTTTTGATTTAGACACTCTTCATTCTCACAAGCAGGATGAATTCATGTATATTCTTTTTACTTCTGGAAGTACGGGAAAGCCAAAAGGTGTTCAAATCAGTCATCAAAATCTTTGTTCCTTCTTAAATCATTGCAATTCAATGAACATGGGACTTAATCCAGGTGATCGATATTTACAGATGTTTGAATTAACATTCGATTTATCCGTCGTTTCATTTGTTCTTCCGCTTCAAAATGGTGGGACAATTTATACCGTTTCAGATGAGAATTTAAAATACCTCGAAATCTACCGCTTGTTAGAGGATTATGAAATCAATTTTGCAATCATTGTACCATCGGTTCTTGCATTACTTAAACCTTACTTTTGTGATATCGATTTGCCGCATTTGAAACATGTCGCACTGAGTGGAGAAGCTGTTCCACATAAACTTACGGAAGACTTTCAAGTATGCTGTCCAAATGCACAATTTTACAATTTCTACGGTCCAACGGAATGTACAATTTTCTGCACGGAGTATACTATTCCCAAGGAAGACATCCCTGCTTTAAATGGAATCGTTTCAATTGGAACTGTAACGAAAGATTTGACCTTCAAATTGGTGAATGATGAAGGAAATGAAAGTGGCTACAATGAAAAATCTGAGTTATATATCGGGGGCCCTCAAGTTTCGATGGGATATATCAATAACGCCGAATTAAATCAATCGTTATTTTGCGAAATAGATGGAATTCGTTATTACAAAACGGGAGATTTAGTTATTCAAAAAGAGGATGGTTTATTCTATTACTTAGGAAGAAAAGATCAACAGGTAAAAATTCAAGGCCATCGAATCGAATTGATGGAAGTGGAACATCTCTGTACCAAGGCCTTGAAACAAGAAGTCGCAGTTGTTGCCATTAAAGATGAACGAAACTTTGACAATCTTGTCATGTTCTTACGTCGTAACCATAACATACAAATTATTCCTGAATTAAACAAAGTACTTCCTAAATACATGATACCTACACAAATTATAGAGGTAGAAGATTTCCCACTAAACGATAATGGAAAACTAGATCGAAAAGCACTAAAATTAAGCTTACAAAATGGAGCATCTAGTAATTGAAAAAGCCAAACCAACCGATAAAGATTTTCTGATTAAGGCCATTCTAGAGGCGGACAAAAGTTTTACCGACATATCCTCGTATAGTAAATTACTTGAGATGAGCGAAAATGAACTGATTTCTGTTTTTCATGAAATATTTGAGGAAGAATTAGAGGGATGTGAGTTTGGTCATGAAGGTTTTGCAATAGCTAAAATTGATGGCGTTAATGCTGGCACATGTGCTTCATGGATTGAAGGGGCAGATGGACTACCATCATGGCAACTTAGAACAAGTGCGCTTTTTTGCTCAGTTCCAACAGAAAATATGAGTCTATTAAAAAAAAATATAGAAACATTTTCTTCCATCAATCTCCCGCGGACACCAGGTTCTTTGCAAATTGAATCAGTCTATTTGGACCCTTCATTTCGTGGGCAAGGTATCTTTTTGGAGTTGTTGAATTTTCACATTAATTTTACCCGAGAACAATTCCAATGTGGTTGCCGAAGCGGCGTATCGTAAAGTTGGTTTTGAAAAAGTGAAAAGTTCTTTTTCGGAACATCCACAAATTCAGAACTTTTATCCAAGTGATGGAATGACTTTGTGGCAAAAAAAAGTATAACAATGGAAATTAACGAAACATTACAAAACATTTTCAGAGAGGTTTTTAACAACCCAGAGCTTGTAATTCATCCCGAAATGACTGCAAATGATGTTGCTAATTGGGATAGTATTACTCACCTTGTGATGATTTCTCAAGTGGAAGAAACTTTTGGAATACGTTTGAAACTCAAAGAGCTCATCAAATTGAAAAACGTAGGAGATTTAATTCAACTTTTAAACGAGAAAAAATCTGCTTGATTCTCTAAAAACTGATTTATTTACCCGTATTTTGCGTAGATAAACGGTACGTAATTCTGACTTTGCATTTCAACAATCAGTTGAACTAAAATGATAAATAGAATGGTTTTCACGTACAAAGGTGCAGACTCGAACCAACTTCTGAATTGATCTTTATTCTTCGTATTCAAGAAAATTAAAATTAAGGCTAATGTGAACATGGCTGTAAATACATATTGTTCCGTAAAATAAAGAACAATAAAACTCAAATCAAATTCGGTAAAGATTTTCACAATTATTCCACCCGCCTTAGAAATTGTAATTGGAGTATTTGCATCTATATCAATGTACATAGACATAAACGTTAAGCAAATAAAAGTAAACGTTAGAAACCATTGCAATTTATCCGAGATCTTATTAAAACTAGGAACTTTCTTTACCAAATGATTTTTCAAATAAAACTCCCATGAAAGAGCAATTCCATGCAATGCACCAAATAAAACAAATGAATAGGTTGTGCCATGCCAAATTCCGCAAATGAAGAATGTTATGAATAAAGCTACGATTGCTCCATAGATTTTCAACCGACGGAAATAATAATTTAACGGGAAATATAGGTAATCTTTCAACCATTCGGAAAGAGAAATGTGCCATCTACGCCAGAATTCTGTGATACTTTTGGCTTTGAATGGTTCATCGAAGTTTATTCCGATCTCGAAACCTAGAATTTTTGCCATACCTCGAACCATATCTGTATAACCTGAAAAATTGAGATAGATATGTACTGTAAAACAAACTATTCCTACTAAATTTTCTAATCCGGTATATCCATCAGGTGGAAAAAAAGTAGATTTTACATATAAAAATAAATAGTCTGCAAAAATTGCCTTCTTGATCATCCCTTTGAATATCAGGTAAATACCTTGATTGATTT
>Ga0255086_1000685_pt1 | contig 10218 bp, 19 predicted proteins | sample Colum_Cont_RepC__FD_188438 | JGI IMG/M metagenome (GOLD analysis project Ga0255086, IMG submission 188438) | Freshwater microbial communities from Columbia River, Oregon, United States - Colum_Cont_RepC_8d | ecosystem: Environmental > Aquatic > Freshwater > River | place: USA: Oregon | collected... | reverse complement strand
CTTTTGGACAGCTCAAACGACTTCCAGGCACGTTCCGTCGGGTCAACCGCTCGGAGTGCGTCAAAATCGAAATCTGAGGCCATCAAGGAGTTCTGCAAATGAGCATGACGATCGACGAAGCGAAGCGGTGCATCAAGGACGACGTGTTCCCAGCGTTGCCGGATGTTGCGGATTGGATGCTGACGAAGTCGCCACAGCCAGAACGAACGCTCGACCTGTGGGCTAAGGCGTTGACGAGAGTCGACCGCGACGAGGTGCAGCGGGTGATCGATCTCTGGTTCATCGGCACGGTGCAGGCACCTAAGGCTTACGAGCGTGAGCTGATTCCGCAGTGCTTGGTGAGCAATGCAATGCACCTGCGAGCCACGGACGCATCGAAGCGAGCAACCGCAGCGAACAAGGAAGCGGCTATAGCTAGGCTGGAGACGCCGAGAGTGATGGATGCGGTGCGTGCTCATGAGCTATGGCCTCGATGGATGAAGCTGCAAGAGTCGGTCGACCTCAACGAGATGACGGAGCTCGACGCGATCCGAGAGTGGAATCAGATTTTGGATGCGGCATTCGCCTCTGGCCGAGTGCGTTTCACGCTGTGACCCGCTCGGTAACGAAATGACGTTCTGGAAGAATTTTTTGATCGGTTTTACCGATGGGGAATTTTCAGGCCCGCATAACGCTACGAATCATCGAGTCCGAGAGGAAGACTATGACTAAACCAAACCGCACAGCCGAGGACTTCGATGCATTCGATTGTTCGTCGGCTTTTACATACGACGAGATCATCGACATTCTTCGAGATAAGCAGCAGTATTTCGAAGCGAAATGGAAGCGAGCCAACAGCGATTCTGCGGACATGCTCATGGGAATGTCTGCTGCCTGCGGTTTTCTGATTTCAGATTTTGCATCGAGGGCATCAGACAAGCAAAAGAAGCGATTGGCACAAAAGGGATTTTTGGAGCAAACACACTACAGTGATGATTCATTGCGTCCAGGCCCACAGGGACAGATTTAAGTCCGACGAACGCACAAAATCACCGGGTTGCCGCTGGTGAGTATTGTTAAGGCAACAGCCGGACGGCAACTCCGGTGCATTTTTTTTGTTCGTCTTTAAGGAAGTGATTATGACAAGGAAACAATACGCAGTCTGCGTTGCTTTGTTCGCGGCCCTGTTTATTGGTTGCACAGTGCAAAGGCAAAAGCCGTCAATCATCGAGGTGAAATGCAGCGAATGCGACGGCAGGGGTAAAGTAACCTACGGACCCGATCACCCGATTGTCAAAATGGGGTTCGATCAAGGCACGTATGATTGCCCAATGTGTGGCGGATCAGGGAAGCTTCACAAGGACGCGACGGAGAACAGGACGACGTACAACGGTCGCGGAAAGCGTCCTTCAACAATGCCGCCTAAGCGATCAGACGGTAGGGAGTTTGACGGCGGACCAGATTTCGGGCACGGCAGTTGGGCGCAACTGGACGAGGACGGTGTTTGGCGTAGGTACGGTGGATAGGAAGACGAACGCTCGGATTCACCGAGCCGAAAGGAAAGAGGTAACGAGAATGAGCGAGACGAATGAGGTTTCGGTGGAGTCCATTGTTATGCGGCTTCGAACACAAGGAGCAGGTAAGCCAGTCTGGAGAGTTCAAGACAAAGACGATAAATCCTACTTCATTGAGTTTGAATCGTGGCAACAGATTGAGGCGATGCAGTGGTGGGCCGACAACAAGCATCGCGATATTTATAAAAACAGCGAACTAGCTAAAGTGCTAGTGCATTCCAGTAAAGATCGATTGATGCAGGAAGCCGCGGATATGCTGGATTTCTTGTTTGGTGAGATGCAAATACATTCTGCCAAGATGGATGGAAGGTATCTTTACCGGTTTCGCACTGGATGGCCGATGAATCATTTGATCGGCACAAGACCGGAGGACTCAGTCAGAGTAGCGATGCGAGAGGTTCAAGAGCAAACTGGGCTAACGCTTGCATCACCGAGCCGAAAGGAAAGAGGGAAACATGAGTAAAGATGACAATGAGCACTTGGGTTCATCCGATTGTTCGTCTGGATTACCGGATGCAAGAGCGGACGGAGTTTGCGTGGATTGTCTCGGCAAGCAGTCGGTTACTAGAGATGGGAGGTTTTGCTTGGCGTGTTTACGAAAGCGAATCAACCATGACAATCCAGTCGAGCACAGGAAGCCGAGCATGGCTGGCATGAGAGGATATAAGGCGAGAAGTACGCAAACGCTTGGTGGTTCGGCAGAAATGCTGAATGACGAAGACGACGAGTGAGACGAACAACTGTCATCATCGAGCCCCCGATGGTGACCATTGACTAAACCAGTAAACGTGCGTCGGGGGCTTCGATGCATGACTTTGTTCGTCGTCCTTTGGAGGGGTTGGTTATGGGTAGCGGTGGTGATCGCAAGCACGAGGAGGCGACCGACGCGCAAGAGTTGTTCGCATATCGGTATTGGTACACATGGGAGACGGCGCAGAAATGGCCAGCATCTTCTGTGGTGCTGTGCAGGTATCGGACGAACTACGCGCCCGGTCCAATGTACGGATACTCGTTGATTAACTGCTTTCGCCCAGAGGCGAGGCAGGTTGCAGGCCAGGAGTATTTGCTAATTGAACGTGGCAAATAGGTACGACGAACTATAGATTCTCACTGGCTGAGCCGGGGATAATACCGCAAAAACATCAGGTAAGCCGTGCATAATGTTCCGGTCGCTAATGCTGAAAAACTGAGTTTATCACTATTGAAGGAGGAGAGAAATGAGCGAGCAAGATGATGGCGGACCAGCATTTCCGCAAGTTGAGTCGAGTCGCACAACTGGAAACCCTTGCGATCAGCATTTTGGCATGTCGCTCCGTGATTACTTTGCTGCAAAGGCGATGGCAGCGATGTTGTCGCTTGAGGATGTCCATCTCAACTACGGCGAGAGTGAGTTGGCAACATGGTCGTATCAGCAAGCAGACGCAATGTTGGAAGAAAGGAATAAGAAATGAGCGAGCAAGGTTTTCAAGACGTTACAGGTTTACCGGTTGGCGTGGAGGTGACGGAGTGAGCAACGACGACGAGTCCTACCAATTCACACCCAAAGGATTCTTCTGCTGGATGTTGCAACGCGACTACCAGTTCGAAGACGATGAGGCTGAAGAAGCGTGGCACAAGCTGGAAGCTTTTTGCGTGCAGTCGCTCAGGCACCAAGATCCAGATGCATCGTTCGCGGTATTGGTGTTTGACGGTCAAGGTGGTGAGGTTATCGGCATGGAGGCGTTTGAAGAGTGAGAGACATTACTTTCATCGTTCCGACAGTACCATTCGGACAGCCACGACAGCGACACCGAGTCATGAACATTGGTGGCCGAACTGTCGCAAAGAACTATACGCCAGCGGACTCGCCAGCAAACGTTTGCAAGGCTGCGATCCGAGTGATTGCGTCGAGCAAATGGATTGGTGCAACATCGGCCTATCCGATCGCTATTGAGATTCTGGCAATCTTTCCAAGACCACAATCAATGGTCTGGAAAAAGCGACCAATGCCGCGAGCATGGAAGGCATCGAAGCCCGACAACGACAACATTGAAAAGCTAGTTTTCGATGCACTCAACAAGCTGGTGTTTCGAGACGACTCGCAGATTGTTCAGAACGTCTGCTCCAAATTTATTGCCGCTGGAGACGAGCAACCGCACCTTCAAATCAGGATCAAGGAATTGACGAATGAAGACATTCAGGCACAAGAACGTGTTTGAGGAAATTGCTAACAAAGGCTACGACGATGACTGGGTCAGCTTGCCTGCGAAGGTGGCTACTGCGGCCAAGCCTGGGACCGCTGAGAAAATTGAGGTCATGGTGGCGAGGCTTGATGCTGGCGAGGATCTGCATCATCCGAACGACGAGCAAGTGCCAGGAACGATCGAACAGTCTAGCAAAATGCAGTTGATGGTTCTCGCTGCACGGCTAGCGAAACAGGAACAGGAACGAGCCGAGAAACTTGCCAAGGAGTCGAAGCGTGAACAACGAACAATCAAACCATCTGGAAACGTTCGTGGGGTCAAAAGTAATCGCCTCAAAACTCGGCGTGACAACTAAGACGATCACCAACTGGGTGAAGCGAGGCGAGTTTCCTGTACCTCGTAAGATGATGGGTCGTCGTCCGTACTGGACTTTGACACAGGTGATTGAGTGGCAACAGTCACCAAATGGAAAATAAAGGCGTTTGGTGCCTTTGTGCGGAATTAGGCGGAACGCCTTTAGTTTCGCACCTCGGATCTCAAAGGCTCTGTCGGTAGCATCACCTACGGTGACTGACCGAACTCCAGCCAAAGAGAGGGGGTGATCCGTGCTATCTGACCTCGTCAAATCCAAGCGTTTCTGGGCCGCCGTTGCAGGCGTTGCAGCCGTCGTTCTCAAGGACAAGCTGCCGATTCCAGAAGACCAATTGACCAATCTGATCATGCTCATTGGTGCTTGGATCGTCGGAGATTCTCTTCGTGGTACATCGCCAAAGGATGTGCCAAGTGCTTAAGCTCCGGCAGCGTCTTCTCGCTCGTCACATTGCCAGAGATGCATGGATCGCGTCTCGCGGCAATGGCGACGAAGCGAAACTCATTTTTGATGCCGACTGCCGCGTTCGTGGCCTCGATCCGGCAACGATTCTGCTGCTGCTCCAGATTGCGATGCTGCTGTGGAAGTGGTGGAAGGAAAACAACGTCGAGGAACCATCGGTCGTTGCATCGTCACTTGAACCAGTCGACTGGGGAGACGATCGCGATGACTGAGAAAACGTCGGGAGATATTAACAAGTACCTACCTTGGCTCATTGTGGCTGGACTCGGCTACATGCTCTGGGTCAAGAAGCCCGACGATTCGCCGACGCCAGCGAGTGTAGAGAAAACAACGTCTCAGGTGTTCTCTGAGATGCGAAAGAGCTACGGAGCGACTTTCAGCGAAGCGGCAACCGAAGTCCAAAATAAACGGCTTCAAACTGATCGCCAGCTCCTAGATTTTGTGAAACCGAAAATCGAAGCCGCACGGAAAGAGGCACAGGCACCATTTGACGCCATGTGCGAGCGAGAGCTGCCGGAATCCTTCGTCGGCAAGGAAGCCGACGTTGCGGCATTGCTGCGGAGGATCGCAAAGTCATGGTAGATCCTGTTGCCTATCACGTCGGTGGATACGCCATCGAGTTCGAGAACCGCGATCGACTCCGAGCGACATCGACGCCAGCGGAGCTGCTGTTTCAAGGCGATCTGCCAGATCGCGTTGATCCTCGCAAGTCGGCACTGTGGTCACAGGACTGGCTTAAGGTCGAGGACCAAAAGTCGATTGGCAGTTGTCAAGGAAACGCACTTACTGAGTGCCTTGAGTATTGCTATCCAGTCGCAACGAATGGACTCGTCAAACAATTTTCAAGGATGTACGCCTACATACGCTCTCAGCAAATGAGCAACATCAAGGGCGACTCCGGAAGCACGCTGGAAGGTGGCAGCAAGGCAGCTCTCGACGGAATCTGCACCGAAGCGACAGCACCGTATCCGCAAGGCTATCCAGGCTGGTCGTACATCACACAGCCAATGCGTGACGAGGCACAGTTCTACCGCCTGGAATCGCACACCGAAATCACATCGGCGGATCACCTGAAGCAGTTTATTGGCTCCGGTATCGGAATCGTTCAGATCGGAATCATGTGGGGCAACGAGATGACTCCAGATTCCAACGGATGCATTCGCTCGTTCTCTGGCCGTAGTGGTGGCGGTCACTCGGTAGTGTTCGCTGGCTATGTCCACGAGGACGACATCAAGCAGAAAAGCAACGCGGGTTGGTGGGGACTCTTAAAGAACAGTTGGGGAACCCGCTGGGGAGTCGGTGGCTTTGCTTACGTCGATCCTCGTGCAATCGATTCAATGATTCGGCATCAGTGGTCATCGTTCTACGGCAGATCGGAAATGAAGACGCCAAGTCCTCGACCGCTGCCAGTAGATTTCACCAAGGAATCACTCTTGTCATGAAAGAGAGCCAGGTCGTGATGCTTGCAGGAATCCTATTTGCCATCTGCATTTTGTTTTCCGGTCCAGCCAAGAAGGAATCGGAATCGCACAACGTTCCTCCATCGTCGGACTTAATCGCTGAAGTTGCCAGCGTCGAAACCATCCAAAAACCGAGCATCATCATGCACAGCCGAGACAATTGCCCGCCATGCGATTCCTGGTGGGCTGTAGAACGTCCTCGATGGGAAGCAGTTGGTTGGAGCATCGACCGAGTCACCGACGAGAACACGAGCAAGCTGACTCCGTGGTACGAGATTCACGATGGAGACGGTGAGCGATTTGAAGTGATCGGATACATGACAAGCGAAAAGTTCCGCAAGGCAAAGGAAGGTGCGAAGTGAGCCAAGAATCGTTGTTGGTCATTTTTGGTGGAGCTGTCGTTACCAGCTTGGCCGGATGCGTCGCGTTCCTGTTTGCGTTGTTCCAAAAAGGATACGACGACCTCAAGAAACGCTGCGAGGAATGCGAAGCGGATCGCGAGCAACTGTGGCGTGAACTTGCAAGCATCAAGCTTCGTCTTGGAGAAATGGACTAATGGATCTAGGTGTCCTGGCTAAAGAAATTGCGAAGCCTGAATATGCAGGCATGACCGACCAGCAAATCGCCGACGCGGTGAATGCTAAGACTGTCAGCGTGCGGCAGCTCGTGCCGACATGGCTGGTCAAGCAGCACGCAATAGAGAATGGTTACTACGCAACGATCAAGATCTATTCCTGCGATTCGACGATTCCTGTCGCAGTCCGTGGCTTGTGCATTTCAGTGCTTGCATGGATTGACGATCAGGCTGGCAAGATCCAGTCGCTCGATATGGATCTCGCTTCAACGCATGCGATGGTTAGTGGATTGATCGCAAGTAGTATCATGACACAAGCACAAGCAACATCGCTCGACCAACTCGCCGACCACGATGTTCGATGGGTCGATCACGCTGGACTTGGCGACGTTGGCATTGGATACATCACACTGGCTCGGAGGCAAAGCTAAATGGCCGACGTTAAGGCAAACTATCCAGCAGCGTCAGACATCACAATTACGCTTGCTTCACTGGCAACGGACACGAACTTGCTCACTGGCCGCGAGTCAAGCGCACTCGACAACTCGTCGAATTTGTACTTGGATTATTTGGTCAGCGGAAAGATCACGACGGGAACGAGTCCGACAACGGCACGCTCAATCCAAGTGTGGGCTGTAGGCTCTTGGGACGGAACAAACTGGCCTGATGTGTTCGATGGAACTGACTCAGCTGAAACTATAACCAGTGCCAATCACAAGGCGTCTATTTGCTTTTTCGTAGCCGAAATGGCTACTGATGCAACAAGCGACCGCACATATCATTTTGGACCTGTGTCGCTTACGTCTGTATTTCGTGGCGTAATGCCAGTCAAGGTGGTTTTCTTTGTAACGCATAACACGGCTGTGAACCTTAACAGCACCGCTGGAAATCATCAAATCCGAGTTCAACCGTACTACGAGACGGTAACCTAATGATTAGTCGTTACGCTTCGCTACGACAAGGCTTGGTCGGTGCATGGTGCCCATCGGTACAACGGTGCGGCAGTGGTTTCACGTTGCCTGATCTGAGTGGCTATGGCAACAATGGAAGCCTCGTTAACATGGAACCAGGCACGGATTGGGTTGCCTCAGGTGGCAAAGGTGCGTTGGATTTCGATGGGGTCAATGATCAGGTTAATTTGGGTTCATCAGTGTTGTTGGATAGTCGCGATTTTACGATCAGCTTTTGGGCGTCGCAAACTGGCGCGTCTTCGGCAACGATGCCGATTGGTAACCGAAACACAACGAACTCTTACATCTGGTTTCGCAGCGCAAACTACCTACGCATTGCTTTTCCTATAGGCACCGTTGAATTTTCAAGCGTTACGAGTTTTGTTGGTTGGTCGCACTATGTTTTAACTGGCAAAACATCTTCGTCTGGATTGTCATCGATCAACTTGAGCGTCAATTCAATTGCGCAATCTCCGATCAACATTTCAGATTCGACGTTCACAGTAAATACTCTAGGTGCTGGGTATTCGGGATCGTTTTGGTTTCTCGGCCAAATCGACGACGTTCGCACATACAACCGCGCCCTAACACCATCCGAAATCCAACTTCTCTACATTGGCGGGCGTGGCGTTGGGCTAGCACCAGAACGAATCAAGCACCGCAGAAAAACAACCGCAGCAGCATTCAAAGCGGCGTGGGCACGACGACAGCAACACATCGGAAGCGGAGTCTACTAGCACATGTATAGAAAAAACACCGCTACACAGTACATCTACTTTGGTCTTGTCAACGCCACGAGCGGAGCTGCGTTGACGGGTGCGACCGTCACGGCATACCGTGCTTTGGATGGTAACGCACAAGCATCAGCAACCGGAACGACCACCGAGCTTGGAAACGGCCAGTACCGCTTCAATCTTTCGCAGGCCGATACGAATGCGAACAATGGCTCGTACTTGTTTACAGCGACAAACGCGATCCCAGTCGAGAAAACAGTAGTTTTCACCGCAGCAGATCCAACCGACGCGACAGCCTTTGGTATTTCACGACTCGATGCAGCGATCACTTCTCGCATGGCAACGTTTACGCTGCCTACCAACTTCTCCAGTCTCGCAATCACCGCAGGTGGAGCAGTTACTGCTGGGACTGTGTCTGATAAGACTGGTTACTCACTGTCTCAAGCGTTTCCGACTAACTTCGCGTCGATGGCTATCACTGCTGGCGGGTCTGTCACCGCAGGAACCGTGAGCGATAAGACTGGTTACTCACTCACGCAAGCGTTTCCGTCGAACTTCTCCAGTCTTGCGATTACTGCTGGGACTGGAGCAGTAACCGTGAACAGCGACACTTTTGGCAATACTCTTGTGATCACGAATCTGGCAACACAAACCAGCGTCGACACGCTTGCTGGATACGTCGATACCGAAGTCGCCGCAATCAAGGCGAAGACGGATCTGATTCCGGCAGACATTGGATCGGTTTTGGTTGCCGCAAACGTCAACCAACGAACCGTGGCGGTAACTGGATCGAATCATATTGCGGCGGATGTCCACGAGTTCCAACCTGGTGTAATAACGGCAGCAGATTTTGCCGCTGGAGCGATCGATTCTAATGCACTAGCAGCGGATGCAGCAACTGAAGTTGCCAACGCAGTTGCGGCAACGCAGGCATTGTCTCGCCTTGATTCAATGATCGAGTCAGACGGTTCTGGTCAATTCCGATTCGACACGATTGCTTTGTCTATGGCACCAGCCGGAGGTGGCGGCGGCGGTGGAACTGATTGGACTTCTGATGAACGCACCGCTATCAGATCCATCCTTGGAGTTCCAACAAGCGGAACAACTCCAACAGATCCGAGCGTTGGTATCTTGGATACGATCAGGGATACAGTTGGTTCAATCGGACTAAACGTTTATCCTGTTTCAGCATCGACGCCAGAGCGTGTTAATGGAACAACGCTCACGTTCTACCTTGACGAATCAAGAAGCGTCAGCATTGCGACAGACTTCACGCTCACTTCAATGACTCTGGAGTTTGTCGTTGAGGATAGTCGAGGTAACGATGTCTACACAGTAGCGAACGCATCAATTACCAAGTCATCGCAGACAGCAACGATACCGATAACATCGACGGTCACTAGTTCGCTCGGCCAATACAACTGGTCGTTGCGTGACATAACAACAGGAAACAGTGTTATTGCTCGCGGTGTTCTTTCCGTTCAGAACGCAGCATCGATAGGGTAACCAATGAAGCTATGCAGATGCGGTGCGATAGTAAAAGATAGATGCGACAGATGCAGCAAGCCATCTCAGCAGCGTCGTTCGTCCACATCAGAAGGACATGGATGGGATCATCGATGTGCAAGCGAGCGATACCGACAAGAGCATCCATTGTGTGAACGTTGCGTGATGCTGTATGGAGTACTAGACGCACTGCCATCACAAGACATGCACCACATCATTTCAATCAGTACTGACCCAACGCAACGAATGAAGCGATGGAACTGGCTTGCATTATGCCGTGCATGCCATGAGCATCTTGAAGGCAATGCGATTGAGGGCAAGGAAGTTAAGCGATGGAGTGAAGCGAACTACTGGAGGATGACATGGCAAGAGGTTTTATAGGGGCAATTCCAAGACCGGGGGTGCCTAAAATGTGGCCTGCCATAG
>Ga0255086_1000679_pt1 | contig 10292 bp, 10 predicted proteins | sample Colum_Cont_RepC__FD_188438 | JGI IMG/M metagenome (GOLD analysis project Ga0255086, IMG submission 188438) | Freshwater microbial communities from Columbia River, Oregon, United States - Colum_Cont_RepC_8d | ecosystem: Environmental > Aquatic > Freshwater > River | place: USA: Oregon | collected... | reverse complement strand
GTGCTTGCATCTCGCGCTCGTAGCCAGCCTCGTCGAGCTTGAGATTGCGCTCGCGCACGATGTCGGCAGTTAGGTCGAGCGGAAAACCGTAGGTGTCGTAGAGCTTGAACACCACCTCGCCCGGAATGGTCTTGGCGCCGTCGAGCTTTGTGATGGCGTCTTCGAGCAGCTTCATGCCCTTGTCTAGCGTGGTGGCAAAGCTCTCTTCTTCCTGCCTAATGGTCTTCTCGATCGCCGCCTGCTGCTCTTTCAGCTGCGGGAACGCCGCGCCCATTTCCGCCACCAGCGGCGCGACCAGCTTGTAGAAGAAGGCCTCATTGATGCCGAGCTTGTAGCCGTGGCGGATCGCGCGCCGCATGATCCGGCGTAGAACGTAGCCACGGCCCTCATTGCTCGGCGTGATGCCGTCGGCGACGAGAAAGCTCGCGGCACGGATGTGGTCGGCGACGACTTTCTGCGAAGCGCTCTCGTAGGGCTTCTGAGCCGCGAGCTTCGCCACCGCGCCGATCAGCGCCTTGAAAGTGTCGGTCTGGTAGTTGTCATTGCTGCCCTGCATCAGCGCGCTGATACGTTCGAGCCCCATGCCGGTGTCGACACTCGGCTTCGGCAGCGGAGTCAGAGAGCCGTCCTTGTGACGCTCGAACTGCATGAACACCACGTTCCAGATTTCGATCCAGCGGTCGCCGTCTTCCTCCGTGCTGCCGGGCGGGCCGCCGTAGATGCCCTTGCTGCCATCGGGATCGTGGTCGTAGAAGATTTCAGTGCAGGGGCCGCAGGGGCCGGTATCACCCATGGCCCAGAAATTGTCGCTGGCGTACTTCGCACCCTTGTTGTCACCGATGCGCACGATGCGATCTTTTGGCACGCCGCACTTCTCGTTCCAGATCGCCGCTGCCTCATCGTCCGTGTGATAGACCGTGACCAGCAGACGGCTCTTGTCGATGCCCAGCCACTCAGGACTGGTGATGAACTCCCAGGCCCAGGCGATGGCGTCCGGCTTGAAGTAGTCGCCGAAGCTGAAGTTGCCCAGCATCTCGAAGAAGGTGTGATGACGTGCCGTGTAGCCCACGTTTTCGAGGTCGTTGTGCTTGCCACCGGCGCGCACGCATTTCTGGCTGCTGGCAGCGCGCAGGTAGGGCCGCTTGTCCTGCCCGGTGAAGACATCCTTGAACTGCACCATGCCGGCGTTGGTGAACAGCAATGTGGCATCGCCCGCTGGCACGAGGCTCGACGAAGGCACCACAGCGTGGTCCTTGCTGGCAAAAAATTGCAGGAACTTGGCACGCAGTTCGTTGCTGGTCATGGCTGGGACATCAAAAAAATAGTCGCGCAGTTTAGCGGCTTGCAGCTTGGCTGGGGCGGGGACTCAAGTCTGGTCCGCGTCCTCGTCATCCGCACCATCAAAGGCGGCGCGAATATGCTCGCCAGTAAAGCCTCTCGCAGCTAAATGGTTATAGCGTTTCTGCTTCTCGGCTCGGTCAGTCGCCTGCTGCCGGTATTTTCGCTGATAGGTCTCCACGCACAGGGTGGTCCAGTCGCAGGCAGCGGCCTCCATCGCCTCCCGGATCAAGGCATCCGGCAAACCGGCCACCCGCAGTTCGGCACTGATGCGAATCGGTCCAAAGCCCTGGGCGATGCGGTTCTGGATGCGGCTGGCGGCAAAGCGGGGATCAGACTGCCAGCCGTTTTCGGCCATCGACTCGACCACTTCGGCGCTGAGTTCAGACTCCACCCCGCCCTGCCGCAGCTTGCTGGCCAGCTCACGTGCCGAATGTTCGCGCCGCCCCAAGAGCCGCATTGCTTTGAGTTTTGCGGCTTCGAGCGAGAGCGGTTCGTCAGATGCCTTGCGCCGCATCATGGCCAGAAAAACTTACTCGGCCTTTGGCACTTTCGGCGGCAGCAGCTTGGCCCGCAGCAAGCCTTCGATCTCGGCAGCGACCTCCGGGTGCTCCTTGAGGTAAACCTTTGAATTGTCCTTGCCCTGACCGATCTTCTCGCCCTTGTAGGCAAACCAGGCACCGGATTTCTCGACGATCTTGTGCTCGACGCCAAGGTCGATCAGCTCACCCTCGCGGCTGATGCCCTCGCCATACATGATCTCGAAGGTCACCTGCTTGAACGGCGGGGCGAGCTTGTTCTTGACCACCTTCACCTTGGTCTCGTTGCCGACGACCTCGTCACCCTTCTTGATCGCGCCGATACGGCGGATATCGAGGCGCATGGAGGCATAGAACTTGAGCGCATTGCCGCCCGTGGTGGTTTCCGGCGACTGGCCGGGCATCATCGCACCGATCTTCATGCGCAGCTGGTTGATGAAGATGACCGTGGTCTTGCTGCGATTGATGCTGCCGGTGAGCTTGCGCAGCGCCTGCGACATCAGACGCGCCTGCACACCGACGCTCGCCTCACCCATCTCGCCTTCGATTTCATTTTTGGGCACGAGGGCGGCCACCGAGTCGACGACGATCAAGTCCACGGCATTGCTGCGGACCAGCATGTCGACGATTTCCAAAGCCTGCTCGCCGGTGTCAGGCTGCGAGATGAGCAGATCGCCCACCTGCACGCCGAGCTTTTCGGCATAGGTCACATCAAGCGCGTGCTCGGCGTCGATGAAAGCCGCGACACCACCGCCCTTCTGCGCCTGCGCGGTGACATGGAGGGCAAAGGTGGTTTTGCCGGATGACTCCGGCCCGTAGATTTCCACCACGCGGCCACGCGGCACGCCGCCAATGCCGAGCGCGGCATCCAGGGTGATCGAGCCGGTGGAGATGACCTCGATATCAGGGCGGTCATCCACACCCATGCGCATGATCGCGCCCTTGCCGAACTGCTTCTCGATCTGCGAGAGCGCGGCTTCCAGTGCCTTTTTGCGGTCGTCTGCTGCTGCCATTTCAAGTTCTCCAAATGACAAGCGCGTCTCGATGGACGCGCTTGGGGTTAAGCGTAAATCGCTGGATCCCCACTTTCGCAGGGATGACCGTCTCAAGCGAGGACGGTCACTTGCCGATGCGACCCAGATAATCGCTGGTGCGGGTGTCGACCTTGATGACCTCGCCCTGCTGAACAAATAGCGGCACGCGCACGACCGCACCGGTTTCGAGCGTGGCGGGCTTGCCACCGCCGCCAGAGGTGTCACCGCGCAGGCCGGGGTCGGTTTCGGTAATGACCAGCTCCACCGTGTTGGGTGGCATGACCTGTAGCGGCGCGCCGTTCCAGAGGGTGATACGGCAGGTTTCCTGGCCCTTGATCCACTGGATCGCATCCGACATCTGTCCCTTGGCGACCATGGTCTGCTCAAAGCTGACGGGATCCATGAAGGTCCAGAACTCGCCGTCGTTGTAGAGGTATTGCAGTTCGACGTCTTCGACATCGGCCACTTCCCAGGTATCGCCAGACTTGAGGGTCTTTTCGATCACGCGGCCATTCTTGAGGTTGCGCACCTTCAGGGAGTTGGTGGCCTGGCCCTTGCCGGGCTTGCGATATTCGTTGTCAATGATGGCGAAAGGCTCTCCGTCGATGAGGACTTTGACGCCGGACTTCATTTCGTTGGTGCTGACGGTTGCCATTACTTTTGCTCTTTCAATTGGTGTTTTGATGATGTCTGTGGATGTTATCAGACTGGCTTTTCAGCGAGCATGCGATCGAGCAGTTCGCAGTCATTCTGCTGCCGCACGCGGGCAAACAAGTCCGCAGCCTGTGGGTAGTTGCGCGCCAGCCAGACCAGCCATTGCTTGAGTCGCCCCGGAGCAAAGCGCGGGGGCGATTCTCGCTGCTGCTGCCAGAAATCCTGCAACTGTGCATGCACTGCCGCCCAGGGCATGGCGATCACCTCGCGCCCTTCGGCGGCGGCTCTGATCTGAAGAGCGAGGTCTGGGCGGGCGATCAGGCCACGCCCCAGCATGAAGTCACGCGCACCACTGATGGCACGACAGCGCCGCCAGTCCTCGACGCTCCAGATTTCGCCATTGGCAAACACCGGCACCCGCACCACATCCTGAATGCGCGCCACCCACTCCCAGTGCGCGGGTGGGTTGTAGCCATCGGTCTTGGTGCGGGCATGCACCACGATCTGCGAAGCACCACCATCGGCAAGGGCGCGGGCACAATCCAGCGCGTTGTCTGTGTTCTCGAAGCCTAGGCGCATTTTGGCCGTGACGGGGATCTGTGGGGGTACAGCTGCACGCACGGTGCGCAGGATGCGGTTCAGCAATTCCGGCTCCTTGAGTAGCACCGCACCACCGCGCGAGCGGTTGACGGTTTTGGCAGGGCAGCCAAAGTTGAGGTCGATCACCGGCGCGCCCAGTGTGCAGGCAAGGGCGGCATTGTCAGCCAGTGACTGGGGATCAGAGCCCAGCAATTGCACGCGCATCGGCGTGCCGGCGCGGGTCTTCGCGCCACCGGCGAGTTCGGGTGCAAAACGGCGGATCACCGAGGCTGGCAGCAAGGTGTCGTTGACGCGAATGAACTCGGTAACACACCAGTCGACACCACCGACGCGAGTCAGTATATCGCGCAGGATGTCATCGACGAGCCCCTCCATCGGGGCCAGGGCAAGCTGCATGAGAAACCCTTTAGAGCCGCAACAGCACCGAACCCCAGGTCATGCCAGCGCCGACGCCGACCATGAGCACCGTTTGGCCGGGCTGGATGCGGCCATCGCGCACGGCGGCATCCAGTGCCAGCGGCACCGAGGCCGCAGAGGTATTGCCCTGCCGTGCGACGGTAGCAACCACTTTTTCAGTCGGCAGTCCGATCTTTTCCGCTGCGGTGTTGAGGATTCGAATGTTGGCCTGGTGCGGCACCAGCCAGTCGACATCTGCCACCTGCATGCCATTGTGTGCCAGCGCCTCGTGGGCACACTCGGCCAGCACCCGTACGGCGGTGCGATAGACCGCCTGTCCGTCCATCTGCACAAAGGGATTGCCGCGCAACACGCCATTGGCGATGCCGCCATCGACTTGCAGGATGTGGGCCAGCGCGCCATCGGCGTGCAGGTGGCTTGAATGGATGCCAGGGCGATCAGAAGGCTTCAGCACCACTGCGCCAGCCCCGTCGCCAAACAGCACACAGGTGCGGCGATCACTCCAGTCCAGCAGGCGCGAGAACACTTCAGCCCCCACCACCAGCGCACAGCGGTGCGCGCCACTGGCGACCAGCTTGTCGGCCAGCGCCAGTGCGTAGATGAAGCCGGTGCAAACCGCCTGAACGTCAAATGCCGCGCCCTTCGTCACACCCAGCTTGGCCTGCAAGAGGCAGGCGGTGGAGGGCATCACCATATCTGGCGTGGTGGTGGCGCAGATGATGAGGTCGACCTCGCTGGCCTCGACCCCCGCAGCCGCCATCGCCCGCTGACAGGCTTGCAATGCGAGGTCGCTGGTCATCTCGCCATCGGCCGCGACATGGCGCGACTCAATACCAGTGCGGGAGACGATCCACTCATCGCTGGTCTCGATAGTGGTCTGCAACTCGGCATTGCTGACGCTGCGCGCCGGAAGGTAGCTACCGGTGCCGACGATGCGGGAATAGGTTCTGGTCATCCCTTAGGGTAGCGGCTACACGGTTCAGACGTAGCGTGTCTGATCCGTCAATCCGGCTGCAACGAAGCCTTCGCGGCGGATGCGGCAGGAGTCGCAGCGCCCGCAGGCGCGGCCATCAGCATCGGCCTGGTAGCAGGAAACCGTCTCGGCAAAATCAACACCGAGCGCGGTGCCACGGCGGATGATTTCCCCCTTGGTCAGCGCGATCAGCGGTGTGTGAATCTTGAACCCCGCTCCTTCGACGCCCGCCTTGGTCGCCACGGATGCAAGATGCTGGAAGGCCTCGATGAATGCCGGCCGGCAGTCGGGATAGCCTGAGTAGTCAACTGCATTGACGCCAATGAACAGTGCCTGTGCGCCCACTACTTCCGCCTGCCCTAGCGCCAGCGATAAAAACAGCGTGTTGCGTGCCGGCACATAGGTGACGGGAATGCCAGTCGTCTCGACCTCTGGCACCGCGATGCTACGGTCGGTGAGCGCCGAGCCACCAATGGCATCGAGATTGACGTGGATGTGCTTGTGGCTGGCAGCACCCAGACGCTGGGCCACGCACGCGGCCGCTTGCAGTTCGGCACTGTGGCGCTGTCCGTAAGCGACGGACAGCGCATGGCACTCATAACCTTCGGCGCGAGCCATGGCGAGCACGGTCGCAGAGTCCAGTCCACCTGAGAGCAGCACGACTGCCTTCTTGATGCTCACCGGCTCGGCTCCTCGCCCCAGAGCAGTTTGTGCAGCTGCACCTGCATGCGTACCGGCAGGCGATCAGCCACCAGCCAGTCCGCCAGTTCGCGCGGTTTGAGCTGATGGTGACTGGGGGAGAACAGCACATCGCACACTGCGGTCAGCCCATGCTCAGTGATCACTTCACGAGCCCACTCGTAATCGTCGCGCGAGCAAAGCACAAACTTCACCTCATCCGTGCAGCGGAGCAGCGGCAGGTTTTCCCAGCGGATTTTCGCCACTTCGCCAGAGCCTGGCGTCTTGATGTCGACGATACGCCTCACCCTTGAGTCGACCGCAGCAATATCGATGGAGCCACTGGTTTCCAGCGACACGGCATGACCGGCATCGCAGAGTGCTGTCAGTAAGGGCAGGCAGTTTTTTTGCGCCAGCGGCTCACCACCCGTCACACAGACATGGCGCACACCAAATGCGCGCACGGTCTCCAGCAACTCAGGGATGTGGCGCCACTCGCCACCATGAAAGGCATACGCCGTATCGCAATAGCCACAACGCAGAGGGCAGCCTGTGAGTCGCACAAAAACCGTCGGCCAGCCCACTGAGGAGGACTCGCCCTGCAGCGAGCAGAAGACCTCGGTGATCTTCAGCCGCGCTGCCGCATTTGCCGCAGCCTGCGGCGCGAGGGAAAGATCGTCCGCAGCCACTGCGTTCAAAGCCTTTAGGGTGTCTGCGCCAGACGCTGCCGAGCGAGGCCGGCCGCATTGGAATTGGGGTAATCCTTCATCACGCGACGCCAGCTGGCCTTGGCTTGGTCTGTCTGCTTGAGTTCGGCCTGGGTCAACCCACTCTTGAACAAGGCATCCGGCACCTTCGGGCTGGCAGGGAAGCGCTCGATCAGCGCCGCGTACGAGTCCAGCGCCTGCTTGTACTGACGCTTGACATATTGCGACTCACCGAGCCAATACCAAGCGTTATCGGCAAAGCTGCCCTGCGGCCATTTGCCCAGCATGGAATTGAAGCCAGAGATGGCACTGTCGTATTTGCCAGCCTTGAGAAACTCAAAAGCCTTGAGATAAGCCGCCTGCTCTTCGGCAGCCGTCGCCGTGGTGGCAGGCGCTGGCGGCGCGTAGACCATTGGCGGCACCACCGGTGCTGACAAGTCGGCAGAACCATCAACCACAGCGTCTGCACTCGCAATGCCAGGCTGTGCTTCCAGCTTCAGGAGCCGGCGCTCGACGTCGCTGCCCCAATCCTTGCTGCGTCGCACTTCGGTGTCCAGATCAAACCGGAGGCGTTCGAGTTCGCCGCGCAGCTTGCGAACGTCCTCCTGCACCTTCGTTTCGTCCTTGTTCTCCGCTGCATTGATGCGACGGCCCAGCTCCGTCAGCTTGCCCTCGATGGCACGCGTGCGGATTTCCTCAGGTGAGAGCGCTTGCTCTCCCGTGCGGGTCAATGGCGTACAAGCCGCCGCAGAGACTGCGGCAGCCAGCAGGACGGCAACGCGTAGCAATTTCATCTGGAACACCTTACCCAGCCAGAATCAAGGCTGGACGATTTCGACGCGACGGTTCTTGGCGTAGGCCTCTTCGGTCGAACCTGGTGCGGCGGGGCGCTCCTTGCCGTAGCTGACGATGGAGAGCTGACCGTCGGTCACGCCTGCGGCCTTCATCTCGCGTGCCACGGTCTGCGCACGGCGTTCGGCCAGCGCCACGTTGTATTCGGCCGAGCCGCGTTCGTCCGTGTGACCTTCGAGGCGAAGCTTTGCACCCGCCGTAGCACTGAGATAGCGGCTGAAATTGGTGATCACGCCTTGACCAGCGGTGTCGATTTCAGCGCTGTCGTAAGCGAAGTAGACCGTCTTGGCCGTGAGGTCATAACCAGCAGAACCGCCAGCGATGATCGAAGAGCCGCCAACGCCGGTACCAGCGCCGACGCCTGCACCACCCAGACCACTGCCCGAGACACCTGAGTCAAAAGTGTCGGAGCCGGGGGGCGGGGGCAGCTCTTTGAGGCCTTTGCTGCCGCATGCACTGACGGTAAAAGCAGCAGCCAGAATGGCTGCGAGGGCAAGATTGTTTTTCACTTCAAACTCCTTGGGACTAAAAAATTACGTACAAGCTAAAACCAGTGGAAGGCAACATTCATGCAAGCAGAAACCATTTGACAGACTAGCGCGTGACGGGACCCCAAGCCGGCTGACTGACTTCACCGGGCTGACGCAAGCGCTGGCGTACACGACCATCCGTCGTCACCGTGGCCAGTTCAGGGTTTGAACGCCCTGCGGTGGCATAGATTACGACGGTGCCGTTGGGGGCAAAGCTGGGGCTCTCATCTTGGGGGCCATCGGTAATCACGCGTGTAGCGCCTGATTGCAGGTCCACCGAAGCGATCGTGTATTTACCACCCTCCGCATTCACCACGACCAGGCTTTTACCGTCGGGCGCGTAGCGTGGTCTTAGATTCTGTTTACCCTGAAAAGTGAGACGTCTCGGCTCACCCCCATTAATCGACATGAGGTAAATCTGTGGCGTGCCCCCCCGGTCAGAGGTAAAGGCGACCTGCAAGCCATCTGGCGATATCGCAGCCTCTGTATCAATGCCGTAATGCTCGGTGAGACGGCGACGAGCACCACTTGCAAGGTCGATCAGATAGAGATCCGGATTGGTCTCGAAAGACAGGGTGACGATCATCTTGCTGCCATCCGGAGACCAGGCTGGCGCGCCGTTGATCCCCTTCTCGGATACCAGCTTCTTCAGCTCGCCGGTTGCAAGGGTATTGACATAGATCGAGGAGCGACCGCGCTCGTAGCCGACAAATGCCAGCTTCTTGCCATCCGGAGACCAAGCTGGCGACAGCAGCGGCTCACGCGAAGTTGCAATGCTGCGAGGGTTGTAGCCATCAGCATCAGCAACCACTAGCTCGAAGCGCCGGCCGGGCCCAAAACCGCTGGCCGTGACATAGGCAATCTGGGTATTGAAATAGCCTTTGTTACCCGTGAGCTTTTCGTAGATCAGGTCTGCAATCTGATGTGAAACGACACGCATCTGGTCGGGTGTGACTGCCGGCATGTCAAAGCCCAGCAATTGCACGCCACGAGTCGCATCCATCAGAAAAAAGCGCACCACAATGTTCTGGCCGCTGCGCCTGACAGAACCGATCACTAGGTTGTCCATCCCCACTGCACGCCAGTTTCGATAGTCGACTTTGGTGGGCTCGCTGGGTTTTTCCAGCATATCGGCGCGTGGGATGCTGCGGAACAAACCAGTGCGTACCAGATCAGCGTCCACAATCTGCGCCACATCGAAAGCAATATCCGGTGAAGTGGCAAACGGCACGATCGCAATCGGCGTGGCGCCGATATCACCGCCCTCAACATCAATCACGAGCTGTGCCTGTGCCAGTCCGGCAAAGAGGGCGAGGCTCAGGAGAAAATAGCGACTGAGAAGTTTCATGGGTCAACAACAGGTCGGTGAATACTTAAAGACAGGCCGCATTCTCTTACGATCAGGGTCGGAAGCGAATAGTGAGATCGGGGACGAATGCAGTCGGTTCCGTCGGCAATGGTAGCGGTGAAGCCTTGTAGACGGCCTTGATGACGGAATCATCCAAAATCATCGAACCGCAGCTGGAGACTATTTTCGCACTCACGACCTGACCGTTTGGCAACAGGCGCAGGTTAACGGAGCACTGGAAACTGCCCTGACTATCTGTCGGCCGCAGCCAGTTACGACGCAGCGACTCGGCGATGGCAGCCGCCCAGAGCTTCTGCGCACTCGCCCTGACCGCCGCCATCCGCGCAGCCTCCTCAGCCGCAATCTGGCGCGCAAGTGCCTCCTGGCGGGCTCGCTCTTCCGCCCTGCGCTGATTCTCAATGGCCTCGGCCTCTCTCCGCTTGGCAGTTTCGATGGCCTCAGCTTCCTGGCGTTTGGCTTCTTCTATGGCGGCGAGACGCTGGCGCTCCTGCTCAAGGGCAATGCGGCGGGCCTCTTCCTCAGCTGCTTTACGCGCTGCATCAGCAGCCTTTCTAGCAGCCTCCTCGGCTTCGCGCTTGGCCTTGGCATCAGCCTCCTGCTG
>Ga0255086_1000661_pt1 | contig 10550 bp, 7 predicted proteins | sample Colum_Cont_RepC__FD_188438 | JGI IMG/M metagenome (GOLD analysis project Ga0255086, IMG submission 188438) | Freshwater microbial communities from Columbia River, Oregon, United States - Colum_Cont_RepC_8d | ecosystem: Environmental > Aquatic > Freshwater > River | place: USA: Oregon | collected... | reverse complement strand
CGTCCGAACAGCATGCCGATGCCGCCCGCCAGCATCAGCCCGAAGCCCAGCACCGCCACCGTGGGCCCACGCTTGCCGCCGCGCGGCGTGTTGGCCACGATCTCGCGGCCGATGATGAAAATCACCAACAGCCCGTGCACCAAGCCCATCAGTCGGATATTGAGCCGCATATCGCCGTTCAGCACATGGCCGAACTCATGGGCGATCACGCCCTGCAACTCCTCGCGATCGAGCTTTTCCAAGGCACCGCGCGTTACCGCCACCGCAGCGTCGGCCGGTGCATAGCCCGCAGCAAAGGCGTTGATGCCGGCCTCGTGCTCCAGCACATAAACCTCCGGTACCGGCACGCCGGAGGCGATGGCGATTTCCTCCACCACATTGCGCAGTCGACGCAGGCGCGGCTCGCGCGTTTCAGGCGGCACCCGCACGCCACCCAGCCCGGTAGCCACCACACCGCCGCCGGCCTTGAGCTGTGAAATCTTGTAGAGACTGCCGAGCAGGATCACTGCCGCCACAGCCGCACCCACCGCCAGCAGGGTGGGCAGATGCGGCAACTGGGCATCCGTCAGGGTTGGCTGCTTTGCGGCAGCCACCGCCAGCGTCGCACCCAGGATGGCCACCACGGCAACAACCGTGAACAGCACCGCCAGCGAGAACGCCCACACCATCCAGCGCGTTTGCGCGCGGGCTCGTGCCTGATGCTCAAAGAAATTCATGGCGGCAGGGCCGCAGGACGCAGCGCTAGAACTGCACCTTCACTGCCTTGCGTGCGTCTGCGTCCTCCAGCTCCAGCCCCCGTGCAGCCTGGAAGGCGAACATTCCGGCGATGAAGTTGTTGGGGAACACCTCGCGCTTGTTGTTGTAGCTCAGCACACCATCGTTGTAGGCCTGCCGTGCAAAGGAGATGCGGTTCTCGGTCGATGCCAGCTCCTCATTGAGCTGCATCATGGTCTCGTTAGCTTTCAGCTCCGGATAGGCCTCCACTGTCGCCTGAAACCGCCCCAGGGCACTGCCCAGCATGCCCTCTGAGCGCGACAGCTGGCCCATTGCCAGGGGCTCGCCGGGACTGGCCTGTGCGGACTTGAGTGCCACCTGCGCGCCACTGCGTGCGGCAATCACCGCCTCCAGCGTGGCCCGCTCGTGGGCGATGTAGGCCTTAGCGGTTTCCACCAGATTGGGGATCAGGTCATAACGGCGCTGCAACTGCACGTCGATCTGCGAGAAGGCGTTCTTGTAGACATTGCGGGCCGTCACCAACCCGTTGTAGATGCCGATGACAAAGAACACCAGCAAGACAATGACAGCAAAGAAAATGATGGCAGACACGGTGGCACTCCAAGACTCGTGATGTGCTCGAAGCATGCCCGACTGCCCTGACCTCTTACAATCGTCGGCATGGACTCCACCCTCCCTAAAAAGCTGCTGCTCGGCGTCACCGGCGGCATTGCCGCCTACAAGGCGGCGGAACTCACGCGGCTGTTCGTGAAAGCCGGTTGGCAGGTACAGGTGGTGATGACCCAACACGCCACCGAGTTCATTGCCCCGCTCACCTTTCAGGCCCTCACCGGCCGGGAGACCCGCACGGCATTGTTCGATGCCCAGCATGAGGCCGCGATGGGGCATATTGAGCTCGCTCGCTGGCCCGATGCGGTGGTGATCGCACCTGCCTCCGCCAACACTCTCGCCAAGCTGGCACAGGGGCGGGCGGATGACCTGCTCAGCACCCTCTGCCTCGCCACCGACAAACCAGTGTTCGCGGCACCCGCCATGAACCGGCTGATGTGGGCCAATGCCGCCACGCAGGCCAACATGGGCCTGCTTCGCGCGCGCGGCATCACCCTGCTCGGCCCCGGCGAAGGCGCGCAGGCCTGCGGCGAAACTGGCGAAGGCCGGATGTGGGAACCCGCGCAGATCTTCGAGGCCGTGACCGCCGTGCTGAACACCCCGTGCGACCTCGCCGGCGTGCATGCCGTCGTCACCGCCGGGCCCACGCGCGAGCCGCTCGACCCGGTGCGCTTTCTCACCAACCGCTCCTCCGGCAAGCAGGGCTATGCGGTGGCTGCGGCACTGGTCGCGCGCGGCGCAAGAGTCACGCTCATCTCCGGCCCCACCAACCTGCCCACTCCGGCCGGTGTCACCCGCATTGATGTCGAGAGCGCTGAGCAGATGCTGGGCATCAGTCTGGCTGCTGCGGCCGAAGCACAGCTGTTTGTTGGCGCTGCGGCCGTTGCCGACTACCGCGCCAGCACCATCGCGCCAGAAAAAATCAAAAAGTCCGGCGAGACGATGACCGTCACCAGCGTGCGCGCAGCCCACCCGGCCTTGTTCATGGTCGGCTTTGCAGCCGAAACCGAAAACCTCGCGGACAACGCGCGCGGCAAGCTGGCCCGCAAGAAACTCGATCTGGTTGCCGCCAACTGGGTCGGCGAAGGCAAGGCCTTCGACCAGGACGACAATGCGCTATCGCTGTTCTGGAATGGCGGCGAGGCCGAGCTTGCCAGTGCATCGAAGCGCGCTGTGGCCGATGCGCTGGTGCAACACATTGTTGATATTCGTCGCTCCCGCGCAGGCGGGAGCCTAGGTATCAGTTAATCCAACTCACCCGATCACACACCCTCTGGATTCCCGCCTGCGCGGGAATGACGAAAACGAATGAAATCCATCCAGCTGAAAATCCTCGACCCGCGTGCGCAAGCCCCGGCCTATGCCACAGCGGGTGCGGCCGGCCTCGACCTGCGCGCCATGCTGGACGCTGCGGTGGTGCTCGAACCGGGCCAGACCACGCTAATCAAAACCGGGCTGGCCATCCACATCGGCAACCCGCATTTTGCGGCGGTGATCCTCCCCCGCTCTGGCCTGGGCCACAAGCACGGCATCGTGCTCGGCAACGGCACCGGGCTGATCGACAGCGACTATCAGGGCGAGCTGATGGTGAGCTGCTGGAACCGTGGCCAGACGGCTTTCACCATCAACCCCGGCGAGCGCATCGCCCAGCTGGTGATCGTGCCGGTGGTGCAGGCGCAGTTCGAGCTGGTGAGCGAGTTCCACGATGCCTCCGACCGTGGCACGGGCGGCTTTGGCTCCACGGGGACGCGCTGATGCCGATTGACCTCGACCGTGCCCACAACATCGCCCACGTATTGACCGAGGCGCTGCCCTATATCCGCCGTTTTTCCGGCAAGACCTTCGTCGTCAAGTACGGCGGCAATGCGATGAAGGGCGACGACATGATCCAGTCTTTCGCGCGGGACATCGTGCTGATGAAGCGCGTCGGCATGCATCCCGTCGTGGTGCACGGCGGCGGCCCGCAGATCGGCGCGCACTTGGAAAAACTCGGCAAGAAAAGCGAGTTCATCGAGGGCATGCGCGTCACCGACGGCGAGACCATGGACGTAGTCGAGATGATGCTCGGCGGGTTGGTCAACAAGGCGATCGTCGCGGCCATCAACCAGCAGGGTGGACAGGCCGTGGGCCTGACGGGCAAGGATGGCGGGCTGATCCGCGCGAAGAAACTCACCATCAAGGGTCAGGACATCGGCCAGGTGGGCGAGGTCGAGGCCATCGACCCGCGCGTGGTCAATCATCTGGAGGCCGGTGGCTTCATCCCGGTCATCGCCCCGGTGGGCGTGGGCCACGAGGGCGAGGCTTACAACATCAATGCCGATCTGGTCGCCGGCAAGCTCGCCAGTGTGCTCAAGGCAGAAAAGCTGATGCTGCTCACCAATGTGCAGGGCGTGAAGGACAAGAGCGGCGCCGTGCTCACCGGCCTCTCGGTGCATCAGGTGCAGGCTCTGATCGACGACGGCACTATCTACGGCGGCATGCTGCCCAAGATTCAATGCGCGCTCGATGCGGTGAACTCCGGCGTGAAAACTGCCGTGATCATCAATGGCGAGCTGGAGCACTCAGTGCTGCTGGAACTGTTCACCAACGATGGCATTGGCACGCTCATCAAAAGCCATTGAGCCGCTGATGCCGCCGGCCGCGGTCCACGCCGAGCTGTGGACGGCCGGGCAGCGCCGCGCGGCAGCGATTCACGAGATCAGCTATCGCGCCTGTTTCAAGCCGCAGCTGCCGGCCTATTTCATCGAACGCCACAGCAAAGTCGGGGATCTGGTCTACGACCCTTTCAGCGGACGCGGCACCACTGCCATCGAGGCCGCGCTGCTGGGGCGCAAGGTGCTGGCTAATGATGTGAACCCGCTCTCCGCAAGGCTCGCGGCGCCGAGGCTGACGGTGCCGACGCTGGCGGATGTGGAAGCGAGACTGGCAGAGATTCCGCGCACCGCGCGCGTGCCGAAAACACCAGACCTCTCGATGTTTTTCGAGCGCAAAACCCTGCGCGAGATTCTCGGCCTGCGGCAGTGGCTCAGCACGCGCCGCGCCGCAGGCACGGCCGATGCCGTCGATGAGTGGATCGGCATGGTCGCCACCAATCGCCTCACGGGCCACTCCGCCGGGTTTTTCAGCGTCTACAGCTTTCCACCCAATCAGGCCGTGAGTGCGCAGCGGCAGCTGCGTATCAATGCCGAACGCGAGCAGGCGCCGAGCTACCGCGATACCCACGCGCTGATCCTGAAAAAAACCAGAGCCCTGCTGCAAGGCATGGACAAGGCCGCACTCAGGCGCCTGCGCGCTGCGGGCACCAGCGCGCGCTTCCTCACTGGCGATGCACGACACACCGCAGAGATCGCCAGCGGTAGCGTGGCGCTCACTGTCACCTCGCCACCGTTCCTCGACGTGGTGGACTACGCTGGCGACAACTGGCTGCGCGGCTGGTTCAACAGCCTGCCGGTGGCAAAGATCGCCGCTGCCATCACCGTGCCACGCACGGTGCCGCAGTGGTCGGCTGTGATGAGCGAGGTGTTACAGGAACTGCATCGCATCACCAAGCCGGGCGGCGTGGTGGCCTTCGAGGTGGGCGAGGTAAAGAAGGGCGCGATCAAGCTCGACGAGGTGGTGGTGCCGCTCGGCATCGCTGCCGGGTTTGCCTGCGAGGCCGTGCTGATCAACGCTCAGCGCTTCACCAAGACCGCCAACATCTGGGGCGTGGCCAACAACACCGGCGGCACCAACAGCAACCGCATCGTGGTGTTTCGCAAGCGCAAGAAAATCAGGCGCTGACAGCGGCCAGCTTCGCCCGTGGCAGCACGGACGCACGCCGCTTGCCACCCAGCTCGCCGATAAACTGGTGCAGCGTCGCAATCGCCTCGTCACGGCCATCGCCCGCGTGTTCCTTCATGTGGCTGCGATAACTGTGCTCGTTGGCGAGAAAGCGATCGACATCGCTCGGCGTCAGGCCTGTGAGACTGCTCCGCATGCCCACGCCCATGCGCTCGATCATGTGGGCGTTGAGACGCTGCTCGAAGGCGTCCTCCGGCACGGCGAGGATGGGCTTGCCAAAGTGAATGGCCTCGCCGATCAGCTGGTTGCCGGCGGTGGAAAGCACCGCGCGGCAACCCGCAAGATCATGCACGAACCACTCGTTGCTGAGCGGGCGGAAGTCGAGGTTCTCCACCTGGCCGCGATACGGCGTGCCGTAGACCCGCACCGGGATATCAAGCAGACGCAGCGCGCGGTCGATGTGGGGGCGGTACTGGTGCTCGCCCTTGTTGAAATAGGCCAGCAGGTACTCACCCCGTGTGGGCTTGGTCGCTTTCACCACATCACGCAGCATCGGGCCGACCAGCTTCACGCCGGGGTATTTCCCCTCGGCGGGGTAGAAGCTCGAAATCAGGATGCGCTCCGGGATGCCCATCAGCGTGCGATAGCCGATGGCATCGCGCATGCCGGCCAGCCAGATTTCCGGCGGAAAGTGCGGCTTGCAGTAGGCGAGGATGCCGACGTGATCGAAGCTGATGCGGGGGATGTTCAGTCGCTGCGCCGCGCGATGGCACCAGGCTTCGGAATCGCTGATCACCAGCTCGATGCCGCGATCCTTGAACTCGCGCTCGACCTGATCCATGCCGTGCCCGTGCAGCAGCAGGTCGGTCATCGGCGACAGGTTTTCGGTGAACGTCTTCAGCGTCGAGAGCTGCCCGCTCTGGTTGTAGCGGTAGTGAAAGATCGGAACGCGCACGGTAGGAAACTTCGGTGCCAACACCTCGTAGGCGTCGTTGGCGGTGAACACCGTCACCTCGTGCTCCTTCATCAGTGCCGGCAGCACACTGAGAGTCCGCATGGCATGGCCACGCCCGTAACCCATTACACCGTAGGCAATGCGCATGTCAGGCCTCCTTCTGGTCGTCCATGCCAGGCAGTTTCGGCCCACAGATGGACGCTCGGATGTCAGTTCGGTGGCGATCTGATGACAGCGGGTGTCATTACCCTGTCATCCCACCATCCCCGTCCTGTCTGACCTATCCGCTCCTCAAACCCATTTATCATCAGCGGGGGCAAATCGGCCCTCTCAACCAAGAACATCAAGTGAACTTCGCGGATCCCGAACTCTGGCTGGCCCTGATTACCCTCTCTGCGCTGGAGATCGTGCTGGGCATCGACAACATCATCTTTCTCTCCATCATGGCCGCCAAGCTGCCGGCACATCAGCAGGCCAGGGCACGCACCATTGGTCTTGCCGGCGCCATGGGAACGCGCATTTTGCTGCTGGTGTCGCTGGCCTGGATCGCCAAGCTCACCAACGATCTGTTCGCGGTGGGCGGCATGGGATTCTCCGGGCGTGATCTGATCCTGTTCTTCGGCGGCTTGTTCCTGGTCTGGAAAGCCGTCAAAGAAGTCCGCGAAATGCTCTCTGGCGCCTCCCACACGCCGGGCAGCGCAGCGGGTGCGGCGGGCGTGACCTTTGCCGGCATCATCGTGCAGATCATGATCCTCGACATCGTCTTCTCGCTCGACTCGGTGATCACCGCCGTGGGCATGACCGACAACCTGCCGGTGATGATCACCGCCATCGTCATCGCCATCATCTCGATGATGTTCTTTGCAGGGCCGCTGTCCGCCTTCGTCGATGCCAACCCGACGGTGAAGATGCTAGCCCTCGCCTTCCTCGTGCTGATCGGCGTGGTGCTGATGGCCGAAGGTCTGGAGATGCATTTCTCCAAAGCCTACGTCTACACCGCCATGGGCTTCTCGGTGGCGGTGGAGCTGCTCAATCTGCGCCTGCGCAAGGTCGTCAGCGCGCAGCCTCCTGCATGACCTTACGCGCGGCAGCTTTCGCGCTGGCGGGCTGGCTGCTGTGCAGCCTCCAACCTGCCAGCGCGCATGGCACTCTGGCTGCCGCGCCCGTCGCACCACCCAAGTTCTCGGCACCAGAGCGCGCCCTGCTGGCACAACACCCGGTGCTCAAGCTGGGTGTGGAGGGCGAGTGGGCACCCATCGAGTTCTTCGATGACGAAGGCCGCTACAACGGTATGTTCGCCAGCTACGTCCACACGCTGGAAGAACGCCTCGGCGTGCGGTTCGAACTGGTGCGCAAGCAGAACTGGGATGAAGTGCTGGCCGCGTTTGGTCGTGGCGAGATCGACGTGCTGCCCACGCTCAGCGCCACGCCTGAAAACGGTCTGGACATGCGATTCACCAAGCCGTTCATCACCTTCACCGAGGGAATCATCGTGCGGAGCGATGAGCCCTTCGTGGAGCGGATCACCGACCTGTCAAAGGGCAAGGTGATTGCCGCCGTGTCTGGGTTCGGCTCCAGCAAAAGGGCCGTGCAGGCCAACCCCGGTCTGATCGTGGTGCCGGTAGAGAGCCCGGAAGAAGGCCTTCTCGCCGTGGCCTCGAACCGCGCCGACGTGGTGGTGACCATGCTGGTCTCCGCCCGCTATCTGAGCCAGGAACTGGGCCTGAACAACCTCAAAATTGCCGCCAGTTTTGACGGCGATCAGCATCACATGCGGCTGGCATTGCAGCCTGCACATGCAGCACTGCTGCCGCTGTTCGACCGTGCACTGGAATCAATCACTGTTGGTGAACACCAGATCATCCGCGACCGCTGGGTGGTAATGCCAACCGACCGTGGCGTGGATCGCCGCATGGTGCGCTTCTGGCTCGCCTGTGCCGCAGTGGCCATGCTGCTGCTGGCCAGCTGGGTGCTGCTGCTGATCCAGCAACGGCGACTGAACCAGAAACTACTGGCCCGCGCAGAAGCCGCAGAGAGCCAGTTCCGTGCGCTGATCGATGCAGTGCCTGCTGTTTTCTGGACGATGCAGCCCGCGCCACGCCGACTGGGTCACTTCACGGTCTTTGGTGCAGATAACGTCAGCATCGCTGGAATGCCAGTCGGTGCGGCCGGCAAGCACTTCGAGCACCTCAGTGAGTACATGACGCTGGAGGATCAGAAACGCTTCAGCGCACTGATCAAGCAGCATGGCAAGACCATGACGCCATTCCAGTTCGAGCATGCGCTGCATGCGGCGGGCAATGTCAGTTGGCTGTATGTGCACATGCTGCCGAAAAACAGCGTGACCGGCGGGCTGATCTGGTACGGCTGCAGTATGGACATCACCGCACGCAAGCAGCTGGAGCAAACGCTGGAGAAATCCCGCACGCAGCTGGCCGAAATGGCGGCCAGCGTGCCGGGCGCACTCTGGCAGTTCCGACGCGAAGCAGATGGTCGCCAGCATTACACCTACATCTCCGAGGGCATCGTCAACATCACCGGCCGCACGCCAGAGGAGTCCAACCAGCTGATGGTGGAAAAGTCCTTTGCAGCGGTGCATCCGGATGATCTGCACATTGTCCAGTCCTTGATGCACGGACTCACCAATGCCCCCGGCACCACAGACGAAGCGCGCTACCGTCTTTCAACAACTGCGGGGGACTGGAAGTGGGTGCAGGCATCGGCCCGTGCCATGTTGCCGGAGCCCGATGGCGCGCTGGTTTTCAACGGCGTATTGCTCGACGCCACCCATCTGCAGGAAACAGAGGAAGCGCTGCGGCAAGAAAAAGCACGCTTCAAACAGCTGGCAGATAGTTTCCCCGGTGCACTCTGGCAAGCGCGCCCAGAGCCAGTCACTGGCGTCAAGTTTGATTACATGAGCGAAGGCGTCATCCAGTTCACGGGCCGCTCAGCTGCCGATGTGCTCAGTGGCAAAGTCATTCCACTCCAAGATGCGCTGCCTGAAGACCGGCCAGCCATCATCGCCGCCTTGGAGCACTCTGCCCGCACTGGCGACATTTTTGAAATCGAGTATTCGGCCATCCATCCGACCGATGGCGTCGTGCGGTTGTTTGCTCGCGCCAGCGTGCACTACGAACAAGATGAACCCGTGTGGACAGGCGTGCTGCTCAACGTCACTTCACAGCACCAGTTGCAGCAACAACTGGCAACCGCCAGCGCGCGCATCGACGAGATCGTGAACTCCTTTCCTGGTGCCATCTGGCAGATGCGGCGACTACCGGGTGACCGGCCCCGTTTCAGCTACATGAGCGACAACATCCTCACGATTGCGGGCCGAGGGCCGGAAGCCTCGCTCGACCCGAACTTCACATACATGGATGTGGTGCATGAAGCCGATCGGGCGCATGTCATGGCCGCCCTCGAACAGGGGGCACGAGAGCAGAGCCATACGCGTACCGACTACCGCCTGACGACCGCTGACGGCACGTTACGCTGGGTCACAGCCAGTTCCATCGCCCATCGCGAGCCGGATGGCACCGTGGTGTGGAACGGCGTGCTGACCGACGCCACCGAGCAGAAAAAGCTGGAGGAGCAGCTGCGCACTGCCGGTGAACAGGCCGAGGCCGCCAGCCGCGCCAAGAGTCAGTTCCTGGCCAACATGAGCCATGAGATCCGCACGCCGATGAATGCGGTGATCGGGCTCTCGCACATCGCCATGACCAGCGAGCCCAACCCGGTACAGCAGGCACGTATCGGCAAGGTCTACAAGGCGGGCAAGGCGCTGCTGAAGCTGCTCAACGACATTCTCGAATATTCGCGGCTGGATGCCGGCAAGTTCACGCCCCTGTTGGCTGCTTTTGACGTGCATGAAATCAATGAGAACCTGAGGCTGTTCAATGCCATCAGCGCCGAGGCCAAGGGCCTGAGCTTTGCCATCGACTGTGCGCCCGATACCCCCATACACTGGCTGGGCGATGCCACGCGCATCCAGCAGATTCTGCTCAACCTGATCGCCAATGCCATCAAGTTCACGGACAGCGGTTCGGTCACGCTCTCGATCACCGCACTGCCGTCCGGTGCAGGCCTTTGCTTCAAGGTGCAAGACACGGGGATCGGGATGTCCGCCGAGCAGCTGAATCGCGTGTTTGATGTGTTCGAGCAAGCGCATGGCGAGATCGAGCGTCGGCATGGTGGCTCTGGCTTGGGCCTGTCGATTTCGCGCGGCCTGGTCGAGGCGCTCGGTGGCAACATCGAGGCACAAAGTGAAGTCGGCAAAGGCACGGTATTCAGCGTCAGTTTGCCCTTGCAGCTTGCGGAATCACCGACAAACACCAGACTCCCTCTTGAGTTTCAGGCACGGCTGGCCAAGCTGGCCATCCACATCCGCGAGCGGGATGTGATGACCGCACGCACCAGCCTGCAAGCCCTGCGATTACAGCTGAACCCGATGGGCCGCGATCAGGACCTAGAC
>Ga0255086_1000659_pt1 | contig 10581 bp, 6 predicted proteins | sample Colum_Cont_RepC__FD_188438 | JGI IMG/M metagenome (GOLD analysis project Ga0255086, IMG submission 188438) | Freshwater microbial communities from Columbia River, Oregon, United States - Colum_Cont_RepC_8d | ecosystem: Environmental > Aquatic > Freshwater > River | place: USA: Oregon | collected... | reverse complement strand
GAGCGCCGCTTCACCGAGATCAAGCTGGCGCGGCCGGAGAGCGAATATCGCGAGCGGCTGGCGTTCGAGATCGGCGTCATCCAGAAAATGGGCTTTCCGGGCTACTTCCTCACGGTCGCCGACTTCATCCGCTGGGCCAAGGAAAACGGCTGTCCCGTGGGGCCGGGACGTGGCTCTGGTGCCGGCTCACTGGTCGCCTACGCGCTGCGCATCACCGACCTCGATCCGCTGCCGTACGACCTGCTGTTCGAGCGCTTCCTCAACCCAGATCGCGTCTCGATGCCGGACTTCGATGTCGACTTCTGCATGGACAACCGCGACCGGGTGATCGAGTACGTCACCCACAAATACGGTCGCCCGTACGTGAGCCAGATCGTCACCTACAACACCATGGCCGCCAAGGGCGTGGTGCGCGATGTCACCCGCATCATGGGCCACGGCTATGGCGTGGGCGATCGCATCGCCAAGCTCATCCCGGCCACGCCGGGTGCAACGCTGGCCGATGCGGTGGAGACCGTGCCGGAGCTGAAAAAAGCCTACGCCGACGAAGAAGACACCCAAGCCGTGCTCGACCTGGCACTGGAACTCGAAGGCATCACCCGTGGCGTGGGTGTGCATGCCGGTGGCGTGGTGATCGCACCGGACCCCCTGATGCGCTATGCCCCGCTGCACTGCGACCCGGATGGTAGCGGCGTGCGCACCCAGTTTGACATGAAAGACCTCGAAGCACTGGGGCTGGTCAAGTTCGACTTTCTGGGCCTCAAGACCCTCACCGTGATCGAAGAGGCGGTGCAGACCATCGCTGCGCGCAGTGGTCGGCAGCTCGACATGCTGTCTCTGCCGCTGGATGACGCGCACACCTACCGCAAGATTTTCCAGAGCGGCGAAAGCTCCGCCGTGTTCCAGATGGAATCGCCGGGCATGCAGAAGGCTTCGCGCGATCTCAAGCCCGATTGCTTCGAGGACATCATCGCGCTGGTCTCGCTCTACCGGCCGGGGCCGATGGACAACATCCCGCAGTTTTGCGAGAACAAGCGCGACCCCAGCAAGGTGAGCTATCTGCACCCGGAGATGGAGCCGGTACTGAAGGCCACCTACGGCATTTTTGTCTATCAAGAGCAAGTCATGCAGATGAGCCAGCGCCTGGCTGGCTACACGCTCGGCGGTGCCGACTTGCTGCGCCGCGCGATGGGCAAGAAAAAGGCCGACGAGATGGCCGAGCAGCGTGCCATCTTCAATGCCGGGGCCACCCAGCGCGGGGTCGATGCCGAAGTCGCGGGCAAGGTCTTCGACCTCATGGAGAAGTTCGCCAACTACGGCTTCAACAAGTCGCACGCGGCGGCCTATGCGCTGGTGAGCTACCACACCGCCTGGCTGAAAACCCATTATCCGGCCGAGTTCATGGCCGCTGTGCTGAGCTGCGAAATGGCGCACCCGGAGTCGGTGGTGGTGATGCGCGACGAGGCGGTGCGCATGCGGCTCAAAGTGCTGCCGCCCTCGGTGAACCAGTCGCGCTACCGCTTCACCGTGCCCGGCAACAATCAAGTGCGCTATGGCCTGGGCGCAGTGAAAGGCGTGGGCGAGGGTGCGGTGGAAGGCATCATCGCCGAGCGTGACCAGCGCGGGCCGTTCATCGACCTGTTCGATTTCTGTCGCCGCATCGACCTGAAAAAAGCCAACAAGAAATTGCTGGAGGCGCTGATCTTCAGCGGCAGCTTTGACGAGTGGGGCTTGAACCGCGCCTCGCTGCTCAAGACCCTGCCCAAGGCGCTGCAACTGGCGGAGCGTGCCGCCAGCAATGCCAGCAGCGGCCAGAACGATCTGTTCGGCGGTGGCGGTGGCAGCAAGCTGCCAGAGGCACAGCCCAGACACGAGCCAGAGCGTGTGGCCGAATGGTCGCTGGATGAAAAGCTCCAGCGCGAGATGGAGACGCTGGGTTTCTATCTCTCCGGTCATCCCATCGAGTCGCACAAGCTGCTGATCGACCAGACCTGTAGCGGGCGCTTGTCCGAGATCATCGGCAAGCTCGCGCCGCCCGCCAAGCGCGATGCCAACGGCAAGCGGCCCTGGTCGCCGCGCGTGAAGCATCTGTTTGCAGCCTGGGTGACGGACATCCGTTACTTCAAGGCGCGCGAAGGCGCCATGGGCAAGGCAGCGAAGGACAGCTACAAGGTCACTCTGCAAGAGGGCGGGGCGACACTCACCACCTTCATCGACGCCGACAAGTGGAACATCGCAAAGAACGTGGTCAAGCCGGATGACATCGTGTTCGTGCAGGGCGAGTTGTCGATGAGCGAGCCGGACGAGGTAAAGGGCCGCCCCAGCGAGCCTCGCCTGTACAACGCCGAGTTCTTCAGCCGTGCCACCATCGCCGCCGAGTACGCCCAGCGGGTGTGGCTGGTGTGGGAAAAACCCGCCAGCGAGGTGAATGCCTTGCGCGCCCTGCTGACGCCATTCCGACACGCCGAAGGCATGCCGGTGATGGTGGAGATCAGCAATGACCATGCGCGCGCACTACTGGACTGGCCAGCGGACTGGAAGCTGAAACTGAGCGAGTCCGGCCTCGCAGCCCTGCAACATTTTCTCAATGCAGACTGCGTTAAAGTGCAATACCGACGCTACACCCCGCCGCCGCAGGAACGCCGCTTCGAGCGCAGCTTCTCCGGTAATTTTTCTGCCGGTGGCGATGACGAATAAATGGTGCCGTGATGAACCTCAATTACCTCGACTTTGAACAGCCCGTCGCCGATCTTCAGAGCAAGATCGACGAGCTGCGGTTTTCCACCCAGGGCAGCGGCGTCAATCTGACGGCCGAGATCGAGAGCCTCGAAGGCAAGATCCGCACGCTCACCGAGCAGATCTTTGCCCAGCTCACGCCCTGGCAGATTGCCCAGCTCGCGCGCCATCCGCTGCGTCCCTACGCGCTCGACTACATCAACGGCATCTTCACCGAGTGGGAAGAGCTGCACGGCGACCGTCACTATGCTGATGACCCCGCCATCGTCAGCGGTGTGGCCAGGCTCGATGGCCGTGCCTGCATCGTGATTGGCCAGCAGAAGGGCCGTGACTCCAAGGAGCGCGTGCACCGCAACTTCGGCATGCCGCGCCCGGAGGGCTACCGCAAAGCCCTGCGGGTGATGAAGCTGGCCGAGAAGTTCAACCTGCCGGTGATCACCTTCATCGACACCCCCGGCGCCTATCCCGGCATCGGGGCCGAAGAGCGCAACCAGAGCGAGGCCATCGCCCGCAACCTTTTTGAATTGAGCCGCCTGCGCACGCCGATCATCGCCACGGTGACGGGCGAGGGTGGCAGCGGTGGTGCGCTGGCCATTGGCGTGGCTGATGTGGTGATGATGTTGCAGTACAGCATCTACTCGGTGATCTCGCCGGAGGGTTGTGCCTCCATCCTGTTCAAGAGCGCCGCGCGTGCGCCGGAGGCCGCCGCCGCGATGCGCGTCGGTGCCAACGATGTGTTCAATCTCAAGCTCATCGACGAAGTCATCCCGGAGCCGCTAGGCGGCGCGCATCGCGATGCGACGGAGATGATTGCGCGCGTCAAAGGCCGTCTGGTCGAGCACCTCGATGTACTGACCCACAAGCCGATGACGCGCCTGCTGGCCGAGCGCTACGACAAGTTCATGCGGCATGGCGTGTTTGAAGAGCCGCAGGTGGTGACGCCGATCCGCCAGATGGGCTGATCGCGTAGCGGGTTTTCGGTCACCTTCCCCTGCGGAGCGGGGGAAGGCCGGGATGGGGGCGGGCCAGTGTGCTGCCCCCACCCTAACCCTCCCCCGCTTCGCAGGGGAGGGAATACCTGAGCTTTTAGCCCACCAGCTCCAGCGCAATCGCCACGGCCTCGCCACCACCGATGCAGAGCGAAGCCACGCCCTTCTTGCCGCCGGTTTTCTTCAACGCACCCAGTAGGCTCGCCACGATGCGCGCGCCGCTGGCGCCAATCGGGTGGCCCAGCGCGCAGGCGCCGCCATGCAGGTTCACCTTGGCGTGATCCAGACCATGCTCCTTCATTGCCGCCATGGTGACGACGGCGAAGGCTTCGTTGATCTCCCAGAGATCAACCTGCTCCTTGCTCCAGCCTGCCTTGCCCAGCACATTGCTGATGGCCTGCACGGGGGCCACCGTGAACTCCGCCGGCAGCCGCGCATGGCTGGCGTGGGCAACGATCTTCGCCAGCGGCTTGAGGCCGCGCTTGGCGGCTTCAGACGCCTTCATCAGCACCACGGCAGCCGCGCCGTCGTTGATGGATGAGGCGTTGGCGGCGGTGATGGTGCCGTCCTTCTTGAAGGCCGGCTTCAGCGTCGGGATTTTCTCCGGCATCGCCTTGTAGGGGCCTTCGTCCTTGCTGATTTGCTCCACCCCCTTCTTGCCCGCCACTTCGACGGCGGCGATCTCGAAGGCGAAGCTGCCGTCCTCGTTGGCCTGCTTGGCGCGGCGCAGCGACTCGATGGCAAAGGCATCCTGCTGTTCGCGCGTGAAGCCATATTTTTCAGCGGTGCGCTCGGCAAACACGCCCATCGGCGTCTTACGCTCATAGGCATCCTCAAGGCCGTCGACGGCCATGTGATCCAGCACCTCGCCGTGGCCGTACTTGATGCCGCCACGCATTTTCGTCAGCAGATGCGGAGCATTGGTCATGCTCTCCATGCCGCCCGCCACCATCACCTCGTTGCTGCCGGCGGCGATCAGGTCGTGCGCGAGCATGATGGCCTTCAGGCCCGAACCGCACATCTTGTTGATGGTGGTGGCATTGGCCGAATCCGGCAGGCCGGCACCGCGCAGCGCCTGTCGCGCCGGGGCCTGGCCCTGGCCAGCGGAGAGCACGTTGCCGAAGATCACCTCCTGCACGTCGGCAGGTGCAATGCCGGCGCGCTCGACAGCGGCCTTGATCGCCACCGCGCCGAGCTGGCTGGCGCTCAGGCCCGCGAACATGCCTTGCAGCGCGCCCATCGGCGTGCGGGTGGCAGAGACGATGACGACGGGGTCCTGGGCAGACATGAAGGCTCCTGATGGGCTGATTTGTAGGGGCGCGGATTATCGCCGATGCGGCGCTGATTGCCGCGTTTGCACAGAGTTGGTCATGCGAAAGCTCGAGGGGTTAGCTCTATGTTTCCAAGTCAGGCGTCAAGGCTGCTACATCAGCAAGTGACGTCTTTCCTGCAAGTGCTGAACGTGCGGCAGCCAGCCGCAAGGGCGTCATGCCGCTCGCTCTGCCGATTCTGTGCAGCTTGACGCGATCAGCCTGTTCATCAATAGCCGTACGGAGTGCTTCATCTACAGTCAGGATTTCATAGGCACCGACACGGCCGAGATAGCCTGTTTCACGGCATTCAAGACAGCCCACTGGCTCATGCACCTCGCCGGTCTTGGGCTGTGGTAGCTGACCTGCGGTGAGGCGTGTCCAGAGTGCCGGCTCGACCAAAGCGGGTCGTTTGCAGTGAGGGCAAAGCTGGCGCACCAGCCGCTGCGCCATCACACCCAGCACGCTGGCCTTGATCAGGTACGAAGGCACGCCTAAATCCAAGAGGCGGATGATCGCGCTAGGCGCGTCGTTGGTGTGCAACGTGCTCAGCACGAGATGGCCGGTGAGCGCGGCCTGCACGGCATTCTCGGCGGTATCGAGATCGCGAATTTCGCCGACCATGATGATGTCGGGGTCTTGCCGCAAGAGTGCGCGCACGCCATCGGCAAAGCCAAGATGAATGTTGGTCTGCACCTGCATCTGGTTGAAGCTGGGTTCTACGAGCTCAATCGGGTCTTCGATGGTGCAGACGTTGACCTCACTAGTGGCGAGCAGCTTGAGCGTGGAATACAGCGTGGTGGTCTTGCCGCTGCCGGTGGGGCCGGTGACCAGGATGATGCCGTGCGGCTGTTCGATCAGCGTGCGCCAGCGGGCTTCGTCCTCTGCACCAAAGCCGAGTGCGGCAAAGTCCTTCACCAGCACGTCGGGGTCGAAGATGCGCATCACCAGCTTTTCGCCAAAAGCGGTCGGCAGGCTGGAGACACGCAGCTCTACCTCGCGGCCTTCGGGGCTGCGGGTTTTCACCCGGCCATCCTGCGGCTTGCGCTTTTCGGCGAGATCCATGCGCGCCAGCATCTTGATGCGGCTGGTGACCGGCGCGATCAGCGACACCGGCAACTGGTAGACCTCGTGCAGCGTGCCGTCGATACGAAAGCGCACGTTGCCCTGCTCACGACGCGGCTCAATGTGGATATCGCTGGCGCGCTGATCAAAAGCGAATTGCAGCAGCCAGTCGACGATGCCGATGACGTGCGCATCGTCTGCGGTGAGACCGCCGGCCTTGCCGAGCTGGGTGAGCTGCTCAAAGTTTTGCAGTGCGCTCTGCGCGCGGCCCTGAGTGCTCTGGCTGGCCTTCACCGAACGGGCCAGCGCGTAAAACTCCACCGAGTAGCGTTCGATGTCGCGTGGGTTGGCGAGCACCAGCTTGAGCGGCTGCTTGATGCGGGGCGCGAGCTCTTTTTCCCACTCCAGTGCAAAGGGGTCGCTGACGGCAATCACGGCCTCGGCGGGTGTCACCTTCACGGGCAATATCTTTAACCGCGCCGCATAGGCGTATGGGATGAGGGACGTCACCCTGCCAACCTCGATACTCAGTGGGTCGATGCGCAGATAGGGCAGGCTACTTCTGGCTGCCAGCCAGGTGGTGAGCACTTCCAGTGTCAGCTTTCGGCTGACTTGCTGTGCATGGGGAAAATCCATGTCCGCCACCGCCACCAAGGGGTGTAGCGGGCTGTCTTCGCGCACCCGCATTTGCAGGGCGGCAATCTGGTCCTGCGTCAGCAGGCCATCGGCCTTGAGGGCATCCAGCACATAGCGCAAGGTGAGACGGGGCGGAGGGGCGACAAGGGTGTTCATGGCCGAAACCTTAGCATCGCGGGCGTCAAGCCGGATAAGCTCAGGCGATAAAGAAAATCGCTCATGTGGAGGAGCCCCGATGGAAGCAGATTTCGTGATCGTGGGTGGCGGTTCGGCAGGCTGCGTGCTAGCCAATCGCCTGAGTGCGGATGGTCGGCACACGGTGGTGCTGATCGAGGCGGGGCCGCCGGACACCAGCCCCTTCATCCACATGCCGGCCGGCATCATTCCGGTGGTGCGCAGTGATACCTACAACTGGAAATACTGGACCGCCCCTGAACCGCAGATGGGTAACCGTCCGATGTTCTGGCCGCGTGGCCGCACTCTGGGCGGTTCCAGCTCGATCAATGCCATGTGCTACATCCGGGGCCACGCTTGGGACTACGACCACTGGGCCGAACTCGGCTGCAAGGGCTGGAGCTACGCCGATGTGCTGCCGGTGTTCCGCCGCATGGAAAACTTCGAGCCCGCCAATGGTGCACCCAATGTCTACCATGGCGTCGGCGGCCCGCTGAACGTGACGGCGCATCGCTATATCAATCCTCTGATGAAAGCTTTTGTCGAAGCCGCACAGCAGGCCGGTTACCCGCTGACGACGGATTTCAACGGCAGCACGCAGGAGGGTATTGGCTACTACCACGTGATGCAGCGAGACGGTCAGCGTTGCAGCAATGCCAAGGCCTACCTCAGCGATGCGGTGAAGGCGCGCGAGAACCTCACCATCCTCACCGATGCCCATGTGATGGGCGTGCGATTTGAGGGCCAACGCGCAGTGAGCGTATCGCTCAGGAGCGCGCCGGGCGAGATCATGGCGCGGCGCGAGGTGATCCTTGCGGCCGGTGCCATCGGTTCGCCGCAACTCCTCATGCTGAGCGGCATCGGCCCGGCGCAGCATCTGCGGGACTTAGGACTGCCTGTGGTGCACGACAGCGCGGGCGTGGGCGAAAACCTGCAAGACCATCTCGATGTCACGGTGTCGGTGAAAGAGCGCACGCGCCATGCGGTGTCGCTTAACCCGCTGGGCCTGCCGCGTTCGCTCAAGAGTGTCTGGCAGTACGTGACTAAAAAACAGGGCGAGATGACCAGTAACTTCGCGCAGGCCGGGGGCTTCATCAAGAGCCATCCGAAGGAGCCGATCCCCGACATCCAGCTGCATTTCGTGCCCTTCGTGTATTCCAATCACGGGCAGGATCTGGGGCCGATCATCCGTCACTGGGGCTACACCTTGATGGCCTGCGACTTGCGGCCGAAAAGCCGGGGCCGTATCACGCTGGCCAGCACCGACCCGCTAGTGCATCCACGGATCGAAGCCCGCTACTTGCAGCACGAGAGCGAGATGCAGCGACTGCTGACTGCGATCATCAAAGGCCGAGAGATTCTCAACCAGCCTGCATTCAAGCCGCATCGCGGTGAAGAAATGCTGCCGGGGGCTGAGCTGCAAAGCGACGAGGAGTTGCGCGAGTGGATCCGACAGAAGGCTGAGACCATCTATCACCCGGTCGGCACCGTTAAGATGGGCGTGGATGACAGCGCGGTGGTGGATTTGCGATTAAGAGTGCGGGGTATCGAGGGCTTGCGCGTTGCAGATGCCTCGGTGATGCCCACCCTGATCGGTGGCAACACCAACGCGCCGACGACGATGATCGCTGAAAAAGCGGCCGAGATGATTCTCGCCGATCACCACTAACAGCAACACATGTAAGGAATGCTCGATGCGACGATTATCTGGAAAGGCTGCAATGGCAGCGGCGCTGGCCGGCCTAAGTGCCTGTGCGCAACTGACGACGGGTGCCGAAACCGTGGCACAACTGCCACGCATCGCCGTCGAGGGCACCTACGACTTCTTCACCCTCCTTTTCACTCGAGCTGAGCTCCGTGTTGAAGCCATCGAAATCGGGCGACTTTCTAATTGCAAGTCCGTGGGACGTGAGTCTTATCTTGAATTGTTTCCCAATGCCGAGGCAGTCAGAGCATGGGAGCAAACGCGTGGTGTGCAGTTCACTGCAGCTGAAAAGCCTCTGCCGGAGGGCATTTATCTGGTTGTCGAATCAGGCGAGCGCGCAACGGGTGGCTATAGTCTCGCCGTCAGTCGTCAGGCTGCCATGAAAGATCGTGTGCTGTACATCAAGGCCAGCTATCTAGTGCCCGGCAATGCCAGCATGGTGACCGAGGCAGTCACCAGCCCATGCTCACTGGTGCAGGTTCCTACCCGGCTTTACGAGCGTGCCTATTTGCTCGATCAGGCCAATAAAGTGCGCGCTCGCTGGGATGCGCCCAAAGGCTGACGGCTATGCAAGGTCTATTGCTCGGCACGCTGGTTGGTCTTTTATTTGCGCTCAATACAGTGTTCTGGTTCATCCCAATCATTCTTCTGTCGCTGCTCAAGCGATTAATGCCGCTCAAGTCCCTAGAGCGCTTGCTGGCGCGGCTCAACGATGCCTGCGCCCAAAGCTGGGTGGGCTGCAACAAGGTGCTGGCGCAGACGCTGCTGCCAACGCGTTATGAAATCCATGGCGTCGAGCAGCTCGACAAGAGTGCCCAATACTTTATTTGCAGCAATCACCAGACCTGGAACGACATCCATGTGCTGCAACAGACCTTCTATGGCAAGGCACCGTTCTTCAAGTTCTTTTTGAAGCAGCAGCTGATCTGGGTGCCGGTGCTGGGCCTGGCCTGGTGGGGGCTCGATTTCCCCTTCATGCGCCGCTATACGCCAGCCGAAATCGAACGCAACCCTGCCTTGCGCGGCAAGGACATCGAAACCACCCGCAAGACCTGTGAGAAATATCAGGGCCTGCCGGTGGCGATCTTCAATTTTCTCGAAGGTACCCGCTTCACCAAGGCCAAGCAGGCTCAGCAGAACTCGCCTTACAAGCATCTGCTCAAGCCCAAGGCCGGTGGTTTTGCCTTCACGCTCTCCGCCATGGGCTCAGGGCTGGGCGCGATGCTGGATGTCACCATCGTCTACCCCGAAGGGGCGAAGACTTTCGGACAGTTTCTGTGCGGCAAGGTGAACAATGTGATTGTCGATGTGCAGCAGCGGCAGATCCCCGCCGTGTTTTTCACCGGCGACTATGAAGCCGATGCCGCCTATCGCAAACAGGTTCAGGACTACGTGGCCGCACTCTGGGCAGAGAAAGATGCCCGCATCGAGAAGTTGCTGAAGGCTGCAAGCCGCAGATCTTGAACTGGCGAGCGCCGCACCTAAAGTAAGCCGCATTCTCACTGAAGCGAGTCACCCATATGGCCTGGAATCGCGCGCTCATCTTCTCCAAGTGCAAGGCGCTCGCCGCGCATCTATCGATCAGCCTACTGCTGGTCGGCGGCGCGCTGGCGATGATGTGGTTCGTCTGGTTTCCAGCACCGCTGTTTGCCACCGATGGCGGCGGCATTGGTCTGAAGCTTTTGGTACTGGTCGATGTGGTGCTGGGCCCCTTGCTGACTTTCATTGTTTTCAACCCCGCCAAGAACCGGCGGGCGATGGTGTTCGATCTGGCCTGCATCGCAGCGTTCCAGTTTGCAGCCTTTGGCTATGGGCTATTCAACATCCACAGCGTTCGCGTGCAGGCTGTGGCCTTCTACGAGGGCGAGTTTCATGCCGTGACGGCAGACAGCTTTCAGCAGCAGGAAATCGACCCGCAAAGCTGGCAGGCGCTGGGACCGCGCGCGCCTTATCTGGTGCAGGTGCG
>Ga0255086_1000658_pt1 | contig 10591 bp, 8 predicted proteins | sample Colum_Cont_RepC__FD_188438 | JGI IMG/M metagenome (GOLD analysis project Ga0255086, IMG submission 188438) | Freshwater microbial communities from Columbia River, Oregon, United States - Colum_Cont_RepC_8d | ecosystem: Environmental > Aquatic > Freshwater > River | place: USA: Oregon | collected... | reverse complement strand
TTGTATTTCCATATTCAAATAATAATCAAAACATTGAAAAACGGGAATCGGCCCAAATTGTGCAGTGCAGCAATCTTTCGTTCAGCTTCGCGGCTTAAAGTGCCGACATGCCTACAAACCCTTTCAGCAAAAGCATTTCCCGCTGGTTTCGCCACCTCCCGCCAGCCGCGTTCGACGCCGTGCTGCCCTCAGGCCTCGCCGTGCAGGTGGGCTTTGTCACCCCCGCCCACGCGCCACGCTTCACGGCCGGTTACGAACAGCTCTCCGAGCAATCCCGCCGCATGCGCTTTTTTGGGCAGATCAGCTCGCTGTCGTCCAAGCAGCTGGAGTTTCTGACCCGGCCCGATGGCCGCAACCACCTCGCCTACGCCGCGCTCAACCTCGCCAACCCGGCCGAGCCCGGCGTGGGCGTGGTGCGCGCCATCCGGCTCGATGCCGACTCCAAGATCGCCGAAGTCGCCCTCACCATCCTCGATGCCTACCAGCACCAGGGCGCGGGCCTGCTGTTGCACGCGGCGGTGCATGTGCACGCGGCGGCGGTGGGCATCGAGCAATTCCTATACGACGTGTCGCCGGAAAACAGCCGCTTCATCGAACACCTGATCGCCATTGGTGCGGTGAAGGTTTCGCATGACCACGACATCGTGCGCCTGCGGCTGCCGGTGCTGGCCAAGCCAGCGGCGGTGCAGGCGGCAACACCGGCGGCAGATCGCTTTCGTCACGCGCTGGAACAGGTGCGTCGTGCGGAGCCGGCCTTGCGCTCCGCTGCCTGATTCAGCGCAACCGCCGCGCCAGCCAGAGGCACAGCAGCAGCGCGGGAATCCCCAGCAGCGCCGTGCCCGTGAAGTAAAGCGCATAGGCGTGGATCAGCCCGCCGCCCTCGGTATTGAGCGCCTCCACCGCCGCGCCGGACCAGCCCTTCAGCACCTTGCCGACCATGGCGTAGAACGAACTCAGCAGCGCGTACTGCGTGGCGGTGTAGCCGATGCTGGTCAGGCTCGACATATAGGCCACCAGCGCGGTGCCGGCAAAGCCGGTGGCGAAGTTGTCGACGAACATCACGGCGGAGAACAGCTCCACGCTTGCGCCCTGCGTGGCCAGCAGCACGAAGGCCAGATTGGAGCCCGGCCCCAGCACCGCACCCGCCAGCAGCGTGGCAATGAAACCGAAGCGCAGCGCCATCACGCCTGCCGCCGCCACACCGAGCACGATGGCGACGATGCCAATCGAGCCGCGTACGGCGCCGACGGTTTCCTTGGCGATGCCAAGGTCGGCGTAGAAAGGATTCGCCATCGGCCCCAGTGCAAAGTCGGCCAGCCGGTACAGGCTCACCGCCGCCAGCATCAGCGCCGCGTTACGGCCATGCGCCTTGAAGAACACCACGAATGGCCCGGCGATGGCGTCATACAGGCCGCGCAAGCTCAGGAACGACGGCTGCGCCCCCAGCGACCTGTTCAGCGGCTCGCGCGCGAAGAAGGTGGCGGCAAGGCCCACGGCCATGGTGGCGGCCATCAGCTCGTAGGACGCCACCCAGCCGATGGCCCCTGCGACGATGAGGATGAGCGCATCCGTGATCAGCAGCGCCGCGCGATAGCCAAGCTGCGCGGCAGCGGTGAGCAGGGCGATCTCCTCGTCATCGGCCGCGCTTTCAATGCGCCAGGCGTCGATGACGATGTCCTGCGTCGAGGAGGCAAAGGCGGTGACAAGCGCCAGCAGGCCGAAGGTCCACAGCCCGCCTGCCGGCTGCCACAGCGCCATGCCGACGAGACCGGCCATCACCAGCAGCTGCGATGCCGCCATCCAGCCGCGCCGCCGACCCAGCCAGCGGCCGAGCAGCGGCGCGTCGAGCTTGTCGATGGCCGGTGCCCACACGAACTTGAAGGAGTAGGCCAGCCCCACCCAGGCCAGAAACCCGATGGCGGACAGCGCCACGCCCTCTTCGCGCAGCCAGAAGCCCAGCGTGTTGCCCACCAGCATGAACGGCAGGCCGCTGGCAAAGCCCAGCGCCAGCATCACCGCCACTTTCGGGCGCGTCAGTCCCTTCAGGACGGCGCGCCAGCCCTGAGCGCTAGTCGACATAGTCAACAATGAGCGGCGCATGATCTGAAAAGCGCTGCGCCTTGAACACGCTGGTCGCCTTGAGCTTTGGCTTGAGCTGCGGCGAGATGATCTGGTAGTCGATGCGCCAGCCGACATTGTTCTCCCAAGCGTTGCCGCGATTGCTCCACCAGGTGTAGAGCTCGCCTTCAAGCTCGGCGTGCAGGGTGCGGGCGGCATCCACCCAGCCGCTGCCCAGCAGCGCCGTCATCCATTCACGCTCGTGCGGCAGAAAGCCGGAGTTCTTGCGGTTGCCCTTCCAGTTCTTGAGATCCTTCTCGGTGTGCGCGATGTTCCAGTCGCCGCAAATCACCACCTCGCGCCCGGCCTTGCTCCACTCGGCGAGCTTCGGCGCGAAGAAGTTCAGGAAGCGATCCTTGCTCTCCTGCCGCTCCGGCCCCGCCGAGCCGCTGGGCAGATACAGCGAGATCACGCTCAGATTGCCGAAGCGCGCTTCGAGATAGCGGCCCTCGTCATCGAACTCCGCAGCGCCCAGCGTGTCGAGCACCGCATCGGGCTTGACGCGCGAATAGATCGCCACGCCGGCATAGCCCTTTTTGACGGCGCTCTTGAAACTCACATGCCAGCCAGCGGGGTGGAACAGCGCGTCGCTCAAGTCCTCCACCTGCGCCTTGGTCTCCTGAATGCAGACCACGTCGGCAGCACTGCTGGCGAGCCAGTCGAAGAAGCCCTTTTTCGCGGCCGAGCGCAGGCCGTTGGTGTTGAGCGAGACGATGCGCATGGCAGAACGAGGTCGGTGTCGATGGGCTGGCAGGCTTTATAGGCGAATGCCGCGCTGGCCGCACCTGCCCCTTATTGGTGCAGTGCTGGCACTGCAATTGCCTATGGCTGTCGCAGCCAGATGAGTAAGCCATGCGTGTGATGTTGGTCGATGACGATGCCGAACGCCTCGAAATGCTTGAGGCCGCGCTGCGTGGCGTCGGGCATGAGGTGGTGGCGCGGCGCGGCACCTGCGATGACTTGCTGGCGGCCGCGCGTGAAACCCGGCCGGAGATCGTGCTGATCGACGTCGATTCACCCGGCCGCGACATGCTCGAATCGCTGGCGCAGATCCACCGCGACGAGCCGATGCCGGTGGCGCTGTTCGCGGCCAAGAGCGATGTCGAGAGCATCCGCCGCGCCATGCGTGCGGGCGTGTGCGCCTATGTGGTCGATGGCCTCAACGCCAGCCGCCTGCAACCGGTGATGGAGGTCGCCATCGCCCGCTTTGCCGAGCATCAGGCCCTCAAGCGCGAGCTGGACGACGCCAAGAGCCGCCTCAACGACCGCAAGGACATCGACCGCGCCAAGGGCCTGCTGATGACGCGCCGACAACTCACCGAGGAGCAGGCCTATGAGCAGCTGCGCAAGGCGGCGATGAACCGCAATCTCAAAATTGGAGACGCCGCCCGTGCCGTGATCGCGGCGGCGGACTTGCTATGAGCCAGCCCTTCGCCACACCCGAACAAGCGCATCTCACCCTGGGCGTGATGCCACTGACGGACTCCGCGCCACTGGTGGTGGCGGAGGCCGCAGGCCTGTTCGCGCGCGAGGGCTTACAGGTGCAGCTCAATGTCGAGCGCTCCTGGGCGGCGATGCGCGACAAGCTCGCCGCCGGCCGTTACGAGGGTGCTGCCTTACTCGCGCCCATGCCGCTGGCGGCGGCGCTGGGGCTGGACCCAGTGCCCACGCCCATCCTCACCGTCGCCGCACTCAACCAGGGTGGCAGCGGATTTTGCGTGACGCCGGATCTGCATGCGCGCCTGCTCGAACACGGCGGCGCAGACGATGGCACGCCACTCGAATGGGCCGCCGCCATGCGCTGTCTGGTCGAGGCCGAGCGCGGCAGCCGCCCGCCGCCGACGCTGGCGCACGTCTACCCGTACAGCACCCACCACTACGAGCTGCGCTACTGGCTGGCGAGCATCGGGCTCAACCCGGATCGCGACCTCAACCTCGTCACCGTGCCGCCGCCGCTGATGGTCGAGCAGCTGGAAAAAGGTCGCATCGACGGCGCCTGGGTCGGCTCGCCCTGGCCGGCGCTGGCCGCGCAACGCGGCGTGGCACGTGTGCTGTTTGACAAGCGCCGGTTCTGGAACGGCGGGCCGGAAAAAGTGTTCGCCGTCACCGCCCCCTTTGCCGAGGCCCAGCCCGCCACGCTCGCCGCCCTGCTGCGCGCGCTGATCGCCGCTGGCCGCTGGTTGGATGAGCCCGCAAACCACGCGCAGGCCGCCAGCTGGTTGCAGCAAAGCCTGATGCCGCAGGTGAGCGCTGAGCTGCTCGCCGCCGAGCTGAAGACGCTGCGCTTTCACACGGGTCTCGCAGGCTTCCCCTGGCGTTCGCAGGCGCAGTGGCTGCTGGGCCAGATGCAGCGTTGGCAACACCTGCCGGTCGGTGCCGATGCGCAAGCCGCCCTCGCCAGCTGCCGGCCCGATCTCTATCGCACAGTGGCCCGCACACTGGGCGAGCCACTGCCCCTGCGCGACGAGAAAACCGAAGGCCTGCACATCACGCCCTACGAAGTGCCAGGCGAAGCCGGCCCCGTGCGCCTGCCGGCCGATCAACTGCTGAATGGGGTGCAGTTCAGCGCTATGGCATGGGCATTGCCTGATTAAACACTGAGGCCAACGACGGCCTCACCGCGCGCCGCCACACGGTGCGCACCGAGACAAAGGCGTCTCGTCCTTCACTGACTTTCAAAAGTCGGTTCTGGGCGAACGCCTTTTTTGTTGTCCGTCGATTTTGCTGGATCGGAGTTGATTCGATGTTCGATGCCCCTCGCCCCAAAGTAGTGCTCATTGGCCACGGCATGGTTGGCCAGAAGTTTCTGGAACAACTGCACGCGCAATCGCCCGGTGGTTTCGAGGTGACGGTGCTCTGCGAAGAGCCCCGCCCCGCCTACGACCGCGTGCATCTGTCGAGCTACTTCACTGGCACCAGCGCGGAGCAGCTCTCACTGACGCCGTCTGATTTCTTCGCCGCCACCGGCTACACGCTGAACCTCGGCGAAGGCGCTGCCGCAATTGATACCGCCGCCAAAACCGTCACCACCACCCAAGGCCGCACGCTTTCATACGACGCGCTCGTGCTCGCCACCGGCAGCTATCCCTTCGTGCCGCCGCTACCCGGCAAGGACCGCGCGCACTGCCTGGTCTACCGCACCATCGAAGACCTCGAAGCGATTGCGGCCTCGGCCAAGGTGAGCAAGATCGGCACCGTCGTCGGTGGTGGCCTGCTCGGTCTCGAAGCCGCCAAGGCGCTGAAGGATCTCGGCCTCACCACCCATGTGGTCGAGTTCGCCCCGCGTCTCATGGCGGTGCAGATTGACGACCTCGGCGGCCGCCTGCTGCGCCGCAAGATCGAGCAACTTGGTGTCACCGTCCACACCCAGAAGAACACCAAAGAAATCATCGACGGCGAGAGCGCGCACCACCGCATGGTGTTCGCCGATGGTGGGTTTTTGGAGACCGATCTCATCCTGTTCTCCGCCGGCATCCGTCCGCGCGACGAACTGGCCAAGTCCTCCGGCCTCGCCATGGGCGAGCGCGGCGGCATCTGCATCGACAACCACTGCCGCACCTCCGATGCCAGCGTCTACGCCATTGGCGAATGCGCGCTGTGGGAGAAGAAAATCTACGGCCTGGTTGCGCCCGGCTACCAGATGGCGGAAGTCGCTGCCAAGCACATCTGCCATTCCCCTCTCCCGCTTGCGGGAGAGGGGCTAGGGGAGAGGGCCTGCGCGGAACCAGAAGCAAAAGCGCCCTCTGCCGGTGCTGCGCACCACCCTCTCCCGCAAGCGGGAGAGGGGAAACAGCCGCCGCAGTTCTTGGGTGCCGACATGTCCACCAAGCTCAAGCTTATGGGTGTGGATGTGGCGAGCATCGGCGACGCCCACGCGGCCACACCCGGCTCGCTCACCACCATCTACAGCGACGAGGTGGCGGGCATCTACAAGAAGCTGGTCGTGAGCGCCGACAGCAAGACCCTGCTCGGCGCGGTGCTGGTGGGCGAGGCTGAGGACTACGGCAATCTCTTGCAGTTCGTGCTCAACGCCATCCCGCTCGCTGCCAACCCCGAAGACCTGATTCTGCCGGTGCGCGAAGGGGGTGCGAAGAAGGGCTTGGGTGTGGATTTGCTGCCCGCATCGGCCACCATCTGCTCCTGCAACAACGTCAGCAAAGGCGTGCTCTGCGCCGCGATTGATGCCGGCAACACCAGCATCGGCGCACTGAAAAAATGCACCAAAGCCGGCACCACCTGCGGCGGCTGCTCGCCGCTGGTGAAGCAGGTGCTCGATGCCGAGTTGAAGGCGCGCGGCTTCACGGTGGAGAACCACCTCTGCGAGCACTTCGCCCACTCGCGGCAGGGCCTGTTCCATCTCATCAAGATGGGCAGCCTCAAGAGCTTCGACGCCGCACTCATCGCCCACGGCAAGGGTCGCGGCTGCGACATCTGCAAGCCGGCGGTGGCCAGCATCCTCGCCTCGCTGTGGAACGAGCACATCCTGATGCCGAAGCACCAGGCCATCCAGGACACCAACGACTACTACCTCGCCAACCTGCAAAAAGACGGCACCTACAGCGTGGTGCCGCGCATTCCGGGCGGCGAGATCACGCCGGAAAAACTCATCGTCATCGGCGAGGTGGGCAAGAAGTACGGCCTCTACACCAAGATCACCGGCGGCCAGCGCATCGACCTGTTCGGCGCGCGCGTCGAGCAGCTGCCGCTAATCTGGAAGGAGCTGGTGGACGCCGGCTTCGAGAGCGGCCACGCCTACGGCAAATCGCTGCGCACGGTGAAGAGCTGTGTGGGCAGCAACTGGTGCCGCTTTGGCGTGCAGGATTCGGTCGGCATGGCGATCCAGCTGGAGCACCGTTATCGCGGGCTGCGCAGCCCGCACAAGATCAAGTTCGGCGTGAGCGGCTGCACCCGCGAATGCGCCGAGGCGCAGAGCAAGGACGTGGGCGTGATTGCCACCGAAAAAGGCTGGAACCTGTTCGTCAGCGGCAACGGCGGCATGAAGCCGCGCCACGCCACACTCTTGGCGATGGACTTGGATGACGCGACGATGATCCGCTACATCGACCGCTACCTGATGTTCTACGTGCGCACCGCCGACCGCCTGCAACGCACCAGCACCTGGCTGGACAATCTCGAAGGCGGCATCGACTACGTGAAGCAGGTGGTCTGTGAGGACTCGCTCGGCATCGCCGCCGAACTCGAAGCCGAGATGCAGGGCCTGGTCGATACCTACGAGTGCGAGTGGAAGAAGGCGATCAACGACGAGGAGACGCTCAAGCGCTTCAAGCACTTCGTCAACTCGCCAGAGCCGGACAGCAACATCCAGTTCGTTGACGAGCGTGGGCAGATCAAGCCGCGCAATGCATTGCTGACCACCGAGACCGCGTGATGACCGAGAACGCTCAGTGGACCCAGGTCTGCGCACTCACCGACATCATTCCCAATGCTGGCGTCTGCGCCAAGGTGGGTGAAGCGCAAGTGGCCGTGTTCCGTCTCGTCTCGCCGCAAGGCGTGGAAGAGGGCGTGTTCGGCTTAAGCAATTTCGATCCCAAGTCAAAAGCCAATGTGCTGTCACGCGGTTTGGTTGGTGACTTGGGCGGTATCCCCGTGGTCGCCTCGCCGGTCTATAAAAATCATTACGCCCTCACGACCGGCGTCTGTCTGGAGGATGAGGAGCTGCGCGTGCCGGTGTATTCGGTGCGCGTGGTCGAGGGCGCGGTCTTGGTGAGCGCGGCGACGTGAAACCGCGACTGGTACTGGTCGGGAATGGAATGGCCGGCGTGCGCACGCTGGAAGAGCTGCTGAAGCGCGCACCCGGCCACTACGACATCACCGTGTTCGGCGAGGAGCCGCACGGCAACTACAACCGCATCCAGCTCTCGCCGGTGTTGGCGGGTGAAAAGACCATCGCGCAGATCATCACGCATCCGCCACAGTGGTATGCCTCGAATGGCATCAAGCTCGTCATCGGCGATGCCGTGGTGAGCATCGACCGCGAGGCAAAAACCGTCACCTCTGCCAAGGGCATCACAGCGCCCTACGACGTGCTGCTGCTGGCCACCGGCAGCAAGCCTTTCGTGCTCCCCGTGCCCGGCAAGGAGCTGCCGGGCGTGATCGCCTTCCGCGATATTGCGGACGTGGACACCATGCTGAGCGCCAGCCGCACCTACAGCCATGCGGTGGTGATCGGCGGCGGCCTGCTTGGCCTCGAAGCCGCCAATGGGCTGGCAAAGCGCGGCATGACCGTGAGCGTGGTGCATCTCTCCGACATCATCATGGAGCGCCAGCTGGACAAGCCTGCGGCGGCACTCTTGCAACGCAGCCTCGAATCGCGCGGCCTGCGCTTTCTGCTGCAGGCCGCCACCGCCGAGCTGCTCGGCACCGAGCGCGTCGAAGCCGTGCGCTTCAAGGATGGCCGCGAAGTGCCGGCTGATCTCGTGGTGATGGCGGCCGGCATCATCCCCAACGCTGCACTCGCCAAGGCGAGCGGGCTGGAGTGCGAGCGCGGCATCGTCGTAGACGACGCGCTGCGCACCAGCGACCCCAGCATCTACGCCGTCGGTGAATGCGCCCAGCACCGCAAGGTTTGCTATGGCCTCGTTGCACCGCTGTGGGAGCAGGCCGCGATCTGCGCCGAGCATCTGGCCTCTGCCTCGACGGCCACCTACGAAGGCTCGGTGGTCTCCACCAAGCTCAAGGTGACGGGCATTGATCTCTTCTCCGCCGGCAACTTTCAGGGCGGCGAAGGCAGCGAAGAACTCGTGTTCCGCGACCCCAAGCGCGGCATCTATAAAAAGCTGGTCGTGCGCGAGGGCCGGCTCGATGGCGCGGTGCTGGTCGGCGACACGCGCGATGGCGGCTGGTACTACGAGCTGATCCAGCAGAAGGCCCACGTCGGCCACTGGCGCAACAAGCTGGTGTTTGGTCGCTCGTTCTGCGAGCCGCAAGCCGAGGCCGCATGAGCGACGGTGGTGCGCTTGCACTGAAAACGACCTGCACCACCTGCCCGTACTGCGGGGTGGGTTGTGGCGTGCTGGCCACGCCAAAGCCCGATGGCTCTGTCGAAATCGCTGGTGATCCCGCACATGGTGCGAACCTGGGGCGCTTGTGCGTCAAGGGTTCAGCACTCGGTGAAACCATCGGCCTCGAAGATCGCCTGCTGCACCCGATGATGCGGCGCGAGGGCGCAGTGCATCGCGCCAGCTGGGATGAAGCACTCGCACACGTCGCCGAAGGCTTCACTAAGACCATCCAAGAGCACGGCCCTGATTCCGTCGCCTTCTACGTCTCCGGCCAGCTGCTCACCGAGGACTACTACGTCGCCAACAAGCTGATGAAGGGCTACATCGGCTCGGCGAACATCGACACCAACTCACGGCTCTGCATGTCCTCGGCGGTGGCCGGCCACAAGCGCGCCTTCGGCGAAGACCTGGTGCCAGGCTGCTACGAGGATTTCGAGGAGGCCGATCTCGTCGTGCTGGTCGGCAGCAACACCGCCTGGTGCCATCCGGTGCTGTTCCAGCGCCTGGTCGCGGCGAAGAAGCTGCGGCCGGAACTGCAGATCGTCGTCATCGACCCGCGCCATACGGCCACCTGTGAGCTGGCCGACCTGCACCTGCCACTCGCCCCCGGCAGCGACGTGCGTCTGTTCAATGGCCTGCTCGCCTGGCTGCACCAGCATGGGGTGATGGATGCCGACTTCGTCGCGGCCCATACCGAGGGCGCCGACAAGGCGGTGGCACTCGCCGTGGAAACCGGCGGCTCGCTCGCCCACGTGGCCCGCGCCTGCAAGCTGTCGGAAGACAAGCTGCGCCAGTTCTATGCCCTCTGGGCACGCACCGAAAAGGTGGTCACTGCCTTCTCGCAGGGCGTGAACCAGTCGTCGAGCGGCAGCGACAAGGTCAACGCCATCATCAACTGCCATCTCTACACCGGCCGCATCGGCAAGCCCGGTGCTACTCCCTTCTCCATCACCGGCCAGCCCAATGCCATGGGCGGCCGCGAAGTGGGTGGCCTCGCGAACATGCTCGCGGCGCATCTCGATATCGGCAACGTCGAACACCGCGCGCTGGTGCAGGAGTTCTGGCAATCGCCGGTGATTGCCGATCAGCAGGGTCTGAAGGCAGTCGATCTGTTCGAGGCGATTCATAGCGGCAAGGTCAAGGCGGTGTGGATCATGGCCACCAACCCGGTGGTGTCGCTGCCCGACGCCGATCGCGTGAAAGAGGCCCTGCTGAAATGCCCACTGGTGGTGGTGAGTGAAGTCATGGCCCGCACTGATACCGCCGACCTCGCCCACGTGCTGCTGCCCGCACTGGCCTGGGGCGAGAAAGACGGCAGCGTCACCAACAGCGACCGCCGCATCTCGCGCCAGCGTGCTTTTTTATCGCCACCCGGCGAGGCAAAAGCCGACTGGTGGGCGCTGGCCGAAGTCGGCAAGCGCATGGGCTTCGCGCAGGGATTCGACTACGCC
>Ga0255086_1000648_pt1 | contig 10728 bp, 14 predicted proteins | sample Colum_Cont_RepC__FD_188438 | JGI IMG/M metagenome (GOLD analysis project Ga0255086, IMG submission 188438) | Freshwater microbial communities from Columbia River, Oregon, United States - Colum_Cont_RepC_8d | ecosystem: Environmental > Aquatic > Freshwater > River | place: USA: Oregon | collected... | reverse complement strand
TTGCAGGGTTTGAGTGGCGGCATCAAGTCGCATCTGGCTGTAGCGGTCGACACCGACCCCGGAGCGAATCTTGCTGTCCAGCTCGGCGATGACTACCTTGAGCTGCTTCTCATCACGAAGACGTCGAATCTGTTGAGAGGAGACTTCCCCATTGCGGACCTTGAGGCGCCACTCCTGCTCCATCGCGCGGTTGAGCTTCGCCACCAAGGCGTATTCCGCCGAAGTCTGCTCCATAGCGGCCAGCCTGTTGACTCCAAGCGCCTGCCGGCCTTGGATGGCGGTCACCGCCCCCGCGGTCTCAGCGATCTTCTGGTAGTAGCCAAGGATGCTTTTGAGACCGACGTTGGTGTCGTGCAGGAAGCGGTCGGTATTCCCCTCGGCGTCGACCTGGGTGGTCAACTTTTTCATCTGCTGGTTAACAGCGACCACAGTCTGCTGAAGACCTTGCATGATCTTCAGCAGACTCTCGATGCTCTCGGTGCCGGCCTTGGTCTCAACCTCCAGATGGAGCTTTTTCTTGGGGTCGTTACTGTTCTCAGTCAACATAGGGGGCACCTTGGGCCCCCCTACTTGCTGAAGAGGGCCTTAAACATCCGATGGGCTTCCGCAGCAGTCTTGGGCTCATTGGCAGTACGGTCATATTCCGTACCCCCTTTGCCCCCTCCTCCCAGTGCCTGGGACAAGATTACCGCCAGGGTTTCGTATTGTTGAAGGTAATCTACATGCTCACGACCCACCTTCAACTTCAGGCTCATTGTAATGTCCCGGTGCGTGTAACGCCACAGGAGCTGAGGAACCTGGCTGGGAACAACGTTGAAGGCCCAGCAGACCCCCTCCTCGAAGCTCAGTCCTTCAAACCATCGGGTGAAGGTTGAGAGGACGGAGCCAGCCTGCCTTGGTACTTTTTCTCCAGGGCCTGGGCTTTCTCCAGCTGGCGGACGAAAAAATCGAGAAGGTGCTCCACGATCCAGGCGAGGAGTTCCGTAGCTTCCTCCAGGTCGATTTGCAGAGCGTGAACATTGGCCGGGATGAAGGTCTGATCCTCAGCGTGGTAACTGCCCAGGGCGAGGCTGATCAATGCCTGCTGAAGGTCGACATCCACGTAGACCTCGGCGACCCGAGTGGGGTCAGGACAAAGCTGCGCCAGTTGGTTCAACCGGCCGTAGGACATCAGGATCGGGGCAATGTTACGTTCCGGCTTGAAGGTAAAGTACGGAGCCGGGGGGTTTTTCTGAGGGGTAGTCATGGCAAGCTCTCGGGGAAAAAGAAGAACCCAGCCAGTTTAGCTGGCTGGGTTCCGAGGTGCAACTTGAACCGGCAGGCTTACTTGCTGGTCAGCAACATCGCCGAGCAGTCGCCGTATTCGGCGAAACGGTCGTAGTGCTCATCACCCTGGATCAGATCATACACCGTGAACTCCAGAGGCATGTTCTGGAAATCCCCGGAGTTGAAGGCCATATTGAAGCCCTTGGTCACCCGGATCTTCGGCAACAGGATGGCAACCTCAGTGCCGTCGGCGATCGTACCGACGATGTAGGCGCTCAGGATGGCGTCGTCGGTCTTGGAGCCGATGGGGACGACATTCACCTTCTTGACCGTTGCACCGGTGGTCGGGACTGCCGGCAGATCGACGTCCAGGGTCACGGCGTTGGTGGAGATGTTCGTGATCTTGCGAACCAGCACATTATCCTGAGCCCCCGTCTGGATGGTGATGTAGTCACCATTCGTAAGACCAGCAGCGGCTGCGCTGAGGACGTTAATGACAGAGACGGTGGAGCCGGCCGCGATTGTGGTCGAGGTCGTAACAGCCGCGCCGGCGGCGTAGCCTTCCAGGCCCAGGGCGTAGGTCAGGTTGGCGGTCGTGTACTCGTAGGCTTCCATCGTTGCCATGATCTTGTTGCTGGTCTTGACCGAGAACACGATCTGGTTACGCACACCCTGGGTCAGCTCGGTGTAACCGGAGTCGGCCGACAGGGAGAAGTTTTTCACGAGGCCAATCGAGTTGGCAGCAGGGGTCAGGGAGAACAGGTCGGCCGGTTCACCCAGCATCACCGTCGCAGTGCCCAGCATGAAGGCTTGAGAGCGAGCTTCACCAGCCATAATAAATCTCCGAAACGAAAAGTGAACAGAAAGGCTTCTGGTTGCCCCATGATACCTGTGATAGAGTTGGGAGGCAAACCCCCTTATTCATAGGTGCCCAAGAATGTCCGTTAAACGTCAAGATCTCATCCCCTGCACCTGCCGTCTGGAGGCTGAGGTCGTCGAGGTACTGGATGCTCGGGCCAAGCTATTCCGGCGCAGCCGGGCGCAGGAGATAAACTTCCTGCTGCAACTGGCCCTGACTAACCTTCAGCAGGATTCCTCAGGTCAACTCCGCGACCCAGTTTCATCCGCACAATGAAAAACCGGGCCGGTCGGTCACCGCCGGTCACCGGCATCATCTTCGTCCCATTCTGTACAACCATATAACTGAGCTCCGCCCCCGTACTGGCATCCAGGTAGGGGAGGACCCGTGTCGGTTTCAGCTCCTCCAGCAGGTAGCCGGACAGCTTCTTCAGACGGAAGGTGTTCAGGTCATTGTAGGTGGTGACTCCAAACATACACTCCACCTCCACGAGATGCTCATCCAGCTCAAGTTGGAGGTTCGACGGGCCGGTAAGGTCGATGTTCTCCAGCTCATCTTCGTCCTGAACAGCCTCGAAGTCGATCACGGAGATGTTAGGGCTAATGCCGGCGAGTTGCATCGCTTCCGCAAAGCGCTTGCTGAAATTCAGGAGCGAGGCCTGGAGGTTTTCCAGAAGGTTCTCAGCCATTACGGTCACCGGTACTCAAAATTCTTTTTCAGGATAGCAGGGATGGCCTGGGAAACAAACCAGGACAGGTAGGGGCCGAGCAACGGTCGATACGGCCGTGGCTTGCCCCCCTTGCCTCCCAGGTTGCCCAGCTTGCCTCGGGTCTCCGTTGATATTCCTGGGATACTCAACTCTGGTTTCTTCTCCAGATAGTAACGGGGGGAGAGGACCTGCACTGTCCAGGTGCTCTCCACGCTCGCCCGCTTGGTAAAAGTTCCTCGCTGGCTTCTGAAGTTGCTCTGGGTTCTATAGCCGATGATGTTCCCGTCCTTATCCTTGACCTTGTACTGTGTGGCCTCAGCCTTCACCTTCCTGGGGCGGACATGGGCGGAGGTAAACTCAGGTAGCCCGTGAAGAAGCTCGGAATAGAGATGCTGCCCTAGTTCTCCCGTTAACAGGAAAAAGCTCTGGGGGGCCCTGGCTGGGATCGCGCGACGACCCTTCTCTGAATCGGCTGGGGTTCCGGCCACCTTCTTCGCCAGGTAGCGTGGCGAGAGCGGCTTATCCACATCCAGGTTCATGAGTGGCGCCGAGGACAAGAGCCGGGGGAAGGGGGGCGGGGCCGTGGTACCCAACCGGTTGTTGTGCAGGTTGGAGATCAGGTCCTTGATCAGCCGTCTCTGCCACTGGTTCAGGTCAGTGGCGATGTTACGCCGACTAGCCTCACTGGTCACTTCCGAGACAGCCAGATGGTCGGCGGCGACTACCGTCTCCACCTCCACCCAGTTCAGGAGATCCGCGGCGAGCTCGGCGAAGGCTCGGTCGGCGGCCTTCGCCCCGGTCTTTGCTGCCATATCAAGTCTCCGCCAGAACTACCCCTTGTTCAACCCATATCCGTTTCAGGATCGTCCCGTCCAGAAGGTCTCCTGCTTCTACCGTATCCCCGAGGACAAACCGGCGGACGCGCTTCTCAAAGTCCAGGCCGGGGTTCTCTTTGGCAAAACCCTTGGTGAGCTCCCTGACCCAGATGCCTCGTGTTTCCGGTGGGGTATTTGGAACCCGATAGAGGCCGGTGACCGGGTCCAGTTCGGTGACAGGTCGTCGTGTCCACTGGAGGTTCTCCGGGAGGCTTATCAGGCGGAAGACCTTCATCCTTGGCCCTTCGGAGTGGGCGCTTACCACATAATGCGCTCCGGAGAGGTAAAGGTGGTCTCCGCCGGCGAGGGCGGCTGTTTTTGCGCAACGCAGCAGCCTCACAACCTCCTCAAAAGCCGTGACCTGCTTCTCCGGGTTGTAGACCTCGGCGAGGACTTCGCTGTTCCGTCTGGTCAGGTTGAAAAAGCGCTGCTGAAACATCGAAGGGCGCCATTGACGCATGGGTTATGCTCCGGTCAAGGGGTCGGTAGGCTGGCTCACCACGAACAGCGTGGGGGCAGTGACAGTTCCCGGAGTGTCCGCGGTCAGGGTGTCCACCAGTGTATCCAGGCGGGCGTTGAGCTGGGCGCCCAGCTCGTTGTAGTCCAGCTTGCTGCTCCTGGAGACGGAAGCATCGGCACTATCCCAGCTCTGGCTATATCGTGCCGGCAGTCCCGGCAGCAGTTGCAGGGCCGCCTGGATGGCGAGGGCCTCATTAGCCTCCAGGGCGCCGCTCCCGGTGAGGTCCGTTCCGAGATCAGGGACCCGGGGGAGCAAGCGGAAATAGGCCGAGTGGACATCCACCTCGTGATCTTCGAGCTCCTCATCCATCAGTCCCAGGAGGGTTCTGATGTCCGAAGGGGTTACCGTTGTCGGCAGGAAGGCGCAGATACGATAGCTGGAACGCTCAACATAGGTGCTTCCCTCGAAGTCGTAGCTGACCAGCAGGAACCGGGTCTCGAAACCCCCCGTGTTGGCATTCCCATTGGCGGCTGCCAAGATGGCTATATCCACCCCGGTTCCACTCTGCCCAGGAAGGTTGATGGCAGTATGCCCAGCAATGGGGAGCCCAGAGTTGTCGCGCAGAGTATAGACGACGGAGCCCGGGGTAGGTTCCACAGGGACACCCCGCAGCATGAAGTCAACGTGGATGGTGACGTCAGTATCTTCGAGGTGCCAGAGCATCTGGACTTACTCCTTGGCCTTGGGTTGGGCTTTCGATTTCGCAGGCTGCAGGGCCTCCAAGGCCTTATCCACATCGCCTCCTGCCTTGTCAAGCAGCTCCTGGGTCAGAGCCTCCGGAGGGTTGGAAAGCAGGATCTTGATCTGACCGAGGCCAAGCCGTTGCTGGAAAAGAGAAGTATTCTCAACAACACGGGGCTGGTGTTGGCACAGGAAATACTTGTAGTCGTGCAGCTCAAACTGCCCGGTGGTAACGGCGACAATGCGGGACATGCTCTGCTCCAATAAAAATGGGGGCCTGATGGCCCCCATTATCGCTGAGACTCAGCACCACCGCAACTTACGCGGCGGTGTTGATGATCCAGCGGGTGTCGCCGAAGGCCAGCTTGAAGCCGGACACCGCGCTGCGGACATAGGTCACGCTTTGTGAGGTGATCGAGCGCTCGGACTCAGCGATATTGGAACCGGCTTCCTGCAGCTCTTCCAGGGTTTCGCCCTTCACGAAGGCCACGATACGGTCGGCCGCCACAGCGCTGGACAGTACCACGTTGACCGAACCATTCATCACCGGCAGGTTGATGTTCGGAGTGCCCGCCACCGCCGGCATTGCAGACGCGAGGGACTCACGGCTGTTCAGCGTCGGGGTGAACATGAACATCAGTTCGACGTAGGTGTCGAAGTTACAAGCCAGAGTGTCGATCGGGTAGCCCGCCTTCCACTTTTCCATCAGGAACTTGGCCAAGGCGCGGTAGTTGTCCTTCAAGGACTTACCGCCCGTGAAGTCACCACCATAGGCTCCCAAAGTGGTGGCAGTAGCCGCGGGGTTGACCCCGTCACCGTTAACCAAAACGTAGGTCGCGGCGCTCACCTTGGACTTCTCCAGGCGGCGGGCCACACGGCTGGCGAACGGTGTGATGATGTCCAGGCTGGCGCGGCGGTTGAATTCATAGGAGAACTCATAGCCGGAGCCGTGCTTGAACATGCGGACGGCAGTCTGGCTGGTACCCACGGTACGGACCGGGATTTTGCCGAACTCGGAGATGGTGAAGGTGTCGTCTTCACCAGCCGTGTCGTTCAGGACGGTGGAGATCATCTCGGTCTGGGTGATGGTGCGGGTGTTGCCAACCAGCGAGGCGACGTTTTCAATCGACTCGATACGGCCTTGCTGACGCAGCATGTCATCCAGAACTTCCGGGAACATGGCACGGGTACCCGGATAGGTGCCGAAGGAGTCAGCGGCGGCCTGCAGGACGACACCGTTTTCCAGGTCGTTCTTGAACGGCAGGTTCAGGTGGGCCAAGGCGGCCTCGTAGCCGTTCAGGCCTTCGTAGCGGCCCTTGTCCTCGCCTTCGCCGGCACGAACATCAACGGCCAGGGTCAGGTAGTCACGGAGGTTAAGGCCGGCGTCCTGGGCCTTCTGAACCAGCTTCTTACCAGCCTCAACGCTGGTGCCCGTGCTGTCGGACTGCAGGCCTGCGAGAACCTCGGAGACCGGCTTGCGGTGTTTGGCGATATCCGCCAGGGATACGATCGGCATGTCGGTTCTCCTTACATGACCAGGACGATGGCGGTGCCCGCAGAGGGGATCTCCACCACACGGTTGCGGGAATCGGTACCGGCCTTGACCGAACCGGCGGTGGCAGAGCCCACCACGCTGTTACCCACGGCGATGGCACCAGTGGTGTTCAGCAGGAAGCCGCCCTTGGTTTCAACAGCGCCGACCTTGATACCTTCGATGGTGCGGTCCTCGAAGGACTTCAGAACACCGACGATCAGGGCGCCGTCGCCGGCAATCTCGATGGTGTTGGCGGCGCCGGCCTTGATGGCGACGGGCTTGCCAACGTCAGCCGCGACAATGGCCGAGTCAAGGATAAAAGTGAAGCGAAAATCCGGCTGAGGGATGCCACGAAGGGTCACGCCAGCCCCGATGATACCAGCCATTGTATGGCCCTCCGTTACTTACGATTGGTCTTGAACGCCTGGGTCCGGCCTTGCGACGGGGAAGTCGGGGCAGGAGCGGCAGACGCCCGCAGGTTCTGTACGCCATCCAGGGGGATCTTGAACGGCTGTACGGGTGCTTTGGCAGGAGCCGCTGTCAGTTGGGTTTGCAGCTCCTCGATTTGACCGGTGGTGGCGAGCAGAGGATCCGCGGCATCAGCCAACTTGGTCAGCGCCTCAGCGTTTTCGCCCAGGGCGGAGAGCTTGGTCAACGCCTCGGACTGTTCGCCGAGCTTGGTCTTGGCTTCAGACAACTCAGCGGCCTGATCTTCGATCTTGCGCCGAGCCGCGGTCAGAGCCTCAGCCTGCTCTCCGACGGTTAGCTTGAGCGCTTCCAAAGACGCCTTCAGCTCTTCCAATTCTTTCATATCAACCTCTTCCGCCAGGGTGGGCGATGCAAAAAGTGCTATACGCTCAGGATTATGGCAGGACGCGGCAAGGCTTTCAAACTGACTTGCAAGCAAGCGTTTACGGTCTGCCAGGATCTTGGCTCCGGTAGAGGCTCCGCGGCTCACCAAGGAGAGTTCCAGGAAGCTCTTCAGCCCTGACAGCTTCAGGTGGTGGCCCCCCATACCCAGGACGTGACCATTGGCGCAGGTTCGGTCCCAGAGGGCGTCTTCGTCCTGCATGAAGTCGAAGTTGCAGGCGGAGCAAAGCAGCTTCTCCGACATGAAGCCAACGGAGACTTCTTCGATGGTTCCATTGTCCACCTTGTCCGCCAGGGCTTGCCCCTCATCATCCGAGATATCAATGTAAAACAGGGTGTGGAGCTGGTGGATGTTCTCCTGGTCCATCCCAACCTTCCCCTGGAACAGGCGCCCAGAGGGGAGGCTCCAGCGCTGCTCGTGCATCAGGTGGAGGGGGACGAACTTTCCGGAGTTCAGATGGTCAGCCATTGCCTGCATGGCATCCGGCTGGACAACCGCTCCATCATACAGGCCGTAGCGTTGGTTGATCGGGCGGCCGGTCACGGCGGCAGCCTCGAAGACCGCGACCTTGTCAAAGTTGATCTCGGAGCCCACGGAGGCCGTGATCATGGCCTTGATGTCGTCGGTTAAGGGGATACGCTTCGGCATGTCAGCCTCCAGTTATTACGCAAATCATACAGGGCACCTCTTGCCAGTTCAAGCCGAGGGCTACTTGGTCTTGGACACCTTGTTGTCCTTTGGAGCCTGCCCGTTGCCGGAGGAGACGCTGCGTCCCAGGGCATCGCTGTTCGGACTTATGGTGTCGGCGCCGGTGCCACTGCCGGCCTCCTGCTTCTCCATGAAGCCGGTGCCGCTCAGGATCGGAGCGGAGTCAGGGCGGATGCGACCGTACATCTCCAGGTGGTACTCGTCGTCGTCGATGATGCCCAGGGACAGGTCCTTCTTGAGCCGGTCGGACTTAAGGACACGCTGGGGTTCCAACTCCAGGTCGGGGCGGAGTTCGACGGGGCGGAACTTGACCTCAACGTAGGATTGGCTTCCGGAAAGCCGGAGCACCAGGGTCAGGATCCTGGAGAGGATGTCAGCGACGGGCTCGTTGAGCTCCTGGGCGGTCATCGAGAAGATCCGTGCCTCGACCGAGGCGGTGTTTACCCCGGCCTCACCACGACCGAGGATGGTGCTCACGGCACGGAGACCGGCCTGGTTCTGGGCGTTCAGCGTCTTGATGATGGGCTCGATGTTCAAGGTCATGCCGGCCTTGGCCTCGTTCATCATCGCCGGTTCGATAGAGTCGGTATGCACGAAAGCCTGGTCTGGGCGCAGGCTGGCCACGGCGTTGCTGATCTGGGCCAACTGTTGGTCAACATAGCTGCGGAGCTGCACAGGGTCGGCCTTGACGATCGGAGGAGCATGCTTGGTAAGGATTTCCTCCATCACCTTGATCTGCATCCGGGGGTACCCGGTCACCTGCATGATCCGGTAGAGATCGTTGATGACCTGCTGCCGCGCGGCGATGGTGTTGATCGCCGACACGAAGGGGCTGGCCGGATACAGGCTGGTTGGATCCTGCCGGAAATAGGAGACGAAGAACGTCGGGGTGTTCAGGTCGATATCGTCGACACCGGAGATCTTCTGGATCGGGGTCCGGACGCCGTTCTGCTTCTCATACCACTCCAGGGTGGAGGGGTCGATCTGCCGGACCTCATTGAAGATGCCTTCCTTGGTGATGACAGCCTCGGCGGCGATCATCCCCCGGAGGAGGATCATATACCGCATCGATTCCGCCAGTGACTTGAGGCTGAGTCGATGCTCGAAGCCCTTGCTGTAGTCGTAGCGGGTAGTCAGGGACAGCAGGATCTGGTTCAGCGTCTGCATGCCAGGCCTGTCGATGGCACCGTTGACGTCCTTGACTAGGGCAACCAGGTCGGTGTTTGCGGTCGTCAGGAAGGCGTTCGTCGCCGCCGAGGCGTCCGGGTCCTGAACCATCAGGAGTTTGATCAGGTCACGGGCGTCCGAAGCCTGTCGGGTATCGAACAGGTCGGAAAGGTGATCCCGGTACTGGGGAACAGTCAGGGCGTTCTGAGGAGAGGCGGCATTGAAGGTGGGGGTCAAAGCCTTGGCAGTCGCAGCCCGTTTGGGGACGATAACCTGGAGGGCCTTCTGGGCGAGGCCGCCGGCGGCGAAACGAGAGGGATCGAGGAGAGCCATTGATGTGTCGTCCAGAAGAAATAGCCATGCAATGGCCGTCATGATACCAGCAGAGGGGCGGGAAGGGGAGGCAGCGTTGAGTTGCCTACTTTTGAAGCAGAGATGCCAGGGTTTCTAGTACAAGTTGAGGGTATAAACCCTTATATAAAAAAATTAAAAAAATGAGTACAACTTTAATTTTGCTTAACCCCAAAAATTGACCTTCTTTGTACTAGGAAAACCTATGCTTCTGAGTAAAAAATGACCATGAGTCCCTTTTCCAACCTGCCCTTTGAGAAAACCATGGTTTATCTTGTATAAGAAACCCCGTATACTTATTGCGAATCCCCTTAGTTAATGAATCCACTGATGAACTACTTTGGTGACACCCTGAGAGCTTCCCTGATCAGGAATTGCCTGGCCCTGTCCGAGCAGCCTGCCGCTATTCTGGTCAAGGACGTTGGTCCTTTTCTGCCCCCTCCTGGCACATCTTTGGAGTTCTCAAGGTTCCATTGTGGCCGACATCGTGCCCTGGGTACCCCACTTAACCTCTCACTTGAGGAGTGTGTCTGGTACCTCACAAATCCTGAGGGCAGCAAACCTGAAGGCTTCGTGTGGTCGGAATATGACTATTCCTTGAGGGAGCTTCTGATCAACCCTCGCATTCTTCGTGTGAACCCCCTCAGGAAGGTTATCGAGGCCAGCGTGGATCCCTTGTATAATGACTGGGTTATTGACCTGAATACGAAGGCGTCCTCCATGGCTGAAACCCTTACACCGCAAGCCCTGAGAGCTTTGCAGAAGAGATTTGTATTCGTATACAAGAATACAACTTTGGTTGATATGGTCCTTCGGGAGGTCTATACACTAGAGGATCCTCCACCCCTTGACACCACGTTCGGTCTGACTTTTGAGGAGGTTCTTGGTGTTCTGGAATCCTCTGAAACCCGCCCTGGCCGGCCCCGCGTCAACCCTATTTCCCTGGTGAAGTGATATGTCAAACCCCAAGATCATCGACAGGTACCGGTTTATCCCCCGTGGTAATGGGGGTCCAGTGGTAGTGGATACCGTCAAGGATATCCTGTACCGGGTTAGTGACCCTCTCCCTGACGAACTGAAAATGTTCGGGAACTGGTTCAGCCTGATTGGAAAACTCGTGCTGGCGAAATCCTCCTCCAAGCCTCCTCCCCCTCCACCTCCTCCTCCGAAGGCCAACACCCCTTTGC
>Ga0255086_1000647_pt1 | contig 10743 bp, 3 predicted proteins | sample Colum_Cont_RepC__FD_188438 | JGI IMG/M metagenome (GOLD analysis project Ga0255086, IMG submission 188438) | Freshwater microbial communities from Columbia River, Oregon, United States - Colum_Cont_RepC_8d | ecosystem: Environmental > Aquatic > Freshwater > River | place: USA: Oregon | collected... | reverse complement strand
CCCGCAGGTCGCACTGGTTTTGCCTCCCCTGCACGCAGGGGAGGCAAAACCAGTGCGACCTGCGGGCGAGCGACCGCTGGCTGCGCCCAGCGTGCGCAAGCGCGCCAAGGAATCGCGCCTCGACCTCGCTGCCGTGCCCGGCACTGGCAAGGGCGGGCGTGTCACGCACGAGGACATCAACCGCTATCTCGCCGCGCCTGCCGCCGCGACAACGGCGGTGCCGAAGGTGGTCGCTGCCGGTGCCATCGAGGCCATCAAGATCATCGGCATGCGCCGCAAGATCGCGGAGAGCATGCAGCGCAGCAAGCGCAACATCCCCCACTTCGCCTACGTCGAAGAAGTGGATGTGACGGAGCTGGAAGCGCTGCGCGTGCACCTCAACGCGACCAAGCGACCGGAGCAGGCCAAGCTGACGCTGCTGCCGTTTTTGATGCGCGCGATGGTCAAGGCCGTGCCGGCGCACCCCAACGTCAACGGCCAGTACGACGACGAGGCGGGCGTCTTCCACCGCCACAGCGCGCTGCACATCGGTGTCGCGGCGCAAACGCCACAGGGCCTGATGGTGCCGGTGGCCAAGAACGCGCAGGCGCTGGACCTCTGGGAGAGCGCAGCAGAACTCAAGCGCGTGGCCGAAGCCGCCAAGAGCGGCAAGGCCAAGCGCGAGGAACTCACGGGCTCCACCATCACCATCTCCAGCCTCGGCACCATGGGTGGCATCGTCTCCACACCGATCATCAACGCGCCGGAAGTCGCCATCGTCGGCGTGAACAAGATGGTGGAGCGACCGATGGTGCGGAATGGACAAGTGGTGATCCGCACGATGATGAATCTGTCTTCGAGCTTCGATCACCGCATCGTCGATGGTCATGACGCCGCAAGCTTCATCCAGAAACTCAAGCAATATCTTGAGCATCCAGCCACCCTGTTTATGCCCTGAACAACAGCAAGCCAGTCTCAAAAAGGCCCTACGAATTGTCGGGCCTTTTCGCTTCTAATGTCCCCCTGCTCTAGCGACTTCAGCGCAGCACGAACGCAAGCGTCTCTTCTGGCAAGCGGTCTCCGTGCAAGGTCAACATCGTGTCACGAGCAGCGCTGCCCATGCGCAATCTCAGCGCTTCATCTCGACGCAGCAGATCCAGATGGCCGAGCGCTTCGCTGGTCGTGTTGAACAACAATCCATTCTTCCCATGCTGAATATGTTCGCAGCCGCCCACTGATCGATGACAGACTACGGGCAGACCACTGCACATGGCCTCGTGAATCACTCGGCCGAAGGTTTCAAGCCAACCCGGTGTAGTCCGGTAGAAAAAACAGTTCAACCGTCTTAGAAATGCTGCCGGGCTTTCACTACCGGCTGGCAAGTGTGTCAGGTGCGGTGACCACCGCGGCTGCGGCTGCAAGGCCGTGGCTCCCATCAGGCTCACCGCCCCGCCGCGGGCAAGAACATCGTCATATATCACCGCATCTTCATGATGATGCTTGAAGGTTTTGTCGCGGCTGAAGCGTCCGAGTGTGAACCTAGCCTGCGACGCATTAACTGGAGGGAATCGATCCAAATCAATCAGACTGTACAGGACAGAGCCTTTTGGCTGCATCATTGCCTGCAATGTCTTGCTGGTATAAGCCACTCTGATCTCATGATGTCCGGCCCTGCCAAGGGCAGCGAGATTCACTTCGAGCGAACGGTGGTCCAGCAAGTTAACGATGAGCGCTATACGGCTTGGCTTGCAGGCTGAAAGCCAGTCTCCAAAAGGGAAATACACGCCAACGAAGAGCAGGATTCCATCTTTCGGGAACGAGCCGACAGATTGATCAATGACATTCACTGGCACCTGGGCCGTAATGTCAGGGTGAGGTTTGCCATAACTCCAGATCAGCGTGCGGCCTGCGTGGGCCTTGCAAATCAGTCGATACAAAGAGAGTGTTCTTTGCTCACTACCACCGACATGATCACCCAGAGGGTTGATGAGATGCACATCCTGATTAGCCATTTAACACGCCTATCCTTCCTAATATTTAGTGCAATGGCTTGCGCTTTCTGATGGCCATTTCCAATGCCTCAAGGTCTTCTGCCATATAGGTTGCCAGACGCTGCATGTGCGGCAACGTATCTCGGCAGCCGGTGAAGCCGACGTTGAACTGCCCGGCGTAGCTCACCACGGTGATGTTTAGCGCCTGACCGTGGCTCAACAGCGAGATGGGATACATTTGCTCCAGCTTGGCCCCATTGAAGAACAAGGTCTGCATCGGCCCCGGCACATTACTGATGGTGACGTTGAACATAGGCTTAGTGCGCCCTCCTAGTCCCGTCAGCATGCTCAGGATGTAAGGCGCCATGAACAACATGGTGTAGTTGACCAAGCTGGCTTTGGGCAATGCTTGCAGCTTGTCCTTGGCAATTTGTACAGACTCCTTGATACCTTGCAGGCGTTTCAGCGCATCACCCTGCTGTGTGTTCAGATTGGCGATGATGAAACTGATGGCGTTACCGCTGTCAGCATCATCTGCCGGACGAATGCTGACGGGGATCCCTGCGGTCAGTGGTTGGTTTGGCAACGCCTGAATTTCTTCAAGATAGCGGCGCAGAGAACCAGCGCACAGTTCCAGAAAGATGTCGTTGACGGTGGCATCAGTGGCCTTGGCGACGGCCTTGATGCGTGCGAGATCGTAGTGTTGTGTGGCAAATCGTCGCTGCCCGCCTACCTTGCGGTTGAAGATGGAACGCGGGGCGACAAAGGGCGCTGCATTGGCGGGGTCGCGCTGACGCATGGCGCTGCTCACCACATCGCTCAAGGCCCTGATCACGCTGGGTAGTGTTGCCGCGTGCGCCTTGAGCTGCTCAGGCAGTGTCTGCCGTAATCCTTTGCGTTTCGATTTGTCGCCTCCACCGCGCCCGATCGACCATGGCGGCAACATATCCGGCGCATTGGGATCGGGCGAAAGCATCTTTTGCAGCATCTGCATGCCACCGACACCATCCACTTGCGAATGATGCATTTTTACGTACAACGCGAAACGGTTGTTCTCGAGCCCTTCAATCAGATGAAACTCCCAGAGCGGACGATTGAAATCCAGCTGGTGCGAATGCAAACGTGAGATCAACACCCCCAATTCACGTTCTCCTCCTGGAGCCGGCAAAGCCGAGTGGCGCAGGTGGTAATCAAGATCGATCCTGTGATCTTCAACCCAGGCCGGCAACACTCCCTTGAGCTTGGGATTGGCCAGCTTGAGATTGAACGGTGCAGAAAAATTACGGTGCTCCCGCATCTGGGCCACAAGATCTTTCAGGAAGCTTTCCGGCGCTCTTGCTGGCAAAGAGAATATTGTGAGGCTGCCGACATGCATCGGCGTCTCAATGGATTCCACCATGAGCCAGGCCGCATCGAGCGGATTCAGCTTGATCTTACGTGCCATGCGCATCTCCTCATATTTATTATCGATCTGCGTCAGTGTAGCGAAGCCGCACCGTCTTGCAGTCGTGCAGACTCCACCTCCCAATATCTGAATGAAGTAGTGATAGATGGGCACAAAAAAGCCGGGCGTAGCCCGGCTTTTTTGCACCAAATGCTGCCTACTCTTCCGAGGCTGACTCCGCCTCATCATCCGCACCATCGCGGGTCTCGCCACGCTCACTCGTGAAAATATCAGTGATCGGGTTGGAAGCACGCGCAATCTGAAGATCTTCCAGCAGCGAGCCGCCACGCATCTTGCGGCGCTGTTCGTGGTGCGCGAGCCCGGTGCCGGCAGGGATCAGGCGCCCAACGATGACGTTCTCCTTCAAGCCTCGCAGTTCGTCGCGCGAACCACGTACGGATGCCTCGGTGAGCACGCGGGTGGTCTCCTGGAACGATGCGGCCGAGATGAAGCTCTCGGTCGACAACGAAGCCTTGGTGATACCCAGCAACTGCCGGTTGAACTTGGCAGGCTGCTCACCCTTGCCACGGGCTTTGCGGTTCTCGGCCAGCACGTGGAAGATTTCCGCCTGTTCGCCTTGCAGGAAGCGGGTATCGCCCTTTTCGGCGATCTCCACCTTGCGCAGCATCTGGCGAATGATCGTCTCGATGTGCTTGTCGTTGATCTTCACGCCCTGCAGGCGGTAGACGTCCTGGATTTCCTTGACGAGATAGTTCGCCAACGCCGTCACGCCCTGCAAGCGCAGGATGTCGTGCGGGCTTGGCTCGCCGTCGGAGATCTGCTCGCCCATCGACACGGTTTCACCTTCAAACACGGTGATCTGCGTCCACTTCGGCACCAGCATCTCGACTTCCTCGCCATCGGGCAGAACGATCTTGATGCGCTGCTTGCCCTTGGTGGGCGTGCCGAACTTGATGGTGCCGCTGGCCTCGGCGAGGAACGCCGGATCCTTCGGCTTGCGGGCCTCGAACAAGTCGGCGACACGGGGCAGACCGCCCGTGATGTCACGCGACTTGACGGAGTCCTGCGGGATACGGGCGATGACGTCACCCACCTGCACTTCGCCCTCGTCCTCCAGCGAAACAATCGCCTTCGGCGGCAGCGAATACGCGGCCGGGATTTCGGTGCCGGCGAAGTTTACAGGCTTGCCCTTGGCATCGAACAACGCGATGACGGGCTTGAGGTCTTTACCAGCCGAGCCACGGGTCTTGGGATCGGTGATGACCATCGTCTGCACACCGGTCACATCGTCGGTTTCGCGGGCGATGGTGACACCGTCCTCGAAGTCCTGGAAGCGAATGGTGCCGGCGATTTCCGTGATGATCGGGTGGGTGTGCGCATCCCACTTGCCGAGTCGCTGGCCGGCCTTGACAGCATCGCCTTCCTTCACGAGCACGATGGCGCCGTACGGGATCTTGTAGCGCTCGCGCTCGCGGCCCTGGGCGTCGATCACACCGATTTCACCGGTGCGGGTCACGGCCACGCGCATCTTCTCGCGGTTCACAACCGTCTTGATGTTGTGCTCGCGGATGGTGCCGGCGTTGCGGCTATCCACACCGTCAGCGGCCGCAGCACGGTTGGCCGCACCACCGACGTGGAAGGTACGCATGGTGAGCTGCGTGCCGGGTTCACCGATCGACTGGGCGGCAATGACGCCGACCGCTTCACCGATGTTGACGCGATGACCACGCGCCAGGTCGCGGCCATAGCACTTGGCGCAAACACCGAAGGGCATTTCGCAAGTGATGGAGCTGCGCACCCAGAGCTCGTCGACGCCGTTCTTGTCGAGCAGGTCAGCGGTCTTTTCATCGATCAGAACACCGGCATCCACCAGCACCTCTTCGGTGCCGGGCTTGACGACATCCTTGAGCACCGTGCGGCCGAGCACGCGGTCGCGCAGCGGTTCCAGCACGTCGCCACCTTCCACCACCGGCGTCATCAACAGACCCTGCTCGGTGCCGCAATCCTGCGAGGTAATCACCACGTCCTGCGCCACGTCCACCAGACGGCGGGTGAGGTAACCGGAGTTGGCGGTCTTCAAGGCCGTATCCGACAGGCCCTTGCGGGCACCGTGGGTGGAGATGAAGTACTGCAACACGTTCAAGCCTTCACGGAAGTTCGCGGTGATCGGCGTTTCGATGATCGAGCCGTCGGGCTTGGCCATCAGGCCGCGCATACCGGCGAGCTGACGAATCTGTGCGGCCGAACCACGGGCGCCGGAGTCCGCCATCATGAACACGGAGTTGAAGCTGGGCTGCTCGGCGGAGGTGCCGTCCTTCAGCGTGACCTTCTCCTTGCCGATGCGCACCATCATCGCGCGAGCGATGTCGTCATTGGCCTTCGACCAGATGTCGATCACCTGATTCTTGCGCTCGGTCTGGGTCGTCAAGCCTTGCTGATACTGGCTGTCGATGTCCTTGACCTTGTCTTCGGCCACTTCCAAGAGCTTCGCCTTCTCATCGGGAATGATGATGTCGTCGATGCAGAAGGAGATACCGGACTTGGTGGAGTTGCGGAAGCCCGCATACATGAACTGGTCGGCGAACACGACGGTGTCCTTGGAGCCGGTGCGGCGGTAGACGGTATCGATCACGCGACCGATTTCCTTCTTGGTCAGCGTGCGATTGATGACGGAGAAGGGGATCTTCTCAGGCAACACTTCAGAGAGCAGTGCACGGCCAACCGTGGTCTCAACCAGACGGATGATTTTCGCTTCCGTCTCGTCGTCCCAGTCGCTCAGGCGCACCTTGATCTTGGCCTGCAGGTCGACCACGCGGTTCTCGTAGGCACGGTGCAACTCGGAGAGGTCACTGAAAATCATGCCCTCGCCCTTGGCCGCCAGTCGCTCACGGGTCATCCAGTACAGCCCCAAGATCACGTCCTGTGAGGGCACGATGATGGGCTGGCCAGAGGCCGGCGAGAGGATGTTGTTGGTCGCCATCATCAGCACGCGGGCTTCGATCTGCGCTTCCAGCGAGAGCGGCACGTGAACCGCCATCTGGTCACCGTCAAAGTCGGCGTTGAACGCCGTGCAGACGAGCGGGTGCAGGTTGATGGCCTTGCCTTCGATGAGGATGGGCTCGAAGGCCTGGATGCCCAGACGGTGCAGAGTCGGGGCGCGGTTCAACAGAACCGGATGCTCCTTGATGCACTCTTCCAGCATGTCCCAGACCAGCGCTTCCTCGCGCTCCACCATCTTCTTGGCAGCCTTGATGGTCGTTGCATGGCCCTTGCGTTGCAGCAGGCTGAACACGAAGGGCTTGAACAGTTCGAGCGCCATCTTCTTGGGCAGACCGCACTGGTGCAGCTTCAGCGTCGGGCCGACCACGATGACCGAACGGCCGGAGTAGTCGACGCGCTTGCCGAGCAGGTTCTGGCGGAAGCGCCCCTGCTTGCCCTTGATCATGTCGGCGAGCGACTTGAGGGCGCGCTTGTTGGTGCCGGTGATGGCACGGCCGCGACGGCCGTTGTCGATCAGGGCATCCACCGACTCCTGCAGCATGCGCTTTTCGTTGCGCACGATGATGTCGGGCGCAGTGAGTTCGAGCAGGCGCTTGAGGCGGTTGTTGCGATTGATGACGCGGCGATACAGATCGTTCAAGTCCGAGGTCGCGAAGCGGCCGCCGTCCAGCGGCACCAGCGGACGCAGATCCGGCGGCAGCACGGGCAGGATGGTGAACACCATCCACTCCGGCTTGTTGTTGGACGCCATGAGGTACTCGATGAGCTTCAGGCGCTTGCCGAGTTTCTTGATCTTGGTGTCGCTGCCAGTCGCCGCGATGTCTTCGCGCAGCTTCTCGGTCTCGCGCTGCAAGTCCATGTGCTTGAGCAAGTCGTGCACGGCCTCGGCACCCATGCGGGCGTCGAAGTCGTCACCGTACTTCTCGACGGCTTCGAGGTAGTCCTCTTCCGTCAGCAGCTGGCCTTTCTCCAACGGGGTCATGCCCGGCTCGACGACCATGTGGGCTTCAAAGTACAGCACGCGCTCAATCGCACGCAGCGGCATGTCGAGCAGCAGGCCGATACGGCTCGGCAGGCTCTTCAGGAACCAGATATGAGCAACTGGGGAAGCAAGGTCAATGTGACCCATGCGCTCGCGACGCACCTTGGCCACAGTGACTTCCACGCCGCATTTTTCGCAGACCACGCCGCGATGCTTGAGGCGCTTGTACTTGCCGCAGAGGCACTCGTAGTCCTTGATGGGCCCGAAGATCTTGGCGCAGAACAGGCCATCACGCTCCGGCTTGAAGGTGCGGTAGTTGATGGTTTCCGGCTTCTTCACTTCGCCGAAGGACCAGCTGCGCACCGTTTCCGGTGACGACAGGCCGATCTTGATGGCGTCGAAGTCTTCGAACTCTTCCGGCGGCTTGATGAAATTGAAAAGGTCTTTCATGGTTTAACTCCTGAATCTTTAAGTGTTCCGTAGTGCTTTGAGAGCGCGCGTGGTGGGCTTTGCAGCCCACCCTACGGTCACTGGTTTTGCTCAAGTTCGATGTTGAGGCCGATGGAGCGGATTTCCTTCACCAGCACGTTGAAGGACTCCGGCATGCCTGCCGTCATCTTGTGGTCGCCATCGACGATGTTTTTGTACATCTTGGTGCGGCCGTTCGTGTCGTCGCTCTTCACCGTCAGCATTTCCTGCAAGGTGTAGGCAGCGCCATAGGCTTCCAGCGCCCAGACTTCCATTTCGCCGAAGCGCTGACCGCCGAACTGCGCCTTGCCGCCCAGCGGCTGCTGAGTCACAAGTGAATATGGTCCAGTCGAACGCGCGTGCATCTTGTCGTCGACGAGGTGATTGAGCTTGAGCATGTACATGTAGCCCACCGTGGTCATGCGGGTGAACTCTTCGCCCGTGCGACCATCCGTGAGCTGTTCCTGACCGGTGCGCGGCAGGCCGGCGACTTCGAGCAGATCCTTGATCTCGCTCTCGGCTGCACCATCGAACACCGGCGTAGCCATCGGCATGCCGCCGACGAGGTTGTGCGCCAACGTCACGATTTCGGCGTCGTTCAGCTCTTCCAGCTTGGCACCCACGCCGCGACCGATGGCGTAGACCTTGGTGAGGAACTTGCGGATTTCACCGACGGCCTTCTGCTGCTCGATCATCTGGCCAATCTTCTTGCCGATGCCCTTGGCGGCGTAGCCAAGATGCACTTCAAGCAGCTGACCGATGTTCATGCGGCTAGGCACGCCCAGCGGGTTGAGCACGATGTCGACGGGCGTGCCATCAGGCAGATGCGGCATGTCTTCGACCGGAACGATCATCGACACCACGCCCTTGTTGCCGTGACGGCCGGCCATCTTGTCGCCAGGCTGGATACGGCGGCGAACGGCCAGATACACCTTGACCATTTTCAGCACGCCGGGCTGCAACTCATCGCCCTGCTGGATCTTCTTCTTCTTGTTGTCGAAGCGCTTGTCAAACTCGGTGCGCATCTCTTTCAGCTGCTTGGCAGCGGCTTCGAGATCACCCTGTGCAGCATCATCGGCCAGGCGCACTTCAAAGAACTTCTCGCGCTCCAGACCGTCGAGGTAGGCCGCGTCGATCTTGGTGCCCTTCTTCAGTTTCATCGGGCCAGCATCAGCAACCTTGCCGACCAGCAGGCGGCGGACGCGATCGTAGATGTCGTCCTCGAAGATACGCATCTGGTCGTTCAAGTCCTTGCGGACTTCGGCCAGCTCGCTCTCTTCAATGCTGAGCGCACGCTTGTCCTTCTTGACGCCTTCGCGGGTGAACACGCGCACATCGATGATGGTGCCGTCCATGCCGGCCGGAACCTTGAGGCCCGTGTCCTTCACGTCCGAAGCCTTCTCGCCGAAGATCGCGCGCAGCAGCTTTTCTTCGGGGGTGAGCTGGGTCTCGCCCTTGGGCGTGACCTTGCCGACCAGGATGTCGCCTGCCTTCACTTCTGCACCGATGTAGACGATGCCGGACTCATCGAGGCGGCGCAGGGCCGACTCGTTGACGTTGGGGATGTCGGCGGTGATTTCTTCCGAACCCAGCTTGGTTTCGCGGGCGATACAGGTCAGCTCTTCGATGTGGATCGTGGTGAAGCGATCCTCTTCCACCACGCGCTCGCTGAGCAGGATGGAGTCTTCAAAGTTGTAGCCGTTCCAGGGCATGAACGCGATCAGCATGTTCTGGCCGAGGGCGAGTTCGCCCAGGTCCGTCGACGGGCCGTCGGCAATCACGTCACCACGCGCCACCACATCACCCGGCTTCACGATGGGGCGCTGGTTGATGCAGGTGTTCTGGTTGGAGCGGGTGTATTTGATGAAGTTGTAGATATCCACACCCGACTCACCGGCGATGGTCTCATCGTCGTTGACGCGAATCACCACGCGGCCGGCATCGCATTTGTCCACCACGCCGCCACGCTTGGCCTGGATAGCGTTGCCGCTATCGACCGCCACGCGCTTTTCCATGCCGGTGCCCACCACGGGCTTGTCGGCACGCAGCGTCGGCACGGCCTGGCGCTGCATGTTCGAACCCATCAAGGCACGATTGGCGTCATCGTGTTCGAGGAAGGGGATGAGGGCAGCAGCAACCGATACGATCTGGCGCGGGGAGACGTCCATGTACTGGACGCGATCCGGGGTCATCATCGTGAATTCGTTCGCGAAGCGCACCGACACGAGGTCTGCCGTGAAGGCGTTCTTCTTGTCGAGTTCGGAGTTCGCCTGCGCGATGACGTAGCGGCCTTCTTCGATCGCCGAGAGGTAGTCGATCTGATCCGAGACCTTGCCATCCACCACCTTGCGGTACGGCGTTTCCAGAAAGCCGTATTCGTTGGTGCGCGCGTAGCAGGCCAAGCTGTTAATCAGACCGATGTTCGGGCCTTCCGGGGTTTCAATCGGGCAGACGCGACCGTAGTGGGTCGGGTGCACGTCGCGCACTTCAAAGCCGGCGCGCTCGCGCGTCAGACCGCCCGGGCCAAGGGCCGATACGCGGCGCTTGTGGGTGATTTCGGAGAGCGGATTGTTCTGGTCCATGAACTGCGAGAGCTGGCTGGAACCAAAGAACTCTTTCATCGCGGCGCCGACAGGCTTGGCGTTAATGAGGTCCTGCGGCGTCAGATTCTCGGCTTCTGCCAACGCCAGACGCTCGCGCACGGCGCGCTCAACACGGACGAGGCCGGTGCGGAACACGTTCTCAGCCATTTCACCCACGGCGCGGATGCGGCGGTTGCCGAGGTGGTCGATGTCGTCCGTCTGACCTTCGCCATTGCGGATGGAGATGATCTCCTTCATGACCGCGATGATGTCCTCGGTATCGAGGATGCCGGGGCCGGTGACGCTGTCGCGGCGCAGACGGCGGTTGAACTTCAT
>Ga0255086_1000644_pt1 | contig 10803 bp, 8 predicted proteins | sample Colum_Cont_RepC__FD_188438 | JGI IMG/M metagenome (GOLD analysis project Ga0255086, IMG submission 188438) | Freshwater microbial communities from Columbia River, Oregon, United States - Colum_Cont_RepC_8d | ecosystem: Environmental > Aquatic > Freshwater > River | place: USA: Oregon | collected... | reverse complement strand
GGGTGGCAGCGACCCTGTGGTTGCCGCCGCGCGTCTCTGCGACAAGGCCGTGTCAGCCGGTAAGTCGCTCTACGTCACCACGCCGGATGCGGCGCGGCTCGATGCGCTGGATGATCTCTTGTGGACGCAGCGCCAGGGCAGCTTCATTGCGCATGAACGCTTCGTGCGCGATGCCCCGGTGGAGCCGCTGCCCAAGGTGCTGCTGGGCGATGCCGAGCCGCCGGAAGGCTGGCAAGACGTGCTGCTGAATCTGGGCCAGCAGGTACCGCCCTTTTTCAGTCGCTTCGAGCGGGTGCTGGAGATCGTGCCGGGCGATCCGACGAGCCGCGCAGCCTGCCGCGAGCGGTTCAAGTTCTACCGCGATCGTGGCTATGAGTTGAAGACGTTTGAGCAGACCAGTGAGGGTGGCTGGGTCGCCAAGGGCTGACATTCGTCGCGGGTCATTTCGGCGAAGGCGTTTGGCTTAAGCGGGAGTGCCGTACAGCACTCCCGATCTCAGCCAAACGCAATCCAGTCCGCGCGAAGCGCAGCTGCTGCTGCCGTGCCGAAATACGCTTGGATTCCTCCTTCACAGGAATGACGAAGTGCTTTAGCTGGTTGCTCGCGGTTGAAACCACCCCAGCTTTTCACGCAGCTTCACCACCTCGCCGACGATGATGAGGCTAGCTCCACTGGGTGCTGCACTCGCCACCTTGGCCGGCAAATCCGCCAGCGTGCCGATCAACACGCGCTGCGTCGGCTGCGTGCCGTCTTCCACCAGTGCAATCGGCCAGTCGGCCGGTAGGCCGTGCGCCATCAGCTCCCTGCACACGCGCGGCAGCGTGACGACGCCCATGTAGAACACCACGGTCTGCCCGCGCCGGGCGAGTTGATCCCAGTGAAGATTCAATGTGCCATCAGCGCGCGCATGACCAGTGACGAACACCACGCTCTGCGCGCAATCGCGGTGCGTGAGCGGGATGCCTGCATACGAAGCACAACCACTCGCGGCGGTGATGCCGGGCACCACCTGGAAGGCAATGCCGTGGGCCGAAAGCTCGGCAATCTCCTCGCCCCCGCGCCCGAAAATAAACGGGTCGCCGCCCTTCAGGCGCAGCACGCGCTTGCCGGCCTTGGCGTAGCGCACCAGCTCGGCGTTGATCTCATCCTGCGGCACGGTGTGCTGGTTGCGCTTTTTTCCGACGAACACGCGCTCGGCGTCGCGGCGCACGAGTTCCATGATGGCGGGCGACACGAGCCGGTCGAACAGAACGACATCGGCCTGCTGCATCAGGCGCAGGGCGCGAAAAGTGAGTAGATCGGGGTCGCCAGGGCCGGCACCCACCAGATACACCTCACCGCGAGCAGGCTCACCCTGGATGAGGCTTTCGAGCTCGATGGCGGCAGCGGCTTCATCGCCGACCAACAAGCGCTCCGGGCCAGGGCCATCGAGAAACTGCTCCCACAACGAGCGGCGTTGCTCGACCGCTAGCGCCTTCACGCGCGGTCGGTGGCGCTCCATGAACGCCGCCAAGCGCCCATAGCCCGCCGGCAGCAGCGCCTCGATGCGCTCGCGCAGTCGCCGCGCCAGCACCGGCGCGGCACCACCCGAAGAAATCGCCACCCACAGCGGCGCGCGCTCCACGAGCGAGGGCGTGATGAAGCTCGATGGCGCGGGGTCATCCACGCAATTCACCGGCACATTAGCGGCATCGGCGGCGGCGGCGACTTGGCGGTTCAGATCGCGGTCGTCGGTTGCGGCAATTACCAGTCGGCAGCCCTGTATCTGGGCGGTGTCAAAAGACTCGCCGATCAATCGGACCACACCCTGCTCTGCCAGAGCCGCCAACTCGGCATTCAATTCGAGTGCAACGATCTCGATACGGGGCGAGGCCTTCAGTAGCAACCGCACCTTACGCACAGCCACCTCGCCGCCCCCCACCACTATCACGCGCGCACCGGCGAGACGCAGAGTGATCGGCAGCCAGGGGTTTTGAGGTGTGTCGGTCATGACGAAAGTGTAGAGTCAATCGCGGTTTGATATGCCGCTTTGAGAGAACCCCGCAATGAAAATCCGCCAGCTCCACTATGTGCTCGAAGTTGCCAAGCGTGGCTTGAATGTCACTGCCGCGGCGGAAGCCCTGCACACCAGCCAGCCGGGGGTTTCCAAGCAGGTGAAGCTCTTGGAAGACGAGCTGGGTGTGGATATTTTTGTGCGCAACGGCAAGCACCTGTCGGAGATCACGCCCGCCGGCAAGCGCATTCTCGATTACGCCGAAAAGCTCATCGCCGAGAGCGAGAACATTCGGAATGTCGCCCGCGAGTTTCGGCAGACCGACGAGGGCGACCTGACGATTGCCACAACGCACACACAGGCACGTTATGCCCTGCCCAAAGTAATTCAGGCGTTCCGCAAGAAGTACCCGAAGGTTGCGCTGCATATCCACCAGGGTTCACCCCCTCAGATTGCCAAGATGGCCGCTGATGGCGAAGCGGATTTCGCCATCGCGACCGAAGCGATGCACCATTTCGATCAGCTAGTAATGCTCCCCTGCTATCACTGGAATCGCTGCGTGCTCGTACGCCCAGCGCATCCATTGGCCAGTACAAAGAAGCTCACCCTAAAAGCGCTGAGCGAACACCCGATCATCACTTACACCTTCGGCTTTACAGGTCGTAGCAAGCTCGACCAAGCCTTTTCTGGTGCGGGACTGAAACCAGATGTGGTGCTCACAGCTGTTGATGCCGACGTGATCAAAACTTATGTACGTGCCGATCTGGGGGTAGGCATCATTGCCAACATGGCATTCGATGAACGTACGGACAGCGATCTCATACAACTTGATGCCAGCCACTTGTTTGAAGCCTCCACCACTCATATTGGCTTTCGCCGCAGCCTGTTTCTGCGTGGATTCATGTACGACTTCATGAACCTTTTTGCTTCGCACCTCGGCAAATCGCTAGTCGATAGCATCGCAGCCCTACCGGATGCGGATGCCCGTCGCAGTGAGGTGAGCAAGCGGATCAAACTGCAAACGGCATGTTAGTTCTATGGTTATGCAGCAGCGCGCTTGCTACCCTGCACCACCGCGCTGACCCCGGCAATCGGATGATGGAGTAAAAGGCCCTTGTATCGCTACGACCAATACGACCAAGCCCTCGTCAACGCACGGGTGGAGCAGTTCCGCGACCAGACCGCGCGCTACCTCGCCGGCACCTTGCCAGCGGATGAGTTCCGCCACCTGCGTCTGCGCAACGGCCTCTACGTGCAACGCTTCGCACCCATGCTGCGCGTCGCCATCCCCTACGGCACGCTCAGCTCGAAGCAGCTGCGCATGCTCGCGCACATCGCCCGCAAGTACGACAAGGGCTACGGCCACTTCACCACGCGACAGAACATCCAGTTCAACTGGCCCAAGCTCGAAACCGTGCCGGACATCCTGGCGGACTTGGCGACGGTGGAGATGCATGCCATCCAGACCAGCGGCAACTGCATCCGCAACATCACGGCGGATCATCTGGCCGGCGTGGCCAAGGACGAGCTGATCGACCCCCGCCCCTATTGCGAGCTGACCCGCCAGTGGGCGACCGAGCACCCGGAGTTCAACTGGCTGCCACGCAAGTTCAAATTCGCGTTTTCGTCTTCCACCACCGACCGCTCGGCCACACAGGTGCATGACATCGGCGTTCACATCATCAAGAACGCGGCGGGCGAGATCGGCTACGAGATGGTCGTCGGCGGTGGTCTGGGCCGTACGCCCATCATCGGTCAGGTGATCCGCGAGTGGCTGCCGGAGGAAGATCTCTTGAGCTACAGCGAGGCGATCCTGCGCGTCTACAACCTGCTGGGCCGCCGCGACAACATCTACAAAGCACGCATCAAGATCACGGTGAAGGAAACCGGACTCGCCAAGTTCAAGGAACTGGTCGAGGCCGAATGGGCGACCATCAAGGACGGCCCGCTCAAGCTCAAGCGTGCCGACATCGCGCGCTTCCAGTCTTTCTTCACAGCCTTCGACTACGAGGCCTCGGCCGCGAGCGATACCAGCTATGCCGAGCACCTGGCGAAGGACTCGGCCTTTGCCGCCTGGACCAAGCGCAACCTCAAGGCGCACCGCCAGCCGGGTTATGCCATTGCCTTCCTCTCGCTCAAGGCGCGCGGCGTGGCCCCCGGTGATGTCACCGATACGCAGATGGAGGCCATCGCCGACCTCGCCGATGCCTATTCCTTCGGTGAGCTGCGCGCCACGCATAACCAGAATCTGGTCTTCACCGATGTGCGTCAGGCCGATCTCTATCCACTCTGGCAGGCACTCGTAAAGCTCGACCTCGCCACGCCGAACATTGGTCTGCTGACGGACGTGATCTGCTGTCCCGGCCTCGACTTCTGCTCTTTGAGCAACGCCAGCTCCATCGCGGTAGCCGAGGAAATCTTCGACCGCTTCGAGTCGCTCGATTACCAGCACGACATCGGCGAGATCAAGCTCAACATGTCCGGCTGCATGAACGGCTGCGGCCACCATAGCGTAGGCCACATCGGCATTCTGGGCGTCGATAAGAAAGGTGAGGAGTGGTACCAGATCACCCTCGGCGGTTCGTCTGAAAACAAGGCCAGCCTCGGCGATCGCACCGGCCCCTCGGTCGACCGCGAGCACATCGCCGACGCGGTGCAAACCATCGTCCACACCTATCTCAATCTGCGTGCCAGCGAGGACGAAAGTTTCCTCGCCTGCTATCAGCGCGTGGGCATGGCGCCGTTCAAGGCCAAGCTCTATCCGGTTGCCGAAGAGGTAGCTGCATGAGCGCGCTGCTGAATCTCGAAGGCGCTGTCATCAGCGACGCCTACACGCTGCTGGCCGATGACGCCGTGCTGCCAGAAGGCGGTGCGGTCATCGTCAGCCTCACTCGCTGGCAGTCCGAAGCATCCGCGCTCACGGCGCGCAGTGCGCCCGTGGCCGTGAAGCTCGCCAACACGGTGGATGTGCTCACGCTCGCCGCCGATGTGCTCGCACTGCCCATGCTGGTGCTGGACTTCCCTGCCTTCGGCGACGGCCGCGCCTACTCGCAGGCCCGCCGCCTGCGCGACCGCGACACCTACCAAGGCGTGATTCGCGCTACGGGTGCGGCGGTGGTGGCCGATCAGCTGGCGATGATGGCGCGCTGCGGCATCAACGAGTTCGCGCTGCGCGACGACCAGCCGCTCGCGCTCTGCCAGCAGACGCTGGCGGCGCAAAAACCCCTGCCCTACCAGCCCGCGCGCGATGTCCGCCGCGCGGTGTTCTCAGCGCGCAGCTAGCCGATTACCGTGGCACCGCCCAAGTAGGGCTGGAGTGCGGCCGGCACGTCAATGCGGCCATCGGCGCGCTGGTAGTTTTCGAGCACCGCCACCAGCGTGCGGCCCACGGCGAGGCCGGAGCCGTTGAGCGTGTGCAGCAGCTCGTTCTTCTTGGTCTCCGGGTGCTTGTAGCGCGCCAGCATGCGGCGGGCCTGGAAGTCCTCGAAGTTGGAGCAGGACGAAATCTCGCGATAGGTGTTCTGGCTCGGCAGCCAGACTTCGATGTCGTAGGTCTTGGCCGCGCCCGCACCCATGTCGCCCGTGCAAAGCACGACGACGCGGTAGGGCAGTTCGAGTTTTTTCAGGATGGCTTCGGCATGGCCCACCAGCGCCTCGTGCGCCTCGTAGGACTTGCCGGGCTCGGTGGCCCAGACCAGCTCCACCTTCTCGAACTGGTGCTGGCGGATCATGCCCTTGATGTCGCGGCCACCGCTGCCGGCCTCGCTGCGGAAGCAGGGCGTGTGCGCCACCCACTGGCGCGGCAGGGCGGCGTGTTCCTGCACTTCGTCGCGCAGCAGATTGGTCACGGGCACTTCGGCGGTCGGGATCAGCGACCAGTCTTTATCTTCGAGCTGGAGGCCGAACAGGTCTTCACGGAACTTGGGCAGCTGACCGGTGCCGCGCAGCGAGTCGGCATTGACGATGTAGGGCACATACAGCTCTTCGTAGCCGTGCTGCTGCGTGTGCACATCGAGCATGAACTGCGTGAGCGCGCGATGCAGGCGCGCGAGATCACGCCGCAGCACGACGAAGCGCGAGCCGGTGATCTTGGCGGCGGCGGCGAAGTCCATCTGGCCCAGGGCTTCGCCGAGATCGGCGTGGTCCTTGATGGGGAAGTCGAACGTGCGCGGTGTGCCCACGCGGCGCATTTCCACGTTGTCGGCTTCGCTTTTGCCATCCGGTACCGAGGTGTGCGGGATGTTGGGCAGGCGGGCGAGGAAGTCATCGAACTCGACTTGCAAGGCAGCCAGTGCCACCTCGTTCTCGGCGAGCTTCGCCTTGCTCTGCTCCACCAGTACGAACAAGGGTGCGGCGTCTTCGCCCTTGCTCTTGGCAAAACCAATTTCCTTGCTGGCCTTGTTGCGCTGCGCTTGCAGTGCCTCGGTTTCGCTTTGTAGGGACTTGCGCTGCGACTCCAGCTTTTCAAACGTGGCGACGTCGAGCACATAGCCCCGACGGGCGAGTTGATCGGCGACTTCTTGCGGGTTGGCGCGCAGGCGCTTGGGGTCGAGCATGGTTCGATTGCGGAATGCGGATTGGGGAATGCGGATTGAAGCGCGGCGAGTTTACAGGCTGCGGCCCAGCCACAAGCCCAGCGCGCAGCCGCCGAGGCTGAGTAGCAGATTGAGCGCGATGTTGGCGAGTGCCATTGCGCCCTGCCCTTCGCGCCAGAGTAAGAGTGTTTCCAGCGAGAACGCCGAGAAGGTGGTGAAGCCACCGAGCACCCCGGTGATGAGGCCGGTGCGCAGCCAGTCCGGCGTATCAGGCCGCGCAGCGGTGAGCGCGAAGAGCAGCCCGATGCAAAGCCCACCGACGGCGTTGACGGTGAGCGTGGCCAGCGGAAAGCTCGGCACGGCGGCGCGCGCCCACAGGCCCAGCGCATAGCGCAGCAGCGAGCCGCTGGCACCGCCCAAGGCGACGGCCATCCATATGGGCATCAGGCACCTCCCTTCTTGGGCGGCGCACCGCGCAAGGCGCGCAGCTTTTCGCCAATCTGCCCTTCAAGCCCGCGTTCGGTCGGTTGATAGAACTGCGTGCCCACCAGCTTGTCGGGCAGAAACTGCTGGCCGGCGGCGTGGGCATCGGCCTCTTCGTGGTCGTAGCGATAGCCGGCACCGTAGCCGAGGTCTTTCATCAGCTTGGTGGGCGCGTTGCGGATGTGCAGCGGTACGTCGAGCGAGCCGTGGTCACGCACCGCCGCCTGTGCGGCCTTGAAGGCGACGTAGACGGCATTGCTCTTGGGTGCCACGGCGCAATAGACCACCGCCTCAGCAATCGCCAGCTCGGCTTCGGGACTGCCGATGCGCTCGAAGGCCTCCCAGGCATTGATGGCGAGTTGCAGTGCGCGCGGGTCGGCCAGCCCAATGTCTTCGTAGGCCATGCGCGTCACGCGGCGGGCGATGTAACCGGCATCCACGCCGCCATCCAGCATGCGCGCCAGCCAGTAGAGCGCCGCATCGGGGTCGCTGCCGCGCACTGATTTGTGCAGGGCGCTGATCTGGTCGTAGTGATTCTCGCCCTGCTTGTCGAAGCGTCTGAATCCCCGACCGATGAGTTTTTCCAGCGTCGCATCGTCGTGTTTTTTTTCGGCGCGGCCCAGCTCGTAGGCGGTTTCGAGCAACACGAGCGATTTGCGGGCATCGCCGTCCGCCGCTTGCGCGATGCGCGTGAGCCAGGTGGCGGGCAGGGCATCGGGCGCGGCGCCTAAGCCGCGCCCTGCATCGGTGAGCGCACGCAGCAAGAGTTGCTCAATATCTTCAAGCTCCAAGGCGCGCAGCACCAGCACGCGCACCCGCGAAAGCAGCGCGCCGTTCAACTCGAAGCTGGGGTTTTCGGTGGTGGCACCGATCAGCGTCAGGGTGCCGTCTTCCACGAAGGGCAGCAGTGCGTCCTGCTGGCCCTTGTTAAAGCGGTGGATTTCGTCGATGAACAGAATGGTGCTGCGAGGCATCAGACCCTCGCGATGCGCCTTGGCCTCAGTGACTGCCTCGCGAATGTCTTTCACGCCCGCCATCACCGCAGAGAGCGTGACGAACTCGGCATCAACGTGCTGCGCGATCAACCGTGCCAGTGTGGTCTTGCCCACACCGGGCGGACCCCAGAACACGATGGAGGGGGCCTTTCCCGCATCCAGCAACACGCGCAATGGCCCCGCTTCACCAACAAGATGAGCCTGGCCCAGCACCTCATCGAGGTGTCGGGGCCGCATGCGTTCGGCAAGTGGCTGGGTGAAATGGGCTGTCATGTACTAGGGTGTCGAATCGATCACTTCCACCCCAGCCGGCGGGACAAACTGAAACCGCTTGGCATCCAGTCTGGCATTGACCTTGATCTGTTTGAAGATGATGTCAGTCGCCCCGCCAAGCGTGTCGCGGAAAAGCATCCGCTGGGGCTCGCCGTTGCGAAGCCAGAGCGTGACATCCTGAAAATCGGAGTCGCTGGACTTTGGCCTGAGCTTGAGTTGTCTCACGCCCCGTACCTCGCCTTCATCACTGATCGCGAATGTTTCAGTCAACGTCTTTTTTTGTGCAAGCAACGCAGCCGGTGTGCCAAGCAGTGCCTCTGCAGCAGGCCGTACGGTGACCTGTTTGAGGTCCTCGTCATACAGCCAGAGCGTGACACCGTCAGTGACGATCAATTGCTGCGCAGGCGCGGCGTATTGCCAGCGAAATTTGCCGGGGCGCGAGAGCGCCATGGTGCCGCTGCTGCTCTGGATCTTCATGCCGCGCTCATCGGTCTGCTCTTGCGTAAAACTGGCCTGGTAGCTGCTCACACCATCCAGAAAGCGCGCGAGTGCAGCCTCTGCTGACTCGGCGTGGGCGAGTGAGATGAGTGAGAGCAGTGAGGCAGCCAGCAAGGTGCGAAACATGGTCGATCCAGAAAGTGAGCCGCGCGCACAGTGCGCAGCAGTCATGAAGCGTGGGTGAACATAGGCTAACGCTGGAACACCCCGGCCCAAGTCGCTAGCGACTTGGGCGTTCGGCAAGCATGCAATGCCTCACCCCAAGATTTCACGGTTGCCACCCGGCCCGCTTGGCCCGACGAGACCTGCGGACTCCATAGACTCCACCATGCGCGCCGCACGGTTGTAGCCGATCTTGAGCTTGCGCTGCACCCAGCTGACCGAGGCCTTGCGGCTCTCCAACACCAGGGCCACAGCCTGGTCGTAGAGCGGGTCTTTTTCGGCATCGTCGCTGGCTTCGTCGGCCTTGGCTTTCAGGTCTTCTTCATCGGCGAGGATGCCATCGACATAGTTCGGCTCGGCCACGCCCTTCAGGTACGCCACTACCTTGTGCACCTCGTGGTCATCGACAAATGCACCATGCACACGGGTGACGGCCGACGCGCCAACCGGCCGGTACAGCATGTCGCCATGGCCCAGCAGCGTCTCGGCACCCTTCAGATCAAGAATGGTGCGGCTGTCGATGGGGCTGGCCACCTGAAACGCGATGCGCGAGGGAATGTTGGCCTTGATCAGGCCCGTGATCACATCGACGCTCGGCCGCTGGGTGGCAACAATCAGGTGGATGCCGGCCGCACGGGCCTTCTGGGCAATGCGGGCGATGAGCTCTTCCACCTTCTTGCCCACCACCATCATCATGTCGGCCAGTTCGTCGATGACGACGACGATGTGCGGCAGGGCTTCGAGATACTGCACCTCGCCCGGCGCATCGCTGAACAAATCGAGCGAAGCCGCCGACATCGGGTCGCGCATCGGCATGCCTGCCGCCTGTGCTTCGAGCACTTTCTTGTTCATGCCGGCGAGGTTGCGCACACCGAGTGCGGTCATCAGGCGATAGCGACGCTCCATCTCGGCCACGCACCAGCGCAGGGCGTTGGCGGCGTCCTTCATGTCCGTCACCACCGGGGTAAGCAGGTGCGGGATGTCCTGATACACGCTCAGCTCCAGCATCTTCGGGTCGATGAAGATGAAACGCACTTCCTCCGCCGTGGCCTTGTAGAGCATCGACAGGATCATCACGTTGATCGCCACACTCTTGCCGCTGCCCGTGGTGCCGGCAACGAGCAGGTGCGGCATCTTGCCGAGATCAACGCTGGTCGGGTTGCCGGCGATGTCCTTGCCCAGCGCCATGGTCAGCGGGCTGGGGCTACTGCGATAGCCCGGCGAGTCGATGATCTCGCGCAGCATCACAAAGTCGCGACGCGGATTGGGGATCTCCATGCCGACATAAGGGCGGCCCTCGATCACTTCGATCACGCGCACGCGGCTCACACTCAGGGAGCGCGCGAGGTCGTTCGACAGATTGGTGATCTGCACGCCCTTCACGCCCGGTGCGAGTTGCAGCTCGAAGCGGGTGATGACCGGGCCCGGCGTGGCGGCCACCACCTGCACCTTCACGCCAAAGTCCGCCAGATGACGCTCGACGCTGCGTGAGAGCAGCTCCAGTTCTTCCGGCGTGTATTTGCGCGTGGAAGGTTTGGCGGGATCGAGCAATTCCACCGGCGGCAAAGGCTGCCCTGCGTTGGGGAAATGCCCCGGCACGGCGGCATAGGGCGACAACACCACCGGGGGCGCGGGGACTGGTGGTGGCTCCACCGGCGCGGCGCGCACCACGGGTTTGGCAAGGGGTGCCGACACTGGCTCTGGCGGCGGCACGGGCATGGCCTCCGGCTCTACCGCCGCCAGCACCTCGCTATGCACCCAAGGGGGCAGATCATTGGCCAGCGGCTCTGGCAGCGGCTCATCCGGCAACATCTCGTCGGGCAGGGCGGGAGGCGGCTCATCCGGCAAGGATTCGTAGAACGAC
>Ga0255086_1000640_pt1 | contig 10826 bp, 9 predicted proteins | sample Colum_Cont_RepC__FD_188438 | JGI IMG/M metagenome (GOLD analysis project Ga0255086, IMG submission 188438) | Freshwater microbial communities from Columbia River, Oregon, United States - Colum_Cont_RepC_8d | ecosystem: Environmental > Aquatic > Freshwater > River | place: USA: Oregon | collected... | reverse complement strand
TGCAATTAAAACCGGGGAAAGTGCCGATGATGTTACGCTGAAACTTAGCCTTTAGCGTTAAGCTTAATAGCTGAGTTATCTGCGACATTAACCCAAACATGCACATGGGGGCTGCCTCTAAAATACCAAACAAAAGAGGGACCTTCCAAGCGCCAGTTATCCCAAACACCATCTTTGCCGATATCGCCCTGTTGGTAAAAACTTAGATTGCAGCTATCTATGCCGCCTTGTTTTTCCAAGCAAGCCATCGCTTCGTTTTGGTCATTTAATCGGAATGGCTCGATCAATCCGCTGAGAACACCCTGCAGTTCTTTTTTCTGAGTCGAATCAAGCTTGCTGACCGCGATGCCAGAAAACTTACCTTCCTTGCCTTTGAATGCAACTGCAGCTTCAGGAGGAGTTTTTTCGACCAATGCGATTTTTCTTTGGTCTTCGCTTAGAAGTTGATAAACCTTGTTGGCCTTCAAGGCTTGAGGCCAGAAGATATTGCCCTTGTGGTCTGCCCCTTCGTTAAAAGTATCAGCGGCATGCCCGTAGAAAATGGGGCCACCAAATGCCACACTGTCCTCAGAGTTACCATCAGCTCTTAGAGTCATGTGCCTGCCGGTCATGACAAATTCGAATTTCCCCGAACCAGGTTTGCCGAAGATTGCGATGCTTTGGTCGGCACCCCATTCTTTGCCATTGGTGTCGTCTTTAAGTTGTTTTAGGAATTTGGAGTACCACTCAGGGTTGACGAGGCCTTTAAAAATATCGTGAATGATGTCTTGTTGTTTTTTTGAATAATATTCGCTGCGAATGTGTGGCTTGGTAATTTGCCAGTTATTGGAAACGAAGGTTCGTAACAATCCTCTGCTAGCGTCTTTATGATCCCAATCGAAGCAGATTTCTTTTCTTTGTGCATCTGTAAGGGATTCGTATAAGCCCTTGACTGCAGTTTCATCAGCCTTGGAAGTATCCGGTGCTGCGGCTTGGGTAAATTGATTACCAGATGCAGCGGTTGCAATTCCAATAGCAGATACACTTTTGATAAAGTCTCTGCGGTTAAGGGGGTTTGAATCGGGAGAGTTAGAGTTTGAAAAAATCGGTTCACTCATGGAAGGCTCCTATGAAAGGTGGGAAGAGAACTAATCGGATAATAACCTAACGATGAGAAAATAACAAAGAACAAACTTAGATCAGGCAGGATTATTTGGGGGGGAAGGGGGCTTTCCTTTTCCGGACTTAATATAGGCTTCCCTGCCTTTTGCATAATCATCGGAATGCAATATTTCCAAATTTGCAGAGCCACTTTCGAGGCATTGTGCGTGTATTTGCTTAAGGAATGGAACACACCACCCGCAGCCACTACCAGCGCCTGCGCATTCAGAAAGCATACTTGCGACCTTTGGCTTTTCGTGCCGTATGAAACTTAAAATTTTCCTTTTGCTTACATGGAAGCAATAACAGACTTTAGCATCGATTTCCATCTGATGGTTCCTTTTAAACTGTTTCTTCTGTGTAATTTAACATGAATTGTGGAAATACCAAACATAGGATTGGGCAAATGCTATTGCAGGCAAGTTAAAACTTGTTATTTCAAAAAATGATTGTGATAGATGTTGGGAAATGATTTTAATTATTTGTCAGGAATCTTAGTGAAAGATAGCTTCAAGAATTTGTTGAATGTAATTGCAATATTGCTGATAAGCGCTGTTTGGTGCGTATCTTCGGTTTACTCTCAGCAGCCCATGCCGTTACAGCCATCGCCATTACAGCAGGCGGTTCCGCCCCCGTCACCACAGCCTCTTTTGGGCGCGCCTATTCCTGCTCCTAACTCGGTTCCATCCGCCCCAGGGGTTCTTAACGATCCTGTTCGTTCGCCATTAGATCCAATGAATGTTGATAGTTTACCGCCAACGCTATTTCCCCAAACACCTGTATTTGTGGATAATCTTACAAGAGACAAAAGCATTTATGGCTCGGTAAAAGATGACCCTGCAATATTTATTAATGTGGATTTCGGTGGGGTATTACCCAATCTTACCAATCAGCTTCAATCTACCGTTACGTATCAGAATGGCCGTGTGGTAAATGTCAATCTTCCTTCTGCCACTTTGGATTGGGCATTTCAACCGCATTTAGAATTAGGTTATAGGTTGGCAGGAGAACAGGGCGGATTTGCAGTATCATGGCGCGGATTTTCTTCTTCTGGAAGTTCGAGCGAGCCAATCAATAAACTTCCAGCAACTGTAAATACAGAAGTAAGTTTTAACATTGGAGACCTTGATTATATTGCCCCGATGTTTCAACCCTTTAACAAGTTTGATGTGTTCTTTCGGATTGGTGCTAGGATTGGTGGAATCTACTTTTCAACGACTCAGGAAAACAAATTTGAAAACTTTTCGGAAACGAACTATATGTTTGGTGGTGGTCCGCATTTTGCAATAGAAACGCACAAGAGATTTGAAAGAATACCAGGCTTTTCGCACTTTGCTTTAGTTGATGGAACAGTACTTATAGGTCAAACAAGTCAGAACTTTTCGGCCACTCAAGGGCCATTTTCTGCAACCAGTAGCCAGTTTGTTATCCAATCCATTCCTGCTGTAACTTTTCAAACAGGCTTTAGCTACACTCCAATCCGAGCATCGAATACCAAGTATTCTGTTGGTTATCAGCTTGAGCAATGGTGGAACATTGCCAATGTGAATGAATCTAAGGGCCAGTTGGGCGACAATGGTTACTTCCTAAGGTTCCAGGTTGATTTCTAAATTCTGGTTTTAATGCTTGCGTTCAATTCCAACAGGCCTATTTTATCATTTGTTGTTACCCTCCAGGATCTTCGGAAAAAAACATGAAATATCGATTGCTAGGAAATACTGGCCTCAAAGTTAGTGAGCTTTGCTTGGGAACCATGACTTTTGGTAAGCAAGCGGATGAGCGCACCTCGTTTGCAATCATAGACAAAGCTGTAAATGCGGGCGTTAATTTTATCGACACCGCAGATGTCTACCCGATTCCTCCCGATGAAAATACCTGGGGCGCGACAGAAGAAATCATAGGCAAATGGCTTAAAGGTAAAAGGAATCAGTTTGTACTTGCTACCAAATGCAAGCAGCGAGTGGGTACCTCGATCAATGATGAGGGGTTATCTCGTAGGCATATCATGAATTCTGTTGAGGCTAGTTTGAAACGGCTGCAAACCGATAATTTTGACCTTTATCAAGCTCATGCGCCCGACCCCAATACTCCGTTGGAAGAAACTCTTCGTGCCTTCGATGATCTTTTGCAACAAGGCAAAGTAAGGGCCATAGGATGTTCCAATTACCCCGCTTGGCAAATCGCCCTGGCTTTGGGAATTAGTGATAAGCATGGTTGGTCACGCTGGGCTACGGTTCAACCTAGGTACAATATCCTTTATCGTGAAATCGAAGCCGAACTTCTTCCACTTTGTCGAAACCAAAATTTGGGGGTGCTTTGCTATAATCCCTTGGCAGGTGGCATGCTAACAGGTAAGTACAATTCGTTGGAAAGCCAGGATGCAGGCGCCCGCTTTACTCTGGGAAAAACAGGCGATCTTTATCGCGAGCGTTATTGGCATCACGCCCATTTGGCTGAATCGAATCGATTAAGTGAGTTTTTTAACAAAAGAGGTAAATCGATCATAACTGCTTCAATAGCATGGGTTTTGTCGCAATCGGGAGTTACTTCTGCAATTTTAGGGGCATCGAGAGCAGATCAATTGGATTTAACTTTAAAAGCTGCCGATTTTACACTTGAAGAAGAAGAAAAGGCTTTTTGTAACCTTTCCTGGTACAATTTGCCCAGACCGCTAACCCCTCCGGGCTAAAAAAGTAAAGTTAGTACTTGAAGATATTCTTGTTTCAAGGGATACTAAAGCTATGATTCTTGGCTGGTACTGTTTATGCCTCACGCCTACTGATTTTTCTTAAGCACCGTTTTTTATGGAGATCGAATAATGTTAGTAATTCCATCTAGGCCCGCTAAAGATACTTGTGATGGGATAACAAGAAGAGAAATTCTCCGAGTTGGTGGCAGCGCAACCCTCGGCATCAGCCTTGCAGATATTTTTAGTTTGCAGAAGGCAAGTGCTGCAAACAACCAATCAGGCGGCCCAGGATTTGGTAAAGCAAAAAGTGTAATCCTTGTTTATTTGCAAGGTGGCCCTAGTCATCTCGACCTTTGGGACCCCAAAGAAAATGTTCCTGATAATGTGCGAAGCGTTTTCAAAGCTATCGACACTAAAATTCCAGGTGTAAAGTATACCGAGTTACTACCCAAGCTGGCACAAGTGAATGATAAATTCACCATGATCCGCTCCATGAGCTATACGCCAGTTGGCTTGTTTAATCATACCGCTGCAATTTATCAAATGTTGACGGGCTACACAGCAGACAAGGTCAGCCCCTCAGGACAATTGGAACCCCCAACCCCAAAAGATTTCCCGAATGTTGGTTCTAACGTTGTGAGAATCAAGCCTCCTGTAAAGCCTATGCTACCGTTTGTAATGCTTCCTAGACCATTGCAAGAAAGCAATGTAGTAGGCAAGGGTGGGACTGCTGGATTTCTTGGCCGAGCATATGATCCGTACCTGCTTTATCCTGCAGGCGACGACATGGATATGACCAAGATGGATCGTATTAAAATTGATGATTTAAAACTTCGCGAAGAAACTAACGCCCAAAGGCTTGAACGCAGGGCTAGCCTTCGTGAATCAATTAACAAGGGTTTGCCTGCTTTGGAAGAAGCAACATCCAAATATGCACTTGATGATTATTATGGTAAAGCACTCAGCTTGGTTATTTCTGGAAATGCGAGAAAAGCTTTTGAGCTTGCTCAAGAACCAAAAACCCTGCGCGAACGCTATGGCATGAACACCTTTGGCCAAAGCTGTTTATTAGCTCGTCGTTTGATTGAAGCTGGTACCAAGTTTGTTGAAATTAACTGGCCCAAAGTAGCAAACTCTGACAATCATTCTTGGGATGTACATGTTGGACTTTCTAAGCGCATGAAAGATCAATCTGCACCAATGCTAGATTCTGGCCTTACCACTCTAATCGCAGATCTGGATGAAAGAGGTTTGCTCGCAGAGACTCTGGTTATTGCTGTGGGCGAATTTGGTAGAAGCCCCCAAAGAGGTGTTTCGACTTCCGGAAATCAAAATAATGATGATGGCCGCGATCACTGGCCCTACTGCTACACTGCAGTGGTTGCAGGAGCAGGCGTTAAGCGTGGTTTGGTTTATGGCAAGTCTGACAAGACTGCATCTGCCCCAGTGGATAACCCAGTTCATCCACGTGAATTATTGGCAACCCTTTATCATAGTGTTGGTATTGATCCAAACACTATTGTTTATAACCACTTGAACCAGCCCAGAGAACTTGTTCAAGGTGATCCTGTTACAGGGATTCTCGCATAGTACTGATAATAATAACGATGTCATTTCGACCGGTCGCTTCATGCGCCGGTCGTTTTCTTTTATAAGGCCTCTCATGAATCGTTCACCTAAACAAAGATGCGAATGGCTTGAGGAGCAATTGCAAGTATCCTTTCCCAAGGAGATGCTATTGTTCTGGGAATTTGCAAAATCGCTCCGTCCCTTAGAGCCATTAAGTGCGCTCGAAGATTCATTGGGGATTTATCTTGTAGGCGCTTTTGAAGTTCTTTCTGGGAAATTCGATACCTATTCAGGCGAGATCCCCATTTCACTTCATTGGAGATATGGTCTTGACCCACCAGAGTTTTTTACGCTGTTGGCACGAGGGGAAGACCGCTGGCATGCAGGTTATTACATCGATGCTCCTGCGGGTAAAAGTTATTGCGTCACTTCTTATTCTGCAAATGATGGATTGCAGTTTAATTTTGATGGCAGGAGTTTGTTTTCTGCTGTTGAAAGATATTTGGACGATAAGGAATTGATCAATGATGAAGATGATGTCGTACTGACAGGGGCGGAGTTGGAAGAAAGTAAAAAAGCATGCGATAAAGTGCGAAAAGCTTTGCTGAAGTATCGGCCATTAGCTAAAAAAATTCAAGTTGGCAGGCGTAATGTTGTAGAAAAAACAATTGATGGCGTGGGCGTGGTTGCGGCCGATAATGCCGTAGGAGAAATTGATAAATTTATCAAAAAGAAAATACCTTACATGGTTTGGTCTGATACTGAATATGAAAAAGTTATGGAAGAAGCTGTTCGATTGCAGGCGTTGGGGAAAGCTGCAACCGCTCTGAAGCTTGCAAAAGATTTATGGCAAGTGGGCGATGAGCATCGAATAAGAAAAGCTGCATTAGTGATGGTTGAGGCATATAAAAAATTAGCCAGGCTTCCCTTTGATAAAATCTTGGGGGAACACCTGGCATATTTAAATCGTGAATGGCTGGATATTTTAGATGCCAGCAGCGGAAACTAGTTGATCTTTAAAAGTTCAACTTCAAAAATAAGGTCAGCATTTGGGGGAATAACCCCGCCTGCACCGCGTGCGCCATAACCAAGATCAGGGGGAATGGTCAGTTTGCGTTTTTCGCCAATTTTCATGCCTGCAACGCCTTCGTCCCAGCCCTTAATAACCATCCCAGCGCCCAAACCGAATACAAATGGTTCGCCACGATCAACGCTACTATCAAACTTTTTACCATTGCTCTTCAACCAACCTGTGTAATGCACGGTTACTTTTTTTCCAGCCTTGGCTTCATCGCCAGTGCCTTCTTTAAGTACTTCATATTCCAAACCAGAAGCAGTTTTCATTGTCTTTCCTTTTTTTGTTTCCTGAGCGAAGCCACTGCTCACTGTTGTAAGGGCTAAGAGTACCACAAGAGCAGCCATGCTCTGAGTTCGAAGAATCATGATTTTTCCTTTCTAGAAAAAGTAATGCCAAAAGGCTAACAAAATATATCTAACAGGAGTTAGGATTTGGGCCAAGAGGAAAGTATTAACCTACCTTAAAAAAGTAGTAAGAGGCTAGTAGGTAGCCAACGGAGATAATGACAATTCTCAGCATTTTTCTGGGTATTTTCTGGCTAAAAGTACCGCCTAAATATCCCCCAATGATGGAGAAAAAAGCCATTCCGCCTGCGAATTTCCAGTCCATAGGGGCATCAATGCAAAAAACGATGGCAGCCACGCAATTGATGGCGAATGCCAGTACGTTTTTTAGGCCGTTAACCCGGAAAATATCTGGAATACCCATGAATGAAAGTGATGCAATCATGAGGATTCCAATGCCTGCCCCAAAATATCCACCATATATTGCAACCAAAAACTGAAAGAGAACCAATCCCAGCACGGTGAATAAACTCTTCGAGGGATTGCCTTCCCCTTCAAGTTCTGATGGTTTTGGCTTGGAAATCAGGGGCTGAATTAAAAACAAGGTAGATGCTAACACAAGTAGCCAAGGTACTAATACGCGGAAGTGTTGCGGAAATCTGGTGACCATCAAGGCGCCTATTACGCTTCCTGCGATGCTGGGCGGAATTAGAATCAGCAGCCAGGTTTTAATTCCTTTTAGGTGTGATCTGCTTCCCCAAGCACCTGCAAGCGAACCAGGAAAAAGCCCGACTGTGCTCGTGGTATTGGCCATCACCTCGCTGCCAAGTGAGTACACAAGTGAAGGGAAAGTAAGCAAAGTACCTCCGCCCGCAATTGAATTAACAAACCCGGCTGCAAGAGCTGCAAGTGCACAAATCAGATATTCAACCCAGTGTTCCAAGGCTCACTCGTTCTTGTTTATGATTCCCAATGAACTGTGACACCAAGATATTCATCTTTGTTTTTCAACAACCCATCGTAAGCCGAAGTAAGCTCGGTGGGTTTGATTTTATGAGTGATAAGCCCATTTAGATTTAATCTGCCGTTTGCTAGTGATGCCAGCAGCCAATTCTGTGCCTTGTGAATGTTCCAATTGCCATTCAGGCGAATATGTGCTGGTTCAAACAACATGTTGCCATGTGCCCCGCAAACTTCAATGTAGCGGCGATGAAGGTCATCATAAAAGTTGACATCGGTGGCTTTGCCTCTAGGACTTCCTACCACGATAACTTGGCCTGCATCGCAAGCGAGAGACATGGCTTGAGGTACAGCATCTGGAATACCGGTGGCATCAACGACAATTTCCGCACCTGGGCCGAGTATTTTTCGAAGTTGTTCTTTGATTGGTCCGTTGGCAGGGTCAATGACGGCATCAGCGCCAGCTGCAAGAGCTGCTTTGCGCCTCATGGGAACCGCATCGATACCAATAACAGGGTTAGCTCCCGCAGCCATCAGGCAGCGCAAGGAAAATTGCCCAATAATACCAAGGCCTAAAACCGCAGCACTTCTACCTAAGGTAAGCCCAGCACGAATGGAAGCTCCCATGCCGTACCTTGAAATACAAGCCACAGCGGCTTTTTCGAAGTCGAGATTCTCAGGCAATTTCCACCACTTACCCCGTTCATGGGTTGTGCTTAGAAGTTCATGGGATGCATGATTGCCGGGAAAACTAACCCGGTCACCTTCTTTTAAACCAGTTATATTTTTGCCTACTTTTAAAACGACGCCTGCAGCGGAATAACCAGGCCTGAAAGGGAACTTCCAGTCAGGCATGCTGGGGTCTTTTAGCCATTGATGGGAACCGGTGTAAACAGCCAGTTCTGTTCCTGCGCTGATGGCAGAAACCTTGGTTTCAACAAGGAATTGGTCTGGGGCTGGATCGGAAATTTCAACTTCCCGAAGGCCGGTTTTGTGTGGTTCAAGAATAACAGCTTGAATAGCTTTCATGTTTTGTTCCTTTCAAAAAACAGTATGAAAAGATCCTAGGGATAAAATGGTTCCGTGTCATGTCAATTCTTCCCCCAACTTTCTCCCAAAGATTCCTATAATAAGGTTTGGAAGAGAGCATGCTTAATCAGGAACAAATTCATGATCTGGGAAATTGAAATACGACCAAAAGACTCTGACCTTGAAAAATGCAGAGTTAACAAGGATTTTCACCTGCTTACCCCGGGCGCAAAAGCCAAAGACCCCATTACTTCTGCTTCTAAGGGTTTGCTTGTTTCGGGTGAAATTAGCATCGAGCAGATTCAAAAATTAGTTACAGAACTTTTGGTAGATTCCGTGGTAGAAGGCGGAACCATAAATAAGCTGGGAAATTTGCCTGTTGGCGAAGGTACCAATGATCCCTGTATTGCAACGGTGCTTTTAAAACCTGGTGTCATGGATCCTACCGCATTAAGCATTATCCAAGCTGGGCAAGATTTAAAAGTGCCTGTTGTTTCCGTTCGCAGTTTCCGCAGGTATTTTGGAGCCCCCCTTGCTCCCAATGAAAAAGAGATTTTGTTTCGAAGGGTTCTAGCCAATGATGCGATTGAAATGGTGGTGGAGGGCCCCATTAATCAAAAACATATCGCAGAGGGCGCCCCGTATGCATTTAATAAGATTGTGGTCCCCATTCGGGATTTAATACCTGAGGAACTTGAAAAACTTAGTAAGCAGATGAGCCTTTCTTTGAACCGTGAAGAAATGCTCACGATTCAAGAGCATTACCGTAAAGTGGCCAAAGATCCCAATGATATTGAATTAGAGACTATCGCTCAAACTTGGTCCGAACATTGTTCGCATAAAACCCTTAAGGGTAGAGTTGATTTCGAAGGTAAGATTTATCAGAACTTGCTTAAAGAAACTATTTTCGAAGCTACTCGTTTTCTCCGCGAAAAAGCTGGCAAGGATGATTGGTGCGTCAGTGTTTTTGAAGATAATGCTGGCGTAATCAAATTTGATGAAAACTTCCACCTGTGCTTTAAGGTGGAAACCCATAACCGGCCCTCTGCGATAGAACCCTACGGTGGCGCCAACACAGGAATCGGTGGAGTTATCCGCGACCCCATGGGCACTGGCCTTGGTGCAAAACCTGTTTGTAATACCGATATCTTTTGCTTTGCCCCGCCTGATACTCTTGCTTCAACTCTGCCTGAAGGTATTTTACACCCGCTTAAAATCATGACCGGTGTTGTTTCAGGCGTTCGTGATTATGGAAATCGCATGGGCATTCCTACCATTAATGGTGCAGTTTGTTTTCATGATCGTTATCTAGGCAACCCGCTGGTTTTTTGCGGCACAGCAGGCCTTATTCCCGTCGATAAAGCGGTTAAAAAACCTTTGGCAGGAGACTTTGTCGTTGCGGTGGGGGGTAGAACTGGCCGAGATGGAATTCATGGCGCAACTTTTTCCTCTGCTGAATTAAATTCAGATTCAGAAAAGGTGAGTGGTGGTGCGGTTCAGATCGGTAATGCCATCGAAGAGAAAAAAGTTCTCGATGCAATTCTTAAAGCCAGAGACCTCGGCCTTTATAGTTCGATTACTGATTGCGGTGCAGGTGGATTTTCTTCTGCTGTGGGCGAAATGGGAGAACACCTGGGCGCTTCTATTCAATTGGATCAAGCCCCTCTTAAATACGCTGGACTTTCCTACACTGAAATCTGGATTTCTGAATCACAGGAAAGAATGATTCTTTCAGTTCCTAAAGAGAACCTTGCAAAGTTGAAAGAGGTTTGCAAATGGGAGGGCGTTGAAGCTGTGGAGCTTGGCGTTTTTGAAAACACTGGAAGGCTAAAACTCTTTTATCAAGGTGCCGAAGTTGGCGATATCGAACTTGATTTTCTGCATAACGGCAGACCCAAGCAGGTTCGAAAGGCCGCTTGGAAAATCCCTCCAGAGTCTGCTTTCAATCCCTCGGCTCCCGTTGATCAAAACCTTGGCGAAACTTTGCTTAAGCTTCTCTCGTCTCTCAATATCTGCAGTAAAGAATGGATCATAAGGCAGTATGATCACGAAGTGCAGGGCGGGAGTGTTATTAAAC
>Ga0255086_1000638_pt1 | contig 10863 bp, 34 predicted proteins | sample Colum_Cont_RepC__FD_188438 | JGI IMG/M metagenome (GOLD analysis project Ga0255086, IMG submission 188438) | Freshwater microbial communities from Columbia River, Oregon, United States - Colum_Cont_RepC_8d | ecosystem: Environmental > Aquatic > Freshwater > River | place: USA: Oregon | collected... | reverse complement strand
GGGTCACCCCATGCGCTCTGCCAGACGCTCACGGGCGGCGGCGATGCGGTCTGCTTTTGCCTGACCAGCGAAGCGGGCAGCGTTGGCGGTCTTATCGCCAACCCACTGGCGCCCCAGAGACTGAACAGGGTTCAGAGTGCCCATGCGACCCGCGCCGATGGCAATGTCGGTGCCGCTCACGAATGAACCCTTGCCAGTGTCGTGAGTGCCCAGGGCGGAACGACCCGAAGAACCATCACGGAACCACAGTTCGCCCTTACGGGGACCACGGGTCTTGAGGCGGGTCACGGTGTAGGTCACGGTCATGGGTTGGGGTTGGTTGCTGTGTGTATTGTACAGGGTCGGCGGCAGGGGGTCAACCCCACTGCGCTTGCCGAACGTCGTTGCGGTGTGCCTCAGCATACTGGGCGGCGATGACGGTAGCGGGCAGTCCCCAGTGAATGTAGGCGGAGGGGCGGGAACCGTTCTTCAGTTGGTCGGCACGGGAGATCCATTTGATCTGACGGGTCTGGAGGTCAGAGCAGGCAGCGAGGGGGAAGCGCATCGGGTTGGTTGCGGTTGAGAGTATTGTAGCACGTATGGGGTCACATCCCCAGTGCCTCCTTCAGGTCGTTGTAGGCGCTCAACCAGTGGGCGGCATCCTTGTGGTTGCCCTTCAGACTCTCATCAGCGGAGATGCAGAGCAGAGCGGTTCGGACGGTTCCCCAGGTTGCTTCTGGCAGAGTGACGGTGGTCAGGGTCTCAGGGTTCCAGGGTGCGGCGGTCATCGGTTCGGTTCGTTTGTCCCCTTATGATAAACCCCCCACCAGCGACAGCGGGCAGGGGGTGTGCGGTTTCAGAATTGGATGGGGTCGGCAGTCGGTTGGGGGGAGTCGCTCTCCTGGGCGACGCGCTGACCGTCAGAGAGTCCCTCCAGGATGCTCAGAATCTGGGAACCGTTGCGACCCTGGCGGAGCAGGGAGAGGGCAAGGTCAAGGCTCATGGGTTGTTTGAATCAGTGTGGTTTGGTGTGGGCGTCTTTCAGGGCGCACCCGCTCCCATTGTATCAGGCAGCGATCAGCAGGTCATCCTCCCAGCGGGCAAACTCCAGAACCTCATCATGGGTGCAGGGGGCAGGTTCGTGTGCTTTCATGATAGCAGCGCGGCACTGAGCGGCAATCTCATCAATGCTCAGGGCACGGTCGGTTGCGGGGTTGTAGCGCATGGGTCGTTTGCGGTTGACTTGTTAAGTGTAAGGGGTCAGGGGGTCGGTGGTGACCCCCAGTGTGCCAGTGCCTCAGGCGGCATAGTCGGCAATGAAGTCCTCCAGGAACTCCCGTGCCTGATCGCCGCTCATCTGGGAGATCATCTCACGGGCGACGGTCTCCCAGGAGAAATCGTCTGCCAGGTCAATGATGGCGGACCGTGCCTGAGAGGCGGAGAGTTCGGCGGCAGTGATCTGAGCGTAGGTCATGGTCGGTTCGCTTGTGAACTGAGAGTATTGTAAGGGGTCGGAGGGGGCAGAGTCGCCCCCCAGTGGACACTCAGTAGACTGTCACATCGGCACCGACCTGCTGCAGGAGATTTGCTACCTTGTCCTGCTGCAACTTCATGACAACTTGTGAGTTACGGTTTGCCTTACTGGTTCCCAGAAATGCATTGATTCCGTTGTTACTGGTGACGCGCAAACGCAGACCACAGTCATACACATTCCCATCGGCATCTACAAAGTAGACCATGCGGGAAGACTTGCCGTTGCCCTTGAGAACAATGTTGTATCCCTTGGAGATGTAATCAACTGCAGGATGTTGCACTGCAGAGAACTTATACAGTTCGGAAGTCTTGGTGTCGTTGATCACAACATCAAAACCAGCGTTAGCATCAATCAGACCGCGACGCAGGATGTCAGTAACTTGTGCAGAGGTCAGAGTATCCAATGCCAGTTCACAAAGGTTGTTGAAACTGTCGCGGATCTTCAGCACAAACTGTTCATCAGAGCGCAGCGATTCGGGCATCTGACGCAACTCCCTCATGTTGGAAATGAAGTGAGTGAAAGTATCACCCAGCGCATCATTGTAGGCGCTGGTGTTGAACCAATCGAACGAACCGTTGGTGATACCTTCCTTGCGCTTAATGCTGATCAGTTGATCACCAGCGACGGCATCTTCTTTTACTTTAGTTCCGCCACGCTTTTCTACAGCGGAAGAATAGATCTTAAGTTCGTTCAGAATACGAACAGTTTGATCCTCATTCTTCACACCACCGTGGTGAACAGAACCGTCAGTCTTGTAAGTCATTTAACTTACCGTGATCGACACGGGCGATAGAGTGGTGGAGTCTTTAGGGCGCTGCCGTTCCCTTGTGATCTAATTGTACAGGGTCTGGGGTCAGAAGGCAACCAACTGATCCAGATCCCATTGTGGCACAGTCAGCACGTCTCCGCCGCAGTTCTTCCGCAACCAAGCGTTGACATGCTTGGTGGTGGTGGCACTGTGCTTGAAAGCGGAGCGGATCCACCCCTTACCAGGCACGATGGCAGCAACGGGGACGGAATAGGAGAACAGGATCTCAGTCCCGTTTGCCAGGGTCACTTCGGTCTGGTTGCTGCCGATGGGTTGGACTTTCATGGGTTCGCTTGTGAACTGAGATCAGTATAAGGGGTCAGCGGCGCAGTTGGTCGGCAGTGAGTGCCAGTAAGTCTGCTGTCACATAGCGGACGGGGGCAAGCGGACTCCAGAGTAGGAAGGTCACGCCAGCGACTGCCAGAAGTTTGAGCATGGTAGCACGGTGGAAGTCTGCAGAGCGGGAGCGGGTTAGGGTTCTCATCAGGGTGCCAAGTGAGCAGGGGAACCACAGGAGCGGTAGAAGTCTACCATGCGTTCCGCCTCTGCCAGGGTGGGGAACCATTGCGACCGCCACTCACAGGCATTGTAGGGGACCTGGTAGCGGACTTCGTAGCGGGTCAGTGCCATGGGGTCGGTTCGTTTGGTATGAAACCAGTATAAGGGGTCAGCAGGCAGGTCTGGGGGTGCCAGTGTGCCAGTGCCTCAGGCGGCACACTGAAAGCGTTGGTTGTTGAAGTTAGCGTTAGAAAAGACCTCACGATTCACCAGTTTGAACATACCAAACTCATTGGTCATCACATAACCTTCTGCATCAATCCTGTTGCCGTAGAGATAAGCAGCAGGACCATCATTGCGGCAGAGGAAGAGACAATCATCTTTGATTGACTTCACCAGTGCCCACAGACGCAGCAGGTTAGCATCACAATCAAAGTCATCAGGATTCACTTCTTCACCAGCACGAATGCAGGCATTGATCTGTTGTTTGATCTTTGCTGCTTCCTTATCAGAAACAAACTCACAGGCAGTAGACATTTGACGGGCAAAGTTGCAGACTTCTTCTACATCAGCGAACGACGTTTGACCGTGCTGAATGTATGCTTGAGGTTGCACAAACTTCACATGTTCAGTATCATTCCAGATAGAACGGTCAGGCATTGCAACAGCATCACGAAGATCGCTCTCGGCATAATAGCAAGTGTGAGGAGCGATGATGATGCTTTGCTCTACAATCTCAGGGAACAGGTATGTAATAGTATTGGGAGTGTACTCCGAAAGTCCACCAAACCCGATAAAGTCTCCCTGATAGATTGTCTTCACACGGGGCAGACTATCAAAGCAGCAGTGAAGAATCTGCGCTACATTACCCTCATGGTTAGCATCAATGTCCTCATGCGATTCGTTGATCTTAATCTTTACTTTGTTGAAGACACTTTTGGTCCCCACGAAGAAGTTACCAGTGGCAGGGTTGGTTCCCCAAACAATAGCGGGAGCACCATCAATCTTCACGCTGAGAGTACCCTCAGTCACGAACCAATCAAGAATAGAGAGGTCACCCGTGAGGATGGTATCTTCGGGGTGTTCGAGGTGTGTGTTTTTCATACTGTTAGTATTGCACGAAAAAAGGGGAGTCGCAACCCCCCTTGTGCCACTTACTCAACCGTCACATCCTCCAGCAGGTCGGGATAGTATTCTTCACATTCAGTGAGCAATTCTTCGTCAGAATACTTATCATAACCCTCCATCAGATAATCATAACAGAGGCAGGTCATTGTCTTGAGGTCCATGTCATCAATCATCTGCTGGACCAGTTGATCTTGAAGTTCAGAACGGTTCATTTTCAGTAGGTCACCAATGCGGAAACTTTATCATAAAGAGCAGCAACATCTACGCCAAGTTGTTCACTACATTCATCCCAATCATCATGAAACTCAATGAGATCCAACAGAGCACGAATCTCTGCTTGGTTTAGTTCAAGAACTTCAGGCATTGTTATCAGTAATCGTAGGAAGCGTTCAGGTACTCATTCATGTCGAACTTCTCAGTATCACGAAGTTCGGGAATGTCGAGGTCAAAAATCTCACCAGGCATGTCTTGGATTTCAGACCAGAGTTCATCAAACATGGTGTGTCTCTCAGGAACGAATGTAATGTAGAACGAATCGGGGGGCATTGCAACCCCCCTTGTGCCACTTATCCGACTGTCACACGAACTCCTGCAGATAGTAATCCAATGGCAGTTCAAGTTCTGCTGCTTTGTTTTCCCATTCCGCCCATTCTTCGGGGGAAGCATCATTCAGGAAATCTTCGAAACTGTAATCGTAAACAGGACCACACATTGACAACAATTGTGACGACCTGAGTAACATAAACCATCACGTGGCAGAATTCAACCCCCCTTGTGCCACTTCACGAACTGGCACAAGACCCCTTGCAATTGGTCTGGGGTCCTGATATCTTACGTATACAACCAGATGAGGGGAGAGGTATCCCTGTAGACGACAATACATCGCCACTCATCCTACCATAAAATAGTCATTCTCAATAAGAAACCTTTATTGAGAATAGGGAGGATTGTGCCAATTTATAAACTGGCACATTACTCGAAGGGGTCCAACTCCTGGATGGTAGGATAGACTTCCTCGTCACCTTCGAGTTGTAATATCTCACGCCAATTAATATGATCTAGATCTAGATCATCATAACACTCGATATCTAATGTAACACGTACTGTACGTTTTTGTGCTAACATGGGTATCTCGTTGTGTTATTATGCGTAGTGTCGATATGCTAGTGATTCGTAGTCTTGCCCATCTCGTGCATAGTCCTCGTCGAGATCATGTGCATAGAATGCATCCTCGTCGAGAGTATAATCGTTTGCAAATGAATAGTCGAGATCGTAATCGTCGTACATAGCTCGTCGAGTTTCGTAACGCTAGTGTATTGTAACACAAAGCTCGACGAGTTTGCAAGCCCTATGCCCACCTAGTCTCGTCGAGTTTCATAAGAGTATATATGTATTCTCGTTTAGATTTGTGTGTTTCTCGTAACATAAGTCTCGTCGAGTTCTGTTTCGAGTATGATGCAAATCTCGTTATGTTCTCGTCGATATTCTACCACGAACTCATAAGACTGTCAAGTTTTTTATGTGTGGGTCCTGGGAAATTTGCGGGCGCCGCACTTGACAAACTGCGCGTCTTATGATACGCTCGCTTAGGTCACAAGACTAGGAGGGGTTTATAAGGACTAGGAGGGGTTTATAAAGACTAGGAGACCTTTATAAGACTAGGTTTATAAAGACTAAGAGACCTTTATAAAGACTACTATTCTCAATAATAACCATTATTGATTCTCAATAAAACAATACTTATTGAGAACCAAATAAATCATTAATTAATGTTTTTAAATATATTTTTTTATTAAATTAACCTATTTTTTACCTTTTTGACCTGTTTTTACCTCCGTATAAGGTATTTTACCAGTCTCTTGATACATCACCATATCATACTTGAACTTACACTCCAATGGACGTTGATTACACATCTTCAAAGTATTGTTAATAGTTGATTGTGTATAAGCATTTGACCCTACTGCGAATGAAATAATACCTGTAAGAATAAGTATAGGATAATAAACTAATGGTTGAAGACTGGTACGATTTCGCTGTTCAGATAACCCTGTTTCTGTACGTGTTGTTCCCATAATGATGCATCCTCAATGCTATAGAATATTGCCGTCAGGCGTGCTGCAGTTTTTTTCTTTTTGTTCTTGTAGTAGATAACCTGGTACTTCATAATGATCATTCCAATGTCTTATGATGCCTGCGATAATGAATAGATTAGTAATGAGATAAGTACCAAATATAACAGTCCGTATATGAGCAATGTGGTCTGCTTCTCTGTCATTTTTCGTCGCTTTCTGTCCTAATGCTTTCGCCCACAGTCTCCACATAAACCTTCTCTTTCTCATACACAGACTCTCTTGACTTTACATAGGTCAGTTCTTTCCATTGATTATGATAACACAGGACCATCAAACGATCATTACGATGAATGGAACATGCCTCATAGTTCTCTTCATTTTTTGGTTTGACTCCTATCTCAATGGTAATATATTTCTTATCCTTGAAATACACCCATCCCTCAATATGTGGTTTCCACTTTACATAATGATTAACTTGTGGTTCATACATATGCCGCTTCTAATGGAGTTTGCTTGGGAACCATTGCCGAATAGGGTGATGTTCGTTCTATACTAACAGCGTTCCCGATCTTTCCTGAGTTGATGGGGGAGTAATAGGTTCTGGTTTTGGTATTATAGAATCCCCAAATACAACGAACGGCATCACCCAGATTGTAATCAAACCTACGGTCGTAATGAATCCAGATAGCAATAACATTGCGTTTAAACTCTGTCTGCTCATAATACATTCCTTTCGGTGCTCGGTGTGGGAACTCAACGGTCATGAATTGCACGAAGACGGTTAGGGTTGTATCCATCGGCAATGAGTTGATTCAACTGTTCCGTTGCCTGTTCACGGTTCAGTTGTACATAGTCAACATCGACAAGTTCCCATCCACTTGTCGTCAGTTCTTCAATACGATAGAGTGTTTGTTCAGTCATGATTGTTCAGGTCGTAAATGCATCAATAATACCAGACTCATAGTCTTCTACAAGTTTAAACTTCTGTGCCTTCACAACAGTTGGCATAATCAGATTCTGATACTTCTCATCAAAACCTTCCTCATTTGCCAACAGTTCAAATGCTTCGGTATCATCCTCTGCAATCAGACTGATGACTCCACCATATTCACTGGAAGGAAACGGCACCCAGTAGTCAACAATATACAGACTTTTCATTGTGTTTGGTAAGTTTACTCCTGAATTGTAGTGTATCTATTTGTATTTGTCAAGAGACTTTGTTGTCTCTCAATCTCATATCTGATCGGTAGCAAATGTGATGTAAAGAATTCAGCATAAGGTCCATCACTTAACAGTGAAGAAATGTTTTCCACTTGTATCAGTGCGAGAGTCAACTTCATTTGTCGATTCATTACACAAACTCCTGTATGTAATAATCAACAGACAGACCTAGTTCTGCTGCCTGACGTTCGAAATAACTTCTTGTGTACTTTCGTGCTGCTTCACGTCGTACATAGTTCTGCATCTCAACATCGGCATGTTTCATAAAGTCCTCAAAAGCAAGAATAAACTGCTTTACGTCTTCATCGTTCATTTGCACATCCAATCGTTTTACAATAGTAAGCATCATACAGTCTCTGATCACGTTGTATCAGAAAAGCATTGTATGCAAAAAAAGCAGTGAAAAATACAACACCAGTCACAATATACTTAGGTGAAATGTTCATTCGCATTCAAGATCGTAGGACACAGCAGACATCATCTCAGACATTAGTTTTGCCCGAAGTTTGTGAACATCATACTCAATCAGTTCGGACAAGTCATCCCAATCCTGATAGTAAGTGAACACATTCAACATTGCACCCAGTTCAGTCGTTGAAAGAGACATCAGCAAGCACCATAGAAAGGATTGCCAAGTTGAGGCAGATCAGAATTATCACCCGTTTCGACATAACCCAGTGCCAGACGCTCACGAATCGCAAGAGTCTTCTCAACACGATTCAGAAACTTCTTGGAGATTTGATCCACACCTTTCCAAGACAGAACCTGCAGGCACCATTCGGTCGAAATATCACCATAAGGAGTCTGAACGGGATAGTAGCCGACCAGCATCGTACCGTCTGCAGACTGGAGTGTGGGGAAGTCAGGCATGAGAAGCACCCTTGTTGATGTCCTTATTATAGGTCAGAAGGACGGCACCACGTCGTTGCGTAGACCAGTTTCGGAACTGTCCATCTGCTCCCAGTGGGAGTAGAGTTTATTATACAGTGCTGGAACACTTCCATATTCCCGTGCAATTCTATGTTCCTCACGTAGGTTGAGTTCTTGCAGTGCAGATAGAATCACACCAATTTCATGAACGTTCAGTTGTACAGTTGCTTCAGTCATTGTTATCAGTCCCAAGATACGTTTTGAAGAAGAAGACCAGGCATCACCATTGACCATGCACCTTGCTCACCAGTTCCAGCAACTTTATACTCCCACTTATAGGCAAACTTATTATGACTGTCCCAAGTCATAAAACCTTTCTCCTTATCAAACCATGATTTAATGGTCAGACCAAAACGGTTGGAGAAGATATTGCGAGTGCGAAGTGCTCCACCAGTCTCACGGGTTTCGATTACCTTACAGGTATCATGATAGGTCTGCAGACCTGACTCTAATACACAAGGAGTTTCATAGATGAATGGGCGATAGACTTTTTGTTTAACTGGTGCTGGTGCAGTTTGTGCAAATGCTGTACCAGTCAGTAGAACAGCAGCAAGCAGTAAAGATTTCATCAGTCTTCAGTTTGTTCAGATACAAGTTCCAGATAGTTGTAACCAATTACCTGACGACCTTCATGAGTGCTAGTATCAACCTTCACACCTTCATTCTCCAGTTTATCCAGACGGCGAGCAGTTGCAGTATTCAGTTTAGGTGTCCAAAAGTTACTCATAGTTTTCCTCCTGTTTTGTTGTATTCTATCATAGCACGGCGAGCGCCATATGCTTCAAATTGTGTTGCAAAAGATGCAATGGTCTGACCGCTATGTGTCCAACACAAATACCAACGCTTTGCAAACTGTCGAATGAAAATTGGTTTGTCCATCAGTCTTCAGGATAAAGTTTCCAACCATCAGGATGAATACCCATCTCTTCACAACGCACCTCATAGGCAATACGTTGAAGTAGACGCAGATCCATCGACTCAACTGCTTTCAGAATAGAGCGGCGAATCTGTTTGTCTTGAACAGTGTCGGTGATCATCTCAGTTACCTTCGGTAATTTGATTGAGAACGTTACGAGCAAACTTCATAAAGTCATAGGAAGTCACTCCACCATGATTATATCCATCCAACATTTCACTTTGATTGTAAGTATTCACAATCAGCAGGCAAGCATCATAGAGTGCTGCCTTGTGTTCTTCTTCAGAGCAGAAGGAGATGGCGCTGTAGGAGGGCAGAGTCACGGGTTCCGTTCCCTTGATTACCTTTGTATTATAGGGCACTCAGAGCGGTTTCCAGGGCGTTCTGTGACGGTTTCTGAACTGGATCGAAGTTGGTCACCAGCACTTCGGATACATCTAGCGTAGAAGTGCCTCTGCCTGCCGTATATTTGGCAGTCATATCATAGATGTTACATCCAGGAAAGTGTTGTGCATAGAAACCATCATGAATATCCTTATTGGAGTAGGCAAACTGCCCCTGATGTGAGGTCAGTAGGTTACACAATTGAATTTGATGCTCTTCTGCGAATCCACCCTGGTACAAAACCACACTGTCCCGATACGGAGGGTCTGCATACACAAAATCTCCATGTTGTAAAGGAACATTCTCAAACGACTCATTCAGCATCTCACAACGCTGAAACAGTTGTGCTACCTCACGGATGTTTGTTTCATTAAAAAAGGGTTCCTTCTGCAGACAAGTTCCAGGAGGAGTTGAGTACCTATTGTTGCACTTATGATATGCTTTCCACATACCATTGAAGTTGACCTGCAGCATAAACAGCAGCAGACCAGAGTAAGTAATATCATCCTGTTCAGTCAGACAATACTTCTCACGCAGTTCGTAGTAGTATTCTTTACGTTCTTCTGGTGTCTTGGTCAACCATACTTGTACACATTCATTCCAGACATCAATAACATCATTTGTATGAGTCTTGATACTGCGATACATCAGAATGAGTTCGCTGTTGAAGTCGTTGATGACCAGTTCTGCATTTGGATAACGCTCTGCGACCCACAGCAAGTTAGTCAAACCACCACAGAACAGATCAACATAACGTGTGACTTTCTCAGGATAAAACAGGTCAGCATATTGCTTTGCCATGCGCTGCTTGCTGCCTGTCCATTTGAAGAGTGGTTTCATATCATCTATGGTGCAATTGATCTATTATAACATGTTTCAGAGCAAATGTCGAGGGCGAGTGAAGCAAGTAAATGTAACAGTATCATCCACATATGTGCCCTTTACTTCTTTCATATACTCTACATATAGCGTTTCTTCTTGCTCCCGTGCCTCTATTTCGTGTGATTGTTCCCAATAGTCCACATCTTCCATACATTCTTTACCATAATACATTTTTCCGCTTCGGAGTCGCAGTGAACCGACTACCCACTGCCGCAGGTGGACCAGTTCGTGTAAAAGAGTTTTTATATACAACTCCTCAGACATATGGGTGTTGAGTTCAATCAGAAACTCACGGGGACGACGTGATTCTCCCACATAATCACAATAACCATAAACCTGCTCACGACGCAGACCGCGATGAAGAATTTCTACCTCAATCTTATGACGGGGAAGAAACTTATTCAGAAACCAAGTGGTAACGTCCTCACAGAGGCGTTTAGAATAACCGTATCCAGAATACGTGACGTAAGACATTGACCCCAGTGCAAAAACCAAATGAACGATGAAA
>Ga0255086_1000637_pt1 | contig 10871 bp, 7 predicted proteins | sample Colum_Cont_RepC__FD_188438 | JGI IMG/M metagenome (GOLD analysis project Ga0255086, IMG submission 188438) | Freshwater microbial communities from Columbia River, Oregon, United States - Colum_Cont_RepC_8d | ecosystem: Environmental > Aquatic > Freshwater > River | place: USA: Oregon | collected... | reverse complement strand
CGGTGAAGCCGCGCACCGCGAACTTGGCGGCGTTGTAGGCCGACTGCTTGGGCACGGCGATCATGCCGAAGATGCTGGAGATGTTGACGATATGGCCGTCACCTGATCCCGTGACATGCGGCAAAAAGGCGCGGGTACCGTGGATGACGCCCCAGAAATTGATGTTCATCAGCCACTCGAAGTCTTTCTCGCTGGTCTCGCGCACGCTGGCGTTCACCGCCACGCCCGCGTTGTTGATTACGAGATTGACGCTGCCGAAGGCCTGCACCACTTCCGCTGCATGGGCGTAGATGGCATCGCGGCTGCCGACATCGAGTTTGTAGTGCTGCACCTTCGCACCAAGCGCTGCGCACTGGCGGGCGGTGTCAGCCACATTGGCTTCGTTGATGTCGGAGATGGCGAGTTGCGCGCCTTCACTGGCGAGTTGCAGTGCCAGTGCCTGACCAATGCCTGAACCCGCACCGGTGACGACCGCCACCTTGTCCTTGAATGATTTCATCTGCTCTCCCAAGCAAATCAGGCTGATTGATAGTCTGCCGGGCGCAGCCGTCGCGTCGCCCGCCGGTACTCGAAGGTGTAGCCAGGCCAGTTGTTGGTGTTCTTGCCCTCGGCGGTTTTATACCAGCTCGTGCAGGCCGCATCCCACACCGTGTGCTTGATGCGCTGCTGGATGCGCGCATTGAACGTGCCCTGCACTTCGGGCTTCACATCCAGCCACTTTCGGCCCTTGGCGAGATGGCGCACGGCATCCAGCACGTAGGCGATCTGGCTCTCCAGCATATAGACGATCGAGCTGTGACCCAGATTGGTATTGGGGCCATAGAGCATGAACAGGTTGGGAAACCCGCTGATGCTGATGCCGAGATAAGCCTCGGCCCCTTCGCGCCAGCAGGCGTTGAGATCCTTGCCACCAATGCCAGCGATCTGCATCGGCGCGAGAAAATCCAGCGCGGCGAAGCCAGTGCCGTGAATCAGCACATCGGCTGCATGCAGCCTGCCATCGGTGGTGACGATGCCTTCGGCCGTGACCTCCTGAATCGCATCCGTCACCAGGGTGACATTCGGCCGCGCCAACGCAGTGTAGTAGTCGTTGGAGATCATGATGCGCTTGCAGCCCACTGGGTAATCCGGGGTGAGTTGCGCTTTCAGGGCCGGGTTCTGGATCACGCGCAGATTGCGATAAAACCCCGGTTTCATTACCGCCGACAGTGCCGGAAAACTCACCACGCCAATCGCGCGCAGCTCGTGCACCAGGTATTCACGGGCGCGGTTGAGCTTTTGCAGCCAGGGCAGCGCGGCAAACATGCGCTTCGCCCAGTGGCTGAAGGCATGATCCCCTTTGGGGATGACATACGGCGCGCTGCGCTGAAACAGGGCGACTTGCGCCGCGACTGGCGCAATGCGTGGCACGAACTGGATGGCCGAAGCCCCGGTGCCGATCACTGCCACTTTCTGGCCAGCCAATGGTACCGAGTGATCCCACTGTGCGGAATGGAATTGCGCACCCTTGAACTGCTCCAGCCCCTTCACCTTCGGCATCAGTGGCCGGTTTAGCTGGCCGGTGGCCGTGATCAATACCTGCGCCTCATGGGTCTCACCGTTGGCCAGCGTCACACACCACAGTGCACGGGCCTCGTCGAAGCGGGCGCTGCGCACCTCGGTGTTCAGGCGCAGATGTGGCGTGAGTGCGTACTTGCTGACGCAGTGCTTCAGGTAGGCATGGATCTCTGGCTGCTCGGCATAGCGACGCGACCAGTCCGGCTTGGGCTCGAAGGAGAACGAATACAAGTGCGAGGGCACGTCGCAGGCCGCACCGGGGTAGACGTTGTCGCGCCAGACGCCGCCGACATCGGCAGCCTTCTCGAAGATCGTCAGCGCCGTCACCCCCTGCTGCTTGAGCCGCACGGCTGCACCAATCCCGCCGAAACCACTGCCAATGATGATGACGCTGGGTTGCTGCATGTCAAAAGCTCCGTGGAGGGTCCGCATTGTCAGCGGTTTTGGCCCGCTGGAGCTACCCACCACGGCGATTCAATCAAGGCGCGAGCGGCGGCGGATTGGCTGGCGCAGTTGTAGGGCCAGATAGCGCCGCGCGAATGCGGTTTTCTCCCACTGGCGTGGGGTAGGCAAAACCAAAGCTCTCGCTGCCTCCGCGTTCGGCGATGGTGCTCACGAACCAGTGCTCGCACACCACGCGCTCCGCGGTTACATCGAGCACCGCGTATCCCTTGTCCGCCAGATTGATTTTCTTGATGTGCGGGTTGATGGCGGCAAAGGCATCTTCAGCGCCCATCAGATCCGGCAGCGCGCCGGGCGAGGTCACAGAGGTCACCACGTATTCCACCGCCACGCTGCCACTGTAGGTGCGCAGCTCGGTGGTAGCGATGTCCGGCGTGTAGACCAGTGGGTTATTGGGGTCTTCGGTGATGTCGGCGACCCAGGTGCTGTGCACATCACCGGTGAGGATCACCACGTTGTCGATAGGGCCATCGCGCAGGGCATTGATGATGATTTCGCGCTCAGCCTTGTAGGCATCCCAGCTGTCGCCATTCAGGCCGGTGTACCCAATGGCATTCGGACCCGGCTGGTAGTTCCACTGGTGAAACACCACCTGATTGCCGACCAGTTTCCAGGTTGCGGTCGAAGCCGCCAGCCCTTCGAGCAGCCAGTCACGCTGTTCGACCCCCAGCATCACCCGATCCGCCTGGGTGATGGTGCTGTCGCCGGGCACGATCGGAGTGGAAACCTGCACGTCGCGGTCGTAGAGCCGCGAGTCCGTCATGAACAATTCCACCAGATTGCCGTAGCGATAGCTGCGCCAGATGCGGCTGACGTTACCGGGCTCCGGGTAGCGGATCGGCATCCACTCATCGTAGGCACGCTGGGCGATGGCCTTGCGCTCCGTCCACACGCCTTCGTCCTTGCCATCCTCGTTGTGGTTGGCCGCACCGTCGCGATAGCTGTTGTCGGTTGATTCGTGGTCGTCCCAGATGGTGACGAAGGGGAACTGCCGGTGTAGTTCCTGCAAATCCGGGTCGGTGCGCTTGTAGTAACTGTGGCGGGTGCGGTAGTCGGCTAGCGACTTCATCTCGTAGGTCGGCTCGTACGGCCTCGCAGTGCCATACACCTCGTCGCCGCTGGCCGCGTCGGAGGCGTATTCATAAATGTAATCGCCCAGATGCAGCACGGCGTCGATGTCGGCGCGCTTGGCCAGAAAGGCATAGGCGTTGAAGAAGCCATGCGCATAGCTGGAGCAACTCACCAGCCCGAAGCGCAGGCGCTCAGTCGCCACCGCAGGGGCGGTGCGGGTGCGGCCGATGATGCTCTTGAAGCCCAGGGCCTCAAACTGGAAGTAATACGTCGTGGCCGCCGCCAGCCCGCTGAAATCGATCTTGATGGTCCAATCGCGCGCGGCGGTGGCGGCCTGGCTCATGCTGCCCACCAGCTGGCTCAGCGCAGTATCGCGGTAGACCTTGACGGTGACGGCAATCTCCTCAGCCGCCACTGGCGTGGCGCGGGTCCACAGGATCACCCGGTCGCTCATCGGGTCGCCCGAAGCCAGACCATGGTTGAACGGCGATACCCCAGCCGGTGGGGGCGTGCCGGGATCGACGGCATTGCCCCCCTGCGGTGCGCCACTTTGCCCGCAAGCGCTCAGCAGCGGCGCTGCCACCACCAGCCCGGCGGCACCGCCCAAGCGCTTGAGCACATCACGGCGCGACCAGCGCAACGGACGGCTGATGGGGGAGAGCGCCCGGAGGCGTGAACGGCGGCGACGGGGTGCGCCCATGGGTAACTCCTGAAAGAACGTGGCAAACAGCGGCGCGAAGATTGCACGGCGGCGCTGGCATTGCCAGCGCCGCCGTGCCCTGTGCTGGCTACACCGGCAGTGCGGCTGGCGGGCAGAAGGTGGTGGGGCAGGCCGAGCGCGGCAGGGTGATTTCGTAGGTGATGCCGGTGCCAGCGCCATTGCGGCCGCCACGCTGGCTGCTGAAATACAAGCGTTTGCCGTCTGGTGAGAAGCAGGGGCCGGTGATTTCGCTGGCGTCTTGCCCAATCACCTGCAACACCGGCTTGACGCTGCGATCCGGCAGGATCACGCAGACCTGCAAGTCACCGCCGTCTTCGGCCACCAGCACGTCGCCGAACTCGCTGACGACAACATTATCAACGCCAGAGATGATCGGGTTTTCCGAGGTGTCAACGTCGTAGAGAATCTCGATGGTCTCGGCATCGGTATCAAACGCCCAGATGCGGTTGTCGCCCTTGGTCGAAAAATAAATCATGCCCTCGTGGTACCAGCAGCCTTCGCCGCCATTGAAGCCGGTGGCACCGGGCACCTGCGCCGCATTGGGGCCGAGTGCGGGCACCGGCACCGGCAGCCAGGTGACCGCCGTCGGCGAGGTCGGGCTGCTGCTGCCGGTGATCACCATCGCCTCCAGCGTGCCGGCTTGCAGGGCCGGGCGCACTGCACCTTCCGGCCAGTCGGCCGCGCTGGGGCGAAAACGATAGAAGCGGCCGACGGGAATGTCTTCGGTGAGATACAGCGCCTTGTGGATCGGATCCACCGCGACGGCTTCATGCGAAAATGCACCCAGCAGCGGCCTAGCCACCGCCGTGGCGGGAGTGCCGAGCGGGTCGCACTCGAACACCTGACCATCGGGATTGAACTCTTCGCAGGACATCCACGTGCCCCAAGGCGTCTTGCCACCCGCACAGTTGTTGCGGGTGCCGTCAAGGATGCGATAGGCGTCCTTGATCTCGCCATCCTTGTCAAAGCGGATCGCACCGACGCCGCCCGGTGTGGACTCGCTGTTGCAAGTGAACACCCAGCCGCCATCGGCAAGCTCGAAAGTGGCAGCGCCATCGGGTGAGGTGTGCCAGACGTAATCGCTGCCCGGTACGGTCTCGCCAGAAACCGCAATCACCTTCGAGCTGAAGCCCGGCGGCAGGCGGATGCCATTGGCATCCGGCGGCAGCAACTCGCCCAGATCAGAGAACGGGCTGGTCATCGGCGGTGGTGGCAGCGGTGTGGGGACAGGAACCGGCGGCGGGGTGGGCACAGGCATTGCAAGTGGCGGCTCACTCTGGGCGCAGGCGGTGAGCATCGGCGCGGCTGCGGCGGCACCGGCAGACCAGAAAATGCGGCGCAGGATGTCGCGCCGGTTGAAATGCGGGCGCAGACGCTGGATGACAAGACGGGACATGGGAGGCTCTTTGAGGGCGTGCGGATGAAATCGCGCGCACCTTAAGCAGCCGCCTTTGCGCCTCTATGACAAAACCGCGACAGCGCCCCCGATATTTTTTGCGCTAACGGCGTAAACCCTTTTCGTGCAGCACCGTTGCGGCCATCTCCTCAATCGACATGTTGGCGGAGTTGACGAAGGGGATTTGCATCTTGCGGTACAGCGTCTCGGCCTGCCGCAACTCGTAGCTGCACTGTGCAATGGAGGCATAGCGCGAGCCCGGCCGGCGCTCGTTGCGCACCTGGCTCAGGCGATCTGGCTCGCTGGTGACGCCAAACAGCTTGGCCTCGTGGCCGAGCAGCGCGGTGGGCAGCCTCGGCTTTTCAAGGTCTTCTTCCAGCAGCGGAAAATTGGTGGCGAAGATGCCGTGCTGCATGGCGAGATAGAGCGTGGTGGGTGTCTTGCCGCAGCGGCTGGGCGCGATGAGGATCAGCTCGGCCTTGGCCAGATCGCGCACCGACTGCCCGTCGTCGTGCTCCAGCGAGTAGTTGATGGCCTCGATGCGGGCATCGTACCGGCGCGAGTTGGCGCTGTGCGCACGCCCCTGCGCGTGGGTAGAGACCACACCCAGCTCTTTCTCCAGCCCATGAATATAGGTGTCGAACAAATCCAGAAAGTGGGCATTGCACTCGCGCAGCACCGCGCGGGCGGCATCGCTGACGGTGGTGGAGAACACCAGCGGCTTGCAGGCACTGTCTTCAGCGATGTGATTGATGTAGTCCACGGTCACCCGCGCCTTTTCCGGCGTGGTGATGAAGGGCAGCGAGGTTTTTACGAACTCCACGCCCTCGAACTGCGTCAGCAGGGTATTGCCGAGCGTTTCGGCGGTGATGCCGGTGCCGTCAGAGACGAAAAACACATGTCGGGTAGTCATGGGCGGCAGTGTTGCCGCATCGGGCTGCGTATTTCCAGTGGCAAGACGGCGCGATAAGCCCGAAACTGTCGGCTCGCGCCCGCCAACGAGATTTCCCCTGTGAGTTCATCTGCCACCCGCAACGTCCTCTGGTACTCCGAACTGCGCATGACCGACGTCGAAACCGTCGGCGGCAAGAACGCCTCACTCGGCGAGATGATCAGCAACCTCGCCGCCAGCGGCGTGAAGGTGCCGAATGGCTATGCGACGACCGCAGCGGCCTACCGCGAGTTCCTGAGCTTTGAGGGGCTCGATGCGCGCATCAATGCGCTGCTCGATGCACTCGACATCGAGGATGTAGTGGCCCTCGCGAAGACTGGCAAGCAGATCCGTGAGGCGGTGGTGAAAGCGCCCTTCCCTGCCGCGTTAGAGGCAGAAATCCGCACTGGCTACGACGCCCTGCTGGCGGAATCCGGCGGTGCCGAAATCTCGGTGGCGGTGCGCTCCTCCGCCACCGCTGAAGACTTGCCGGATGCGAGCTTTGCCGGCCAGCAGGAAACCTTTTTGAACGTGCAGGGCATCGACAACGTGCTGCATGCGATCAAGGAGGTGTTCGCATCCCTGTTCAACGACCGCGCGATCTCCTACCGCGTGCACCACAATTTTGACCACAAGTCAGTGGCGCTGAGTGCGGGCGTGCAGCGCATGGTGCGCAGCGACTGCGGCTCATCCGGCGTGATGTTCACGATGGATACCGAGTCGGGCTTCAAGGATGCGGTGTTCATCACTGCCAGCTATGGCCTGGGTGAGGCCGTGGTGCAGGGCGCGGTGAACCCGGATGAGTTCTATGCCTACAAGCCCAATGTGCGCGCGGGCCGCCCCAGCGTGCTCAAGCGCGGCCTGGGGGAAAAGGCGAAGAAGATGATCTACACCGCCGATCGCTCCCTCGGCAAAACCGTGGAGTTCGTGCCGGTGGCCACCGAAGAGCGCCAGCGCTTCTGCCTGACTGATGCCGACATCGAAGAGCTGGCCAAGCAGGCACTGATCATCGAGGACCATTACGGCCGCCCGATGGATATCGAGTGGGGCAAGGATGGCATCGACGGCCAGCTCTACATTCTGCAAGCGCGGCCAGAAACCGTGCAGTCGCGCGCCAGCGCCAACATCCTGCGCCGCTACAAATTGAAGGGAAAAAGCACGGTTCTCACCGAGGGCCGCGCCATCGGCCAGAAGATTGGCGCCGGCAAGGTGCGCATCCTGAAATCGCTCAGTGAAATGGCGCGCGTGCAGCCAGGCGATGTGCTGGTGACCGACATGACGGATCCGGATTGGGAGCCCGTGATGAAGCGCGCCGCCGCCATCGTCACCAACCGTGGCGGCCGCACCTGCCACGCCGCGATCATCGCGCGTGAACTGGGCATTGCAGCAGTGGTGGGTTGCGGCGATGCCACCACCAAGCTCAAGGACGGCGACGCCGTGACCGTGAGCTGTGCCGAAGGCGACACCGGCTTCGTTTACGCAGGCCACATCGACTATGTGGTCGATGAAATCGCGCTCGACAAGATGCCGGAGATTCCGGTGAAGATCATGATGAATGTCGGCACGCCGGAGCAGGCCTTCGACTTTGCCGCCCTGCCCCATCGCGGCATTGGCCTGGCCCGGCTGGAGTTCATCATCAACCGCCAGATCGGCATTCACCCCAAGGCGCTGCTGGAACTCGATCAGCAATCACCAGAAGTGCAGCGGCAGATCCGCCCGATGATTGCGGCCTATGCCAGCCCTGCCGACTACTATGTGCAGCGCTTGGCTGAAGGCATTGCTACCCTCGCGGCAGCCTTTGCGCCGGAGCCAGTGATCGTGCGCTGCTCAGACTTCAAGTCCAACGAATACGCCAACCTCATCGGCGGCAAACGCTATGAGCCGCACGAGGAGAATCCGATGATCGGATTCCGGGGCGCGAGCCGTTACATCTCGCCGGACTTCCGCCCCTGCTTTGATCTGGAATGCCGCGCGCTGAAATACGTGCGCGACAAGATGGGGCTCACCAACATCAAGGTGATGATCCCCTTCGTGCGCACACTGGGCGAGGCGAAACGCGTCAATGAAATCCTGGCTGAGAATGGCCTGAAGCGGGGCGATAACGGCCTGCAACTGATCATGATGTGCGAGCTGCCGAGCAATGCCGTGCTGGCCGAGGAGTTTCTCGAACACTTCGATGGCTTCAGCATTGGCAGCAACGACATGACCCAGCTCACGCTGGGGCTTGATCGCGACTCGGCCACCATCGCCCACCTGTTCGACGAGCGCGATGGCGCGGTGAAGAAAATGCTGTCGATGGCGATCAGTGCGTGCAAGAAGCAGGGCAAGTACATCGGCATCTGCGGCCAGGGGCCCAGTGACCACCCGGACCTGGCCAAGTGGCTGCTGGATCAGGGCATCGAGTCGATGAGCCTGAACCCGGACACGGTGGTGGAGACCTGGTTGTTCCTGGCTGGACAGAAGGCGCACTGAGATGGCTGAACAGAATCGGCGCGCTGCCTTCTTGCGCAAGCTGCGCACCGTGCATGGCTATCTCGGTCTCTGGGGCGCGCTGATGGGCCTTGCTTTTGGTGCTACCGGCATCCTGCTCAACCACCGAAACATTCTGAAACTGCCGGTGACGCTGATGGAAAAATCCAGCGTGCAGCTGACCGTCCCCACACCGGCACGCGCCACGCCAGAGGCGCTGGCCGAATGGCTGCAAACCGAGCATGCGGCACCCACCCAGACCAAGGTTCGGATCAAGAACGAAGCGGCCACAACGGTGCTGTTCGATGGCCGTCCGGTGGAAATCCCCGCCCGCTGGTCCTTGACCTTTCATGCGCCGCAGCGCGCCTACACGGCTGAGTACTGGGCGGGTGCGGAACAGGTGAAATATGAAAAGCAGGACAACGGCGTGCTCGGCACGCTGACGCGCCTGCACAAGGGCTATGGCATCAACGTGTTCTGGGTGCTGCTGGTCGATGCTTTTGCGGGGGCCTTGATTTTGCTCAGCCTCACCGGCCTGCTGCTGTGGTCCAAGCTGCAAGTGCCGCGCCTGAGCGGTGTCGCTGTTGCGCTGGCGCTGCCTGCAATGGCGCTGTGGTGGTTTCTCAGTTTCGGCATTTAGGTGCAGGACAACCTTCGGCGTGCCGCGTGGCATGCCACGGCGGCGGCGGCATCGTTTGCCTGCATGGGTGCATTTGCCAAGGCCGCTGCGAGTCAGGGCGCGTCCGAGGCGCTGATCGTCTTCGTGCGCAACGTGGTCGGTGTGCTGGCGCTGCTGCCGTGGGTGCTGCGCAACGGGCCGCAGTCGCTGCACACAACACGACTGAGCGGACATCTCTGGCGCTCACTGTTTGGCCTCTTGGGCATGTACACCTTGTTCTATGCCATCGCTCATCTCACGCTCGCCGAGGCGCTGCTGCTGAACTACGCCTCGCCGCTGTTCATCCCCTTCATCGCTTGGACAGTGCTGGCCGAACGGCCTCCTGCACTGATGATTCCGGCAGCGCTACTGGGTCTTGCTGGGGTGGCATTGATCGTCAAGCCAGCAGCATTGGGGCTTTCCGTCGCGGCGCTGGTGGGCATGGCCTCTGGAGTGTTTGCGGCCTGCGCGATGGTGAGCCTCAGGCGCATCAGCGATACCGAGCCCGCACAGCGGGTGGTGTTTTATTTCTCGGCTATCGGCACGGTGATTTCGGTGATCCCGCTGTGGTGGTTTGGCAGCTGGCCCTCGCTGACCTTGCTGGCGTTGATGGTGGGGACTGGTCTGGCCGCCACCAACGGTCAGCTGCAACTCACCCGCGCCTACAGCCATGCACCGGCTGCGCGGGTCGGCGCCATGGGCTATTCCGCCGTGATCTTCGCTGCGCTGCTGGGCTGGATGCTCTGGGGTGAAACCCTGGATCGCTACAGCCTGCTGGGTGCTGCGCTGGTCATTGGCACCTGCGTGCTGGCGGGTTGGCAGCGTGCACCTCGTAGCGCGCCGATCACGCCGGAAGACGCCGCAAGCTGAAGGCTTGCCGCACCGGGGCAGATACCGCAGAGTCTGCGCCCCACCTTTGAGGAGTGTTGCATGAGCGACAACCACATCATCACCACGCTGGCAGACCGTGTTCTAACGCTGCGCATGAACCGGCTGGATAAAAAGAATGCGCTGAAACAGTCCATGTACACCGCAATGGCCGAAGCGATTAATGCTGCTGCCATCAATCCGGAAGTTCGTGTGATGGTGATTGCAGGCAGCGCGGATTGCTTCTGTGCCGGCAATGATCTTGGTGATTTCATCGACAACCCGCCCGGCAATGCGGATAGCCCCGTGGCGCAGTTCATGAAGGCGCTCGCCCGTTTCGACAAGCCAGTGATTGCGGCGGCAAGCGGCATTGCCGTGGGTGTCGGCGTCACCATGTTGCTGCACTGCGACCTCGTCTATTGCGGCGAAAAGACCAAGCTCAGCATGCCCTTCGTGAGTCTTGGCATCTGCCCGGAGTTTGCCTCCAGCTACATCCTGCCGCGTTTGATGGGCCACGTGCGTGCTGCTGAGCTGGTGCTGCTCGGCGAAGCCTTCACTGCCGAGACCGCGCTGCAATACGGCCTGGTCAATGCCCTGCTGCCCAATGATCAGGTCGAGGCCAAGGCGATGGAGAAAGCCAGGCACATTGCAGCTCTTCCACCCGCCGCCGTGCGCACCACCAAGATGCTGCTGAAAAAGTGGAGCAATGCGACGGCGCTTGAAGCCATTGATCTCGAAG
>Ga0255086_1000631_pt1 | contig 10972 bp, 9 predicted proteins | sample Colum_Cont_RepC__FD_188438 | JGI IMG/M metagenome (GOLD analysis project Ga0255086, IMG submission 188438) | Freshwater microbial communities from Columbia River, Oregon, United States - Colum_Cont_RepC_8d | ecosystem: Environmental > Aquatic > Freshwater > River | place: USA: Oregon | collected... | reverse complement strand
GCTGTTCTACGTGTTCCGCAGCGGCATGCTGCTGCTCGCAGCCGCGCTGGCCATGCTGCTCTGGAGCTTCGGCTCTAGCATCAAGCCGCTGATGCTGCCGCTCTATGTGTTCGCGCTGTTCGCGTTCGGCGTTCTGATCCCGATCTGGGTGTTGCGCGCCGTCGCCAGCACACGGCGCGCGCGCCTTGCCCGTGAAGTGCCCTTGTTCATACATCTGCTAGTGCTTTTGTTCGAGGCGGGGCTTTCGACCCGGCAGGCATTTGCCAGTCTGGTGCGCGAAGGCGGCGGCGTGCTGCCGGAACTGGGTCAGGAGTTCGAGGGCGTGCTGCGCCAGCTCGAAGCCGGTGGCGACATCGACGAGGTGCTGCGCCAGCTGGGTCTGACGCTGGCGGTGGCCGATCTCGAAGGCGTGCTGGGCGTGCTGCGCCAGGTCGATCGCTACGGCGGCGAGATCCGCGAGCCGCTGATGGAGGCGCTAGGCATTCTCGAAGAGCGTCGCGGCCTTGACCTGCGTGAGAAGGTGAACCTCGTCTCTGGCCGCATGACGGTGGTGATGGTGCTGTTCTTCTTCCCCGCGCTGCTGATCTTCGTCGCAGGCCCGGCGGTGGTGTCGATCCTGAAGGCGATGGCCGATGTCGCAGGTGGAAGGTGAAATGAGCTTTTGCGCAAACCATCGCTGGCGGCGGTTTTTCTGGCTGCCGCTTGTCGCCGCCAGCCTCACGTTGGTCGGCTGCGCGACGCGGGGAGAGCGCAGCGAGAGAACCCCGGCTACCGAGTCCGCGCTCTATCTCGACGCGGTGCGCGGGCTGATCGGCCAGGGGCAGTACTACGCCGCCATCGCTCACATTCAGGAAGATCGACGTCTGCACGGCGACACCGCCGAGCTGCGCTTGCTGGAGGCCGATGCCCGCCGCAACCTGCGCCAGAACAAGACCGCAGAGGCGCTTTACCAAGGTGTGCTGCGTGGCGCATCGCAGGGCCCTTTGGCCGGCAAAGCTCGGCACGGACTGGCTTTGCTGTATGCGGGCATCAATCTCGATGCCTCGCTGCGCGAGTTCCGTGAAGCGGCACGCTTGAAACCGACCGACGCCACCATCCGCAGCGATTATGGCTTTGCCCTGATGCAGGCGCGTCGTTTTGATGAGGCGCAGGTCGAGTTATTCACGGCAGCTGAACTGGAGCCAGAGCACATCGCCGCCCGAAACAACCTGCTGATCCTGTTCTACGTGCAGGGCAATGAAACGCGAGCGCGCTGGCTGGCAGCGCAGACCCAGGTCGATGCCGCCCTGCTTGCGCGCCTCAAGGCGCAGGCGCAGAGTTTCAATGCCACACCAGCGGCCCCCACGCGCACCGGCAAATAACGCAATGAGGCATGCCATGAACCACCGCCTGACGACTTTCGCCCTCGCTTTCGCACTGCCGTTTGCGGTGTGCGCCGCCGAGGCCGGCAAGCCACTGGGTGCGGATGCGCAGCACTGGATCGAGCTGCAAAAAAGCGGCCAGCAGGCTTCGCCGGCGCCGCGTCCGATGCCCGGCGAGATCGCTGACAAGGTCTACGAGCGCTATGTCGACAGCTTCAAGCAGCCCATCCCGGCCGAGTTCAAGCGCCAGTCTGCTGCGGGCGATGGCACGGGTAAATAGGCGCGCTCCGCTGCAGGCGCAGCGGGGTGCAGCGGCGGTCTTTGCCGCGATTGCGCTGGTCACGCTGCTGTCGGCACTGACACTGGCCATTGATGTTGGCCGTCTCTACACCGCGCAGCGGCAGTTGCAGCGGCTGGCCGATCTGGCCGCCGTCGATGGCGCGCGCGTGCAAAGCCAGTGTCTGGGCGATGCAGGGCTGGATGAAGTGACGGCCGAGGTGCGCAGCAGCCTCGCGCGCAATCAGGACGCACAGGGCATCGCGCCACAGGTTTTGCTGGGGCGGCGTCAATCCACTGCCAATGGACTGCAGCAGTTCGCCGCCAGTGCGCCGAGCCAGTCGGCGGATTCGGTGCAGGTCACGCTCAGCCGGGAGAGTCCCGCGCGCATCCTGCCGCTGTTTGCAGGCGAGGCCAGCCGCACCCTGCAAGCGCGTGCGGCGGCGCAGGGCACCTGGGTGGCCTCGGCGCGACTGGGGTTGCCGCTGGGCACGGGCCTTGACCCGGTTTTCCTCAACCGCTTCTACGGCGGGCTGCTGGGCGGCACGCTGGCGCTCGGTGCAGACCAGTACCGCGCCAGTGCCGAGGCCAGCGTTTCGGTGTCCACGCTCATTGATGCCCGCATCGAAGCTGGACAGACGCTGCCGGACTTGCAGCAGGCCGAGCCAGTGCTGGGCTTGCTGTCACAGCTGGCCGCGATGCTGGATGACACCGGCGACACCATTGCCGCCACCGTCGTGCAGGCATTTGCGACCGCCGTAGCAGCGGGGCGACCGGCCGCCGAAGTGGTGCCGGCCGAAGTGCTCGGCCTGCCCGCAGATGCCGCCACCAGCCGCTACGACGGCCTGACCGCGAATGTCGGCGATGTGCTCAATGCCATCGCCGGGGCGGTGAGCGAGGGCGAGCCGGTCACCTTGCCCGCGCTCGGCCTGCCGCCGCCGCTGGGCGATACCAGCGTCACCATTCGTATCCCGCAGCCCGGCAAGCCCGGCAGTTTCACGCCGGGTGCTGAGCAGATCGAGATCAGCAACAGCGATGCGGCCTTCACCTCTGCTGGCCTCGTGCAGCTGCGCACACGGCTGGTCGACCCCATCAGTGGCGCACCGTTCGAGCTGCCGCTGTTGATCGTGCTGCAACCGGCGGCGGCGCGGGTGACGGGTCTGTCCTGTGCACGGCTGGGCCAGCCCGTACACCGCGCGCGTGTGCTGGCGCAGGGGGCGGTGATGCGCTTCGCACTAGGTCAGTCCAGCGACTTCAACTCCCGCGGTGGTGACCTGCTCGATGCACTCGGCAACGTGCTGCCGGCGAATCTGATCACGCTCACCCTGCTGGGCCAGCCGGTGACGATCCAGGTAAAGGCCGGCCCCTATGTGTTCGGCGATGCCCGTGCAGAAACCCTCTGCCTGCAAGGCCCGCCCTGGGGTGAGGCGGTGCAGTGCGATGGGGCAAGGGCGGAGGTGGGTGGCTTCAGCAGCGATGAGGCAGCGGACTATCTGGGCGAAAACCTTGGCGATGTGCGCCTGAGTGCCACGCTGCCCAATGGCCTGCCGCTGAGCGGCGTGCTGCAAGGGTTGGTCAATGATCGGCTGACCAGCCTCACCGAAGTGATCCAGCCCGCGATGCGCCTGCTGGCCGCGCAACTGGTGCCGCTGCTGCAATCGGTCAATCTGGTGGCGGGTGCCACGCCAGTGATAGTGCCGGGGGCGAGCGTGGTGCAGCCTGAGGTTTACGCGCGGTAGCTCGATCAGCGCTGCTGCTGCAAAAACACTTCCGTCAGCCGCCCGAATGCCTCTGGCGGCAGGGTTTCAGCCCGTGCCTGCGGGTCGACGCCCGCCGCGCGAATGGCATCTGCACTGAGCAGGGTTTTCAGTGAATTGCTGAGCGTCTTGCGGCGCTGAGAAAACGCCGTGGCCACCACGCGGTCGAAACTGGCGAGATCGGGGATCGAGAAGCCCGCCTGGCGTGGTGTGACGCGCACGATTGCGGAGTCGACCTTCGGCGGCGGGTCGAAGCTGTGCGGGCCGACGGCGAACAGATTCTGGCAGTCGGCGCGCGCGGCGAGTGTCACGGTGAGACGCCCGTAATGGTTGTCGTCGGGCGCGGCGCACATCCGGTCGACCACTTCCTTTTGCAGCATGAAGTGCATGTCCTGCACGGCGCTGGCATGTTCGAGCAGGTGGAACAGCAGCGGCGTGGAGATGTTGTAGGGCAGGTTGCCGATCAACCGCAGCTTGCCGCCTGAGGGCGCCAGCGCGCCGTAGTCGACGCGCAGGGCGTCGGACTCGATCACGGTCAGCTTTTCAGCGTGTGCGCCGCAGGCCTTGCGCAGATGCGGCAGCACGTCGCGGTCGAGTTCTACCACCGTCAGTTTCGGCACCAAAGCAATCAATGGCGCGGTGAGCGCGCCGAGGCCGGGGCCGATCTCCACCAGGGTGTCGCTGGCTTGCGGGTCGAGCGCGCGCAGGATGCGCTCGATGACACTGCTGTCGTGCAGAAAGTGCTGGCCGAAGTGCTTCTTGGCGCGGTGTTTTTCGCTCATGGGGCCGCCTTGTTCGTGACGAGGTGCAGGGCGCAATCGACAGCGGCACGCAACGAGCCAGCATCGGCCTGGCCGCTGCCTGCCAGATCAAGCGCGACGCCGTGATCGACGCTGGTGCGGATGATCGGCAGACCCAGCGTGATGTTGACGGCATGGCCAAAGCCCACGTGCTTGAGCACCGGCAGGCCTTGATCATGAAACATCGTCAGCACCGCATCGCCGCGCGCCAGCACGCTGGGGGTGAACAAGGTATCGGCAGGCAGGGGGCCTTCCAGCGCCATGCCTTCGGCGCGCAGGGTGTCGAGCACGGGGTTGATCACTTCGATCTCCTCACGGCCCAGATGTCCGCCTTCACCGGCATGCGGGTTCAAGCCCGTGACCAGAATGCGCGGTTTGGCGATGCCGAACTTCGCGATCAGCTCGGCGTGCAGCACGCGCAGCGTTGCAGTGAGGCTTTCGCGCGTGATCGCTGCGGGCACGGCAGCCAGCGGCAGATGGGTGGTGGCGAGTGCAACGCGCAGCGTGCCAGCAGCCAGCAGCATCACTGGCAGTGCCGTACCCGTGAGTTCGGCCAGAAACTCTGTGTGGCCAGAGAACTGAGCATGCGCCCCGGCATCGTTGATGATGCCCTTGTGGATCGGGCCAGTGACCAGTGCATCGGCCTGGCCTGCAAGACAGGCGGCTGCGGCGCGGCGCAGGGTGTGCAGCACATAGGGGGCGTTGCGGGCGTCGAGCTTGCCGGGTGCGGCGGCTGTGGCGAGAGGCACCGGCCAGACCGTCAGCGTGCCGGCGTTGCTGGCGATGGAGGTCGTGCTCTCATCACCCGCGTGCAGCGTAAGCGGCAAGGCCAACTGCGCGGCTGCTGCGGTGAGCAGTGCGGGATCACAGACGGCAATCAGCTCGACATTGCCTGGCGGCACTTGCGCTAGGCGCACCAGCAACTCCGGCCCGATGCCCGCCGGCTCTCCCGGAGTAATCAGCAGTCGCTGAACGCGCGATACGGCCGTCACGAGGCCTTGGGTGTATCCGTGGCGGTGGGATCTACTGCCTTGCCATTGGTACCGCGCAGTTCGACATAAGCTTCGTCTCGCAGGCGGCGCAACCAGCTATCGTATTCCTCGGCAGACTTGCGGGTGCCGATGGCAGCCCTTGCCTTGGCTCGGCGGGTTTCAGCACTGGTGTCGCGCAGACGACGTTCGTTGACACGTGCAATGTGCCAGCCAAACTGGGTATGAAAGGGCGAAGAGATTTCACCAGGCTGCATCTGGTCGATGCGGATCTGGAATTCTGGCGCGAAGATGCCGGTGGGTTGAAAGCCCAGATCGCCACCACTGTTTTTCGTGCCTGGATCATCCGAAAACTCCTTGGCGAGTTTCTCGAACGTCTCACCCGCTTTGAGCCGCTTTTCAAGGTCACGTGCCTGCGCCAAGGTAGCGGCTTCATCACGGATCGCATTGGGCATCAGCAGGATGTGCTGCACCTTGGTTTCACTGACAGTCTGGGCCTCACCACCACCGCGTTTTTCCGTGAGCTTGATCAGGTGGTAGCCGGCAGCTGAATCAAGCACGGCGCTGACCTCGCCAAGCTTCAGCTTTGGCGCTGTAGCAGCAAATACGGTGGGCAGGTTTGCGCCTGAGCGCCAGTCCAGATCGCCACCTTGCAAGGCTTGCTGACCATCAGATTCTGCGGCGGCAATTTGGGCAAAGTCTTCACCCTTGTCTAGCCGTGCTTTGAGTGCTTCTGCCTTGCTGCGAGATTTTTCACGCTGTTCAGGCGTGGCGCCTTCGGGCACGGCGACCAGAATGGCGGAGAGACGGTACTCGGTATCGTCGAGATTCTGTGCATTGGCCAGGAACAGGTCGATATCCTGATCAGTGACGACAACGCGACTATCGACTTCCTGCTGTTTGACCCGAGCGGTCAGCACTTCGTCGCGAATTTGTTCGCGGACAGCGAGGAAGTCCAAGCCATCCTTGCGCACGGCATCAGCGAACTGCGCCAATGACATTTTGTTCTGCTGCGCGATATTGCTGAGCACATCGTTTAACTCGCGGTCATCGATACGGATGCCTATTTCGGCGGCCTTCTGGGTCTGCACGCGGGCATTGATGAGGCGGTCAAGCACCTGAGCGCGCAGCACGCTGTCTGGCGGCATGGTGATGCCGCGCTCACGCAACTGGCTCGTGCTGATGCCAATGGCGCGATCCAGTTCACTTTGAAGGATCACGCCATCGTTGACCACTACGACGATGCGATCCAGCAGGATCATCTCGGCGCGAGCGGGCAGGCAGGTGGCGAGGGCAAGAGCAGCAAAAGCGAGTGCGCGCACGGCTTGAATCCAATCAAATGCAGGAGGAACGGAGGGTATCACGCAGCCTGTAGGGCTTCAGTCGTCGCCCAGTGGACGGTTGTTTCCCGTCAATAGTTCCTCGAAGCCCGTACCCAGACGGGACAAGCCCTTGAGGTCCAGCTGGAAGAAGATGCCGCTATCGATATCGCCAGAGCTATTGACCAGATAGCGCCGATAAGCCGCTTGAATGGCGTAGCAGCAGGTTTCGTATTCCAGACCCACCAGGGCATCTAGCAGGCGATCTTCGCGGGGTGAATAGCGCAGGCGGCTGGCAGCACGAATGCTGTTGCCCAGTGGCAGCGCGCCGCTGGCATCGATCTGCTGAAGAAGACCGCTGCGATAGCGATAGCCAAGGTCAGCCCGGTAGCGGGCATCGCGGTAACGCAGTGCGAAATTGGTGCGACTGAATTGGCCGCTTTCGGGGGACAACTGCAGCAATGAGGTGGTCGATAGTTTCTCGTTGATGCGCCACTCTCCACTGGCTAGATAGTCCGAGCTGCCGGTATTAGCCGGCGCAAGACCCGGAGCACTCACCCGGGAAGATTCGAACCGGTAAATCTGGCCGAAAGAGGCAATGAATCGAGTGGCCCCTTCTGCCGGGTCCAGCATGCGATAGGTGAGTGCGGTGGTGAGCTGATTGGCGTCCGCAATACGGTCCTGGCCGATGAAGCGATTCCGAGCGAACAACTGCGGAAAATCGTAATCCGACTGACCCGCGTCAAAGATAGGAAGGACATTTTGGTTGCGATATGGCGCAAACAGGTAAAACAAGCGGGGCTCTAATATTTGCAGTCCGCCGTCGCTGCCCGTGCGTGCAAAGCGCAAGCCAGCGTCGCCTGACACCACTGGCAGTGAGCGCTGATGATCGTCAAGCGCCAAGTTTGCAGCATCACGTAGCTGATAGCGCGTGAGATGCAAATCGGTTTGAACCGCGCCATAGTAGCCGCCCGCATCCTGCGTCCAGTTGATGTGCGGCACCACCACCTGTCGAAAGCCCTGCACTGAGTTTTGCCGGACAAAATTGGTCGCTTCCGCATTCAGTCCCAGCCGGGCGCCGAGCAGATCGCTGCGGGTGGCGCCGTCGAAACGCACTTCTGGCAATCGCTGATAGGGGTCATCCACCGATTGGGTGCCGGCCAGCGGCTGAAAGCGTTGCACCATTGCCTGTACGGTGTAGGCCGAAGGAGCCTGGTAGACGACCCTTGCACTGCTTTTGAGATAGGTGTTGGTCGAGAGATCAGGGACAAAACTTAGATCTTCGAAGTAATTCGGGTCACTAGCTTCTGCGTATTGCAGATGTGCAGAAATCCGATTGTTGATGAGGTACTCGTACTGCAGTTCGGTGAGACCGCGAGATTCATCATTGAACCTGGTATCGCGAGACAGATACTCAAGGTTGGCGCTGCCAGTCGAACGCTCGGAGAGATAACGGCCCGAAGCCGCGAGCTGCACGCCGCGATCACTCATGAAGCGTGGCGTGATCACTGCATCGTAATTGGGCGCCAGATTCAGATAGAGCGGCCAGCGAGCGTCGAATCCCGTGCGGGTATTGTTGCCTACGGTCGGGAACAGCAGTCCTGTGTGTCGTCGGTCATCGATGGGAAACTGGATATAGGGCGTATACAGCACAGGCACGCCGCCCAGCCGAAGCACGGCATTGTGTGCGACGCCCATGCCCGTGTCCTGATCAAGCCGCAGGCCGGCGGCACTCAGTTGCCAGCCGTTCCGTCCCGGCGCGCAGGAGGTATAGCGGATGTCGCTGAAGCTGGCGTGTCCAGATTTCTCGATCACCATTTCCTTCGCATTGCCGCGAGCACCACGCTCCAGCAGCGTGAATTCGCTCTCTCGAAAGATGCCACTTTCATCGGCGAGGTCGTAGCTTGCCGAGCGACTAAGCACCAGATAATCCTGGTTGCGAAACCGCGAAGGGGCGTTAGCCAACACCAGTCGCTTGCTGTCATCGTACTGCAGGGCGTCTGCACTGAACTCGCGGTTGCCGAGTTGCAAGCGCACAGCGCCCTGCAGAGTAGAGAGGCTGCCGCTGGCACCTTCGATCTGATTGGCGGTCACTACCAGTTTGTTGTCAGGTGATGGTGACAGCAGGCCGGGATCGAGCTGCGGGCAACTGGCTTCCTCACCGCGCGCGGCGGTAGTGAGCAGCGCCAGCAATACCAGCACAGGCATGGGACGGGAGAACATGCTTGCAGGGTATCGCAGCGAAGGCAGTCACTGCCAGTTGCGACAGCGCTTGGTTTAACCTCAAGGGATGACCGCTAACACACCTACTCCTCTTGATGCGCGTGCCCAAGCTGCCAAGGCCTTTGCACTTGCAGCCCTCAAGCTTGATGCCGCCGAATTCGCCCCCGCCTCGGCAGATGCGAGCTTTCGACGTTACTTTCGTCTGTGCCATGGCATTCAAAGCTGGGTCGTTATGGATGCCCCGCCAGCACAAGAAGATTGCACACCATTTCTGCGTGTGGCTCAGCTGGTGCTTGATGCGGGCCTGAATGGCCCACGCGTGATTGCGCAGGATCTCAGACAGGGCTTTCTGCTGCTCTCCGACCTCGGGCGCCAGACATTTCTGCACGTGCTGGATGAGGACAATGCCAATGCGCTGTTCGGCGAGGCAATTAAGGCGCTGGTCCAGTGGCAGCTGGCCAGCCATATCGATGCGTTGCCGTCGTATGACGAGGCCTTGCTGGCGAGAGAGCTGGCGCTATTCCCGGACTGGTATGTGGCAAGGCATCTGGGCCGCGTCATGACGCAGCAGCAGCAAAGCTGGTGGAATGAAACCTGCCACGTGTTGATTGCGCGCGCGCTCACGCAGCCGAGGGTGTTCGTGCACCGAGACTACATGCCTCGCAATCTGATGCTGTCCACGCCGAACCCCGGAGTGCTCGATTTTCAGGATGCTGTCTATGGCCCAATCAGCTATGACGTGGTCAGCTTGTTCAAAGATGCTTTCCTCAGCTGGCCCGCAGTTCGGGTGGATATGTGGCGCAAACAGTATTGGGATGCCGCACGTAAGGCCGGCCTGCCCGTCGCAGTCGATTACCCGCATTTCTGCCGCGATTTTGATCTGATGGGCTTGCAGCGACACCTGAAAGTGCTGGGCATCTTCGCGCGCATTTATTACCGAGACGGCAAGCCGAATTATCTGGCTGATACGCCACGTTTCATTCGCTACATACGTGACGTGATTGATGGCGACATGGAGCTGGAGCCCCTGGCCAGGTTGTTTGACGCCCTTGATCTGCGCGCATGAAGGCTTTCATCCTGGCCGCCGGGCGCGGCGAGCGCATGCGGCCGCTCACAGATCACACGCCCAAGCCGTTGCTCAGCGTGCGCGGCAGGCCGCTGATTGAATGGCATCTCGAAAAACTCGTAGCGGCCGGCGTGCAGCAGGTGGTGATCAACCTCGGCTGGCTGGGCGAAAATATCAGCACACATCTGGGGGATGGCACGCGCTTCGGCCTGCACATCGCCTATTCGCAGGAGGGCTGGCCGGCATTGGAAACCGGCGGTGGCCTGCACCGCGCGCTGCCGCTGTTGGGCGATGAAGCCTTCCTGCTGGTGAATGGCGATGTCTTTACCGAGCTGCCGTTTACGCTGCTGACGCTGCCTCAGCAGCGACTGGCGCATCTGACGCTGGTGCCCAATCCCCCCCAGCATCCGCGTGGCGACTTCGCTTTGCAGGATGGCATGGTCATCGACGCTGAGCCGCGTCTCACCTACAGCGGCATCGCAGTGCTGCACCCGCGATTGTTCGCGGGCTGCACACCCGGGGCCTTCCCGCTTGCACCGCTGCTCAAGCGGGCGATGGCGGCAGGTCAGGTGAGTGGCGAGCGCTACGATGGTCTGTGGACGGACGTCGGCACTCCAGAGCGATTGCAGGCTTTGCAATAGATGGCCTGAGGTTTTGTTCATTTTGACGGCACGGAATCTGCAGAGATAAGTTCGCGCCATCACACGGATGTGATGTCGCCAGCTCTGCGGTCACCCGTCATCTCTAGGAATGGATTCCATGCGTTTCGTCAATTTTTCGTCTGCTGCGAGCGTGTTCGTGGCCGTGAGCGCCGTCGTCACTGCACTGGCCTTGTCGCCCACGCACTACACCGGCAAAAACCTCAGCGCGCTGGGGCAGGCCTGCCCCGCAGGCTATCGGCAGGTCGATGCGGTGCTGTTCGCCAGTGAGTACCAGCCCGGCATGAGCGATGCCCAGCGGGATGCGCTGCGGGCGAAGTATCCCAACCCCATCTGCATCGCCAAGAAAAGCCCGGAGTCACTGGTAGAGTTCACCGCCGCGCAAGCCGCCAGAGTGGAGGCGCGCGGGGTGCAGCTGCCCGGCGCCTTGCGCGCGGCAGTGGCTCAGAAAGAGCAGATGAAATCCTTGCAGCCCAAGGTGGCTAATGCCAGTGGGCAGTGGCAGCCCTATGGCACCGGGCC
>Ga0255086_1000621_pt1 | contig 11155 bp, 10 predicted proteins | sample Colum_Cont_RepC__FD_188438 | JGI IMG/M metagenome (GOLD analysis project Ga0255086, IMG submission 188438) | Freshwater microbial communities from Columbia River, Oregon, United States - Colum_Cont_RepC_8d | ecosystem: Environmental > Aquatic > Freshwater > River | place: USA: Oregon | collected... | reverse complement strand
GTTCTGGGAAAGCCTGCAGCCCTCGTTTGTCGGCCTGCGCTCGGCGGTGTCGATGGCGCTCGTCATCGTGGTGGTCGCCGAAATGTTCATCGGCTCCGAAAACGGCCTGGGCCACAAGATCATCGACGCACAGCAGGTGATGAATGTGAAGGTCATGTATGCCGCCATCATGGCCGCAGGCATCCTGGGCTATGCCCTCAATGTGGCCTTCCTCTTTCTTGAACGACGGATCGTGCACTGGAGCGGCCGATGAGCAGCATTCTCAATGCCCCGGTGTTTGCCGAGGTGCCCCCGGCTCCGTTCAGGCCCGGCCCGGCAGGCACCCACATCACGATTCGCGGGCTGACCAAATACTTCGCGGGCTGGCCGCTCTACGAGAATTTCGACCTCGATATCCCCAAGCACAAGATCACCTCGGTCTTCGGTCCGAACGGCTGTGGCAAGTCGACCCTGATCAACATGATCGCCGGGCTGGTGCCCATCGACTCGGGCGAAATCCTCTTTGATGGCAAATCGCTGAAGGACACCCGCATTGGCTACGTCTTCCAGAACTACCGGGAGGCACTCTTTCCCTGGATGCGAACCATCGACAACATCGCCTATCCGCTCAAGCTCGCCCGCTTCAGCAAGGCCGAGGTCGATCGACGCATGCAGGAACTCGTGGCCTCCTTCGACGTGAAGTTCGATCTCAATCGCTATCCCTATGAACTCTCGGGGGGCCAGCAGCAGACCGCCTCCATCATGCGTGCGCTGGCCCCTCGCCCCGAGGTGCTCTTTCTGGACGAGCCTTTCTCGGCGCTCGACTTCGAGATGACCCTGTTCATCCGGGAAAAGCTCCAGGAGGTCTTCATGCAGACCGGCACCACCATGGTGTTGGTCTCCCATGACCTCGAGGAGGCGGTCTATCTGGCCGATCACGTGCTGCTGCTCACCAAGCGGCCCACCTCCGTGGCCGATCTGCTGGTCTATGATGACCCCCGACCCAGAACCGTACAGACCCTGACGGAACCCACGTTCGTGAAGACCAAGAAGCAAAGTCTCGAGATCTTTCAAAGGGAAGTTCGCAAGTGAAGGCAGCCACAGCCACCGGGGCGTCGGCGCCCAGGGTGTCTCTGGCCGACGAGGTGTACGAACAGATCAAGGCCGATCTGAACGGATTCGTACTCGTGCCGGGCGACCGGTTTTCGGAGCTTGAGCTGTGCGAGCGGCTCGGGGTGTCGCGCACGCCGGTGCGGCAGGCACTCTTCAGGCTGCAGCAGGAAGGCCAGGTCGAGGTGCTTTTTCGCAACGGCTGGCGGGTGCTGCCGTTTGATTTCCACCGCTTCGATCAGCTCTACGATCTGCGCATTCTGCTCGAGGCTGACGCCGTGCAGCGTCTGTGCGAGGGGCGCATCGCGGGCGATGCCCAGCGCAGTACCGAGTTGCTTCAGGCCCTGCAGGCGACCTGGCTCGCACCCAAGGCTCGCCGTGCCCAGGACGCCGACGTTGTCGCGGGTCTGGATGAGACCTTTCATGCCACGCTGATCGAGGCCACGGGCAATCTGGAGATGTTGCGGGTGCATCGCGACATTTCCGAGCGTATCCGCGTGATTCGCAGGCTGGACTTCACACAGCGCCCGCGGATCGAAGCCACCTATGATGAGCACGGCAAGATCCTGCGGGCGATTCTGTCGGGGCGGCCCGACACCGCACGCATGATGCTTCGCTCCCATATCGAATCAAGCCAGATCGAAGTGCGCAAGATCACCCTGCATCAACTGCAGATGGCACGCACCGATCAGCTCACCCGGCGATAGCCTGCGGGCAGCCCGGTGGGTGACAGCACCAGCTGCCACAGCTGGTTGGTGCGCGCTCGGAAGGTGCCCGCGCAACTGAGCAGGTAATAGCGCCACATGCGGCCAAAGCGTTCGCCGTAGTGGTGCTTCAGCTGCGGCCACACCTGCTCGAAACGCTCATGCCAGGCCATCAGCGTGCGGTCATAGTCGGCACCGAAGTTGTGCCAGTCTTCAATCAAGAAATACGGTTCGCAGGCGGCCGACAGCTCCGCGGCTGAAGGCAGAGCCCCGTTGGGGAAAATATATTTTTCCGTCCAGGCATCGATGGGCGCGTTGCTTCGATTCTTGCCGATGGTGTGAAGCAGAAACAGGCCGTCTGCGTTCAGGCAGCGCCGGGCCGTCTCGAAATACGCGCCGTAGTTCTTGTGTCCCACATGCTCGAACATGCCGATCGAGGCGATTCGGTCAAACCTTCGGGCACCTTCGGCATTGAAACTGCGGTAATCCGCCAGCTCGAAACGCACGGGCAGCCCCTGCATCCTGGCCGAGCCCCAGTCGGCCTGAGCCTTGGAGATGGTGAGGCCCGTGCAGTGAACACCGTAATGCTGGGCCGCAAACTGCATGAGGCTGCCCCAGCCGCAGCCGATGTCGAGCAGGGTCATGCCGGGGCGCAGCCCGAGCTTTCTGCACACCAGATCCAGCTTGGCCTGCTGGGCGCCCCCCAGATCTTCGGCTTGTGCCCAGTAGCCGCAACTGTAGGCCAGAGTGGGATCGAGCATGCCCTCGAAGAGATCGTTACCCAGATCGTAGTGCTCACGCCCGACCTGCCAGGATCGTCGCGCGGTCTGCAGGTTGAACAGACGCGTCCGCAGCGTTGTCCAGGCCAACTGGGCGCCGCCCACCTGTTCATCGATGCGTGCCCGCAGGATGCGGTGAAAGAATTCATCGAGTTGTTCGCAATCCCACCAGCCATCCATGTAGGCCTCGCCCAGACCGATGCTCCCCTTGGCCAGGGCGCGCACCAGCATGTCCGGGTGATGAACCTGCAGGTCCCAGGGGCGATCGCCATTGATGTGCACATCGGCCGGCGCCAGAAGACCGCGTGCGGCGGCCAGAGCCTTGATCGCAACAGGCGCCTGGGCAAACTCCTGCCCTTCGAACCTGGAGCCCGGTGCATGCGCACGCGCATGCGAACGCTCTTGAGCGGGTCGAATCACTGCAGAACTCATGGCGAGGTCTCCCGGTGCTGTCGAAAATCTAGCGATGGAAGACGGTCGTACTCCTGAGTCTGCGCAATTCAGCGCTCGATTCCCTCAAATCCTTGCTGAGCGTCAGCAGATCTTCGAAGCCCTGAGCCTTTCGATCTCTGCGGTATCCAGGCCCAGCTCATCGGCCAGGACGCGCGCCGTGTCCGCGCCCAGTTCGGGCACTGGCCGATGCTTGACGGGCGTCTCGGAGAATCGGAAGGGGCTGTGCACCATGGGTACCTCCCCAATGCCCGGATGGCTCACGGGTACAGCGATGTTGCGGTGCCTGACCTGAGGGTTCTGGAAGGCTTCGGCCATGGAGTTCACCGGGCCTGCCGGCACGCCCACTGCACCCAGGGCGTCGGAGAGCGCCTGCTTGTTCCAGCCGCGCGTGGCTTCACCGATGGCGGCATCGAGCGCCTTGAAGTTCTGCAGGCGGTTTGCCCGATCGGCAAATCGCGGATCCTGGACCCATTCGGGCTTGCCCAGACACTGGCAGAGCCGCTCCCACTGCACCGGGCTGCCCGCATGAATCAGGATGCGGCCATCGGCGCAGGGATAGGTGCCCGAGGGCGAGACCAGCAGGCTGCCATTGCCGGCCCGCCTGGGCTCGATCCCGGCCGACACGTACTTCTGCGCGATGTAGGTGGTTGCAGCCAATGCGGTATCGAGCAGGGCCACGTCAATGGACTGACCCTGACCCGTGCGGCTCCGATGGAACAGGGCGCCCAGAATGCCCGAGGTGGCCACCATGCCCGTGGTGACATCGATATAGGCCACCGCACAGCGCATCGGCCCTTCACCGGGCTCGCCATCGGCATGGCCGGACACGCTCATGATGCCGGTCACGGCCTGAAACACCGGGTCGTAGCCCGGCTGGCTCGCCAGCGGCCCATCCTGGCCGTAGCCGGTGATGGAGCAGTAGATGATGTCGGGCCTTACGCGGCGCAGGCTCCGGTAATCAAGTCCATAGCGCGCCAGATCACCCACCTTGAAGTTCTCCACCACCACATCGGCCTGTGCGGCGAGCTGCTGCACGATGCGCTGGCCTTCCGGGCGCGTGAAATCGAGCGTGATCGAGTGCTTGCCGCGATTGGCGGCCAGAAACCCGTGGGCCAGCGTGGTGGTCTTGCCCTCTGCATTCTTCAGGTGAGGCGGACTCAGGCGCATTTCGTCGCCACCCTCGGGCCGCTCGATCTTCCAGACGGTGGCACCCATGTCGGCCAGGGCCTGCGTGCACCAGGGGCCCGCAAGCACCCGGGTGAGATCAAGCACCTTGATGCCGTCGAGGATGCCGGCTGAACCGGTGGGGAGTGTCGTGTTCATGATGGTATCGGCCCTTGTGACCCAGACCCGGTGGAGAAGTGCCTTGGTCTGGGCTTCACATGAATCAGCGCCCCTTGAAGTCGGGCGTGCGTTTTTCGCGGAAGGCGCGCGGGCCTTCCTTGGCATCTTCGCTCTGCGAGAGGGCCTGCAGGCGGCCCATGGCCGGATAGGCCACTTCGGCGGGCGATTTGGGCAGGGTGGCGAGCGTGTCGCGCTTGATGGTCTGCAGCACGAGCGGGGCGAGAGCGGCCAGCCGGTGCGCCATCTCGAGGGCGGCCCGCTGGTGCTCTCCCTTGGGCACCACTCGGTTGACCATGCCCACCTCATACGCGCGCTGCGCGCTCATGGGTTCACCGAGCATCAGAAACTCGTTGGCGATCTTTTGCGGAATGCGGCTCACCAGGCTCGCCGTGATGCCGCCAAACAGACCCACCTTGGCCTCCGGAAACAGAAACTTCGCGGTCTCGTCGGCAATGCACAGGTCGCTCATCATGGTGAGCGTGAAGCCTGCACCGGCCACGGTGCCATTGACGGCAGCCACCATGGGTTTTTCCAGGCTCACACCCACATCCACCCCCGAGCAGAAATGATCGCCCTCGCCGGTAATGACCGCCACCCGCTCTTCGCTGGACGCAAACCGGCGCCAGGCGTCGTGCAGCAAGGCCGTGGCTTCGGCATTGATGGCATTGCGTCGCTCCGGGCGGCGCAGGCTGATGATGGCCACGCGGCCGTCGACTTCGTAACTCACGGGGCTCATGGGATCACTCCGCCTTGATGCCGGTTTCACGCACGACCTGACCGTAGGCGGCGTAGTCGGCCTCCCAGATCTTGCGCGTGGCCGCGGGGCCGGCAAATGCCGGGTTGATGGTGATGGGCTTCATTTTGGCCAGCACATCCGGATGCTTGAGCACCTTCTCGAACTCGGCCGCCAGCCGGTCAATCGCGGCCTGGGGCGTGCCGGCGGGTGCAAAGGCCGAGAACCAGGTGCCACTCATGTTGACGAGCGGCACACCCTTGATTTCGGGCAGGGCGGGAACATCCGGGAAGTCGGGGAGCCGCTTGGTGTCGAATACGGTGAGCAGCTTGGCCTTGCCTTGCTTGACGAGTTGCAGCATGGTCAGGTCATTGACGATGTCCAGGCGCCCGCCGGCCAGATCGGACAGCATTTCGGCCGCACCCTTGTAGGGCACGATCGTGACCTTGATGCCCCACTCCTTTTGCAGCATCTCGGCGCTCAGGTGGCCCTGGGCTGCGATGCCCGAAATACCCTGCGTGAGCTTGCCTGGATTGGCCTTGGCATAGGCGATGAACTCGGGCAGGGTGTTCACCGGCAGATGCGAGCCCACCACCATCACGCCCTTGAAATCCGCCAGCTGCGCGATCGGCACGAAGTCCTTCATGGGGTTGAAGGCCAGTTTGCGCACATGCGGCAGGATGGACACCGTGCCGACCGGGCCCACAAAAATCGTGTGACCGTCAGCGGGCGCTGCGAGCGCCGCCTGCATGGCAATCAGTCCGGTGCCTCCCGTGCGGTTTTCGATCAGCACCGATTGCCCGAGGCTCTTTTGCATCTCGGCCACCATCACCCGGAGCACCACCTCCATGCCACCCCCGGCCGGGAAGGGATACATGATGCGAATGGGTTTGGTCGGAAACGGATCGGCAGCAAAGGCCGAACCCGGGGCGGCGGTCAGCGCGCTGCCTGCAGCGGCAGCCGCGAGCAGCCTGCGTCGCAGGATCAGAGGCTCGGGCGATGAGGTCATCAAGTCTCTCCAACACCGGTCGGGGCCGATGAAAGGTTGGGAACGAAAGGGGTGATCAAGAAAGCTGATCAAGAGTGTTGATCGAAAGCAGCGAAGGGCGGGACTGGCCAATCGCGCTCAACGACCGCAGGAGGCGCTTCAATCGATGGTGAGCTTGGCTTTGGTGATGATTTCGGTGATGAGCTTGTAGTCGGCGTCGATGCGCGCGCGAAACGCTGCGGTATCGAGCATCACCGGGCTGATGCCCAGCGCCAGAAATTTCTTCTGGATGTCGGGGTCGGCGATCACGGTGCGGCTGGCCTGTTCGAGCTTGCTGACCACCTCCACGGGCAGGCCCGCCGGACCGAACAGTCCGAACCAGCCTTGCAGGTCCATGTCGGGGCCGCCCGCCTCGCGCACGGTGGGAATGTTGGGCACGCTCGATGTGCGCTCACGGCCCGCCACCGCCAGCACCCGGATGCGGCCGTCGGTGGACTGGGGCAGCACGATGGGGTCGAACATCAGGTTGATGCGCCCGGCCTTCATCTCGAGGGCCGCGCTGGCGCTGCCTTTGCCCGGCACATGCAGGATGTCGGTGCCGGTGAGCATCTTGAAGTACTCGCCCATCAGGTTGCCAAACGATCCGCTGCCCGCCGAGCTGTAGGTGAGCTTGCCAGGCTCTTTTTTGGCCAATGCGATCAGTTCGCCCACATCCCTGACCGGCAGCTCCGAGTTCACACCAATGAAGATGGCGCCCTGAACGAACTGCACGATGGGTGTGAAGTCCTTGAGCGGATGGTAGGGCGCAGGATTCTTGGCCGCAGCCTGCACCACCATGCCCCCGATGTTGGTCGACAGCAGGGTGTAGCCATCGGGCGCTGCCGCCATGACGGCCTTGCTGCCCACGATCGCGGCGGCGCCCGGCTGATTGCGGATGATGAAGCGCTGGCCCAGCAGCTTTTCAAAGCCATCGCCAAAGAGGCGGGCCGGCACGTCATTGGTGCCGCCCGGGTTGTAGGGCGAGACCAGCGTCACGGGTTTGCTTGGCCAGCCTGTGGTCTGGGCCCAGGCGGCCCGTGGCAGGGTGGACAGGCCCGCTGCGCCTGCAGCAGCGCCGATCATCTGGCGGCGGATGGGGTTCATGGGGTATCTCCTCGCACGTTCGTCTTCATTGTTTGCTGCAGACTAGCATCGCAAGCGGCTCAAACAAACGCGAGCGGGCCGGTCTGCCCGGCGCAGCGTTCCGTCAATCCCCAACTGTGTTGTCCGTTTTCATCGCTTCGCCCCCTGACGAGCTCCGCCAGCCGAGCGTGATACCTTCGCGCCGTGCGTGATTCGGCCGCATCCCCGGCCCACGCCTTCGACCGGAGACCCCCCATGTTCACCTCTCGAACCGGCCTGGCTCGCCTGCTGGGCGCTGCACTTCTTTCAACCTCGATGCTGCTCGGCGCCCCCGCGCTGGCCGGCAAGCGCGATGACACCCTGCGATTTGCCAACGATCAGGCGCCCGAGAGCGTCGATCCCTACTTCAACAATGTGCGCATTGGCGTGATTCTGGGCGCTCAGATCTGGGACACCCTGATCTATCGCGACCCCAAGACCAATGAGTACGTGGGTAACCTCGCCCGCAGCTGGAAACAGATCAACGACCGCACCATCGAGTTCGAGCTGCGTCAGGGCGTGAAGTTTCATAACGGCGAGGAGTTCGACGCCGATTCGGTGGTCTATACGCTCAACTTCGTGGCCAATCCGGCCAACAAGGTGGTCACCCAGCAGAATGTGAGCTGGATCGAAAAGGCCGAAAAACTCGACAAGTTCCGCGTGCGGGTCACCACCAAGAAGGTGTTCCCGGCCGCGATCGAATATCTGGCGGGCCCGGTGGTGATCCACCCCGCCAAGTACTACGCCGAAGCCGGCCCCCGGGGCATGAATGCCAAGCCCGTGGGCAGCGGCCCCTGGAAGGTCGTGCGCCACGATCCGGGCAAGTCCATCCTGCTCGAGCGCAACACGGATTACTTCAAGGACTCGCCCAAGTCGGTTCCCAAGATCGGCAAGCTTGAGGTTCGCTTCATTCCCGACCGCCAGACCCAGATGGCCGAGGTGCTCTCGGGCGGGATGGACCTCATCATGAACGTGGCCAAGGATCAGGCCGATCAGGCCGGCAAGGTGCCCAACCTGCAGGTGGTGAGCGGCGAGACCATGCGCATCGTGTTCCTGCAGATGAACACCCTCGATGGTGCACCGGCTCCGCAGTTCAAGGACATCCGGGTGCGCAAGGCCATCCTGCATGCGATCGATCGCGAAGCCATCACCAAGAACATCGTGGGAGCGGGCTCGCGCGTCTTGCACACGGTGTGCTTCCCCTCGCAGTTTGGATGCACGGATGAGGGTGCGCCTCGCTATGCCTACGACCCGGGCCTGGCCAAAAAGCTGCTTGCCGAAGCGGGCTTTCCGAATGGCTTTGAGACCGAGATCCATGCCTATCGCGAGCGCAATCAGACCGAGGCCATCATCGGCAACCTGCAGGCGGTGGGCATTCGCGCCAAGCTCAATTTCTCGCAGTACGCCGCCATGCGCGAGCAGGTGCGGGCCAACAAGTCCTCGCTCTCGCATCAGACCTGGGGTTCGTTCTCGGTCAACGATGTCTCGGCCTCCACTCCCGTGTACTTTGCCTTTGGGGCCGATGACATCACGCGGGATGCCGAGGTGCGTGATGCGCTCAACCGCGGCGACAATTCGGTGGATCCCAATGTCCGCAAGACGGCGTATCGCACGGCCTTGCGAATGATCGCCGAGCGGGCGCATGCGATTCCGCTGTGGTCGTTGCCGGTGTACTACGTGGCGTCCAAGGACCTGAACTTCACGCCCTATCCCGACGAGATGGTCCGCTTCTGGGAAATGTCCTGGAAGTGATCTGATCGGGATCGGCTGGAACCGTTCTGAGCCATGGCGGCCTACATTCTCAAACGACTCGGGCTGGCGCTCCTGGTGGCGCTGGCCGTGTCCATCATTGCCTTCGGTTTGCTGCGGCTCTCCGGGGATCCCGCCATTGCCCTTGCCGGCGAGGGGGCGAGTTCGGAGGACATCGAGCTCGTGCGCAAGACCTATGGCTTTGATCGGCCGCTGCCCGTGCAGTATGTCGACTGGCTGGGCCGCACCTTGCGCGGCGACCTGGGTGAGTCGATCTACTTCAAGACGGCCGCCGGTCCGCTCATCGTCTCCAAGCTCGGCACCACGCTCATCCTGGGGATTGCCTCACTGGCTTTCGCCTTGCTCATTTCCATCCCGCTGGGCGTGATGGCGGCGATCTGGCGCAATAGCCTGATCGATCGGCTGTGCCTGGCCACGGCCGTGATCGGTCAGGCCCTGCCCAACTTCTTCTTTGCGCTGTTGCTCATCATGCTCTTTGCGATCGGTCTGCGCTGGCTGCCGGTGTCGGGCAGTGGTACCTGGCTGCATTTCGTGATGCCCACCATCGCACTGGGTTACTACATCGCACCGGCCTTCATGCGCCTGATTCGGGCCGGCATGATCGAGGTGCTGGAGTCGGACTACATCCGCACCGCGCGGGCCAAGGGGTTGCCCGCGCGCAGCGTGATCTTCAAGCATGCGCTTCGCAATGCGGTGGTGCCGGTGGTGGCGCTGGCTGCGGTGCAGCTCGGCTTTCTGCTGGGCGGCTCGGTGGTGATCGAAACCCTCTTTGCGCTCGATGGACTGGGCTATCTCGCCTATCAGAGCATCAACACCAAGGACTTTCCGGTGATGCAGAACATCGTGCTGCTGCTGTCGGTGATCTATGTGGTGCTGACGCTCGCGGCCGACATCGCCAATGCCTGGCTCGATCCGCGCATCCGGATTGCCTGAAGCCTGGAGCGCCCGTGTCTGAACTCCCAGTTGCTGAAGCTTTCCTGACAGGGCGCACCGATCGGCCACGGTGCTCGAGGGGGTGCGCTTGAAGCGGCTGCTCGCCAACAAGGCCTTCGTGGTGGGGGCGGGTCTGCTGCTGCTGATTGTGGCCGTGGCGCTGCTCGCCCCCTGGCTCTCGCCCCACGATCCGTATCAGCAGAACCTGCAGGCTCGAACCCTCGTGCCGATCTGGCATGAGGCCGGCACCTGGGCCCATCCGCTGGGCACGGATCCCCTGGGCCGCGACTACCTCTCGCGCCTGATGCACGGTGCGCGCATTTCGCTGCTGATCGGCGTGTCGGTGGCGCTTCTGTCCGGCCTGATCGGCACCACCATGGGCATGCTCGCAGGCTACTTCGGTGGGCGCATCGACATGCTGGTGAGCTTTGCGGTCACCACCCGGCTGGCGCTGCCCGTCATTCTGGTGGCCCTGGCCACCGTGGCGCTGATTGGCGGCTCGCTCTGGGTGGTGATTCTGGTGCTGGGCCTGCTCAAATGGGATCGCTTTGCGGTGGTCATGCGCAGTGCCACGCAGCAGGTTCGTTCGCTGGACTACGTGGCGGCTGCTCAGGCCAATGGGGCCTCTACGGCGCGGGTGATCTTTGGCGAGATTCTGCCCAATGTGCTGCCCCAGCTCATCGTGGTGGCCACCCTCGAGGCCGCCAGTGCCATCCTGCTGGAGGCGGCGCTGTCCTTCCTCGGCCTGGGGGTGCAGCCGCCCCTGCCCTCCTGGGGCCTCATGATTTCGGAAGCCAAGTCCTACATGTTCTTTTCGTTCTGGCTGATCGCCATTCCAGGCACGGCGCTGGCGCTGCTGATCTTTGCGATCAACCTGGCCGGTGATGGTCTGCGCGATGCGCTGGCGCCGGAGGGACGGGCATGATCTGGCACTGCGCGCGCGCATTCGAGGGACGAGCATGAGCCAGGACGTCGCTGAACCCGTGCTCGAGGTGGAGCGCCTGAGCGTGGACATCGCCACGCCGCGCGGCACCCTCCACGCGGTGCGCGATGTGTCCTTCACGGTGCGTCGCGGCGAGACCCTGTGCATCGTGGGCGAGTCGGGTTGTGGCAAGTCGATGACCTCGCTCGCCATCATGGGCCTGTTGCCCCGTGCGGCTCGCCGTCGCGTCGATGCGCTTCGTCTGTTGGGCGAGGATCT
>Ga0255086_1000613_pt1 | contig 11210 bp, 9 predicted proteins | sample Colum_Cont_RepC__FD_188438 | JGI IMG/M metagenome (GOLD analysis project Ga0255086, IMG submission 188438) | Freshwater microbial communities from Columbia River, Oregon, United States - Colum_Cont_RepC_8d | ecosystem: Environmental > Aquatic > Freshwater > River | place: USA: Oregon | collected... | reverse complement strand
GCACAGAAAGAATAGATTATCATTATTTTGTAGAAAGATCCTCACAAATTAAATACTTCAGATTAAAACAAATTGATATTAATGGTGATGTAAAAGTTTATGGTCCTATTTTAAATAATTGTTCTAGTTCATTTGAAATAAGCTCTTTTCCTAATCCAAGTGAAAAAGAATTCAATATTCTTGTTAACTCAAGTAAATCAGATGAAACTTGCGTATTAACCATATTTGATTTAAATGGACGCACATTAATTAACAAACCTATACAAATTCAAACGGGAATTAACCTATTTCATTTAGAATATAGTGAAGATTTTTATAAAGGGACATATTTCATACAAATTTCGGGTAAAAATACGGAGTCAAAAGTATTAAAGCATATCATTAAATAGACTAGTAAAAGATTCAATGTTCGCATCCTGCTGTTCGTAAATCCTTTTTTGTAATATAAACCCTTGTAATTAATCCATTATCTTTGATTCATGCATTCCAAAGATAAGGTGATACTAGGAATTGACCCTGGAACAACGGTATTGGGTTATGGAATTATACATGTCCATAACAACAAATTATCGATGCTTACATTTGGGATTGTTCAATTATCAAAATTATCGAATCAACCTGATAAATTGAAACGAATATTAGAACGAATCAACGGACTAATTCAAGAATTCAAACCAGATGAAATGGCCATTGAAGCTCCATTTTTTGGAAAAAACGTACAGTCCATGTTGAAATTAGGTCGAGCACAAGGTGTTGCAATTGCGAGCTGTCTACAGCATAATATTCCTTATGAGGAATATAGTCCGCGTCGTATCAAGCAATCCATTACAGGATCGGGAAGTGCTTCGAAAGAACAAGTAGCAGCTATGTTACAGAAATTGTTGAACTTTGAAGAAATTCCAAAATACCTAGATGCAACTGACGGTTTAGCAGTGGCGGTGTGTCATTATTATTCTAAGGGTATTGGTGAAAACAATAAATCAAAATCGAAAGGATGGAGTGCTTTTCTGAACGAAAACCCGAATAGATTAAAGAAATAATGCAAGTCAATATATATACAGATGGTGCTTGTAAAGGGAATCCTGGTCCCGGCGGATATGGTGTAATTTTGGAGTATTTACATCATCGAAAAGAATTAAGTTGTGGGTATGAGAAAACAACCAATAACCGAATGGAATTAATGGCAGTAATTGTTGGTTTGGAAACATTGAAAAACTTCAATTTACCTGTACATATATATTCTGATTCCAAATATGTTATTGATTCCATCTCAAAAGGATGGGTTTTCAATTGGCTCAGTAAAGGATTTAAGGGGAAAAAAAATGAGGACTTATGGAGAAGGTATATTGAATTACACACAAAATTCAACTTAACTTTTCATTGGGTGAAAGGTCATGCTGGTCATCCCGAAAATGAAAGATGTGATTTCCTTGCCGTTGTTGCCGCAGAAAAAGGACCTTGGCAAAAGGATTTAGGATTTGAAAAATAAGGACACAAAAAAACCAGCCGAAGCTGGTTTTTAATAGAATTGAATAAAATTAGAAGTTCCAAACATTATGTTCTAACATCCTAATTTCATTTTTAACTTTTTCAGATTCATAAAGAGCATCAGTACTAAATCGGTAATCCTCAATTTTTCGATCGTATAAAGAAGTTTCTTTGTATACAACAGCATTAAATCTTCTTGTCATAAACAAATGATCAAATGTGTTTCCTCCGACTGTACTTTTCGGATCGTACGCATAATAGTTCTTCAATACATCACGAGCTTGTGGAAAATATACCCAAAATTTAATATCCTCCTTCATTGATGTACTGTCGATATAAACTGGAGCTAATCCAATAATTCTAACATCCATAACTGATCTTTCTTTATCAAAAAACCAATCCTCTTTCAATAACCATTTCACTATCGAATTAGGGTTTAAGTACTTTTGACTGCGTATTCTGAATTCAACAGGATAAGGATCTGAAGTTCCTGGAATAATTTCAGCATTGTCACGATCTGTCGTTTCAGTTTGCGGATCAACAGACTCTATAGCGGGATCATTGTTTAGATAAACCTTAACCTCAGGAGTTACACCTTTCAGAACGTAAACAGGAACAGCCGTCCCGGTAGACATATCTACTTTTTCATTCTTGTCTGGATCAACTTCCGAAACACCAATCATTTCTCCGATATCTGCTTGGTAATTTGCATCTTGACTTGCGGATTTACTAAAATCACGTCTTGCAGGATATATAAATGCATCTCCTCCAACTTTATCAACCAAAATTCCTTTTGATAAATCGGCAGGGATTTTATCATAGTACCCCATTAACTGGCCCCTTTTAAGAGCATTTGCTAGAATATAATATAAACTGTATCTTCCTTGAGATGTTATTTCGGTAGCAAGATCTAGTTTTCCTGCTTGATTTTTATCAATTTTTTCATGAGGATAATACAGTGGATGATTGATTTTCTCACGTAAATCAATGTAACTCCATGTACGTTTACCCCACAAGTAGTCATTTTCTCTAACAAACTCATAAGGTATAGCTCTCTTTTTGGCTAATATATCTTTTTTCTCATATACACCATCTATTACTCCCGATCCAGGTTGACCCTGCGGAATAATTACATTTGAAGGCCCTACGTTACCTTGTGCAAAAACATTTACCAATGTAAAAAAGAACAACGAATTGACTAGAGTTTTCATGACTATTAATATTAATTCTTAAATGTTGCACTTACAAGTCCACCACTTGTTCCTGCATACCTTACTTGAACAGCAATATTACCACCACTCGCACCTTTCAGTATACCAAGATGGGCAGGACTTATCTGAGATCCAGAACCATCCAAAGACCCTTTTATTCCAGATACCGTTATGCTATAATTTACAACTGTAAACTTTCCTTTTGAAGGTGAAAAAGGTACATTATTACCGTATGCACAAGATAGCGATCCTGCAGATTTTATTGCTCTTCCTCCATCAGAAACACCATTCCATGTTAATTCAGGCTTAGGTGCTTTTTTAACCGTAAATTTCTTTGATCCTAAGCTTACAGAACTACCCTTTGAGTCAGTACCGGTTAAAGAAACTGTTATTACTTGACCAGCAGAACCTGGAGCAGCAGTATATGGTGAAGGAACACTCATCCTCACATTTTTGTACATACCTGTAGCAGAAGCTTTTAACTCAATTGGAATACCTTCGTAGAACACTTGCATTTCAGGAGTTTCAATTGAAGCTTCTTTTTCTGAAGTTAATACTCCCAACTTCGTTTCCCAAGGCATTTCTTTAATCGCACCAGTTCTGGATTTAATTGAGATTGTACCTGAAAAAGTTTGATCAGCAGAACCTGCAGAAGTTTTCCATTTACCCATACCATCTTGTACAGTAAATCCTCCTCCTGTTACTTCAGGTTGATTATCTGTATCATATGCTCCCATTACAACACTAATCTCAATTGGATCACCTGGTGAAGCTACACTCGGAGAAACTGATGCTAATGCAATCAATTTATTAAATGATAACTCAGCAACAACAACTTTTGAAGCCAAAGCTCCAGCAGCCGTTGCACGAGCATTTAATACTTCTAATTGCATTGCAGCCACAAGTGGAGAATGATCGAACGTTTTACCAATCCAATGAACATTTTTAACATCATTCACCTCTTCGTAAATTTCTTGTTTTGTTAACTCCATGTATAACTGCTTTAACAAACCGAAATCTTCATGAGCCTTAATATTACCTTTATTTTTATTAAAAACATTTGACTTGTTAAGCATAGCTGTAACTTGCTTATCTAAATCCATATTGTCTTTAAATTTATTAATAGGAGTTGTTTTAACATTGTGAGCAGGATTACCAATACCAGTTCCTTTGATGGAATCAATTTTATCATGAAGTGTTCCAACTGACTCTACTATAAAAGCTCGGTAATCATTATACATTTTCCACAACTTCATTCCATCTTTGCTAGGATCCGGCTTATTAATTTCCTCACCAATTATTTCATGCATTGGAACGTCGTATTGATCTTTAGCTTGAACAGCCATAAGATTCATTCGCGCTGGACGCAAAGCATCTTTCTTATTATATTTTTTCCAAATAATGGTTTCTTTGTCCAAATTTTTCTCATTTGCGACCATTTCACCACTTTTTTCTAAAATATTCATCTTGATTTTGTCGATAAATTCAATTAAATCTGCAGTTTTCTTGTCTATTTTATCAATAACACCAAGATAGTACATACATTTTGCTGCTTTTAGAGGCGCCTCTTTCTTATTTTGCTCAATTCCTTGCTCCAAATCGGTTACAAAAGCATTTCCTCTATCTAATTGAACAATAGCCGATTTCTGAGTATTTTCCTCAATTGCTACAAAAGCATCAAGAATAGACTTAGAAACGTTTAATGCTAATAAAGCCGTCAAAACCAAGTACATCATCCCAATCATCTTCTGTCTTGGGGTTTCTTTACCACCTGCCATTTTATTAAGGTTTTATTTGGTTAAACTTTATACTTTATTATGCTCTCATTGCTTTTAACATGTTTCCATACACGTTATTCAAATCAGTAAGATTTTTAGACAACATTGCCATATTTTCTTTGTACAAACGAGTATCCTCAGCTGACGCAGAAAGATTAGACATCATTTCAATAACTTGTGACTGGAATTTTTCAGTAGCCTCTAAATGTGAAGTTGAACCTTTCAATTGTAGTTCGTATACATTATTTAAAGCTGCAAGATTTTTAGACACTTTTTGCATTTGCTCACCAAAAGATTCACCTTCAGCTGTACTAGAAGTCAATCCAGATATAGATACAGAGGCTCTCTCGTATGCATCAGACAATGATGCAACTTTTTCAGAAGCAGCTTGAAGAGACGTTACATAACCATCGGTTGCAGCCGCTGCTGAAGTAACACCTTTCAATTGTGCAGCATTATCACCTAAAGTACGCATACCATCACCCAATCTCTCTAAAAGTGCTGAATCAATTTTAGCTTCTTCCAACATTTTGTCTAACTCATCTGTGATACTTCCACCAGAAACTTTTTTCTTTGGCTTGTCGTCATGTGAAGCTTCCCCCATTGCTAACTCTGGATAAACCAATTCCCAATGCGGATCCTCATGAATTGGTTCCATTACAGATAAAATAAAGATTCCCGCTTCTGTTAATAACCCCACTGTTAATAAGATACCAGAACCTGGCCAGTGCATGATTTTGAATAAAGCTCCTACGATTACTACTGCCGCTCCAAGACCGTAAACATACTTCATGATGTTTTTCCATTTCTTACTGGCAAAAAAACTTGCATTACTTGCACTCATAATTTTAAATTTTAATTTAGGTTTAACAATTAACTATTTGATTTTTATTTGGTTACAGTATTTTATCGGAGATTAATATCACTTTGGATTTCTTCTCCTCCTTCTTTTGTAATATCCTTACCACCACGGCCAAGGTGAGACATTACATTTCTAAATCCAATGTAAGATTTAGCAGTATCTTGATATTCATATGATCTAGTACCTACATTTAGAAAATGACCAACATCTTTCCATGATCCTCCGCGAATTACTTTACGCTTCATCACTTCTGGTTCCCATTTTTTAGCATCATAAGAATATTCTGGGTTAATATCATCCATAAATTCATAACTTGATTCATCGTAGGCAGATTCACACCATTCAGATACATTTCCAGCCATACAATATAATCCAAAATTGTTAGGATTATAAGAATAAACTTTAACGGTATAAACCCCACCATCTTCAAAATATCTACCTCTCATTGGTTTGAAATTACCTAGAAAACAGCCAGAAGCATTACGAATATAAGGACCTCCCCAAGGATAAGAATTCAATGCTAAATCACCTCTTGCTGCTCTTTCCCACTCAGCCTCAGTAGGCAATCTAAAATCATTCAGATAAACATCTCCGTTTGCGACAAGAAAATTATTTAATAATTGGGTTCTCCATACTGAAAAAGCTTTTGCTTGTTTCCATGTTATTCCAACAACTGGATAATTATCATAAGCAGGATGAGAAAAATATCTTGTCATGATTTTATCTGCATTGGAATAGGTAAGATCACTCACCCAGCATAATGTGTCAGGATAAACAGGAATCTTCTCATGAATAATAAATCGACTCCTATCACTATGGCCTCTGTAAGCATTCCACTCCATTTTACGGTTCATCCATCCCATGTCTAAATCTTTTCCGGAAATGAAACCATCTCTCATTGCTCGATCATCAGTACCAATTTCAGTCGTAGAATTTTCTTTAGTATCTGTTCCTGAAGCAGTAATAGTATCGTTCAATTGTGTAAATGAACCATCACTATTTACCCTTGAAATAGGCTGTCTTGATGATGGATCATAGGTGGTTCTGTTGTTTTCATCACCTACTCTATTGTATAATAAAGCGCCATCACGGTCATTTAGTCTCTTACTTGCATCTTGAGGAGTTTCAGAAAACTCATATGAACCAGGAGCGTCATAATAGGCTACATCTCCCTTTTTGGATGCTTCTTTAAAATCAATCCAATAATATTCAAAAACCAAATTTCGAATATCTAATTCACGCTGTTTATAATATCTTTCTTTTGCTGGATAATACATATCCGCCAATAATGGCATCAACTTCGGATCATCCCACATTCTATAACTAGATTGAGATTCCCAATTTAATGACAACCATTTATCTTTAATTTCTCTAGCCGGAATAATATTACTTATTGCCTCATCGTAACCTTCTGCAAAAAGAGCGTCAAAAATCTTTCGTCCATCTCGTTCCATTTCATCGGGTAAAACTTGTTCTTCATCATCAGAAGTTCCGTCTGATTTTACCTTACTAAAATCCAATGGTTTATTATCGTAATAGTAGTTAGCAATTTTAATCTCCTCACCCTCACCTTTGATACTAAACAAAATTTCTTGATCAAAATTGATATATTCATCCAACTGATCTCTTAAACCGCGATCTACTAATTTCTCAAGAGCTATCGAATCACGAACCCAATCAACAAATTGACGATACTCATTATTCGAAATTTCAGTTTGATCCATATAAAATGCTGAAATAGTAACAACCTTTTGTCTGGCATCATCTAATTTGAAAATATCCTCATCATGAAGACCCATAGTGAACCCCCCAGCAGGTATGTAAACCATTCCTGTTGGAACTTCAGGATAAAAAGGCTTTCTCCCTTGAGTGCCTAATAGTTCGTAAGGACGTGTGTTATTACAAGAATAAATAACAACACTTACTAAAACCAATAAAAATACTTTTCTCATTTTATTCATTTTTGTCAATCTATCACCAAACCAACAAGCTACAGGATCTTCTAAAGTTCGATAATAACGGATTAACACTCAAAATGGTTACATTTTAAATTAACTTTTTTTACAACCACCTAGGATGTCTCGATTTTTGAATCTTAGGCTCAGGTATATAAACACAATATTTAACCAACAATTCATGCGAACCCCTTGAAATGGTCGACAATTTATTCACTGTAATATCATAAGAATAGCCAACCGTTAGATCCTTTAAGGGTTTATACCCCAACATTAACGCAATGGCATCTGAAGTTCTAAAAGTCAAACCGCCGTAGTATTTATCTTGGTATATATATCTGGCATTAATATCCGCAGAGAATTTAACCAAATCAGTTCTTACTAATAAGTTACCATCAATATCTCCTCCTCCAACATTGCGCATTTTATATCCCCCCATTAAATAATAGTGACGAGCAGTTTGATAGCTCTGGGTTAATGTAGCCCCACTCACCGCTACTGACTGTTCCAATAAAGACTCCGATAGATGGGTTGAAGATACCCCAACATAATAATCGTTACCTTTGAAATATGCTCCAAAATTCATATCCAAATTTGTAGCAGCAAACTCAGTTGGAAGAGTCGGGTCATTCATGGTCATCGGAGGAACCCAATCCGGATTCATTCCATAATTCATAATTCCAACTCCAACTCCTAAACCAAGAACACCAGCATTACCGATTTCAATGGGAAAAGAATAATTTAATAACGCATTGTTTTGTCTTGCAAATCCAATAGCATCATGATAAAGAGAGAGCCCAAGCCCACCAGGAAAAAAACGATTTAAATTGGCTTCAACATTCAAAATAGCTGAATTTGGAGCACCATTTACCTTATCCCACTGGTTCCTGTACAATGTTGTAAAACAAATACCATCATCTAGCCCAGTCGAGCCAGGATTAATACTCATTTTATCGTACATAAAGTGAGTTAACAACTTGTCTTGTTGAGCAAAAATTAAATTTGACACCAACAATACAAATAGACTTAAAACCCTTGTAATCAATCGCATAGGTTTAATTTTCTTGCATTTATAACTATAGAATCACTATAAAAATATAAAATAAAGCAAACAATGTTAAAAAAAAACTAGAGTGTTGAAATCTATTTTTTTGCTTTTAAACCAATTTTTATTGTAAGTTTAACAATGTAATATAGAACATCAGAAATGGACAAACCTATACAAATTAGCTCAACATTTTCAGAGATTCAAATTGGTGAACTCCAATTAACTCATCTTAATCAATATATCGAACAAAATTATGCTGATTCCAAGATAGTTATTCTTGTAGATGATAACACCCATGATTATTGCCTGGATTTTTTAATCAACTCAAATCCTAAACTTGAACAAGCTGAAATAATTCTTTTGCCGCATGGCGAAGAGAATAAAGTTATTGAGGTATGTTATCAAGTTTGGGAGGCTTTCTCGGAATATAATATTTCAAGAAAAGACCTCATTATTAACTTGGGAGGAGGGCTTGTAACAGACATGGGAGGTTTTATTGCATCTGTGTTTAAAAGAGGATTGGATTTCATGAACATACCAACCTCCTTACTTGCTATGGTTGATGCGTCGATTGGCGGCAAAACAGGAATAGATTTGGGCAACCATAAAAATCAATTGGGAATTTTCAATCATCCTAAGGCCATTTTTATCGATCCCATATTTTTAAGTACACTTCCGGCGGAAGAAATAATTTTTGGCTACGCAGAAATGTTGAAACATGCGCTTATTAGGGATATAAATCTTTGGGATAGTATTAAATTCATCAATAACGACATCGATTTGACCTCAATTCACATTTTAAAGGAATGCATTCAAATCAAAGTAGATATTATTAATATTGACCCTCAAGAAGGTGGATTACGAAAAATTCTAAACTTTGGACATACTATTGGACATGGCATTGAGGGATATTATTTGGACAAAACAAATATGGCTCATGGTCATTGTGTTGCACTAGGATTGTGCGCTGAATCTTATTTATCCCTACAAAAAGGTTTGCTTTCAAAGGAAGAATACTTAGATATCGAAAATTGTATTCGTCGTTCATTTCATTTCATTTCAATTAATGCTGAAGAAATAACCGAAATAATTCAACTGATTAGAAATGATAAAAAAAATGATAACGATGAAATAAAATGCTGCCTTCTGGAAGGAATTGGAAATTGTATTTTCGATCAAGTAGTTACAGAACAAGAGGTTGCCAATGCTTTATTTCACTTGAATTTATTGGCGAGCTCTGTTAATTAATTCAACCAAAATCGTATTTTTGTTCAAAATATATTGAAATGAAAAATTACGACGTTGTTGTTATCGGTTCAGGTCCAGGAGGATATGTAAGTGCTATACGCTGTTCTCAATTAGGTTTAACTGTTGCAATAATTGAAAAATACAATACGCTTGGCGGAACTTGTTTGAATGTAGGGTGTATTCCTTCTAAAGCGTTGTTAGATTCATCTGAACATTTTTATAATGCTGGACATACATTTGCTGAGCACGGTATTGAATTGAAAGGCTTAAAGCCCAATTTAGGTCAAATGATTAAAAGAAAAGATGATGTCGTAGCTCAAACTTGTTCTGGAGTAAAATTCTTAATGGATAAAAACAAAATCGATATTCACCAAGGTTTGGGTTCATTTAAAGATGCCAAAACCATTATGATCACTGGTGAAAATGGTACAACGGAAATTTCTGGTAATCATATAATTATTGCCACTGGTTCAAAACCAAATTATTTTCCGGGAATGGAACCTGATAAAAAGCGGATTATAACTTCTACAGAAGCATTGAAATTAAATGAAATTCCGAAAAAATTATTAGTTATTGGGGCTGGGGTAATTGGATTAGAATTAGGGTCAGTTTACAAAAGGCTTGGTTCTGAAGTTGAAGTAATTGAATTTGCCCCTACTCTACTTCCAACATTGGATGGAACAATCTCAAAAGAATTTACAAAAATTTTGAAAAAGGATGGATTTAAGTTCCACATGGAGCATAGAGTTCAAAATGTTGTTAATAAAGGTAAATCTGTTGTTGTAACTGCATTAAACAAGAAAAACGAAACCGTTGAAATTGAGGGTGATTATTGCTTAGTAGCTGTTGGACGAAGAGCTTTCACTTCCGGTTTGGATCTTGAAAACGCGGGGCTTACTATAAATCAAAGAGGTCAAGTTGAAGTTAATGATCACTTACAAACGTCCGTTCCCCATATTTATGCAATCGGAGATGTTGTTCGAGGCGCTATGTTAGCTCACAAAGCTGAGGAGGAAGGCGTATTTGTTGCTGAAACAATCGCAGGGCAAAAACCTCATATTAATTATAATTTAATTCCTGGTGTAGTTTATACTTGGCCTGAAGTAGCAAATGTTGGAAAAACTGAAGAGGAATTAAATGCCGAACGAAGAGAAATTAAAACAGGCACTTTCCCAATTAAAGCCCTGGGTAGAGCCCGTGCAAGTATGGATACCTCAGGATTAATTAAGATAATAGCTGACAAAACTACTGATGAAATTTTAGGAGTTCACATGATTGCGCCCAGAGCAGCGGACCTAATAATGGAGGCTGTAACAGCAATGGAATTCAGAGCATCTGCAGAGGATTTGGTTAGAATATGTCATCCACATCCTACCTATTCAGAAGCGGTAAAGGAAGCTGCTATGGATGCTACTGCTTCTAGAGCAATGCATATTTAATCAGGAATAACCTCGATTGCAACTTCGTTTCGACGATTAATTATATCCCATGGGGCATTGTAACCCATGTACATGAAAGCACCCTTAACCTTGATGTTGTTTTTTGCAAGTACTCTCTGCAATTCATTACAATGTTTTTTGATTTTTTCATCGGATGAGTAACCGCCGTATTGAATAACAG
>Ga0255086_1000612_pt1 | contig 11211 bp, 10 predicted proteins | sample Colum_Cont_RepC__FD_188438 | JGI IMG/M metagenome (GOLD analysis project Ga0255086, IMG submission 188438) | Freshwater microbial communities from Columbia River, Oregon, United States - Colum_Cont_RepC_8d | ecosystem: Environmental > Aquatic > Freshwater > River | place: USA: Oregon | collected... | reverse complement strand
CGCTGGTCTCTGGCGCGATCGGCATCGCGGTGGCCGACACGCTCTATTTTCGAGCCCTCAACGCCATCGGTGCTGCCCGCATGGGCGTGATCGGCACGGCTTATTCACCGGGTGTGATCCTGCTCGCCGCCCTGTTTCTCGGTGAGCGCCTGTCGCCCCTGCAACTTGGCGGCGTGGCGCTCACGCTCGCGGGCATCGTGCTCGTCACCTACGCCAAAGCCGCCGATACCATCGACGCCGCCCTGCTGCGCCAGGGTGCCGTGCTCGGCGTGCTCTCAGTGCTGCTGATGGCCGCAGGCGTCATCCTAGTCAAGCCCGTGCTGGAGTCACAGGATTTTCTCTGGGTGGTCTTCCTGCGCGTCGCCGCTGGTGTTGCTCTCATGCTCGGCATGGCCACCGTACGCCGCGAATGGCACAGCCTCATCGCCTCCGCTCGCGCCGTACGCCACTGGCCAGCTGTCATCGGCGGCTCGCTGATGGGTAGCTACGTGGCGCTGCTGTTCTGGCTCGCGGGTTACAAGCATGCCGAGGCTTCGATTGCGGCCGTCATCAACGAACTGGCGGCCATCTTCATCGTGGGCCTTGCCGCTTGGTTGTTGCGGGAAAAGGTGACGGTACGACAGCTGTCTGGTGGTGCGCTGGCGTTGGCTGGGGTGTTGGTTGTGGTGCTGGTGCCTTGAGGTGAAATGGCGGGTTACGCTTCGCCCCCCGCTGCACTTTTTCTAGGAGCCCCCATGCGGTTTCTCTGGGTCGTTGCCCTTCCTCTTCTGGTGCAGATCGCCGCTTATGTCATCGTTTTCATTGCGGCCACGGGTGGCGGCTCATTCATGGGCTTGCTCGCCATGCCAGTTTCAGTGCTCGCTTTGCTTGCTCTGCTGACGCACGGCTATGTCGCATGTCGCATGGCGCAGGCCTGGCCCGGTATGGCCACCGCTCGGGCGTGGGCTGGCCATCGCCATCGGCCCGCCAATCCTGCTGCTGATCGTGCGCGCACTGGAGAGTTGAGTGAACCGCTGGCAGCGATTGGCGGCTGAGTACCGCGCCTACCCACTCTGGCTGCGCCTGCTGTTGCCGCTGGCAGCCGGGGTGTTTATCGGCACCCTGATCACGCTCGTGCTGATGTTCCCGGACAACCCCATCTATCTCAAGGACGGCGGCTTTGTCGGCAAGTACGGCGCGGCGCGCACAGCAGCCGACTATGCCTGCTTCACCGTGCTCAACCGGGTGCTGCTGGCGAGTGGGCTTGCGCTGTTTGCCGCGCTGCTGGGCACCGTCGTATTCAGCGGGGACAAGGGCGGCGGAAACTGAGTGTGCCTCGCCTCTGCCGCAGGGTCAGGCCCGTGGCTTACTCAATACCCAGTTTCTTGATGCGATATCGCAGCGAGCGAAAGCTCATCCCCAGCATTTCGGCGGCCTTGGTCTTGTTCCAGCGGGTCTTGTCGAGCGCATCGTGGATAGCCTGCTTCTCAAGTTCTTCGACATGGCTATCGAGCGGCGCGGTGCCCAGTGCGAGGTTGCGGGGTGAGAGGCTGGCAGCTCCCTCTGCCGGGGTCGGGGCGCAGGGTCTGAGTTGCAGGTCGCTGGCACGGATGCGATCGCCATCGCAGAGCGCCAGCGCGCGTTCCAGCGTGTTTTCCAGCTCGCGGACATTGCCGGGGAAGCCATACGACACCAGCGCGTCCGTGGCACTCTGGTCGAGCCTAGGCGGCTTGGGTAGGCCGTTTGCCGGGGCCAGCCGCGCGAGGATGGCGGTGGCGAGCAGCGGGATGTCCTCGCGCCGCTCGCGCAGCGGCGGGGTGCGCACTTCGATGACGTTGAGGCGGTAGTAGAGGTCTTGCCGGAACGCGCCCTTGGCGACGAGATCGTTGAGGTTCTTGTGGGTGGCGGAAATGATGCGAACGTTCACGGCTTGTTCGGCATCCCCGCCCACTGGGCGCACGGCGCGCTCCTGCACTGCGCGCAGCAGCTTCACCTGCATGTGCAGCGGCAGGTCAGCCACTTCATCCAGAAACAGCGTGCCGCCTTCGGCCGCCTGGAACAGGCCCTGCTTGTCTTTCACTGCGCCGGTGAAACTGCCCTTCTTGTGGCCGAAGAACTCGCTTTCCATCAGCTCGGTGGGGATCGCGCCGCAGTTGACGGGTACGAAGGGCTGCGGCGCGCGTGGGCTTTTGCTGTGGATGAGCCGCGCAGTGAGTTCCTTGCCGGTGCCGGACTCGCCAGTGATATGCACCGGGGCCTGGTTGCGGGCGAGGCGTTCGATCAGCGCACGCAATTGCTGGATGCCAGCGGCATGGCCAAGCAGGCCGCCATCGTCCTGCGGTGCGCTGGCTGCCGTCTTTGCAGGCGCCGCCGTGGCACTGCCCTTTAGCTTGAGCGCGCTATCCACCAGCCTGCGCAGCACGCCGAGGTCAACCGGCTTACTGACGCAGTCGAAGGCACCGGCCTTGAGACTTTCCACCGCCATCTCGGCACTGCCGTAGGCGGTGATGACGGCGATGGGCAGGCGCTGGTGAAACTCGACGACCAGCTCCATGCCCCGGCCATCCGGCAGGCGCATGTCGGTGATGCAAAAATCAAAGGCGTGCTTTTGCAGCAGGGCACGCGCCTCAGCAACGGTGCTCGCAGCCTGGGTTTTCAGGCCCATGCGCATCAGGGTGAGTTCGACGAGCTCGCGGATGTCGGCTTCGTCGTCGACGATCAAGGCGGTGGCGGCGATGGGCATTTAGAGAGAATCGGGGCCGGGGGCGACGAAGGCGATGCGGAAGGTGGCCCCGCCGTGCTCACCTGCGTGGTAGCTGAGTTTGGCCTGATTGTAGGCGCACAGTTCGCGCGCCAGATAAAGGCCAAGACCAGTGCCTTGCGCCTCGGTAGTGAAGAAGGGCTCGAACAATTGCTCGATGGCTTCTGGCGGTACACCAGGGCCGTCGTCATGGATTTCCAACGCGCCGCCCTGCAAGTACAGGGTACGCACATGAATGTTCACCCTGGGTGCGATGCCTGCCCGCTGGCCATGCAGCCAGGCATTGTCCAGCAGGTTGAACAGGGTCTGCTGCAAGTGGTGCGGGTCAAAGCGCGCCTTCAGCAGTGAATCACCGTTGAGCGTTGGCTGCCGTTGTGGGTGCGCTTCGCGGTACTGGCTGCACACTTGCTCCAGCCAGGGTAGCAACACAAAGACCTTTGGATTAGCCGCACCACGTGACAGATCCAGCACGTCCTTGACGATGGTGTCGATGCGCGCGCCATGACGCTGGACGATTTCGATGAGCTTGCGATCGGGTGCGGCCAGATCGGGTGATTCAGCCAGCAACTGTCCGGCATGGGTGATGGCTGACAAGGGGTTGCGGATTTCGTGGGCAATGCTGGCCGAGAGCCGCCCCAGCGCAGCGAGCTTGATCTGCTGGGCCTGGTCGCGGATGCGGGCGGCGTCTTCAAGCAGGATCAGCACCGGGGACTGCGCTGCGCTGCCCAGTCGGCGGAAGCGCACCAGCAGCTCCTGGCCGCCGCTGTGTCCGAGCTTGATTGGCGGCTCCGGGCTGGCGCTACCTTGTCGCCAGCGGGCCAGCGCGGCGACGATCTCTGGCGAAAGCAGCGTCAGCGAACGCTCGCTGCCCGCATCTAGCAGACGTTGAGCAGCGGCATTTAGGGCACGAATCTGATTGCGGATATCGACCACGACCACGCCGGTCTGCATGGTGTCGAGCACCACTTCATTGAGGCGCGAGAGGTCGGCAAACTCGCTGCCCACACGCTCGGCCAGGGCTTCGCTGTCGCGCGCGCGCCGGGCCACGGCGCTCGCCGCCGTTGCAGTGACGAAAAACATCGCGCCCAGCACACCACTGGCAGTGAAATCGGACGGTGAATACAAAAAGGGCAGCTGGCGCAACACCTCCTGCCCGAACATCGCCAGTGTGGCGACGGCAGCTGCCAGCAGGCCCAGGCGCATCGATAAAAGCAGGCCGGTGCCCACCACCGAGGGGACCAGCAGCATGCCGAGGCCGGCACTGACCCCGCCACTAGCGAACACCAGGATGACGATGGCAATACCATCCACCACAAAATTGCAGATCACCTGTGTGGTGAGACCGGGGCGGCGTTGCAGGGTCATCAGCACGAGCGGCAATGCCAGCAGGGCATACACCCGGCAGGTGGCGAAAAAAACCTGAGGTAGAACCTGCTCGAACAACTGGGTGATGGCACCGCTCTCCTGCAGCAACACCAACACGATCACCAGCAGCAGACGATACAAACCCAGCGATTGCAGCAGCCGCCAGTCGTCGGTGGCGAGTGCGGGCAGGCGCGACTCAGCGGCCATTGTCCTCGGAGCACTGGCGGCAATTGCTGCGAATGGCTGCGATTTCAGAGGCCGGCACACGCACGCCGCAGCGGTCGCAGCGCACGAGTTGCTCCGGGCTGGCGCTGAAGCCGCCGGGCGGCGGCCGAGGGCGTCGTGCCACCACGTTCTGCCACAGGCGCCAGGCCAGAAAAACCAGTATCGCCAACACGGTGAGCCTGAAAAGCATGCAAGGCACCTCGAACGAGTGAGGGCAAAGTCTACCCCTGCGTCGCCTCCCGCTTTTGCCCGCAAGGTGCGGGATGAGCGAGAATCGCGCCCCTGTTGAAGGACGCGTGGCATTCAAACGTCCCCCCGAATCCCTGCTGGCCCTGGAGAATCCATGAATCTGCACGAATACCAAGCGAAGGCCCTCTTCGCTCGCTACGGCATCGCCGTCCCGGAAGGACGTCTTGCCACCAGCGCTGAACAAGCCCGCGCGATGGCGAAGGAAATCGGCGGCGACAAGTTCGTCGTCAAGGCTCAGGTGCATGCCGGCGGCCGTGGCAAGGTCGGCGGCGTGAAGCTGGTGGAAGGCTTCGACGCGGTGGAAGAAGCCGCCCGCAAGATGATCGGCACCCGTCTGGTCACCAAGCAGACCGACGCCAAGGGACTGCCCGTCAACAGCGTATGGGTGGAAAAACCCAGTGCCATCGCCCGCGAGCTGTACGTCTCGGCTCTGGTCGATCGCTCGCTGGAGCGCATCATCTTCATGTGCAGCCCCGAAGGCGGCATGGACATCGAGGAAGTGGCCGAGAAGCACCCGGAGAAGATCAAGGCGATTACCGTGCATCCCGCCGCTGGCTTGCAGCCTTTCCAGTGCCGCGAGTTGGCGTTCTTCATGGACCTCACCAAAGATCAGGCCGAGCAGTTCACCAAGACGCTGTTGGGCATCTACAAGATCATTATTGAGTGCGATGCCTCGATGGTTGAGATCAACCCGATGATCGTCACGAAGGAAGGCAACATCTTCACGCTCGATGCGAAGCTGAACTTCGACGAGAACGCGCTCTACCGCCAGAAGGCGATTGCCGAGCAGCGTGACCTCTCGCAGGAAGACGAGCGCGAGCGCACCGCGCAGCAGTTCGACCTCAACTATGTCTCGCTCGACGGCAACATCGGCTGCATGGTGAATGGTGCGGGTCTCGCGATGGCGACGATGGACATCGTCAAGCTGCACGGCGGTGCGCCCGCGAACTTCCTCGACGTGGGCGGCGGTGCCACCACCGAGCGCGTGACCAACGCCTTCAAGCTCATCACCTCGGCACCGGATGTGAAGGCGATCTTCGTCAACATCTTCGGCGGCATCGTGCGCTGCGACCTGATTGCCGAGGGCATCATCGAGGCCACCAAACAGGTCGGTCTGAAGATCCCGGTCGTTGCCCGCCTGCAAGGCACCAACATGGAGAAGGGCCGCGAGCTGCTCGAAAAGAGCGGCCTCAAGATCACGCCCGTGTCCGATCTCACCGAAGCGGCCAAGACGGTCGTTGCACTGGCCAAAGGCTAAGGAAAACCCATGAGCATTCTCGTCAACAAAAACACCAAGCTCATCTGCCAGGGCTTTACCGGCAAGCAGGGCACGTTCCACTCTGAACAATGCATTGCCTACGGCACGCAGATGGTCGGCGGCGTGTCGCCCGGCAAGGGTGGCAGCAAGCACCTGAACCTGCCGGTGTTCAACACCGCGCATGACGCGGTGAAGGCGACCGGCGCTGATGCCTCGATGATCTACGTGCCGGCTCCCGGTGCTGCGGAAGCGATCCTCGAAGCCGCCGATGCCGGCATCAAGATCATCGTCTGCATCACCGAAGGCATTCCGGTGAACGACATGGTCAAGGTCAAGGCCACGCTGCGCGCGGACTACCCCGACGCCATCCTGATCGGCCCCAACTGCCCTGGCATCATCACGCCGGGCGAGTGCAAGATCGGCATCATGCCCGGCCACATCCACAAGCCGGGCAAGATCGGGGTGGTGTCGCGCTCGGGCACGCTCACCTATGAAACCGTGCACCAGACCACCGCGAACGGCTTGGGCCAGAGCACCTGCGTCGGCATCGGCGGCGACCCCGTGCGCGGCATGGGCTTTATCGACGTGATTCGCCTGTTCGAGGCTGACCCCGCCACCGAAGGCATCATCATGGTCGGCGAGATCGGCGGCGCTTCGGAAGAAGAGGCGGCGGCCTACATCAAGACCTCCGTGAAGAAGCCGGTGGTGGCCTACATCGCGGGCGTCACCGCCCCGGCGGGCAAGCGCATGGGCCATGCGGGTGCCATCGTGTCGGGCGGCAAGGGCACGGCGGACGAGAAGTTCGCAGCCCTCGAAGCGGCCGGCGTGAAGACGGTGCGCAGCCCGGCTGACCTGGGTGCGGCGATGCTCTCGCTGCTGAAGTAAATCTGCTGAATCCAAAGGCCCGCGCAAGCGGGCTTTTTTATTAGAGTGTGCCCATGACTCAAACCCTCACTCTCGCGCTGGCCCAGCTCAACCTCTGGGTCGGCGATGTCGAAGGCAATGTCGGCAAGATCATCACCGCCGCCGTGAAGGCGCGTGACGAGCTGAAAGCAGACCTCATTGCCTGCCCCGAACTCTCGCTGATCGGCTATCCGCCGGATGACCTCTTGCTGCGCTCAGGTCTGCCGAAAGTGATTGAGCAGAGCGTGCAGCGCCTGCTCGAAGAGGTGAGGGGCATCACGCTGGTGGTGGGCCTGCCGGAATATGAGTCCGGCCGTGTTGGCGGGGCGCTCTACAACGCGGCTTATGTCATTCGCGATGGCCATGTCATCGCCCGCTACCGCAAGCAGCAGCTCCCCAACTACGGCGTGTTCGACGAGTGCCGCCATTTCACGCCGGGCTTCACGCCCTGCGTGTTTTCAGTGAATGGGCTCAAGGTGGGCCTCACCATTTGCGAAGACGCCTGGTTCTCTCAGCCCGCAGCGCAAGCGCGTGAAGCCGGGGCGGAGCTGCTACTCAACATCAATGCCTCGCCCTGGAACCGCGGCAAGCGCCACCAGCGCCAGCGCGTGCTCGATGCCCGCGTGGCCGAAACCGGCCTGCCCATTGCCTACGTCAACTGCGTGGGCGGGCAGGATGAAGTGGTGTTCGACGGTGATAGCCGCGTGCTGCGCTCCGATGGCTCGGTGGCTTTTGCGGCGCCGCAGTTTGAAGAGGGCGTGTATGCGGTGACGATGCACGGCGGCCGTTTCGAGGGCGAGACCGCGCCGCTGCTGGGCGACGAGGCCGAGACCTACGCCGCGCTGGTGGCTGCCACCCGCGACTACGTCACGCGCAATGGCTTTCCTGGCGCTTTGATCGGCTTGAGCGGCGGCATCGACTCCGCCCTGGTCGCGGCCATCGCCGCCGATGCGATCGGTGCAGACAAGGTCTGGGGTGTTTCCATGCCCAGCCGCTACACGCTCGACATGAGCAACGACGATGCGCGCATCGAGGCCGAGGCCTTGGGCATTCGCTACACGAAGCTGCCCATCGAACCGGCCTTTACCGCCTTCAACGCCACGCTGGCCGAAACCTTTGCGGGCAAAGCGGTCGATCTCACCGAAGAAAACCTGCAATCGCGTTCGCGCGGCGTGCTGCTGATGGGCTTAAGCAACAAGTTCGGCCACATCGTGCTCACCACCGGCAACAAGAGCGAGATGGCCGTGGGCTATGCCACGCTCTATGGCGATATGTGTGGCGGATTCGCGCCCATCAAGGACGTCTACAAAACGCTGGTCTACCGCCTGTGCCGATACCGCAACGGCATCAGCCCGGTGATTCCGGAGCGCGTTCTCACTCGTGCGCCTTCTGCCGAGCTGCGCGAAAACCAGACCGACCAGGACTCGCTGCCGCCCTACGACGTGCTGGATGCGATTCTCGAAGCCTATGTGGAGGAATCCCGCTCGATTGCCGAGATCATTGCGGCGGGCTTCGACGAGGCCACCGTGCGCCGCGTGGCCGGGCTGGTGCGCCGCAGCGAATACAAGCGCCGGCAGGCCCCGCCCGGGCCCAAGGTGACGCGCTGTGCCTTTGGGCGTGAGCGACGCTACCCGATCACTGCTGGCTATGGCGACCTCTAGCGGCTTGGCTGTCGCAGACCGGGCTCATTCCTGCATGACACAATGCCTGTCTTGACAGGCTCTGCTAGACGACTAAGGCGTGGCCTCTGGTTTGACTTCAGTTGCTTTCAACGGGCTTACGGCCAGCGTCATTTGCCCGGTCTGCGATGCTAGGATGCGTGCAGCATCCTCGGCTTGTTGCGTGAGCCCCAATTGGCGATAGCTGCGTTCCAGTGTTCTAAGAGCGTCCAGGGTGGCCGGCGCGCCTGGATACTGCGCGATCACTTGCTCTGCACGTTTTGCCGCTGCTAGCCAGGCACCGCGTCGGGTGTAGAAATCGACCACGTGCATTTCATTGGATGCGATACGGTTGCGCAGGGCCATCATGCGTGCGCGTGCATCTTCGTTGTAGCGAGAGGATGGATATTTCTGCATCAACAGGGAAAACTCATCGTAAGCCTTGCGCTGGTTGCCTACATCCTTCCTGCTGGTGTCGATGGGCAGGGCATCCGTCAGTCCTTTGTCACGCTCGGACTGGATCACGCCTTTGAGGTACTGCACGTAATCTGCCCGCGGGTGTCGCGGATGCTCACGCAAGAATCGATCTGCTGCACTCAGTGCTTCATCTGGCTTGAAATCACGGCTGAGTACGTAGATTTTTTCTAGCTCGGCTTGGGTGGCGTACTCGGTGAAGGGGTAGCGATCGACCAGCAGGTCATAGCGGATGGTGGCCTCGGCATAGTCTGCGGACTCAAGAGCGCCGCGCGCGACACGGTACAATTTGGCCGCTTCGAGCTTGAGTTCCTGCTCGGTCACGGCGGGCTTGCTGGGGCCGCCCGGCGTGTTGCGGTCGGATTTCGCGAACGGGTTCTTGGGCCGGTAGCCCGGTTCCTTCTTCGCATCGCTGCTGCAAGCAGAAAGTCCGCCGGACACTGCGGCCACACTCACCATCAGGGCCACGCCCAGTCTCGCCGCCAAGGACACAGTCATCGCTCACGCCATGCAGAAGGTTGAAAATCAGTATAGCCCAGCCCTTGTGGATGACTTGGCCGCCGAAGCCGGTGAGACCGCCGTGGTGCCCATGGAGTTCGATGGCAATCGGCTGGATGCAGTGGCGGCCAGATTGTTTGATGCCTATTCGAGGGCGAGGATCAAAACCTGGATCGAGCTGGGTCGTCTGCGCTTGAACGACACCGTTTGCTTGGTGCCACGGCATCCGGTGAAAGGCGGCGATCATCTGTCTCTTCAGGTCGAGAGCAACCTGGAGGTCAGCCTGAAGCCACAGAACATTGCACTCGATGTGGTGTTTGCCGATGCACATCTGGTCGTCATCAACAAGCCCGCAGGGCTCACGGTGCATCCGGGAGCGGGCCTGCCGGATGGCACCTTGCAGAACGCGCTGCTGCACCACTGGCCGCATACGGCCGAAATCCCTCGCGCCGGGCTGGTGCACCGTCTCGACAAGGACACCACCGGCTTGATGGTGGTCGCGCTTTCCGAGCCCGCACACACCCACCTCAGCGCCATGATGGCCGCGCGCGAGGTGCATCGGGAATACGACGCGCTGGTCAATGGCGCGCTGGTCTCCGGCGGCACCGTCGATGCGCCGATTGCGAGGCATCCGCGCGAGCGCGTGAAGATGGCGGTGGTGCAGGGCGGCCGTGAGGCCGTGACGCACTACCGCGTGGCCGAGCGCTTTGCCTGGCACACCTTGCTGCGGGTGCAGTTGCAAACCGGCCGCACGCATCAGATTCGCGTGCACATGGCGCATCTCAAGTATCCGGTCGCGGGCGACCCGGTCTATGGCGGCGATGTGCTGCGCGCGCGCGGTGCGAGCACTGCCTTGCGCACGGCCGTAGGTGCTTTCAGACGGCAGGCCTTGCATGCCGCCGCATTGAGTTTCGACCACCCCGTCACTGGTGCGCCGCTGGCGTTCACCGCCCCCAGGCCGGCCGACTTCGAGTCGCTGCTGACGGTGCTGCGGCAAGAACCCACCGCATGAGCCTGCCCCTGCTGCGGCCGGACTGGCCCGCCCCCCGCAATGTGCGGGCGGTGGTCTCCACGCGGCAGGGCGGTGTCAGCCAGGGGCCCTATGCCAGCCTGAATCTGGGCACGCACGTCGGCGATGATGCCGCAGCTGTCGCTGAAAACCGGCGTCGTTTGGCCGATGCCGCAGGGCTCTCCATCGCGCCGACTTGGCTGAATCAGGTGCATGGCTGCGAGGTGGTGCTGGCAGGCAAGCAGAGTGGGATCAGTGCCGATGCCTGCTGGACAAGCGACGTAGACATCCCCTGTGCCGTGCTCACTGCCGACTGCCTGCCAGTCTTGTTCGCCGATCGCGACGGCAGTTGCGTGGCCGCCGCCCATGCCGGCTGGCGCGGGCTCGCCGCTGGGGTGCTGGAGGCGACGATCGCAAGCCTGCCGGTGCCTCCACAACGGCTGCTGGCCTGGCTTGGCCCGGCCATCGGCCCCGATGCGTTCCAGGTGGGTGACGAGGTGCGTGCCGCATTCTTGGCGACGACAGCAGAAGACGCGGCAGCATTTCGCCCCGACGGCAGCCGCTGGCGCGCTGACCTGTTCGCACTGGCGCGTGAGCGGCTACGACGGGCTGGCGTCGGCCATATCTCCGGCGGCGGCATCTGTACAGTGAGCCGGCAGGAACAGTTTTTCTCGCATCGCCGTGACGGCCTCAGCGGCCGCTTTGCCAGCATGGTCTGGCTGACCTGAAACAATGCAGTGCGATGGCGTTCGCAATTGCGGGATGAGCGTGTAACATCCTAAAAGAGAGACCGGCGGCGCAAAAGTGGATGCGCGCTGCACGGATAGAGGAG
>Ga0255086_1000609_pt1 | contig 11250 bp, 9 predicted proteins | sample Colum_Cont_RepC__FD_188438 | JGI IMG/M metagenome (GOLD analysis project Ga0255086, IMG submission 188438) | Freshwater microbial communities from Columbia River, Oregon, United States - Colum_Cont_RepC_8d | ecosystem: Environmental > Aquatic > Freshwater > River | place: USA: Oregon | collected... | reverse complement strand
TTCCTGGGCATGCGCATCGTCGGCGGCCACATGGTGGAAAACGGCAGTGGCTCCATCGTCAACATCTCTTCGGTCGACGGCATGAAGGCCGCCAATGGTCTGGCTGCCTACTGCGCCAGCAAGTGGGGCGTGCGGGGCCTAACCAAGGTCGCGGCAATGGAATACGGTCACCGGGGCGTGCGCGTGAACTCGGTGCATCCGGGTGGTGTCGACACCGCCATGGGCAACCCTTATGCCGAGGCCAAGGCCGATGTGAACAAGCGCTACACCATGGTGCCGATGCAACGCGTGGGCGAGCCGGAAGAAGTCGCGCGCACCTCGCTGTTTCTCGCCAGCGATGAGGCGAGCTACCTCTGCGGCGCAGAAATCGCAGTGGATGGCGGCATGCTTACTGGCCAGTATTACGTCGGCATGCCCGGCGCACCGAACGTGCCCTGATGAGCACGCTCCGTAGTGCGGCCGAGCTGCCCTCGCAAAAGGGCAAGCTGGTCGTCATCACAGGCGGCAATCGCGGCCTCGGGTTTGAAACCGCTGCGGCGTTCGTGGCGGCCGGGGCGCAGGTGCTGCTCGCCTGTCGCGATCCACAGAAAGCGCAGCAGGCCGTCGCACAGTTGCAGCAGCAACATCCGCAAGCAACGGTCGAGGCGATGGCGCTGGATGTGGCCGATCTCGCCTCGGTGCATCGCTTTGCTGACGCTTTCAATGCGCGCTTTGAAAAACTCGACGTGCTGATTCATAACGCCGCTGCCATTCTGGCACCGCAGGGCCTGACCAAGGATGGCTTCGAGCTGCATCTGGGCACCAATCACTTCGGGCCCTTTGCGCTGACGGGCCTGCTGCTGGCGCGCCTCAATGCCGCACCCGCAGCACGCGTGATCAACATGTCCAGCATGGCGCACCGGCTCACGGCGGGACTCGACCCTGATGACGCTGGCCTGCGCAAGCGCGCCTACAAAGCAATGGATGCCTACGGCCGCAGCAAGCTCGCCGCCCTGCTGTTCACCCACGAGCTGGATCGCCGCCTGAAAGCCAGCGGTGCGTGCAGCATCGCGGTCACTGCGCACCCCGGCTATACGGCGACCAATCTCGATATCGGCGGATTCTTCATGCGCCTGGCCACGCGGTTGTTTGCACAAGCACCCGCGATGGGTGCACTGCCCGCGCTGTACGCGGCCACCACCCACGAAGCACGGGGCGGCGAATACTTTGGCCCCGGCGGCTACAAGGAACTCAGTGGACTGCCGAAGCGCGTCGAGTGCAGCGATGCCGCGCGCGACTCACCGCTGGCAGCGCGCCTTTGGGCAGTGTCGGAACAGCTGACCGGCGTGCGCTATCTGTCCATGTAAGACCCGCGACGCGCCATCACAGGCATGCGACGCCCGTGAGTGTCTCGCAGACTCGCCAGAGTTTCTGACGCAAAGCCGCATCAAGCGCCGACGCGGAAGGTTGAACCACCGTCGGGCTACCACGCATTTCCGCCCAGCCATCCGGGCCATAGAGGCCGCCGCCGACGGCATCTGCTGCGGCGACCGCATGCAGAATCGGCAAGGCACCCAGACCCTGCGACTGGCTGAAAAAACGCATGGCGAGCCAGAGCGCCGCATCAGTGAGGTGATCATGTAGGCCATGCCGCGCCTGCCCCTTGCGGCTGTCGCCCAGGGACGTGCGGGCGACGCCGGGGTGGGCGGCAATACCTTGCAGTGACAGGCCCGCCTCGCGGGCACGCGCATCGAGTTCCAGCGCCAGCATCAGGCAGGCGAGCTTGGCCTGGTTGTAGGCCCGCTGCGGGGCGTAGTGGCGAGTGGCGTGCAGATCGGCAAAGTCGATTTCGGCGCGCTTGTGTACCAGACTCGTCACCCACACCACGCGTGCGGCAGCACTTTTTTTCAGCAGCGGCAGCAGCAGTCCCGTCAGCGCGTGATGACCCAGCACATTGATGCCGAACTTCAGCTCGAACCCATTGGCCGTGGTACGTCTTTGCAGCGGCGGCAGGATGCCGGCGTTGTTGACCAGCCCATCCAGCGGCTGCCCGCGCGCCAGCAGCACCGAGGCAAACTGGCGCACTGCGCCGAGGTCGGCCAGGTTCAGTGGCAGCAACTCGACGCGGGCGGCCGGCACCAGCGCCAGAATCGCCGCCACCGCTGCGTGGCCGCCCTCGACATTGCGATCCGCAACAATCACTTCGGCGCCGCGTGATGCCAGGCCCGCAGCGGTTTCAAAGCCCAGCCCGCTGGCAGCACCGGTGACCAACAAGCGGCGGCCTTGCAGATCTGGCAGATGCGTCTGGCACCACGCTGCGACCGGTGCGCTCATGCCGACGCCGGCTGCTGGTTGAGCTGCACGTCGTTGGGGGCATGCAGCACGCATTGGGTGCCGGCGGCGGTGTACATCATCACCACGCACTGGTTGCAGGCCGTGCAGCCCGATACCGTGGCAGTGCCCTCGCGGAACTGGTTCACCAGATTGGGTTCGTGGAGCAGCGCGCGGCCCATCACCACGCTGTCGAAACCATCCGCCAAAACCTGCTGCACGCCTGCCACAGATTTGGCACCACCGAGATAGGCCAGCGGCATCTTCACCGCCGCGCGCAGCTTGAGCGAATGCTCGCGCAGATACAGCTCGTGGAAGGCGACCTTCGGCTCCCACAGCTTCATCAGCCGGGTGGCGGCACGGATCACCTTGTTATCGATGACGTCGGTGGCGGCGGGCGGCATGTTGCTGCCGAAAATGGCCCAAGGCGCTTCCACGTTCATGCCACCGCTGAGCACAAGCAGATGTGCGCCTTCGTGCTCCAGCACTTGCGCAACCTGCACGGCGTCTTCGGCGGTGGCACCGCCCTTGAAGCCCTCGGTGACGCCGATCTTGCAGCTCACGGCCATCGAGCCGCCCACCGCATCGAGTACACGGCGCAGCACCCGTGCCGGATAGCGCGCCCGCTCGGCCGCACTGCGGCCGCCCCAGGCATCGCGGCGCTTGTTGTAGGCGGGCGACAGAAACTGGCTGAGCAGATAGCCGTGGCCCATGTGGATTTCCACCGCATCAAACCCCGCCGCGCGGGCACACTGTGCAGCGGCCACAAACTCATCGGCAATGCGCGTGAGATCGGCTTCCGTCATCGCGGTCTTGAACAGCCGCCCGTTGATGACACCCGGCGGATTGAAACCGCCGGAGCAGCTGAGCGGGTAGCGCGTGCTGAGCTGCGGCACGAAGGTAAAGGCACCGCCGTGGGTGATCTGTGCGCAGGCCGCTGCGCCTTCGCGATGCACCGCATCGGTGAGCACCCGCAGCCCAGGCAGGCTCGCATCATCGAGGCTCAGCTGGTCTTCAAAAGTGCGGCCATCGGGGCTGATGGCGCAGTAGGCGACGGTGGTCATCGCCGCACCGCCGGCTGCCATGCGGCGGTGGTGTTCGACCAGCGCCTTCGACACCATGCCGCGCTTGGCCATGCCCTCGTTGGTGGCGGATTTGATGAAGCGGTTGCGGAGCTTTAGCGGGCCGATTTGCAGCGGCGTGAAAGCGGCTTGAAGGGAATCATTCACGGGCTTTTCAGCCGAGGTACGCCTGCCCACCATCCACCGCAATGCTCTGGCCATTGATGTAGCCGCAGTCGTCCGAACACAGCGTGGCGACAAAGCGGCCGATATCGGCCTCGCATTCGCCCACACGCTGCATCGGCACGGTGGCGACGAAGGCGGCGGCTTCTTCCGGTCGCGCCTTGCTCCAGCCCGCCATTGCAGGCGAGTCGCCCAGCGGCAGGATGGCATTGGTGCGGATGCCATCTTTCGCCCACTCGCAGGCCGCTGCGCGGGTGAGCTGGCGGATGGCCTCTTTCACCGCGCCGTAAGCGCCGTAGCCGGAGGCATCCCAGCGCATGGCGGCTGGCGAGGCCAGATTGACGATGCAGCCGCCGCCTTTCAGGTGCGGATAGGCGAGTTTCATCAGCCGGAACGTGGCGAGCGGGCCGGAGTCCCAACCGGCGGTGAAGGCCTCGTCACTCACACTGTTGAGCGGGCCCAGCGGCACTTCCTGCGCGTTGTTGACGAGGATGTGGAGGCCATTGAGTTCGGACACCACCTTTGCCACGGCGCGGGCCATCGAGTCGGCATTTTTCACATCGCACTCAATCGCCAGCGCCTTGCCGCCGCGCCGCACGATTTCAGCCGCCGTGGCCTGCACCTTGGCGAGCGTGCGGCCAGCCACCGCCAGCACCGCCCCTTCAGCAGCCAGCGCGTAGGCAATGCCCTGCCCCACGCCCTGGCCTGCGCCGGTGATAAGCGCAACCTTGCCTAGCAGTCTTTGGCTCATGGCTAGGCGCGCGCTTGTGCCATGTCGCGCACGGCGACGTAGGCGAAGGTCATTGCCGGGCCCAGCGTGGAGCCCGCCCCGGCGTAGGTCTTGCCCATCACGGCAGCCGAGACATTGCCGGTGGCGTACAGCCCTGCCAGCACGCTGCCATCCTCGCGCAGCACGCGGGCGTGTTCGTCGCACCAGAGTCCGCCTTTGGTGCCGATCTCGCCGGGGTCGAGCCGCAGCGCGTAGAACGGGGCTTTGGCGACAGGGCCAAGGCAGGGATTGGGCTTGTTCTGCGGGTCGCTGTAGTAGCGGTCGATGGTGGTGTTGCCCTTGCCGAAATCGAGGTCTTTGCCGCTGGCGGCGTACTCGCCCATCTGGTGTGCAGACGCAACCAGGCCCTGAGCATCGACACCGATTTTGGCGGCCAGTGCCTCAAGGCTGTCGGCCCGGTAGTAGACCTTGTCGAGCCAGTCTTTCGGCAGCGCCGAGTCCGGTTGCATCTGTCCGGGCAGGAACAATCCCGCCGGATATTTATGGCGGAAGGTGGCATCAAACACCAGCCAGGCCGGCACGGCACCATTGCCCTTGGCGGCATCGGCATACATCGCCGTCACCACATCGGGATAGGCCGCCGCCTCGTTGACGAAACGCTGGCCTTTTTTGTTGACGATGAGGCAGCCCGGCATACAGCGCTCGACGAACAAGGTGGTCTGCGAAGTCGCGCCCGGCACATTCACTGTCGGCGAGCCCCACACCAGATTCATGAAGCCGAGCTTGGCACCGAGCGCCAAGCCAGCCCGGATGCCATCGCCGTGGTTGATGTGTGGCGCGCCTGTCCACGACGCCTGCGTGGGCTGCGGCAGATATTGCTCGCGCATGGCCTGATTGGCCTCGAAACCGCCGCTGGCCAGCACCACGCCGCGCCTGGCGCGCAGGCGCTGTGTCTTGCCGCCGCGCTGCACCACCACGCCGACGACGCGGCCATGGTCCTGCACCAGGCTTTCCATGCCGCTTTCGAGCCACAGCGGCACATTCTTTTTCAGCATGGCGTAGCGCAGCTGGCCGACCAGCGACTGACCCAGCGTCATGCGGCGATCACGCTTGGTCTTGAAGCGCCAGCGCAGATCCAGCCAATAGCGGAGCATCATTTTTAGAATCAGCCCGACCCAGCCCTTGCCCTTGGTGAACAGCACATGGGCCTCGACCTGATTCATCGCCATGCGGCCCATGATCTGGGTGCCGTGGAAGGGTGGACGCTGGTGGTCGAACTGCCCACCGAGCAGCGCGGCGTTGAACTCCACCGGTTCCATCGAGCGGAAGCCATCCTTGCCGCCGGGCTTGTCTGGGTAGTAGTCGGGGTAGAGCTTGACGCTGCGAAACAGCACGCCGAATTGCTGGGCGAGATGGCGCACCATCCGGGGCGCATTTTGAAGGTAGGCGGCAATGCGTGCCTCCGGCACTTCGCCCTCAGTGAGCAGCTTGACGTAGCCCAGCGCCTCCTCGTAGCTGTCGCGCCCACCGTTTTTGGCGATGTCGTCGTTGCAGGGGATCCAGATGCCGCCACCAGAGACGGCCGAGGTGCCGCCATAGAACTGGGATTTTTCCAGCACCACCGCCGACAGACCCTCGCCGGCCGCACACAGTGCTGCGGTCATGCCGCCTGCGCCAGAGCCGACGACGATGACGTCGAACTCTTGATCCCACGAAGCTGTGCCTTGTGCGCCTTCCATATCCCGCCCTCAAAACGTAGGGTGGGCTTTAGCCCACCGTGACCCCGCCTCCGCGCGTGGGCACGCTGCGCCTTGCCCACCCTACGCGACTAGACACCAAGCAAGTTCAGATAAAGAAATCGGTGTTCTCGCGTCCCAGTAACACCCCGCCGTAGTTGCGCCCGAAGATGTCCGGGTTGTTGGCGTAGTGGCCGCGCGCGGCGTGGATGTCGAGGAAAAACCGCACCAGCGGAAAGTCGTTGAAGATGCCGCGGCCACCGCAGGCGCTGAACAGCGCATAGGCATGCTTGGCGCAGCGCTCGACGATCTGCGCGCTCTGGTAGCGGTAGTGCAGACGGGTTTCGAGTTCGAGCATGCCGCCCTTCTTCGCCTGCGCCATCAGCTCGTCGAAGTTGCGGTTGATCACCAGCTTCATCTCGTCGACGGCCACCATCGCATCGGCTAGTGCGATCTGCGCCGGGCCCTGCTCGGCGGTCTTCGCACCCATGTTGCCGGTCCACTGCTTGCCCCAGTCGCGGAAGCTGTTGATGGCGCCCTGCAAGCCACCAATCGCCGCTGAGGACACAGCGCGCACAAAGATCTGGCCGAACGGCAGGTCGTACAGCGGTGCGGTGAACTCTGCACCACCAGGATTGGTGCCCATGAAGCCGTCAGTGGCCTTGTGGGTGCGGTACTCCGGCACGAAGACGTCGTTGACGACGATGTCTTTCGAGCCCGTAGCCTTGAGGCCCATGGTGTGCCAGGTGTCGACGATCTCGAAGTCACTCTTGGGCAGCAGGAAGGTGCGGTATTCCGGGGGCTTGCCCTCGCTGAAAATCAGGCCGCCCAGAAACACCCAGTCGCAGTGGTCGATACCGCTGGAAAAACCCCAGCGACCGCTGAAGCGGAAGCCGCCTTCAACCGGCTTGACCTGACCCTTGGGCATGTAGGTGCTGGCAATCAGCACATCGGTGTCGCCCGCGCCCCACACATCTTCTGCCGCCTTGGGGTCGAACAGCGCGATCTGCCAGTTGTGCACCGCCACCACGCTATAGACCCAGGCAGTGGACATGCAGCCTTCGGCGAGCGTCATGGCGACGTCGTAGAACACCTGCGGGTCCATCTCGTAGCCGCCGTATTTTTTGGGCTGCAATACGCGAAACAGGCCGGCGGCTTTCATCTCGGCCACGGTATCGGCGGGCAGCATGCGCGCTTCGTCGGCGGCTTTGCCGCGCGCTGCCAGTGTGGGGATCATGTCGCGAGCGCGCTGGACGATGGCCTGCGGGCTGATGGGCGTGACGCTGGACTTGGCTAGGTTCTGCATGGTGTCTCCTCATGGGCCGCGGGGGCCGATCCGCCGGTGGCGCAATAGCCATCCAGCACTGCAATTGACAGGCGCACTTTTTCGCCCATGAACAGGGGCACGTCATCACCCAAACGGGTTACGGCGCAGGCTTTGTAAACGCTGCCGCAGACGCTGCTGGATGCAAGCCGCGACGCGCAGCGTCATTTCACTCAAACGGGTGATGCGCACGAACGCTGTGCTCAGAAAACTGATGCCCATTCGATGGAGCGATGCACATGGCGACGACAAAAGATTACGAACTGGGTGAATTCACCTTTCCGCGTGGCTGGTTTATGGTGGGCGAGTCCGCCAAGATCACCAGCACGCCGCAGGGTGTGAAGTTTTTTGGCCAGGAGTTCGCGCTGTATCGCGGCAAGGACAGCGGCAAGGTGTTTCTGCTCGATGCCTATTGCCCGCACATGGGCACGCACCTGGCACGCAACAGCACCTCATACGTCGCGCAGGATGGCGCGGTGGAAGGCGACTCGATCCGCTGCCCGTACCACGCCTGGCGCTTTGGGCCAGATGGCAAGTGCAACCACATCCCCTACCTCACCGGCCCCATCCCCCCCGCCGCCAAGGTGCGCGCGTGGAAGGTGGAAGAGCGCATGGGCGCGGTGTTCGTCTGGCACGACCCGGAAGGCGGCGAGCCCGACTACGAACTGCCGGTGATTGCCGAAACCCAAGATGCTGCCTGGGTACCACTGGCTTTTGACGACCTCGGCGTGGTCAACAGCCACACGCAGGAGATCGTCGACAACATCACCGACGTCGCCCACTTTGGCCCCGTGCATGGCTCGATCACCAAGTACTTCGAGAACGAGTTTCGCGGCCATGTCGTCACCCAGCGCATGGGCGGCGGCCACCGCACGCTGACCACCGAAGGCGGCCCGCTGCTGGAGACCGAAGCCGTCTACACCGGCCCCAGCATTCTCATCACCAAGATGACGGGCACGCACGACTCCTACATCTTCATCGCCCACACGCCGGTGGAAGATGGCAGCGCCTATGTGTGGCACGGGCTCATGGTGAAATCACCCACTGGTCAGGCGGTGGCGACGGCGCAGGATGTCGAGATCGCCCGCCAGTATCAGGCTATGGCGCTCGCTGCCTTCGCGCAGGACTTTGAGGTGTGGAAACACAAGAAGCCCTGCTTCAAGGGCTTGTTCGTGCAGGGCGATGGGCCTTTCCTCAAGCAGCGCGCTTGGTACAAGCAGTTCTACAACCCACGCGCCATGCGCGATGAATTGCTCAAGTCCGTCGACGGCGTCTATCTCGCCAAGGGCATGCCCGGCATGCCGATGAAATCAGCGGCTTGAGAGCGATAGGCGGCAATAAAAAGCCCACCGATTGGTGGTGCTGAATGCCCCAGCCGAGCAGCGCGACGCGCACGGTGTAGCCGATGCGCTCGCTGCACTCGAAGCCGCGTATGCCTGGCTGAACGGTGATCTGGAAGGCCGCGAGTGGGCTGTGGGCAATGCCCTCAGCCTCGCCGATTGCAGCGCCGCCGCCGCACTGTTTTATGCCGACTGGACGCAGCGCATCGACACCGTGCGCTACCCCAAGGTGACGGCCTACCGCGAGCGGCTCAAAGCCTAATTACCGTTTGCGCGGGCGGTGGAAGCGGCGCGGGCGTTTCGGGCTTACTTCCCGCTTGGGGCACAGGATCGGGATTGATCGCTGCAAATGTGATGCAGTGACGCAATCACAGGTAGGGTGGGCTTCAGCCACCATTTCGCTCCTGCCGCGTGGGCAAACGATGCAGCTGTTTGCCCACCCTACCTTGCTGGAGTAGTGATCCGTAGCCCTTGCAGGTCAACCGTAGGATGGGCAGAGCGCAGCGAAGCCCATCAATGATTTCGGTGGGCGGTTCGAGCGATGGGCTTCACATGCGTTCAGCCCATCCTACGGCCCTTAGTGAAGATTGCGTTCACTCCGCTTCTAACAATCCGAAGTTGAACTCATAACGCTTTCCACACGATCGGCATGAAAAGTGACGTCCAGGCTTTAGATCACTTCGTGAAATTTCAAATACTTCCTCACACGACGGACTAGGGCATGGAATCTTTTCTAGGTCCACGCCCCACGCACATTGATCTCCATCCGTTGTTACTTCGTATGCCAAGTTGCAGTGCAAACAAGTAGCTTTCAGCGAGCTGTTGCCTGATGGGATTCTGCGCCGAACCGTTTGCTTGCAGTCGGTGTTCATGCACTCAATCGAGGTGAACACGCCAAAGTTGATATTAAAAACTTGCGAGGCGAGAACTGCTTTAACTAGCTCAACGATTTTTGTACATCTTTCGCGAACCTTGGTCGGGTTGGCAAATCCTTTTTCCTCCAGCTGCTTGAGGTTGGGAAGGTGTACGAAGGAGCCAAGAGCGTCATAGTGATCTTTGATCGACTTGAGTCCAAAGACTTTCTCTGTCCCCAAGAAATTCATTGTTGTTGCTGGGGTGCCTGGAATTTCCTCAAGCCCGACTGCAACGCTAGAGTCTTTATCTGCGGTTGGCTCAATATCGATGAGCAGTTGCATGACCTTTTTAGGCTGCCAAGTTCGATACTCGGACGGCGCTATCTCCTCCTGATAGGCCTGCGCTCGATCATAAGTAAGCGCTTCTATTGCCATACGCAGCTCTAACGCTGCATAGATCAATCGCGCTTCGGTTCCGGCTCCCATTTCCGACTCAGCACGGAAGAGACTCTCTCGTGCAAGCTGCCGGAAGTTAGTTTTCATGCATGCCTTCGTGAGGGCTCTGGACATCAGTTACAGGCATGCATGACCAACACTCAATCCCAGCTCAAAGCCCCACCCGTCTGATACTCCGTCACCCGTGTCTCGAAGAAGTTCTTCTCCTTCTTCAAATCCATGACCTCGCTCATCCAGGGGAAGGGGTTTTCCGCGCCGGGGTAGAGCTGCTTGAGGCCGATCTGCGAGCAGCGGCGGTTGGCGATGAACTTCATGTATTCGTTGAACATGCTGGCGTTCAAGCCCAGCACGCCGCGCGGCATGGTGTCGTGGGCGTATTTGATCTCCAGCTCGGTGGCTTCGCGGATCATGCCCAGCACTTCTTCCTGAAACTCGGCGCTCCACAGGTGCGGGTTTTCGAGCTTGATCTGGTTGATCACGTCGATGCCGAAGTTCATGTGCATGGCTTCGTCGCGCATGATGTATTGAATCTGCTCGCTGACGCCGATCATCTTGTTGCGGCGGCCAAAGCTGAGCAGCTGCACAAAGCCGACGTAGAAGAAGATGCCTTCAAACACCACGTAGAAGGCGATCATGTCGCGCAGAAAGCGACGGTCCATCTCCGGCGTGCCGGTGTGGAAGTCGGGGTCGGCGAGGCTCTGCGTGAAGGGGAGGCTCCACGCGGCCTTGTCGTGAATGCTCGGCACCTCGCGGTACATGTTGAAGACTTCGGCTTCATCCAGGCCCAGGCTCTCGATGCAGTACTGGTAGGCGTGGGTGTGAATGGCCTCTTCAAACGCCTGGCGCAGCAGGTACTGGCGGCACTCGGGGTTGGTCAGGTGCTTGTAAACGGCCAGCACGAGGTTGTTGGCGACGAGGCTGTCGGCAGTCGAGAAGAAACCGAGGCTGCGCTTGATGATCATGCGCTCGTCGTCGGTGAGGCCCTTGGGGTCTTGCCACAGGGCGATGTCGGCCGTCATCTGGATTTCTTGCGGCATCCAGTGGTTGTTGCAGGCGGCGAGGTATTTCTCCCAGGCCCATTTGTATTTGAAGGGCACCAGCTGGTTGAGGTCGGCGCGGCAGTTGATGATTTTCTTTTCATCGACGCGGATGCGCGCACCGCCCATCTTGATGTCTTCGAGCCCGGTGGCACCGCCTTCGGCAAAAAGTCCGTCTTGCTTGGGGGCTTGGGTGCTCATGACCACTGCGGGGTGGGC
>Ga0255086_1000608_pt1 | contig 11256 bp, 9 predicted proteins | sample Colum_Cont_RepC__FD_188438 | JGI IMG/M metagenome (GOLD analysis project Ga0255086, IMG submission 188438) | Freshwater microbial communities from Columbia River, Oregon, United States - Colum_Cont_RepC_8d | ecosystem: Environmental > Aquatic > Freshwater > River | place: USA: Oregon | collected... | reverse complement strand
GGTGACGCTGTAACACTTCGCCCTCTCTCCCGCAAGCGGGAGAGAGGGCGAAGTGTTACAGCGTCACCACCACCGGCGCGTGATCGCTAGGCCGCTCCAGCCGGCGCGGTGCGGTATCCACCTTCCATTCCCGAACGGTCTCCAGCAACGGTGCCGAGAGCAGGATGTGGTCGATGCGCAGGCCGAGGTTGCGGCGGAAACCAGCCATGCGGTAATCCCACCAGGTGAAGCGGCCATCCGGCAGAAAAGGCTTGGTGTAGGCATCGCCCAGCCCTAAGTCGAGCAGGGCTTGCAGCGCGGCGCGCTCTGGCGGCGAGCAGAGGATGTTGCCCTCCCACTCGCCCGCGTCGTGGGTGTCCTCCGGTGTCGGCGCGATGTTGTAGTCGCCCATCACCACCAGCTGCGGGTGCCGCTGCAATTCATCGTGCAGCACATCGCGCAGTGCCGAGAGAAAGCGCAGCTTGTACTCGTACTTCTCGCTGCCCACGGCCTGGCCGTTGACGACATAGACGCTGATCACCCGCACGCCGTTCACCGTCGCGGCGATCACGCGGCGCTGCTCGTCGGCAAAGCCCGCGAGATCGCGGCTCACGTCTTCGAGCGCCAGAGGCTTTTTCGCCAGCAGCGCCACGCCGTTGTAGGTCTTCTGCCCATTGCTCACCGCCGTGTAGCCCGCCGCCTCGATAGCGTCGTGCGGAAACTTCTCGTCCACCATCTTCAGCTCTTGCAGCGCCACCACGTCGGGCTCGGCATCACGCAGCCAGTCGAGTAGATGCGGCAGTCGCACGTTGAGGCTGTTGACGTTCCAAGTGGCGAGTTTCATGGCGTATGGCGGGGTTCAAGACCCGGCGTGGAATGGAGTGGATGACTGCGCCCGCGCCCGCAGCGCTTCGTAGAGCTGGCCGGGCCCCAGAAGAATATCGAGCAGGCCGGCCCGCACCTTGTCGGACGCCAGCGCCTGCTTGCTCATGGCGGAGTGCGCCGTCAGGGCATCCATGATCGCGTTGGTGAACTCGTTGCTCAGGTCCGGTGAGCTCGCGAACTGCTCCTTGCTGTTGCTGCCAGCCTGCTGCACCAGCGTTTCGTTCTCCAGCAGCTTGCCCTTGAGCACGTTGTTGACGTAGACCAGCTTATCGTCGTCGCTGAGCTCGCCTTCAAACAGCTCGTTCACCTTCGCGACGATTTCGGAGAGATATACCCGCTGCTTCTCCTGCACGCTGCCGCCGCCGGTTTCTGTCATGGGGTCCAGCGTGGGGTATTTGCCATCGACCAGGCTCATGGGCTGCGCGCCCTGGCTGCGCAGCTTATGGTGGGTGAGCACGACCTGGCTTAGGTCCACGCCCTCGCGCTCACGGCCGAAGTCCAAGAGCGGCAGCAGTCGCTTGAAGAAGATGGCGCGCTTCTCCACCGCCGTATTGCCGTAATCGAAGATCTGCGACAGAAAGCTATAGACGCGCAGGTAGGCACCGAGGTCGCCCTTGAACAGCACCAGTGCATCCCGCTCGCCCTTGGCGGCTTGCTCGGCGGCGGCGTCTTTCTTTTCTTTCGCAACCAGCAGCGCGGTCTGTGCGGCCTTGTAGCGTTTCAGCAGACGGTCGGCCACAGGCTCGATGGCCGCCATCAGTTCCGCCTGGCTGGCGGTGGGTTTCAGCTCCGCCGCCACCACGCGCTCCACCTCGAAATCGTCGTAGTGGCCGCTGGCATCGAGCTTGGCCCGCAGGTCATAGACCAGATTGGGATCGGTCACGCCCTCCAGCGTCGCGGTGGCGTAGTAGGTCTTGAAGGCTTCCAGCACCTCGCCCGGCTCGTTCACGAAGTCGAGGATGTAGGTGGTGTCCTTGCCTGGATGCGCGCGGTTGAGGCGCGAGAGCGTCTGCACCGCCTGAATGCCGCCCAGGCGCTTGTCCACATACATGCCGCACAGCAGGGGCTGGTCGAAGCCGGTCTGAAACTTGTTGGCGACGAGCAGGATTTGATACTCCGTCCCCTTGAAGGCATCGCGGATGTCCCGCCCCTTCAGGTTGGGGTTGAGCGCCTTGCTGGTTTCGGTGAACGGCTCATCGCCGCTCTCTTTGTCGATCACCTCGCCGCTGAACGCGACTAGCGTGCCCAGCGTGTATTTCTGCTTCTTGATGTAGCTCTCGATGGCGAGCTGCCAGCGCACCGCTTCCAGCCTGCTGGCTACTACCACCATCGCCTTGGCCTGCCCGTTCAGCAGGGGTGCGACGTTTTCGCGGAAGTGCTCCACCACCACCTGCACCTTCTGCGCGATGTTGTAGGGGTGCAGCCGCACCCAGCTCAGGATGCCCTTCAGCGCCTCGTCGCGCTCCACCTCTTTCTCGTCCCACTCCTTGCCGTTGTTGGCGAGGCGGTAGGCCAGCTTGTAGCTGGTGTAGTTCTTCAGCACATCGAGGATAAACCCCTCCTCGATAGCTTGCCGCATGGAATACACATGGAAGGGCTGCGGCAGATTGCCGTCACCCGCCGGCAGTGCGGGGTTAGGGCGTCGCCCAAACAGCTCCAGCGTCTTGGCCTTAGGCGTGGCGGTGAAGGCCACGTAGGTGATGCCGGCCTGATTCGCCCGCGCCGCCATCTGCACCGCCAGCACATCCTCGGTGCTCACTTCGCCGCCGTCTTCTAGGGCTTGCAGCTCCTCGGCGGAAAGCACCTGCTTGAGCTTGGCGGCCGCCTCGCCGGTCTGGCTGCTGTGCGCCTCGTCGGCAATCACCGCAAAGCGTTTGCCCTCAGTCGCTGCCAGTTCCTGCACGGCTTTGAGCGCGAAGGGAAAGGTCTGGATGGTGCAGACCACAATCTTCTTGCCGCCCTTCAAAGCCTCAGCCAGTTGCGCGCTTTTGCTGCCGCTCTCGTTGGTGATGGTCGCCACCACGCCGGCCGTGCGCTCAAAGTCGAAGATCGCCTCCTGCAACTGCGCATCCAGCACCGTGCGGTCGCTGACCACCAGCACGGTGTCGAAGAGCTTCTTGTGCTCGGCGTCGTGCAGGTCGGCCAGGAAGTGCGCCGTCCAGGCAATGGAGTTGGTCTTGCCGGAGCCGGCGGAGTGCTGGATCAGATACTTCTGCCCCGCACCCTCGGCTAGCACGGCGGCGAGCAGGCGGCGCGTGGCATCGAGCTGGTGATAGCGCGGGAACAGCACCGCCTTGATCTGCTTCTTGTCGTTGCGCTGGGTGACGAGATAGCGGCCGATGATTTCCAGCCAGCTCTCCCGTGCCCACACCTGCTCCCACAGGTAGGCCATGCGGTGGCCCTTGGAGTTCACCGGGTTGCCGGCACCGCCGCCGTCACCGAGGTTGAAGGGCAGAAAGCGCGTGGCTGGTCCTTCCAGCCGCGTCGTCATGCGCGCCTCGCTGTTACTCACGGCGAAGTGCACGAGCCCCACGGGGGAAATCCAGCAGCGGCTCGGCCGCGCTCTGCCCCTTGGGGCGAGGTAGGCGGTCGAAGCGGTATTGGTCCACCGCGTCCTGCACGCTCTGGGTGAAGTCGCTTTTCAGCTCCACCGTCGCGACCGGGATGCCGTTGAGGAACAGCACCACGTCGATACTGTTCTCGTTGTGCAGCGAATACTTCACCTGCCGAACTACCCGCAGCCGGTTGGCGGCGTAGCGGGCTTGCAGCTCGGCATTCATCGCGAGCGCCGGCTTGAACTGCGCCAGGCGCAAGGGCTGCTTCAGGCCCAGCAGCTCCACGCCATGCCGCAGCACCTCCAGCGTGCCGCGGTCGTCGAGCTGCTTGCGCAGGCGGTCGAGCAGCACAGCCTCAGCGGCGGCGCCGTTGTTCTTTTGCAGGGTCAGCCAAGCCTGCGGCTGGGTGGCCTGCACCCAGGCCAGCACGTCGGCGGGGAACAGAGCGCGAGAGCGGTCGTAGCCTGCGGCGTCGCCCTCGGCATAGAGCCAGCCCTGTGCAGCAAGGCCCGCACAGAGGTCGTTTTCAAACTCGATTTCTTTGTGCAGGCTCATGGGACCCTCTCCCCCTGCTTTTCCCTCACCTGCTCCGCAGCGTGCTTGAGGCTCTCATAAAGCTGATTGAGCCGTTCGTGCAGCTCAGAGAGCCGAACATAAGTTTCGTAAGGCACAGACATTTGTCGATTCCCGTCGCCGTATTTGTCCTCGCCATAGCGGAAGGCCTGGGAGGTGGGGTCAATACCTGCAAGCTCCCTCAGTAGCTTGGTGACCCATGTAGGCACTTCTTGCTGGAAGCGCGTGCGAGCAAACTTCACCAAGTCGCCAGAAAGAGTATCCAGTCGGTGATGGGTTGAAGTGCTCCCCATCAAAGACTTCAAACGGATTTCAATGGCGTGTCGGTAGAGATACAGCACCGGATAAGCCAGCTCGTAATCCACTGAGCTTTTGTTCTTGATGGAATCGACAAGCAGGTTGGCGGCTCTGAAGTATTGATCGGCGATTTCCTCCAAGCTGAATACGCCGAGAAGAAATCCATGCGGCCCGTCATAAGGGTCCGCTCGGGCATCTTCCTCCGAGACATCGCGAAACAGCGCTTTCATGGTGCTTCCATATCGATTGTCTCTCGCACGTCGATCTGGCCAGTGACTGCGGCGGAGATGAGGGCACTGCGGCGTTCTTTCAGGAGGACGGTTATGCGATCTGCTTCAGCAATCAACGTATCAATCTTGGCCGTCTCGTGGTCGAGGAAAGTGGCGATGGCGGTTTGTTCATCGACCGGCGGTAGAGGCACCAGCGTATTCGCCAGATTGTCGTGCTCGATGCTCTCGACAGTCGCCCCTTGTTTCGCCCAAGCGTGGAGCAGGATGCTGTTCAAGCCTTGAGTCCAGCGAAGGAAAAAGGCGCTCAGACACGTCCCCGTCTTGAAGTGAAGTGCCTTCATGTCCTGATTCATTGCGACAGGCGCGGCATTTATCCCAACCGGGATTGTGTGCTTCAAGATTCCGGAGCGGACAACCATCAGCAACTGGCCTTCGCCTATGAGGTTTGACGCACTAGCATCGAGGCCGGCCTGAGTAATCTTCTCCTCGGCACCGATAATGCGCTCTGACTTCATATCCTTTGGCGATACCCAAGGAATATCTCCATTCCACAGCGTCAAATCGTCACGGCTGGGCGTGCCCCCGCCGGAAAATGAAGTGAACTCCTTCAGGCGGAGCAACGCCCAATGCGCCGGCACATCGCCCAGCCACTCGATCCCGGAGGGCGTCATGGGGGCATTGGGGTTGAGGCCCTTGGTGACGGCATGGCTGATGACGGCCTGCCGCTTTTCCTTGAGCAGCGCAATCAGCTTTTGCTGCTCCGCCACCAGCGCATCAATCTTGGCCGTCTCGAGGTCGAGGAAGGCGGCGATGGCGGTTTGTTCATCGAGTGGTGGAGCGGCAACCCTCAATGAGCGAAGTTTGTCCTGATTGACATTCGGTTGGCCGCCGCCAGACGCAATAAGAAGTAGGTGATCTCTAGCAGCGAGTAGCGCATAAAACATGTATCGCACTGATGCACTCTGCGGTTCAGCAAAGGCACAGCAGGCTTGGTTGGTGCAGGCTTCAACTCGCAGAATCCCAAGACGCCCGATGGTGGCCCCATACATGGCCATCAATAAAGTTCCGGGTGAGTAGACCCTGAGGGCGCTGTATTTCTTGAGAGCAGCCGCAGTAACCGCTTTCTCGGTCGCTTCGATGAAATCCTCCCGAAGCTCGCCAGTGGTCACCCAAGGTGTATCTCCGTTATAGCTGTCGCTGTCGTCTGTCGATGGAGTGGTTCCGCTCGCGATTAGGCCAAACAGATGAGACATCCGTTTCGCCTGCCAATGCGCCGGCACCTCCCCCAACCACTCCACGCCACTGGGCTTGTATTCGGCATAGCGCGGAAAGCTCATTCCGCCATCTTCCACAAGTTGATCTCTCGCCAGTGCGCAGGAAAGCCCATCGCACCCGGTGAGGCTTCGGGGTGTGCGGCAAGCAACTGGTGCACCTCGTGCCGCCAGCGGTGCCCGGGGCTCAGCTTGTCGAGCAGGTAGGCCAGCATGGTGAGGGTGTTGTAGAGCAACTGCGGTTCGCCGGGGTTAAAGGCGCTGGCGATGTCCTTGGGTTTCTTGATGGGCAGAGTGAAGCGCAGGGCAAAGCGGCGGTTCCACACCCGGCCGTGGTGCGCGCAGTGGTTGCGGACGATGGTGAGGTGGTGGGCAAACGAGGTGAGCACGCGCTCGTCGAGGCCGTAGTGGTCGGCAATTGCCTGACGGTCGGCAGGCAGTGCGAGGTTTTTGAGCCAGCGCGAGAGGTGGCCCAGTGTCATCAGCTCACAGGCCACCCAGAGCGGGGGCGTGGTGAGGTGCGGGTAGCGCTCCCGATAGTGCTTGGCAAAGGTTTCCCGGCTGCGCTGGTATTCCTTGAGCAGCTCGGCCTGGCTGGTGCGCCAGTCAGCGGCATTGCCGAATCGCGCCTGGTCGTCGTGCGCGAACGGGCCGTATCGGCAGCAGAGGTGCTGCGCGAGTGTGGTGCGCAGTGAAATCTCCACGCGCTCGATGGCGTCAAGCAGCAGCAGACGCAGGTCGCGATCAAAGGCATAGATGCCCAGCACGGTGTCGAAGCTGGTGCCCGGTGCGAACGCATGGGCGTTTGGGGCCGTGGCATCAATCTCGAACGGCAGCCAGTAGGCGCGCAGCCGGTAGTAGTTGACGTGGGTGAGGTAGTGGCGGGCGCGATCCCGATCTGCCACCACCATGCCGCGGCTGATGAGTAGATCGATTTGCTGATCGACCGCGAGGGCTGGCTTGCTGAATGTCACGAGCGGCCTCGCCCAAAAAGAAACCCGCCTGGTGCGCATCGTAGAGAGGCGTGGCGGGTGTTGTTACGGCCAATACTACGGAACACCGTGATGAACAGCCAAGCCATTGGCGACGAACGGTCAACAGCGGCGCTGTTCATCTTCATGCCGTCAGCCCCGCAATCATGGCCAGAATACGGTCGGTGGCTTGCTTGAGCTCGGCGTCGATATCGGCCAGTGGACGCAGCGGCTCGAAGACGTAGAAGTGCGTACGCAAAGCTCATGGCACAACCCCGGCCGCACCCACACCGGGCCGGGCCAGCATGTTCATCATCAGGCGGATCATAGTGTCTTTGTTCTGCGCGGGCGACTCGGCCACTAGCAGGGCGAGTGCAGCCAGGCCAACGTCGTTGATCACGGGCTGGCCAAGGGCATCGAGCAGGCGGTGGTTGCGGTGCAGAAAGTCCACAAACAGATAGGCACCGCTGCGCTTGTTGCCGTCGGTGAACGGGTGGTTTTTGATGACGAAATACAGCAGGTGCGCGGCCTTGGCCTCAACGCTGGGGTAAACGGATTCGCCGAAGGCGGTCTGGTCGAGGTTGCCGAGTAGTGCGGCCAGGCCATCGCCGGGGCGCTCGCGGGCAAACAGGTCGGTGGCTTCGCCGCGTGCGATGAGGCTGGCTTTGAGGGTGGCGAGTGCTTGGCGGGCCTCGGCCACGCTGGGCAGGGTGCCGCCAAGCTGTGCGGGCGGCTCCGTGAGCAGGCCTTCGTCATAGCGTTGCAGCAGGGCAAAGGTTTGGGCGTAGCGGCTGACGATATCGACGAGCCCACGCCCGGCTTCTGCACTCAGGTCGGGTGAGGCGGCGACGCGCCGCACCAGTTGCAGGGCGGCATCCAGTTCGCGGGCGTTGGTCTCAAGCCGCTGGCGGTTGAGGGTGTAGCCCTGAGTGAGATGCTGGCGCAGCAAGCCGGTGGCCCATTGGCGAAAGCGGGTGCCTTGCTGGGACTTGACCCGGTAGCCCACGGAGATGATGACGTCGAGGTTGTAAAACCCCACTGGTTTGTCGGAGCCAGCAATGTGCAGATTTTGCACATTGCTTTCCTCGTCCAGTTCGGCCTCGGCAAATACGTTGCGGATGTGGCGCCCGATCACGGTGCGGTCACGGCCAAACAGTTCCGCCATCTGCTCTTGCCGCAGCCAGACGGTGTCTTTTTCCAGCCGCACCTCGACGCTGCCGGAGGGCGAGGTATAGATGGCGACGTCACTCATGCCGTCAGCCCCGAAATCATGGCCAGAATGCGGTCGGTGGTCTGCTTCAGCTCGGCGTCGATCTCGGCCAGCGGCCGGGGCGGCTCGAAGACGTAGAAGTGGCGGTTGAAGGGGATTTCATAGCCCACCTTGGTTTTCTCGTGGTCGATCCAGGCATCAGGGGCGTGGGGCAGCACTTCGCGTTTGAAGTAGGCCTCCACGTCTTCGCTGAGCGGCACGTTTTCGGTGTCGCGCAGGTTGCTGTCGGGTTGGGGCTTGCCCTTTTGCTTACCTTTGACGCCCAGCACTGGCTGGCCGTGCTCGTCCTTCAAGGGGCGCTCGACCGTGATAGTGCGGTAGCCGAACTCTTCGTTCTTGAACACGCGGGCGATGGGGGCGACCTTCACCTTGCCGCCTTCGGGGGCAGCGGCGGGGGCATCGCCACGCGGCACCAGACGGCGGCTGATCTCTTTGCCCTCGGCGCTCAGGGTGGTGTGCAGGTCGGCCTCGGCAAACTCGCCGAAGAGGCGGGTGATGTCGGCGATGTGCTCGTCGCTCAGTTCCTTGCGCTTGCTGCCCAGGCTCTTGCGCATCTTTTGCCAGAAGCTGCTGGCGTCAATGAGCTGCACCCAGCCCTTGCGGTCTTCCACCTTGCGGTTGCTTAAGACCCACACGTAGGTGCTGATGCCGGTGTTGTAGAACATGTCGGTGGGCAGGCCGATGATGGCTTCCACCAGGTCGTTCTCCAGCACATAGCGGCGGATTTCGCTCTCGCCACTGCCGGCCCCGCCCGTGAAGAGGGGTGAGCCGTTGAGCACGATGCCAAAGCGGCTGCCACCATCCTTGGCCGGGCGCATCTTGCTCAAGAGGTGCAGCAGAAACAGCATGGAGCCATCGCTCACGCGCGGCAGGCCGGGGCCGAAGCGACCGTTGTAGCCTTGGCTCTCGTGCTCCTTGCGCACTTCCTTCTCGACCTTTTTCCACTCCACGCCGAAGGGCGGGTTGGAGAGCATGTAGTCGAACTTGGTGTGCGGGTGGCCGTCTTCCGAGAGGGTGTTACCGGCGGTGATGTTGGCGACGTCCTGCCCCTTGATGAGCATGTCGGCCTTGCAGATGGCGTAGCTCTCCGGGTTCAGCTCTTGCCCAAACACGGTGAGGCGGGCCTGCGGGTTGTGCTCGGCCAGGTATTCGCCGGCAATGCTCAACATGCCGCCGGTGCCGGCGGTGGGGTCATAAATGGTGCGCACCACGCCGGGGGTGCTGAGGATGTCGTCGTCCTCGATGAACAGCAGGTTGACCATGAGGCGGATGACCTCACGCGGGGTGAAGTGCTCACCGGCCGTTTCGTTGCTGATTTCGGCGAACTTGCGGATCAGCTCCTCGAAGACGAGGCCCATCTGGTGGTTGTCTACCTTTTCGGGGTGCAGGTCGATCTGCGTGAACTTCTCCGTCACCTGGTAGAGCAGGCCGGCCTTGGCGAGGCGCTCGACCTGGGTGTGAAACTCGAAACGCTCGAAGATGTCTCGCACCTCCGGCGAAAACGCCTGCACGTAGCTGTAGAGGTTTTCGCGAATGTGGTCCTGGTCGCCCGTGAGCTTTTTCAGGTCCAGCGGCGAGGTGTTGAAGAAGCTGCAGCCGGACTTGCGGCGCAGGAAGGGCTCGGGGTTGAGGCCTTGCGCGGTCTTGTCGGCCAGCTCCTGCAGCACGGCGGGCTTGGTGGCTTCGAGCACACAGTCGAGGCGGCGCAGCACGGTGAACGGCAGCACGACCTTGCCGTATTCACTTTGCTTGTAATCGCCGCGCAGCAGGTCAGCCACCGACCAGATGAAGGCGGAGAGGGTTTGTTGGTTCATGCCGCAGTGTGCCGCCTTGTCGGGCGGTGTGCAGCCTCAACTCACTCAGGGCAGCCGAGCAATCGCACGCCAGCCAATGTCGCTGCGGTGGAACTCGCCGCGCCACTGGATTTTCGCCACTGCCCGGTAGGCCTCGGCCTGGGCGGCGCGGATATCCGCACCCTTGCCCACCACGCAGAGCACGCGGCCGCCGCTGGTGGTGACCGCATCGCCCTTGAGCGTGGTGCCGGCGTGGAAGACCTTGGCGTTGGCACCAAAGCTGGCATCGAGGCCGCTGATGACATCGCCCTTGGCCGGTGTGGCCGGGTAGTGCTCGGCGGCCATCACCACGCCGCAGGTGGCGTCGGTGCTCCAGCGCGGGGCGTTGGTGGGCAGCGTGCCGTCGATGGCAGCGTTGAGCAGCGTCACCAGGTCGCTTTCGAGGCGCATGAGGATGGGCTGTGTTTCGGGGTCGCCCATGCGGGCGTTGAACTCGATGACGTAGGGCGCGCCGCTGGCGTCGATCATGAGCCCCGCATAGAGAAAGCCCTGGAACGGACGGCCTTCGGCGGCCATGCCGGCGAGGGTGGGTTCGATCACCTCGCGGCAGGCACGGGCGTGCACTTCCGCCGTGACCACCGGGGCGGGTGAGTAGGCGCCCATGCCGCCGGTGTTGGGGCCGGTGTCGCCATCACCGACGCGCTTGTGGTCCTGTGCGCTGGCCATGGGCACGTACTGGCCGTCCTTGCCGGCGACGACGATGAAGCTGGCCTCTTCGCCTTCGAGAAAGTCCTCGATCACCACGCGGGCACCGGCGTTGCCGAGCAGCGCGCCGCTGAGCATGTCGCGGATCGCCCCCTGCGCCTCGGCCACGCTCGTGGCCACCACCACGCCCTTGCCGGCGGCGAGGCCATCGGCCTTCACCACAATGGGCGCACCGCGCTTGGCCACGTAGTCGCAGGCTTCTTTGGCGTCTGTGAACACCGCATAGCCGGCAGTGGGGATGTGATGGCGTTCGAGAAAGCCCTTGGTGAAGGCCTTGCTGGCTTCGAGCTGGGCGGCGGCCTGGGTGGGGCCGAACACGCGCTGACCGGCAGCGGTGAAGGCATCGACCACGCCGAGCGACAGCGGTGCTTCGGGCCCGACGACGGTGAGCGCGACCTGCTCCTGCTGGGCGAGTGCGAGCAGGGCCGGAATGTCTTCAGCGGCCACCGCAACATTGCGGCACTTGGCCTCGGTGGCGGTACCGGCATTGCCGGGGGCGACGAGCACCTCGGTCACCTGCGGGGCAGCGGCCAGTTTCCAGGCCAGGGCGTGTTCGCGGCCACCAGAGCCGATGACGAGGATTTTCATGAAGCGGTCACTTGAAAAAGGGCGCCATTGTAAACGTCGGGGTTGGGGGGGCCGCCGACACGACCGGGCACAAAAAAGG
>Ga0255086_1000607_pt1 | contig 11260 bp, 14 predicted proteins | sample Colum_Cont_RepC__FD_188438 | JGI IMG/M metagenome (GOLD analysis project Ga0255086, IMG submission 188438) | Freshwater microbial communities from Columbia River, Oregon, United States - Colum_Cont_RepC_8d | ecosystem: Environmental > Aquatic > Freshwater > River | place: USA: Oregon | collected... | reverse complement strand
GCATGGTGTGGCCTCAGGTGATCCACTGAGTGATCGCGTGATGCTGTGGACGCGGATCTCCGGCGTCAGCGGCACGCTGCCGGTGGAATGGGAGCTTGCCGCCGATGCGGCATTCACCCAGCCTATCCGCCGCGCGACGGCCATGACCGATGGCAGCCGCGACTACACCTTCAAGGTCGATGTCGATGGTCTCTTGCCCGCTACCCACTATTTCTACCGCTTCACCGCCCTCGGCGTGACCTCGCCCGTGGGCCGCACCAAGACTGCGCCGCAAGGCAGCGCCGAGCGGGTTCGGCTGGCGCTGGTGAGCTGCTCCAACTATTCGACCGGCTTCTTCAACGCCTACAAGGTGCTGCCGCAGTTCGATCTTGATGCAGTGCTGCATGTCGGCGATTACTTCTACGAAACCGGCGCGGTCGGCACCCTGGGCCGCGCGCACCAGCCACCGCGCGAGATCATCTCGCTCAGCGACTACCGCGAGCGCCACGCCCAGTACCGCAGCGATGCTGACTTGCAGGCGATGACCGCAGCACATCCGCTGATCGCAGTGTGGGACGACCACGAGTCCACCAACAACGCCTGGGCCGATGGTGCAGGCAACCATCAGCCCGATACCGAAGGCGACTGGCAGCTGCGCAAGGGCATCTCCGCGCGCGTGTATGACGAGTGGATGCCCATCCGCCTGCCGGAGCCCGGCAACCCACTGAAAATCTGGCGTCAGCTCCCCTTTGGCGATCTGGTCGATCTGTTCATGCTCGACACTCGCCTGCAACGCAATGCGCCGGAAACCGAGACAGCGAACACCAGCACCGAGAGTTTCAACCCCGACCGCACCATGCTCGGTGCCGCGCAGCGCGAATGGCTCAAGGCCGGCATGAAAACCTCGCAGACCAGCGGCGTGCGCTGGCGGGTGCTGGGGCAGCAAACCATGATGTCGCCGCACCGCAACAGCCCCGATCCGCGCTTCTCGCCGCTGCCCTACCTGCCGCCAGAGGTGGCGGAGGAAATGGGCATCCGCCAGGGCGGCGGCAACGAGGGTACGGACAACTGGGGCGCGTATGCCTTCGAGCGTGACTCTCTCATGGGCTACTGGCGCGACGAGGGCATCTTCAACAATGTCGTGCTCACTGGCGACATTCATCGCGCCTGGATTTCGGCGGTGGTGGAAGACCCCTATACGCCGTTCAACCCGGTGACGCCGCAAGGCACTGGCGTGCCGGGCTACAACCCGCTCACCGGCGAGGGCGCGGTGGCGGTGGAGTTCACCTGCATGAGTGTGACCTCCAACAATCTCGCCGAGTCGCCGGATGGCATGGTGCAGTCCACGGCCCTCAACGCCGCCGTGGTCGCCGCCAACCCCAACGTGCCTTATCACCACATGGGTGTGCATGGCTTTGTGCTGCTCGACTTCACACCGACGGCGGTGACGGGGGAGATTTGGGATGTGGGCTCAGTGCTTGTTCCGTTCACGGCCGAGCAGACCGCGCGCTTCGATGCGGGCTACCGCTGTGATCACAATGCGGAAGGCAGGCATCAACTGACCGCAGTCAGCAGCCCCACCACGCCGCGCACATAAAAAAGGCCCGCTCAGAGAGCGGGCCTTGATTTGCTGCGCTGGCTTTAGCGTTTGGCGATGTCTGCCACATCACGCTCTGGCGCGCCGGTGTAAACCTGGCGCGGACGGCCGATCTTCAGGCCACCCGGCTCGCTCACCATCTCGCTCCAGTGCGCAACCCAGCCCACGGTGCGGGCGACGGCGAACATCGGCGTGAACATGTTCACGGGGATGCCCAGCGCCTTGTAGATGATGCCGCTGTAGAAATCGACGTTCGGGTAGAGCTTGCGGGCCTTGAAGTACTCGTCGTTGAGCGCGATCTCTTCGAGCTTCATGGCGAGGTCGAGCTGCGGGTCCTTGATGTTGAGCGCCTTCAGCACCTTGTGGCATTCCTCGCGGATGATCTGCGCGCGCGGGTCGAAGTTCTTGTAGACGCGGTGGCCAAAGCCCATCAGGCGCACATTGCTGTTCTTGTCCTTCACTTTTTCCATGAAGGCCGGCACGTTCTCGACGCTGCCGATCTCATCCAGCATCTTCAGCACGGCTTCGTTGGCGCCACCGTGGGCCGGGCCCCAGAGAGCGGCGATGCCGGAGGCGATGGCGGCGTAGGGGTTGCAGCCCGTGGAGCCGGCCAGACGCACCGTGGAGGTGGAGGCGTTCTGCTCGTGGTCGGCGTGCAGGATGAACAGTACGTTGAGCGCCTTGGCGGCGACCGGGTTCACCACATACGGCTCGGCCGGCACCGCGAACATCATGTGTAGCAGGTTCGAGCAGTAGTCGAGGTTGTTCTGCGGATACATGAACGGCTGACCGTAGAACTTCTTGTAGGCCGCCGCCGCGATGGTCGGGATCTTCGCGATCATGCGGTGCGCAAAGATCTCGCGGTGGCGCGGGTCCTTGTTGTTGGTGGTGTCGTGGTAGAAGCCCGACAGCGAACCGACCACGCCCGTGAGCATCGCCATCGGGTGCGCGTCGTAGTGGAAACCATTGAAGAAGCTCTTCAGCCCTTCGTTGATCATTGTGTGCTTGCGGATGTTCTGGTCGAAGGCTTCCAGCTGCGCCTTGTTCGGCAGCTCGCCGTTCAGGATCAGGTAGGCGACTTCGATGAACGAGCATTTCTCGGCCAGCTGGCTCACCGGGTAGCCGCGATACAGCAGCACACCGGCGTCGCCGTCGATGTAGGTGATCGCGCTCTTGGTGGAGCAGGTGCTGGTGAAGCCGGGATCGTAGGTAAAAGCGCCGGTCTTGTCGTAGACCTTGCCCACGTCGAGACCGACCGGGCCCAATGTGCCCTTGATACCGGGCAGATCGACTTTTTCGCCGGTGGCGTTGTTGACCAGGCTGTAGCTTGCCTCACTCATCTGATGCTCCTGAAAGCCTTTAAGAACCTATGGTTGGGTACCGCGCCGGATACGGCAGTCGTGCCACGCCCGAAGCCACCGCTGCCGCTGCCACCGCTGCAGAAACGCGCGGCTTCAGGCGGGGGTCGAGTGGTTTTGGAATGATGTAGTCCGGGCCGAAGGATAACGAGTTTTTCCCGTAGGCCGCCAGCACTTCCTGCGGCACCGGCTCGCGCGCGAGCGCGGCCAGGGCATGCACCGCTGCGGCCTTCATGGCCTCGTTGATGCGCGTGGCACGCACATCCAGAGCGCCACGGAACAGGAAGGGAAAGCACAGCACGTTGTTGACCTGGTTGGGGTAGTCGCTGCGACCAGTGCCGACGATAGAATCCTTTCGCACCTTCAGTGCCACCTCCGGCATGATTTCCGGCACTGGGTTGCTGAGCGCGAAGATGATTGGCTTCTCGTTCATCAGGCCCAGCCACTCCTCGCGCAGCAGGCCGGGGCCGCTCAAGCCGATGAACACATCCGCACCCGCCAGTGCGCCCGCCAGCGTCTTGCGCTCGCTGGGGGCTTGGGCGAACTCGGCTTTCTCCTTGGTGAGGTCGCTGCGGTCGCTGCTGATCACGCCCTTGCGATCGACCAGATAGAGATGCTGCTTCTGTGCGCCCAGGGTCAACGCGAGTTTCATCGAGGCAATGCCGGCCGCACCGGCACCTACGCAGACGATGCGCGCGTCTTCAATGCGCTTGCCTTGCAACTCCAGTGCATTGATCAGCGCTGCGCAGAGCACGATGGCAGTGCCGTGCTGATCATCATGGAAAACCGGGATGTCGCAGCGCGCCTGCAAGGCTTCTTCGATCTCGAAGCAGGCGGGGGCGGCAATGTCTTCCAGATTGATGCCGCCAAAGGTGCAGGCGATGCGGGCCACCGTCTCGATGAAAGCCTTCGGCTCTTTCTCGTCCACCTCGATGTCGAAGCAATCGAGATCAGCAAAGCGCTTGAACAGCACCGCCTTGCCCTCCATCACCGGCTTGCCGGCCAGCGCGCCGCAATCGCCCAGGCCCAGCACCGCGGTGCCGTTGCTGATGACGGCGACCAGATTGCCCTTGCCGGTGTAGCGGTAGGCGTCCTCGATGTTCTCCTGAATCGCCAGCACCGGCTCGGCGACACCGGGCGAATAGGCCAGCGAGAGATCTTCAGGTCCTTCGCAGGGCTTGGTGATCTGGGTGGCGAGTTTCCCCGGACGGGGAAACTCGTGGTAGTGCAGCGCGGCTTCTTTGAGTGTGATGGTCATATTCGAGTGCGCGTTGCCTGCTTCCTGGTCGCGCAATGGTGAAAGTGAATCCTTCGGACAACAAAAAGGCCGCTGTTTAAAGAGCGGCCTTCGATGTTCAGCAAAAAACGCTTAAGCGGCAGTCTTCGAGCCGTAGCGCTTCTTGAACTTGTCGATGCGACCGCCGGTTTCTGCGACCTTGCTCTTGCCCGTGTAGAAGGGGTGCGACAGGTGCGAGGTATCGAGGTTGACGATGGGCATCTTGACGCCATCGCGTTCGACGGTGTCCTTGGTTTTGACCGTGGAGCGAATGACAAAGCTCTGGCCAGAGCCGGCGTCACGGAAGACGACGGGGCGGTATTCAGGGTGAATGCCTTCTTTCATGGTGTTCTCGAAAGGGCTGCAAGTAAACAAAAAGGGCGCGAAGGATAGCGATGCTCGCGGTGCTTGGCAACTTTTTAGCCGCCCTTCACTGGGGTCAGTCATTCTCAGCATCTGCCGAGACCTCGAACCGGCCCGTGTCCTCATCCACCGTCAGGTGCACGAGGATCGGCTGGCAGCAGACGTGGCAGTCCTCGGTATAGCGCTGCGAGCCGGCGGAGAGATCGAGTTGCAGCTCGATTTCTTCCCAGCAGTACGGGCATTGCACCTTTTCGTGTTCGAGTTCGTGGTGTGCCATTCAGAGCAGCTCCGTGAGCAGGGTATTGAGATGGTCGCGACCCAGAGGCGTGGGGTGGACATGCGTGGCGTCGATCATGAGCAGCCCTTTTTGCTGCTGCTTGGCGAGGCGCGGCTCCAGCAGCTCGAATGCCAGTCCGGTTCGCGCCTCAAAGTCGGTCTTGGCAAAACCCTCGTGCAGGCGCAGGGCATTCAGGCAGTACTCAAAGGCCAGCTCATCGCCTGTCACCGTGCGCACTTCCTGCAGGCTTTGTGCGCTGCCTGCGGTTTCCATGTAGGTCTTGGGGTGTTTGTGGCGGGCGCGGCGCTCGACCCTGCCGTTCAAGGTGCGTTTGCCGTGTGCGCCCGCACCAATGCCCAAGTAATCGCCAAAGCGCCAATAGTTGAGGTTATGTGCAGCCTCGTGGCCCGGCTGTGCGTAGGCGGAGGTTTCGTATTGTGCATAGCCCGCTGCCGCGAGCAGGGCTTGTCCGGTTTCCAGCATGGCGTAGGCACTGTCGCTGTCCGGCAGCGGTGGCGGTGCAGCGGCGAAGGCGGTATTGGGTTCCAGCGTCAGGTGGTAGTAGCTGATGTGGGTCGGGGCCAGCGCGAGCAGTGCGGCGAGGTCGGCTGCCGCCTCGGCCTCGGTCTGTCGTGGTAGTGCAAACATCAGGTCAAGATTGAAGTTGCTGAAGCCTGCCGTGCGGGCCATATCTACCGCCGCACGCGCCTCTGCCCCGCCATGGATGCGTCCCAGCGCCTTCAGCTGCGCATCGTCGAGAGATTGCACGCCAATCGACAGGCGATTGACGCCTGCTGCGCGGTAACCCGCAAAGCGCGCTGCCTCGGCAGTGCCAGGGTTGGCCTCCAGCGTGATTTCGATGTTCGACGCAAACGCCAGCCGTGCCGACACGCCTTCAAGAATCCTTGCGATGGCCTCGCCCGAGAACAAGCTGGGTGTGCCGCCGCCGAAGAAGATGCTGCGCAGCGGCCGTGACTCTGCGGCGTCCCCAAGCTCATGGTCGAGATCACGCAACAGGGCATCGACGTACTCGGCTTCTGGGATTGGCGCGCGCACGGCATGCGAGTTGAAGTCGCAGTAAGGACACTTCTTTGCGCACCACGGGATGTGGATGTAGAGAGATAACGGAAGGCTCACGCCGAAGTCTCATCCCGCAGTTGCAGCAGCAGTGCTTGCAGCGCCTGCGCGCGATGGCTGATGCGATTCTTCTCCGCTGCATCCAGCTCAGCGGAAGAGCACTGGTGGCTCTCCACCCAGAACAGTGGGTCGTAGCCAAAGCCATTCGCGCCGCGAGGTGCTTCGAGAATGCGCCCGGCCCAGGTGCCGACGGCAATGCGCGGCACCGGGTCGTCCGCATGGCGCAGCCACACCAGCGCGCTCACGAAGCGCGCGCCGCGCTGTGCGGTGGGCACGCCTGCGAGGGCCGCGAGCAGCTTGGCGTTGTTGGCGGCGTCATCCGAAGGCTCGCCGGCATAGCGCGCGGAATACACGCCGGGCGCGCCACGGAGCGCATCCACCTCCAGCCCCGAATCGTCGGCGATCGCCGCGAGGCCCGACGCCCGTGCCGCATGCCGCGCTTTCAGCAAGGCGTTCTCAACGAAGGTCGGCGCGGTTTCGGCCACCTCCTCGTCGCTGAACTCGCTGACCAGCCGCACCGTGTAGCCGAGCGGTGCCACGAGGGCATCCAGCTCCTTGAGCTTCTTGGCGTTGCGGCTGGCGAGCACGACCTGCATGGCTGTCACCAGCTGCCGGTGTTGGGCATCGACAGCCAGGGCTCCTGCGGCGGCAGCGGGCTGCCGGCTTGCAGCAGCTCGATGGAAATGCCGTCCGGCGATTTCACGAAGGCCATGTGGCCGTCGCGCGGTGGGCGCAGCACGGTCACGCCCGCCGCCATCAGCCGGGTGCAGAGCGCATAGATGTCATCGACGCGATAGGCCAGATGGCCAAAGTTACGGCCGCCCGTGTATTGCTCGGCCTTGCCCTGTTCGTTGGGCCAGTTGTAGGTCAGCTCCACCATCGGGGCCTTGCGCTCGCGGGCTGCGGCCTCATCGCCGGGTGCTGCAAGAAACACCAGCGAGAAGCGTCCCTGCGGATAGTCGTTGCGGCTGATCTGCACCAGCCCCAGCGCCTCGCAATAGAAGGCCAGCGCGGCGTCGAGGTCGTGCACGCGCACCATGGTGTGCAGGTAGTTCACGCGGCCAGCGCCTCGCGCTGCTTCACGGCCAGTTCGGCGATGCCGGCCTGCGCCAAGTCCAACAGCGCGTTGAGTTCGTCGCGGCGGAAGGCATGGCCCTCGGCGGTGCCCTGCACCTCGATGAACTGACCGGCCTCGTTCATCACCACGTTCACGTCGCACTCGCAGCCGGAGTCCTCGGTGTAGTCGAGGTCGAGCAGCGGCGTGCCGTTGACGATGCCGACACTCACTGCGGCGATCTGGCCGAGGATGGGGTTCTTCTTGAGCTTGCCCGCCTTCATCAGCCCGGCGATGGCATCGCAAAGCGCCACATAGCTGCCTGTGATCGCCGCAGTGCGCGTGCCGCCATCGGCTTGCAGCACGTCGCAGTCGAGCGTGATGGTGAGGCCCGAAATCGCTTCTAGGTTCACACAGGCGCGCAGGCTGCGACCGATGAGACGCTGGATTTCCTGCGTGCGGCCGCTTTGCTTGCCGCTGGCCGCCTCGCGCTTGCTGCGCGTGTGCGTGGCGCGCGGCAGCATGCCGTATTCAGCCGTGATCCAGCCGCCATCCTTCTTCCAGGCTGGGCCGCGCTCTTCGACGCTGGCGGTGCAGAGCACCTGCGTTTCACCGAAGCAGACCAGCACCGAGCCCTCGGCGTGCTTGGTAAAGCGGCGGGTGATGCTGACCGGGCGAAGCTGGTTCGGCGCGCGGCCGTTGTAGCGGGACATGGCGTGTCTCTGAGTGCGAGGCCGCGCAGTATAGGAAGCGTGAAGGAACAACGTGGAATGCCTTGAAGGCTATTCCACGTCCTCCCGCGCCCAAGCAGGGAGGTTTGGGCCAAGGGTGCAACGGCTGCGCCGTCTCGCCAGGGATGACTAAAGCGCAACCGCTAAAATGGCGCTATGACCATTGAAGACATTGCAGAAACCTTCGAGCTGCTCGGCGAGTGGGAGGAGCGCTACGCCTACCTCATCGAGCTTGGCCGCAAGCTGCCACCACTCGCCGCCCACGAGCGCACGGAAGAGGCGAAGGTGCGTGGCTGCATGAGTCAGGTGTGGCTGGTCGGCGGCGCGCAGGCCGATGGCCTGATGCACTTCAATGGTGACAGTGACTCCACACTGGTGAAGGGCCTGATCGCCCTGTTGATGGTGATGATCAACGGCAAGGCGGCAGCCCAGATTCTGGCCACCGACATTGCCGCCAACTTCAAGCAGCTGGGGCTGGAGAGCCACATCACCGTCAATCGCCGCAATGGCTTTTTCTCGATGGTGGAACGCATTCGCAACCTCGCGGCTGCGGCTTAGGGCCGACCGTGACCTTTTGAGGGCGGCGGCGTTGCGACAGGTGGCAGGCAGGCAGCGGCTTGATCTACCGATTTGTCCTCGGCACAGGCGCGAATGGCCTTGCGCTGCTCTGGCGGCAGCCGGCGAAGCTCGCGAAAACGCCCACGAATGGCTTCACGCTCCTCTGGCGGCAGCTTGCGGAACTCCTCGCGGCGCACCTTCAGTTTTTCCTTCTGCTCCGGGGTCAGGTCGCGATAACGTTGCTTGAGCTGTTCACGCTCCTCTGGCGGCAGCTTCTGCCAATCATCCAGGTGCTTCTTGGCGCGCTCCCGCTCTTCGGGGGGCAGGTTTTTCCATTTCTGCATCCGCTCGCGTGCTGCTGCCTGTTGCTCCGGTGTCATGGATTGGTAGCGTTCAGCGCCTTTCAGCATGCGCGCCTTGCGCTCATCCGGCAGTTGCTCCCATTTCGATTCAAATGGCGCCAGTGCAGCACGCTGTTCGCTGGGCAAGGCCTGCCGCCAGCAGCAGCGGGCGCAAAAGAGGGGTGGGGGCATGCAATCGGTTCATAGGGTTCTCCGGGGTGTTGAGGGGTTCAGCTGTGCTCTGCGCTGTCATCCAGCCAGAGCAGAAAATCGAGGTCGTCATCCAGCATCAGTTCAACGGTGCGGACATCGGCTTCTGGGAATGGCGACTCCAGCAGCGCCTGCAGTACGGCAGCGTCAGCGAGAGGTTGTTGCTGCGGCCAAAAGCCGACGCCCAGGGCCAGCAGTAGCGTCGCTGCCAGTGCGACCCCCGCCCAGTAGCGGGGTGCAGCTGGTGTGGGCTGTAGCGCGCGATGCCGCGCAGCCGCCAGTCGTGTGCGCTGTACGGCATCCACCTCTTGTTCCCACTCGCGTAGCGCACTGACGGCGATGCGGGTGGTCTCGTCCTGGGGCTTGGTCTGGCTCATGGCTGGAGTCCCTGTTGCAGCAGCAGTGCTTGCAGCGCGGCAACGGCGCGGGAGAGGTGCGTTTTCACGCTGCCCTCCGAGCACACCATCGCAGCGGCGGTATCGGTGGTGGACAAGCCCTGCCAGTGACGCAGCACAAAAGCCTGTCGCTGACGGTGCGGCAGCTGTTGCAGGGCAGTGCGTACGCGATGCAGCGTTTGCGCCTTCAGCAGCGCGGCATCGGGCTGGTCGGCGGAGGGTGCGGGCAGCGTATCGAGCGGATTGCTGTCGTCATCCGCCGTCAGCCGTGTGCCCAGCCAGCGCCCACGAATCACTTGCTTGAAGCGCCATTTGCGCAGCCGGTTGTCGAGGATGCGATAGAACAGCGGTGACCATTCGCGTGCATCACTCGTGGCGTAGTGGCGGGCGAGCTGGATCATGGCGTCCTGCACGCAATCCATGGCCTCGTCCGCATCGCCCGTGGTGAGCTGGGCGATGCGCAGTGCCCGGCGTTCGACGCTGGCAAGAAAACGGTCAAGCGAGGCAGGCACTGCGGCATCGGCGCACACGCGGGGCGATGGTGCGCGACTAGTTGCGGCTTGACTGGCGGCGCTCGGAACGCTTGACGACCCGGTCGCCCTCACGATCCAGGCGGTCTTCCTTGCGGTCGCCTTTGGCATCGAGGCGGTTGCTGGCGCGCTCGCCCCGACGTTCCAGCTGCGCCGCTGCCGCCGCACGGCCCTTGTTGTCCAGTCGCTGACTGCGCTGTTCGGTGCGGGTTTCGATGCGCTCACCCTTTTGATCCAGACGCTGGTCGATCTGTTCGCCGCGCTCATCAAGACGCTGATCAATGGCATCGGCGCGCGGGGTGTCCTGCGCCTGCGCCAGCGGCGCGGCGAGCAGAGCAGCGAACAGCAAGGGGACGGAAAAGTGCTTCATGGGAGCTCCTGGAATGGGGGCGGCAGGATGCCGACCCTTGAAAAAGTCTGTCAGCGAACGATTGGTTGACACGGTAGGATGAAAATCTGATCCGCACCGTCCAACAGAGGTTCCGTCATGTCCGTCTTTGCGATTGCCTTTCTCGTGTTTGCCGCCGTCACGCTCTACAAGGGAGTGGTCACCGTGCCGCAGGGCATGGAGTACACCATCGAGCGCTTTGGAAAGTATCGCGGTACGTTCCAGCCCGGACTTCACTGGCTGGTGCCGTATGTCGACCGCATCGGCCGCCGTCTGTCGATGATGGAGCAGGTGCTGGACGTGCCCTCGCAGGAGGTCATCACCAAGGACAATGCGATGGTTGGCGTCGATGGCGTGGTGTTCTACCAGGTGCTCGATGCCGCCCGCGCCGCCTACGAGGTGCAGCAGCTCGAATATGCGGTGATGAACCTGACGCAGACCAATCTGCGCACGGTGATGGGTTCGATGGATCTCGACGAGCTGCTCAGCCAGCGCGATCACATCAACACCAAGCTGCTCTCGGTGGTGGATCAGGCCACCTCGCCCTGGGGAATCAAGGTCACCCGCATCGAGGTGAAGGACATCCGCCCCCCGGCCGACCTCGTGGACTCGATGGCCCGCCAGATGAAGGCCGAGCGCGACAAGCGAGCCAACATTCTCGAAGCCGAGGGCTTCCGTCAGGCCGCCATTCTCAAGGCCGAGGGCGAGAAGCAGTCGCAGATCCTGCGCGCCGAAGGCGAGCAGCAGCAGGCCATTCTCGATGCCGAAGGCCGCAAGGAAGCCGCCTACCGCGACGCCGACGCCCGCGAACGTGAAGCCCAGGCCGAAGCCCGCGCCACGCTGATGGTGAGCGAGGCTGTGGCCAAGGGTGACGTGCAGGCTCTCAACTACTTCATTGCCCAGGGCTACACCGCCGCCCTCAAGGAAATGGCCCGTTCGCCCAATGCCAAGACCATCTACATGCCGCTGGAAGCCGCGAGCGTGATCGGTGCCATCGGCGGCATTGCCCAGCTCGCCAAGAACGCGGGCCTGCCGACGCCCAAGGCCTGAACATGGACGCCATCGT
>Ga0255086_1000606_pt1 | contig 11261 bp, 7 predicted proteins | sample Colum_Cont_RepC__FD_188438 | JGI IMG/M metagenome (GOLD analysis project Ga0255086, IMG submission 188438) | Freshwater microbial communities from Columbia River, Oregon, United States - Colum_Cont_RepC_8d | ecosystem: Environmental > Aquatic > Freshwater > River | place: USA: Oregon | collected... | reverse complement strand
GCTAAAGCGACACTGATGTCTTGAGCTTCAATTGTGGTGAATTGGGCTCCTTGGAGTCTCCAGGCAGCCATCATACCTACAGATCCAATCCCGCTTCCGAGATCTAATATTTTTCGAGCGCTAGGACACCACGTAGTTCCATACCAGGCAGTCAATAGGTCGTCCGTTGAATAGCGATGGCCCTTCTTGAGTTGAAAGATTCTGTAATGACCACTCAATGCATCGAGAGTTTCTTCCTCAGTGGTTTGAAGATCTGTTTTTGGAACTTGTGGACCGGGCTTTGCCCAACCTTTAAAAAAGGGGTGATCGCTAAAATGACTCATGGATTTCTCTTTCTCGCCAAATGAAACTGAGTTTGTTCTGTGTTATAAGGTGAAAGTGATTCATCTCCAAGGAATTTTTAAACAATACGGGTCTAAAGTTTTATTCGAAAATGGCCAAGCCTTTTTAGGGAATCGATCTCGGGTGGCTCTTGTAGGTCCCAATGGGGCAGGTAAAAGTACACTCATTCGCATGATCTTAGGGCTCGAGTTGCCTGATTCTGGTCAGGTGGTGCAGGCTAAGCATTTAATGATTGGGCATCTTGCTCAGGAAGTCCCTAAGTTTAGCGGAAGAACGGTGCTTCAAGAGGTGATGCGACTGGATGGACGTAGGGAAGATCTCTTAGATGCAAAGCGGGAGTTGGAGCAAGTTTTAGAGCAAGACCCTACTCAAGACGAGGCCCTAGATCGTTACGGCCGAGTACTTGAGGAATTAGAGCATTTAGATGAATATCGTTTAGAATCCCGGGCTAAGCAGATCCTCTCTGGAGTGGGGTTTAAGGAGTTGGATTATGAAAGGAGTCTGACTGAGTTTAGTGGGGGCTGGCTCATGCGAGTGGCGTTGGCCCGAATTCTCCTCATGGACCCAGATCTTTTACTTCTAGATGAACCTACAAATCATCTTGATCTAGAATCTTTGCTCTGGCTTGAGGAATTTTTAAAAGGGTTTCAAGGTTCTTTGCTCTTAGTAAGTCACGATCAGGCTTTTTTGAATCGATTAGTGCAAGAGGTTTGGGAGATTGATCAGAGGCGCCTACAGGTTTACCGAGGCAATATTGATTCGTTTGTGAGTCAAAAGCAGGAACGACTTGCAGTTTTAAAATCACAATACGAAGGGCAACAAGCGAAAATTGCTGAGATTGAGAGGTTTGTTGCTCGTTTTGGAGCAAAAGCGACTAAAGCACGGCAAGCCCAGAGTCGTCTAAAACAACTCGAGAAGATGGATCTGATTGAGATGCCTGAGGATCGATCCTCGATTCGTTTTAGATTTCCTCCTGCTCCTCACAGTGGCAAGGAAGTCGTGACGATTAAAAATGCGGGGTTGAGGTTTGGAGAAAAAAATATTTTTAAGGACCTCAACTGGGTCATTCAAAGAGGCTCAAGAGTCGCCATTGTTGGAGTAAACGGTGCTGGAAAAACCTCATTTTTGAGGCTCTTGAGTCAAGAGTTAATGCCGACTCAGGGTGAGGTAAAGTTTGGTCATGCTGTGGAGGTAGGGTACTACGCACAGATTCAGGCTGAAAGTTTGAATATGAATCAGACTATCTTACAGGAATTAGAGGCTGTTGCGCCTGATCTTCCGGTGAGTCGGGTTCGAGGGATTGCAGGTGCGTTTTTGTTTTCTGGAGACGCGGTTGAAAAAAAATGTGCGGTGCTATCAGGAGGGGAAAAAGCTAGGGTTGCCCTGGCGAAGCTTCTCTTGTCACCCTCCAATTTTTTAATTCTAGATGAACCTACTAACCATCTCGACGTTGATTCAAGAGGAGTGCTTCTGGAGGCGCTTGAGGATTATGAGGGCACCTTATGTATTGTCTCGCATGATCGTGAATTTATGAAGCCTCTAGTAGATACCGTTTTAGAGATTATCCCTCAGTCTGAATCCAATCAAGGATCTCAAGTGATTGCCTTGGTGGGGAGTTATGAGGATTATCTTGAAAGAAAAATAAAGGAAGCAAGTGCGAGACTTTCAGATTCTTCATCTTCAAAAAAACTTCAGAAAGATACTGCTCCTGTTGATCAGTCTGTGATGAAGAAGGGTCCATCGAATAACCAGATTCGTAGCTGGGAGAGAGAGCGAGATTCTTTAGAAGTGGAGATCTCACGACTTGAAGCAAGGCAAGTTGAGCTTCATCAGTTGCTAGCTGACGAAAAGACCTATCAAGATAAGGAATTTTCCCTAAAATTAATGGAGGAGCAGAGAGTGCTTACTCAAACTCTGAATGATAAGATGTCTCGTTGGGAAACTCTCTGCGAGATGCTCTTATGATTCAACTTCTTAAACTCGTCTTGCCTATTATTCTCAGTTACCTGGGGATCATGATCATGGGGATCGTGGATGTTTGGTATGTTGGAAAAGTCAGCGTGGAGGGAGTCGGCGCTGTAGGGATTGGATCCTCCATATTTGGGTGGTTTCTTGTCTTTGGTCTAGGAGTATTGAGCTGTTTAGAATACCTCGTATCTCATGCTAGGGGTGCTGGACAGGTTCAAATGCAACATCAGTTGCTGTTTCAGGGAGTGTTAGTCTCTCTTTTGCTTTCCTTGCCTCTCACTGCTGGATTGATTCTGATTTCAAAGAATATGGCGCATTTTGGAATTCACCCAGCCGTACTGGCACAAACTCAGGATTACTTATCTTGGGTTTCTTGGAGCATGGTCTTTAGTCTAGTATTCTCTGTGTTTCGACTCTATTTAACCGCCCTGGGTGTGACTACCCCAGCTTTAGTCATCCTGATTGGAGCAAATCTTTTTAACGTATTGGGTAATCATCTCTTAGTTCTCGGAAGGTGGGGTGTTCCTAGTTTTGGATCACAAGGTTCAGCGTGGGCTACTCTTGCGTCTCGATTTTTAATGATGCTTGCCCTAGGTGTATATATTTGGATTTATGAGAGAAGGAAGCGCACCTTGCCGAGGGCATGGAGTCTTAGTCCAGATTTTCCAATGATTAAAAGACTTTTCAAGATGGGACTTCCTGCGGGTTTGCAAATGACCTTTGAAGCAGGTGTGTTTGCTCTAGCTACAACCCTAGCTGGGAGGTTATCTCCGGCTGATCTCGCAGCTCATCAGATTGTTCTCAATACGGCAAGCCTGACGTTTATGGTTCCTCTTGGAATTGGTTCAGCTGCTGCGGTAGCTGTAGGTCATAGTATAGGGATGAAGTCTCATCGTGAAGCCGTTGAGATGGGTTGGAAGTCACTGAAAATGGGCGCAGGCTTTATGGCTTTCTCCAGTCTTTTATTTTTTGGTCTGGGTGAGCACGTAGTGAGATTTTTTACGAGTGACTCTGCAGTAGCAGAAATTGGGAAGCAGATTTTCCTGATTGCTGGTTTTTTTCAAATTGCAGATGGAATTCAAACTGTGGGTACGGGGAGTTTGAGGGGCTTAGGAGACACGCGTAGTTCAATGGCAATTAATCTGGTTGGGCATTGGCTGATTGGCTTGCCCGTGGGAGGGGTGTTATGTTTTTATTTCAAAAAAGGTTTAGCAGGACTCTGGATAGGACTTTCGTTGGGGCTGATTTTAGTGGCTTTAGCCATTCTCGTTCAGTGGAGAAGAAAATCAAAAGCCCTTTTAGAGGTAGACCATTGGTCTCTGCTGCGATCCTGAGTATTTGCTTTCTAAGCACTAAAAGTGTCTATGCCGATTCCTCTCTTTTAGTTGTCAATTCCCCAAAGATCATTGCCAAGGAGGAGAAAACTCAGGTTTGGATGATAGATCCCAAGCCGCAAGCGTTGCCTCGAAACTGGAGGGTTATGGAATGGTTGCGTGCCTCCGGAAGTGGTCAGTTCTCAAAACTCCAGTTTGAAGGGGTGATTAAAGAGCTCAGAAAAAAGTATAAGTTTTCTCAGTTCATTGATGTGGATCTCAGGCAAGAATCACACGGTTTTTTAGATGACTATGCGGTAAGTTGGTACTCGGATCATAATTCTATAAACTGGGGTAAGAGTAAGAGTGAAATTGCACGTTCCGAACTTGAAGCCTTGCAGTCTCTTTTAAAGCAGAAAAAGGGTATTGTACTGAGTCAGTTTCTTTCAAAAGAAACGGATGACCCTGACACAACAGATCGCATCGCTTTTTGGAAGAAAAAGCAAGTCAAGGTGGATTCTCCCAAGAAGGTCATGACGGAGCAGCAAATGGTGAGTGAAGACTCTCAGGTGATTTACCTGAGAATTCCTGTTGCTGATATGCATGCTCCAGAAGATCGTGAAGTGGATCAGTTTATTGATGAGATGAAGAAGGTTCGTCCTAATCAGTGGGTTCATTTTCATTGCTCTGCAGGCAGGGGGAGGACTACTACATTCATGGCGATGTACGATAGCTTTAGAAACTTCTCCAAGGTACCCCTGAAAGAAATTCTTCGAAAACAAAAGGAGATGGGTGGGGTTGATCTTGTCGCCTATTCTTTGAAACGATCCAAGTCCAGGAATGATTGGGCTGAGCAAAGAGCTCAATTTATTGCCCAGTTTTATCGTTATTGTCAGAGTGAGGGACCTAGTGGCTATCGTAGGAGTTGGAGTGCCTGGAAGGACTCCCAGTCTCATTAATGAAATGAGTGAATGGATGAGTTCATGCTCATGATGCCTCGAGAGGATCCAGCTTGACTCTTGTGAGGGAGTGCGGCATAAGTTATTGCAAATGATTTGCAATAGTAAAAGTTTGAGTAATTTAAGACGAGTTCAATTCAACTCTGTTCTCTTGCCTGCCTCTGTGTTGAGTCTCTTAGTGAGTTCAGTCCTAGTTCTATCTCCTTCATCTTTAGCAGCAGAAGTGAGTCAGAGTGATATTCAACCCAACTCCTCAGTCAAAGATCTTTCAGAAGTCAGTCAATCGGACGCAAACCTATCCATCCCAAGTTCTTCTGAGAAAGAAAAATCGGGCCAAGAAATGGTCCTAGAAGTGAAGTCAAAGAAGAGAAAGCTTCAGAATCGATCCTCCGTAAGTCGAACCGAGTTAGATCAATCAGAAATTGAGAAGCTTCCTCAGGGTGGTGAGGTGAGTCTGCAGAAGTTAATCACCATGACAAGTCCTGGAGTAGTAGCAGGACCATTTGGCCAATTTTTCGTAAGAGGAAACCACTCAAGCGTTCAATATTTGATCGATGGTGTACAGTTGCCTGATTCGCCTTCAGGCTCCTATGGGCAACCCTTTAGTCCTAGAAATATTGATCGCATGCAGGTTATCACCGGGGGTATCCCTGCTGAGTATGGCCAAAGACTTGCTGCTGTTGTGGATATCACAACAAAGTCGGGGCCGGTTTCTCCTGAAGGAGAAATACAGCTTAACTACGGACTCCCTTATAATACGACATCTCCGCACTTAATCTACGGCGGCTCAAATACGGATGGGAGTTTTCACTACTACTTTGGACTGAATTACTTTCAAACCAATCGAGGTCTAGATACTCCTCAGCCCGAGTCCTTTGATCAGCAAAAGCAAGGTGGTAAGGATGCTGTTCATGATTTTGCTCAGGGAAATAACGAGTTTGGTAAATTTGACTGGTATTTAGATAATCAGAATAAACTGACCTTCATTGTGTCTCACAACTATAACTTTTTTGAAGTCCCCAACTACCCATCCTCCTTTTCTCCTACTCATCCTTACTTTGGATTAGGCTACAGGGATCAGTTTGGAAATCAGGCTGAAAGTCATATTGAAGCAGATGGGTCTAGGCACGAACACGCCCTCTTTAATTACACTCCGCCTGGTACAAATGATAATCAAATGGAGCGCTCCATCTATGTGCAGAGCTCATGGAAGCACACTTTTACCGATCATTCATTTTTGCAAATCTCCCCTAGCTATCGATTCTCTCTCATCAAAAATGGGAATGATCCCATTCATGATCTAGCAACTGCCCCAGGTGGAAGCACTCCTATTGCAGGAAGTGCTCCAGCTTCCTTTGCTCAGGATCGAAAAATGAATAATGTCGGTCTTAAAGCCGACTACACGTTTCGTCCTCATCAAGATCACTTAGTTAAAACTGGGTTTCAACTTCAAGGGGCAGAGTCCTATGGTTGGTACTCCGTGCAGACGAGCTTGAATTCATCTGAGTATATCAATCGAGATCCAATGAAGGGTGTGTTTGAAGGAGTTTACATCCAAGATGATTACTCCATCAGTTCAGATTTAGTTCTGAATGCAGGCTTAAGGTTTGATGCAATGCAGTTTTTCTTTTCAGACACTCAATCTAGAGATTCACTTCTGCAGCCCAGATTGGGATTGAATTACATGCTCACTCCGACAACTAAGCTACATGCATTCTATGGAAAGCTTTTTCAGCCAGCTACAATTGAGAACCTTAGAGCTGCTTTTAGTCGGTTTCATCCAGATGATGTTGGTGTTTACGATATTAAGCCTGAAAAGTCAGACTTCTACGAGGTGGGCGTAGCTCAAGAGGTCCTTTCTCATCACGTTGTGGGTGTAAATTTCTTTTATAAGAATGCACGAAATATCCTCGATTATGCCCAACTCTTGAGAACCCCAATCTCTCAACCCATTAATTTGAATGAAGGCTACTCCTACGGAGCCGAGCTTTCCTTACAAGGGCGTATCAGTGATCACTGGTCTGAGTACATGAATTACTCGTACCTCATTGCAAAGGGACGGGGCAGTAGTGGGGGGGCCTGGGCAGGTCATACTCATGGAAATGAATATCGATTCTTGGATCACTCCCAGCTTCATACAGCTAATGCGGGGTTAACTTACTCCCGACATGGGTTTTGGTGGAGTACTCAAGGTGTATTTGGAAGTGGATTACATACAGGAGAGGATAATGACATCGCTCTTCCTTCTCATCTGACTTTTGATACGACAGTTGGCTATGAGTTTAAAAAGACCGGCCTTTTTCAAGGGATGCGGATCTCTGCTGACGTACTTAATGTCTTTGATAATCGCTATCCCATTACGATTGCCAATGCATGGAATGGTAACAACTACGCAGCCGGCAGACAGTACTTTCTTCGGTTAAGTAAGACGTTTTAGTAAGTCAGACGTTTTAGATTGAGACCCAGCCCAGAATATGGGAAAGAATGAGTATCTATGGGAGCACAATGGAAACACGCCGGAAAGTTGCAAAACTCTTCTAAACGAGGCGCTTTAATTAGTAAGTTAGTCAAGGAGATCACAGTTGCTGCAAAAGTGGGGGATCCAAACCCTGAAAATAACCCGCGACTGAGAGCTGCAGTGGAAGCAGCGAGGAAGGCTTCTGTCCCTCGTGATAACATTGATCGTGCCATTAAAAAGGGTGCAGGCCTTTTAGATGAGCAAGTTCAGTATGAAATGATCACTTACGAAGGGTTTGCACCTCATAAAGTGCCAGTCATTGTTGAGTGCCTCACCGAGAATAAGAATCGAACAGCTGCAGATATTCGAGTTCTGTTTAGAAAAGGCATGCTGGGATCTATTGGTAGTGTGAACTGGATGTTTGATCGTCTGGGTGTAGTTGAAGCCACTCACTCGAATCGTTCACTCGATGTCGAAACCGTCGCAATCGAAGCTGGAGCTCAGAATGTAGAGGCTCTAGAGGCAGATCAAGTTCAGGCGGATCAAATCGGGGCACGATTTTTTTCAGACACCGGTGATCTTGACTCCGTGAGTAAGTACCTTGCAAAAGAAGGCTGGGTAGTGACTCTTTCTGAAATGAGCTATCTTTCTAAGAACTTTGTAGAGCTCTCTGATGAGCAGAAAAAAGAAGTAGCTGACTTCTTAAATGATGTGGATGACCATGATGATGTGCACCGGGTCTACGCTGCTATTCGATAATTCATATTGACAAGAACCCCCGTTTTCAATAGTCAAGGCTGAGTTATGCTCAAGCTGAAACGGGGGAGCAATGATTCAGCGAGTACGCAATGTCTTAACACTCTGTTTGCTTGGAGTGTCAGTCCTCAGCTTGTCTTCTTGTAAAGGCTTTACTCCAGAAGGTACATATCAGGGGAATTACTTCTACTCTTCAGTAGACCAGCCCTACTTTGATCCCGTAAAAATTGAGATCCAGGCGATGAGTTCGTCTCAATTTCGTGTTGAGCTCAAGAATTTAATCGATCAAAAAGTCGGGGGATTTTTAATTAAACTGAAGAGTTCACGTGAAGTTGCAATCGTTCTTCCAGAGCTTAAGAACTTAGAAATCAGTCTCAGTCAAAGTCAGGCTTCTTTAAGTATACCGATACAGGCGCAGCTCTTATCCAAGAAAGAACTATGCTATTTTGGCAATGGAGATGATTTCCAGAAGATTCAGCTCTGTTTTAATGCAGAACTCTTTCATCTGGTCGTTTCAAAAGATGAAAAGGTTCTATGGTCGCTTTCGGGTAGAAAGTTTAAGCACGTATCTACATTAGAGCTCGAACCTCCACGTACACTTACGCTCAAGGAGGCCTTAAATTATGCTTTTCACCAGGGATTTGAGTTTAACTTCAGTATTCAAAGATTACTTCAAGCGAAGCATACTACACATGCTGCATGGCTGAATCTGATCCCTAGCCTGGGTACAGCTCTAGTTTGGAATGCTGAGCCCGGTTATGTGAGTGCTATTGCTACTGCCCAAGCCCTTACCCCTTTTTTACTTCCATCGAAATGGCTGAAGGCTAAGCAAGCCAGTCGCGAAAGTCGTGCTATTCAGGCAGCACAATGGATTGTACAGTCGAATATCGCAGCCCAGGTTGAACAGCTTTCCTACGCACTAGATCGAGATGCAAATATTTTAAAAGTCTATAATGAGCTTCTAGGAAAACTTAATTCATGGGTCTCACTAAATGGGGTCGTAGTTGATTCACGTCCTCTCTCTCAAGAGGAATTAGCTCATGTGCAAGGCGTGATTGAATGGGTCAGTGCTCTCAGGCAAACTGCTGAGAAGGTTTATAGGGAAGATCAATATGGGCTTTCTCTGGCCCTGGGTTTTAAGAACCCGGAAGCCGTAGACAGAGTGATCATAGAGGAAGAACGAAGAAGTGTTGAGGGTTTAGAGTTTATTGAACAAAAAACTCTTTCTTCCTGGGGACTGCAGAGGTCTTTTGAGTTGGAGCAGATTAATTATCTCATCTCTGCTTCAGAGCAGAGAAAAAAAGAAATCTATTTCATGTGGCTAGATCCGACAGTAGATTCCTCTTATAATTTAGGCTTACAACTCATTGCTCAAGTTAACCTTGCTAAGGCACAACAGTCTGAATTGAAAACCAGGCGTGATGAAACCCAAGCGAGACTCTTGCAGGAGGCTTATCGCGTGACTTCAGAGTGGAATCAAAGTGTACAGCAACTGAGAAAACATGAACATGCACGTATAAAAAAGAAACGACCCGAGGTTGCTCTTGATCACTGGCTTAAAGTTCAACTTGTTCAAGGTGAGCTGCACGCCGATACCTTGCGCGCCGCAGTGCAAACCTACTTATCGAACCAGTTAGAGTCCAGTATGGATTGGGCATCGTTGCATCTTGCTGAATCAAAAAAGAATCGAATCTTGCTGGCTGGTAGCTTCGAGAGACTATTACCTAAGATGAGATCTGAGAGTTCAATTCTTGAAGGATCAGTAGGGTGCTTTGGTGGGTGCATGGATTAGTCTCATAAATAGAATCTAGTAAAATTTAAATCCTAAATGGTTCTTTTATGGATATTTTTGATGAATTTAAATGAATTCTTGTGACTACTCGCGGTTGCAACAGAAATATTTTTATCCTAAAATATTAGATTATGACAATTAATTCTTGTAGTTATGGAAGTCCTTGCTGGATTACGATGATTCTTGTTGGATTTTGTTGGTTTGGCGCTGCTTCCACCTTGTTGTGGCTAACCTGGAATCAGGTGCTTGTAGGTTTATTTAGATTGCAGAGAGTAAAGTTATTTCAATCAGTGTTGGTGGTTGGAACATTAGTCGTCTTTCTTGCACCTAGGTGGTACATGCATCGAAGTATGATGAAAGGCTGCCCTTATCTGAGGTCCCATAAGTCTTGCTGTCACTCAGAGAAGTGTCATGAAGCAGAGGATCATGCTAAGGACTCTGATCGCGAGAAAAACTCTGATTAGGAGCTCTCTGCTTGATGAACTTGCTCCTGAAGAGATAGTTCTCATCGAGCGTTCATCCTGGGTTGACTAGTGCAGGAGCTATAATTCATTGCTAGAGTACATGCTCGCTTCACTTCATGGGTTCTACAGGGTTAATGGCATCAATCATTGCTTTGAAGCTATCGCCCTGAGTTTGGGGAATTGAGTTGATGGAAACTCCATTATCCAAACCAGCGTACTCAAGAAGAGTTGCGGCATAATCTCGAGTGAGAACGGGTTCTCTGATCTCTTCATGTTTTTGAAAGAGAGCTTTATTCATAGAGCTGATGAAGAAACTATTTCTCACCTCTTCATAAGACAATCCCCCGTGGTCACTCTGCATAGGTGCTCCGTCGTGAAAACCAAATCCAGGATTAGCAATGAGAATAAAGTCTGGGATCTCTGCCTTGCGTGCAGTTTTTACACGTTCACTCAGTCCACGAGTGACTGAGAGATTTGTGAATTTGGGTGCAAGCGTAAGTGTGCGTGCCAGACTAAAGATAGCGGTTGGATACTGGTGGTCTCTTGCAAGTCTTAGCCATTCATGATCGGTTTTCCATTGAGAGGAGAGTTCTGCTGTAGGAACCTGACCTATGTACTGAAGCGGGTCATCATTTGGGTCAACTGAGGGTACTCCAGCGTAACGCCCTGATGCTTCTTGATTAAAATTTTTCACAACCACGTACCTGAACCAATCTCTTCCTTCGTAATCGCTTTTGGTAAAGATAATCCCTGCTTTTATTCCAGCTTGAGTATGGTCTTTTGATAGGACAAGTACAGGATCTCGTGTAGAGCTGCCGGTTTCATCTGAGGCTCCCCATTTGTCTAGGCTTGTGATGTTTTCATTCTGTTCTAGAGGCATGGCAATAAAATGCACTGGATGGCGTTTAGTTAAGTCAGTGAGTCGAGACAGGAGATCATCATCGGTAATCATGAGATTCCCCATCCTGGCTTTAAATAAATCGTTAAAAAGATGAGTGCGCATTCCACTTTCCGGGATAAAGAAATTTGTGAGTTCATAGTACGAGAGGCGCCTCTTCCAGTGAGCCTGACCCTTGAGGTAGATTTGCGCAAGGCTTGAACCCGAATAATCAATCAGGGCAGTAGGCTCCTGAGTATGAGTGAATCTCTTATAGTTGATATGAAGGGCAGGCATAAAGAACTCACCCATCCAACTCAGGTCAGGACGAG
>Ga0255086_1000605_pt1 | contig 11262 bp, 9 predicted proteins | sample Colum_Cont_RepC__FD_188438 | JGI IMG/M metagenome (GOLD analysis project Ga0255086, IMG submission 188438) | Freshwater microbial communities from Columbia River, Oregon, United States - Colum_Cont_RepC_8d | ecosystem: Environmental > Aquatic > Freshwater > River | place: USA: Oregon | collected... | reverse complement strand
GTGATCATGGGCTGTTGATTGCACAACCAGAAGCGTCGTGCGCCCTCGGCCCAGACCTTGGCCTTGGCGGGCGTCCTGGCGCGACTGTCGAGCACGATGCGATCGGGCTGGCGCAAACCTTCGGCGGTGAAATCCCGCACGGTCAGTGAGGGATCATCAACCAGCACCGTGGCACTGCTGGTCAGCACCGCGCCCGCCTCGGCGCGCAGGCGATGCACGTCGGCACGTGCGGCGGCACCGGTGATCCATTGCGACTCGCCGCTGGCCATCGCGGTACGGCCGTCGAGGCTCGCGCCCATCTTCAAGGTCACGAAAGGCCGCTGGCGGCGCATGCGGGAGAGAAAGCCGCGATTGAGCCGCTCAGCCGCCGGCCGCAAGAGACCAAGCTGGGTTTCGATGTCCGCTGCTTGCAAGCGCGCGAGGCCCTGTCCGGCCACCAGCGGGTTGGGGTCACTCATGGCCACATAGACACGCGACACCTCAGCCGCGATCAGCGCATCGACACAGGGCGGCGTGCGGCCGTGATGGTTGCAAGGCTCTAGGGTGACAAAGACATCCGCCCCCTTTGCGCGGGCACCTGCGGCGCGCAGCGCGTGCACTTCGGCATGAGGTTCGCCGGCCCTGAGATGCGCGCCCTCGCCCACCACGACATCGTCCTTGACGATGACACAGCCCACGCGCGGATTCGGGTGGCTGGAGTAGCGTCCGGCTTCGGCGAGCTCCAGAGCGCGCGCCATTCTCTCGGCTGGGCCTGCCACCTAGCTGCCGCTCTTGCCCGGCTTGCCGCCGTTTTTGGGTGCTGGTTTTGCAGTCTTTTGCTCTGGCTTGCCTTCACTTTCAGCATCGGCCTCGCCGATCAGCGGCAACTGCGAACGACGCTGCTCGGCACTGGGCATGGCCTTGAGTTTCTGGATTTCTTCCTGAAAGGCGTTCACATCCTCAAAGGCGCGGTAGATCGAGGCAAAGCGCACATAGGCCACATGGTCGAGATCGCGCAGTTCCTCCATCACCCACTCGCCGATACGGCGGCTGGCAATTTCCTTCTCGCCAGTCTGGCGCAGCTTGCGCTCGATGTTGTCGATGGCGTGATCGATCTGCTCGCCATTCACCGGCCGCTTGTAAACCGCGCTCTCAAAGCCACGCCGCAGCTTGTTCTCGCTGAAGGGCTGCGGCGTGCCGCTGCGCTTGACGATGGTGGGCATCGTCAATTGCGCTTTTTCAAAGGTGGTGAAACGCCCCTCGCATTGCTCGCAGCCGCGACGGCGCCGCACCTGCGTACCCTCCTCCGCCAGCCGCGAGTCGATGACGCGCGTATCGGGGCTGTTGCAAAAGGGGCATTGCACGATCGTTAGACCTTGCCACCGTAGACGGGGAAGCGTGCGCAGAGTTTTTCAACGTTGCTGCGCACTGTGGAAACCGTGGCTTCAACATTGGCGGCCGCGCTCATGGCGTCGACGATGTCGGCGATCCAGCCCGCGATGCTCGCCATCTCGGCCTCCTTGAAGCCGCGCGTGGTCGAGGCGGGGCTGCCGAGACGCAAGCCGCTGGTCACAAACGCGCTACGCGGATCGTTGGGAACGGAGTTCTTGTTCACGGTGATGTGCGCCTCACCCAGCATCGCCTCGGCATCCTTGCCCGTGACGTTCTTGGCGACCAGATCGAGCAGAAAGAGATGGTCGTCAGTGCCGCCGCTGACCACCTTGTAGCCGCGCTCAAGGAACACCTTGGCCATCGCGCGGGCATTGGCGACGACCTGCTTCTGGTAGGTCTTGAAGCTGGGGTCGAGCGCCTCTTTGAAGGCCACGGCCTTCGCGGCGATGACGTGCATCAGCGGCCCGCCCTGGATGCCTGGGAACACGGCAGACTGGAACTTCTTGTTGAAATCCTCGCCCTGCCCCTTGCTGATGATGATGCCGCCGCGTGGTCCACGCAGGGTCTTGTGCGTGGTGCTGGTGACGACATGCGCATGCGGCAGCGGGCTGGGGTATTCACCCGCCGCGACGAGGCCGGCGATGTGGGCCATGTCGACCCAGAAGTAGGCACCGACCTTGTCGGCGATGGCGCGCATGCGCGCCCAGTCCTTGACGCGCGAATAGGCCGAGAAGCCACCGATCAACATCTTCGGCTTGTGCTCCAGCGCCAGCGCTTCCATCGTGTCGTAGTTGATCAGGCCGGTCTCGGGGTCGAGGCCGTAGGGCACGATCTTGTAGTGCTTGCCGCTGAAGTTGGCCGGGTGGCCGTGCGTGAGATGGCCGCCCTGCGAGAGGTTCATGCCCATCACCGTGTCGCCGGGCGAGACCAGCGCATGAAACACCGCCGCATTGGCCTGTGCGCCGGAGTGCGGCTGCACGTTGGCGTAGTCGCAATCAAAGAGTTGCTTCAAGCGCTCGATGGCCAGCGTTTCCACCACATCGACGTGCTCGCAGCCGCCGTAGTAGCGCTTGCCGGGATAACCCTCGGCGTACTTGTTGGTGAGCTGGCTGCCCTGCGCCTGCATGACGGCCGGCGAGGTGTAGTTCTCGCTGGCGATCAGTTCGATGTGGGCTTCCTGCCGGGCGTTCTCGGCGGTGACAGCGGCGAAGACTTCAGCGTCGACGGCGGCGAGGTTGGGGGCGTTCTTGAACATAAGTGTTGACGGTTTGAGTTCTGTGAATTCGCTTTTTAGGGTTTGTCGCTACTGGGGGGCAATCGCAACGCCCTTACAAACATCTCGTTGATGGCACTCTTAAACCAAGCACTCTGGACAGCTCCAAAGACAAGTAGCAATCCCAAAAAAACGAATACGAACTGCGATAGAACAGACCGCAGTTCCTTCTTCAGCTTTTGTTTGGCTTTAGCGTTCAATCCACCACCTCAAGCATCAGGTCCAGCGCGGCGCGGGCGGCGTTGGCAATGTCTTCTGGCACACGGATGCGGTTGACGGGCTTGCCTGCGACGAGCGAGTCCAGCACCCAGGCCAGATGTTGTGGATCGGTGCGGAACATGGTCGAGCACATGCAGACCATCGGGCTCATGAACTCCACCGTCACGCCGCGCGGCTTCATCTCGTCGGCAAGGCGGTTGACGAGGTTCAGCTCGGTGCCCACCAGCCAGTGCGTGCCGGGCTCGGATGAGCGCACGGTGCGCAGGATGTATTCGGTGGAGCCGACGAAGTCGCTCTTCTCGCAGACTTCGAGATCGTTCTCCGGATGGCTGATGACCAGGCCCTTGGGCACCCGCTCGCGGAACTTGGCGATGTGGTTAGGGTGGAACATCTGGTGCACCGAGCAGAAGCCCTTCCAGACGATGAGCTTCGCCGCCTTGACCTGCTCAGGCGTCAGCCCACCCATCGGCTTCATGAAGTCCCAGGTGACGATGGCCTCGCGCGGAATGCCCATGCGCATCACCGCCGTGTTGCGGCCGAGGTGCTGGTCGGGGAAGAACAGCACCTTCTCGCGGCGCGCCCAACTCCATTCCAGCACCGCCTTGGCGTTGCTGCTGGTGCAGACGATGCCGCCGTGGTTGCCGCAGAAAGCTTTGAGGTCCGCTGCCGAGTTGATGTAGGTGACGGGTGTGACTTGGCTATCCGGGTCGAGCACGGTCTTCAGCTCTTCCCAGCACTTGTTCACCTTCACGAGGTTGGCCATATCGGCCATCGAGCAGCCGGCGGCAAGGTCGGGCAGGATGACCGTGCGTTTGCCGAAGGTGAGGATGTCCGCCACCTCGGCCATGAAGTGCACGCCGCAGAACACGATGTATTCGGCCGTGCTGTTGGCGGCCATCTGGCTCAGCTTGAGCGAGTCGCCTGAATAATCGGCGTGCTTGAAGACTTCGTTGCGCTGGTAGTGATGGCCGAGGATGGCGAGTTTTTTACCCAGTTTGGCCTTGGCGGCAACAATCTTGGCATCGCACTCTTCGTCAGACAAAAAGCTGTAGAGATCAATCGTGGGATCGATCTTGAGAGCGGCGGACATGAGCGCACTCCTTGGTGCGGTCTGCACCTTAAAAAAAGCCAGCTATTGTAGCCCAGACAGACCGCAACCCCTAGGGGTTGCGCTTGTGGTTAGTTGATGGTCAGGATCGCTGTGTCTGTGGTATCCACTGTTGCGGCGGCATTGGTGGCCGTAATGGTCACAGTACTGCCGGTTGGCGTGCTGCCCGCCGTCGTAGTGAGTCCGGCTTGGCCATTGATCAGCAGCGACGTGCTGGATTGGATGCCAGCTTGGGCAGTGTTGCTGCTGGACCAGCCGACATGGCGAGTGATGTCCTGAGTGATACCACCGCCATAGGTGCCCACCGCATTGAATTGGGTGACGGCACCCGCCTGCACAACCCGGGAGGCTGGGGTGATGGCCAGACTTTCGAGCGTGGCATCGATCGGGCGAATGTCGATAGCTGGAGAATCAATCGTCGTTGCAGGGGTCGTCGTCGAATCCACGATAAAACTGGCAGTGACCTGTGCGGGCGTCGTTACCGCCCTGTTTGCCAAGGCAAGGTTGGAAACCGTGCCACTGAAAAAGATCAGTGCCTTGGTCGTAAATGCGTCAGACGAGGATGCGGGCACGCTGGGATCAGTCGAATGACTGGAGGTATATGTGACTTGATTCGATAGATCCTGAGTTCGGCCATTGCTAAGGGTGCCCGTGGTGGTCAAACGCTCGGTGGTATTCACCACCAAATCACCACTCGTGAACTCCTTGCTCAAGGCAAGCGATTGCAAGGTGTCCACCGTGACGTTGGCCTGCGCATTCAAACTGGGGTTGGTGCAGCCCAGGATGCTCGGCTTGGCAACCAAAACCGTCGGGCTTGCCGCAACGCCAGTCAGGGTTCCCGTGGTGGCGTTGATCGTGGCAATGGCAGTGTTGGGGGTTTCAATCGCCCAGGTCACTGCTGAATCCAGTGCTGTCTCCACTCCCCCCAGATCGGCGAAGACCGCGAGGTCCAATGTGGATTTGGCCGCCAGGTCAGCGCTCGCCGGCACGATGCGGAAATTGGTCGGTGTCGCCACCGTGACATCAATGGCGCTGGTGAAGCTCAGATACTTCACCGTGATCGTCGCCGTGCCGGTGCCACTGTTGGCTGGCAACACCGTGCCACGTGGATAGAAAAAGCCGCTGGCGCTGCCATCGGCATTGGGCACCGGCAAGTCGCCGTTGCTGACCTTTACCACCGTTTCATCCGAACTGGTGAATGTGGCACGTGAGGCAAAGTCACCCCGCGAGCCATTGCTGAAGGTGATGATGTAGCTCAAGCCCGTATTGAGGCAGTTGTAGGCCTTGGCAGTGGTTGCCCCTTCAAGCCCGCCCAAGGGCAGGATGGCCGCACTCACCGGCAGGATGCCCTCGCCCAGGCCACCGCAGCCGCCCAGCAGCATACTGGAGGCAAGGAGTGCACAGGACAGCTTTCGGCCTAGATTTTCAACCTTCATCACTTGCTCCAGAAACCCATTCACTTAGTGCGCGGCAGGCGCGGGTGCGACGGTGCTTTTCACGTGCAGCTCGCGCAACTGCTTGGCATCAACCAGGCCAGGGGCATTGGTCAAGGGGCAATGTGCCGTCTGCGTCTTGGGGAAGGCGATCACTTCGCGGATGGAATTGGCACCGGCCATGAGCATGATCATGCGGTCGATACCAATCGCGAGGCCACCATGCGGCGGCGCGCCGTAGCTGAGTGCTTCGAGCAGGAAACCGAACTTCTCCTGCTGCTCTTCCGGCGTGATGCCGAGCAGGTCAAACACCGCCTGCTGCACCTCGGTGGAGTGAATACGCACGCTGCCGCCGCCGAGTTCGATGCCGTTGAGAACGATGTCATAGCCCTGAGACACGATCTCGCCCGGACGGTTCCGGATCGCCTGTGCGTCGAACTGCTTGGGTGCCGTGAAAGGATGATGCGGAGACACCCAGCGGCCACCGTCGCGGTCGTCCCACTCGAACATCGGCCAGTCCACGACCCACAGGGCTTTCCAGCCCTTCTCGGTCAGGCCCAGATCGTTGCCGAGCTTGATGCGCAGCGCGCCCAGCGCATCGCTGACTACCTGCGATTTGTCGGCACCGAAGAAGATGAGATCGCCATCCTTCGCACCCGTGCGCTCGATGACCCCTGCCAGGCCACGGTCATGGATGTTCTTGACGATGGGCGACTGCAAGCCATCGCGACCCTTGGTGCTCCATTCGTTGACCACGATGTAAGCCAGGCCCTTGGCACCGTAGAGCTTCACAAACTCGGTGCAGGCGTCGATCTTGCTACGCGGCAGGCTTGCGCCACCGGGCACGCGCAGTGCGGTGACGCGGCACTTGGCATCGTTGGCTGGGCCTGCGAATACCTTGAAGTCAACGTCGTTGAGCAGATCCTTGACGTCGACCAGTTCCAGCGGATTGCGCAGGTCGGGTTTGTCGGAACCATAGCGGCGCATGGCTTCTTCAAAGCTCATGTGCGGCAGGGTGCCGAGATCGACGCCGAGCAGGTCGAGGAAGAGATGCTTCACCAGCTCCTCGATGATCGCCATGATCTCCGACTGATCGAGAAAGCTGGTCTCGACGTCGAGCTGGGTGAACTCCGGCTGACGGTCAGCGCGCAGGTCTTCGTCACGGAAGCAGCGAGCGATCTGGTAGTAGCGATCCAGCCCCGACATCATCAGCAACTGCTTGAACAGCTGCGGTGACTGAGGCAGCGCGAAGAACTGACCTGCGTGCGTGCGGCTGGGCACGAGGTAGTCGCGCGCGCCTTCCGGCGTGGCACGGGTGAGGATGGGGGTTTCCACATCTACGAAGCCCTTGGCATCCATGAAGTTGCGGATGCGTTTCACCACCTCGTGGCGCAGGCGCAGATTCTTCTGCATGGCCGGGCGACGCAGGTCGATATAGCGATATTTGAGGCGGGTCTCTTCACCCACCGTCTCGTCATCGGGGTGGAAGGGCGCCGTCTCTGCCTTGTTGAGCAGCGTCACTTGCTTGCCGAGCAGTTCGATCTGGCCGCTGGCCAGGTTGCTGTTGGTGGTGCCAGCCGGGCGAGCGCGCACGCGGCCGGTGATCTGCACCACGTATTCGCCACGCAGCCTGTCAGCAGCGGCAAAAGCCTCGACCGCATCCGGGTCGAACACGCATTGCAGCAGGCCTTCGCGGTCGCGCAGATCAATGAAGATGACTCCGCCGTGGTCGCGGCGGCGGTGCACCCAGCCACAGACGGAAATGGTTTCGCCGATCAGGGATTCTGTGACCTGACCGCAATAGTGGCTACGCAGCATGAATGGACGTGAGGCAAGTTCAGCGAGGGGCGCGCATTGTAGCCGCGCCGCCACGCTCAGGGGGTGTGCGAGGGCGGCGCCACCACACCCAGCGAGATGATGTACTGCATGCCCTCCTGCACGGAGATCGACAGCTCGCGAATCTCGCCGCGCGGCACCAGCACCAGAAAGCCTGAAGTGGGATTGGGGGTGGTGGGCACAAACACGGTGACCAGCTCCCCTGCACCTGCCGCAGCCTGCACCTCAGGTGCCGGATCAGCCGTCAGAAACCCGACTGACCATACGCCCTGACGCGGGTATTGCAGCAGCACGACCTTCTTGAAGGCATTGCCCTTGCCAGAGAACATGGTCTCGGCCACTTTCTTCATGCTGCCGTAGACCGAGCCCACCAGCGGCACATGGTCCAGCGCCTGCTCGGCCCAGCCGAGCGCCTTCTTGCCCAGAAGATTGGCCGTCAGCACGCCAGTGCCCAGCACGATCAGCAAGGTCAACACCGCGCCAGTGCCGGGAAAACTGAACCACTCCGGTTGCAGGCTGGCGGGGACCAGCAGGAGGCTGGAATCCAGCAGGTTGACCAGAAAACGGATCACCAGCAGGGTCACCCCCAACGGCGCCCAGACGAGGAGACCGGCAAAAAACCAGCGGCGCAACAGGCTCATCATGGCATTGTCCATCTTATCGGCTGGGGGCAACTGTATTGTCCCACGGCAGCCAAGCGACAGGCACAAAAAAACCCGCCTGAGCGGGTTGTTCTGCCGACTGCATGCAGTCGATGGTGCGCCCGGAAGGATTCGAACCTCCGACCCCTTGGTTCGTAGCCAAGTGCTCTATCCAACTGAGCTACGGGCGCTTGCAAACTGAAAAAACGGTTGGCGGACAGAGAGGGATTCGAACCCTCGATAGAGGTTTAACGCCCTATACTCCCTTAGCAGGGGAGCGCCTTCGTCCACTCGGCCATCTATCCGTGCCGCTGCCGGTTGCCCGATAGCGAGGCGCGAAGTCTACGGAAACACCTGCGCTGGGTAAAGAGTTATTTTGACTTTTTTACCAAGCCACCCGCAAAAGCGGGATCAATGCCTAGGGGCATCCAGCGGAATGTGGGTTTCTTCACTGATGCGGGCAAATATCTCTTCCCGATGCACCGAGACCTCGCGCGGTGCATTGATCCCAAGCCGCACCTGATTGCCCTTCACGCCCAGCACCGTCACGGTCACCTCATCCCCAATCTTGAGGGCTTCACCAATCCGACGAGTCAAAATCAACATGAATGCGCTCCCTGTATCCGTAGCTTTTCTATAGGGTCATCTTGACCCATAAGCCTCCCAACGCAGCTGCAATGGTTAGGAGTACCCGGTTTTCAGGAATTGCTGATTTTTTACAGCCTGACAGTCATGGCGCAGCGATGCCTTCCAGACCAAAGGATTTGTGCAGCGTGCGAACCGCCAGCTCCAAATACTTTTCATTGACCACAACACTGATCTTGATCTCGGAAGTGGAGATCATCTGGATGTTGATGCCTTCGGCTGCCAGCGCCTTGAACATCTGGCTGGCGATGCCGGCATGGCTGCGCATGCCCACGCCGACCAGCGAGACCTTGACGATGTCGGTGGCGGTTTTCACACCCTTGGCACCGAGTGCGGCAGCGGTCTTCTTGGCCACTTCCACTGCGCGGTCGTAGTCGACGCGGTTGACCGTGAAGGTGAAGTCCGTCGAGCCGTCGGCACCGACGTTCTGCACGATCATGTCCACTTCGATGTTCGCATCGCCAATAGGGCCAAGAATGGCGGCCGCGATGCCAGGGCGGTCAGGCACGCCGGCCACGGTGAGCTGGGCTTCGTCGCGGTTGAAGGCGATACCGGAGATGAGCGGGTCTTCCACTGAGCTTTCCTCGTCCAACGTGATCAATGTGCCGGGGCCGTCCACAAAGGTGGACAGCACCCGTAAGGGAACCTTGTATTTTCCTGCGAACTCCACCGAGCGGATCTGCAAGACCTTGCTGCCAAGGCTGGCGAGTTCGAGCATTTCCTCGAAGGTGATCTTGTCCAGTCGCCGGGCCTTGGGCTCGACACGTGGATCGGTGGTGTAGACGCCATCGACATCGGTGTAGATCTGGCACTCGTCGGCCTTGAGCGCAGCTGCGAGTGCAACCCCCGTGGTATCGCTGCCGCCACGGCCGAGGGTGGCCGTGGAGCCATCCGGCGTGATGCCCTGAAAGCCCGCCACCACCGGCGTAATGCCAGCTTCGCAATCAGCCCGCAGGCGTTCGGTATCGATCGACTGGATGCGCGCCTTCATGTGCGACACATCGGTGCGAATCGCCACTTGTGGCCCGGTGTAGCTGCGCGCCTTCACACCGGCTTTTTCCAGCGCCAGCGCCAGCAGGCCAATGGTGACCTGCTCTCCGGTGGAGGCAATCTGATCGAACTCGCGCGGGTTGCCGCGCGGGTTGATGGACTTGGCCATCTTCAGCAGCCGGTCGGTCTCGCCGGACATGGCCGAGACCACCACCACCACCTGATGCCCCTCGGCGCGGAACTTTGCGACCTTGCTCGCCACATGCTCAATGCGCTCGACCGAGCCCATCGAGGTGCCGCCATACTTCTGAACGATGAGTGCCATGTTGTTCCTGCGATCTCCCGCAAATCCCTGAAAATGCCCTAGAGCTTCCCTTCCACCCAGGCCAGCACACTGGCCACGGCAATGGTCAGGTGCTCTGGCTGCGTGCCACCGGCCTGAGCCATATCCGGCCGGCCACCACCCTTGCCACCGACCTGCCCGGCCACAAAGTTCACCAGCTCGCCTGCCTTCACCTTGCCGGTGAGATCGGCAGTCACACCGGCGATCAAGCTCGCCTTACCCTCGCTCGCCGCACCCAGCAGCACAATGCCGCTGCCGAGCTTCTGCTTGAGTTGATCGTGCAAGGTGCGCAGACCATTGGCATCGGCCTCAACCTGTGCAGCGAGCAGCTTCACGCCCTTCACGGTCACGGCCTTGGCAAGCAGCTCGTCGCCCTGCCCCACAGCCAGCTTGGCCCTGGCGGCGGCGAGCTCTTTTTCCAGCACCTTCTGTGCATCGAGCAAGGCACTGAGCTTGCTGACCAGCTCCGTCGGCTGCGCCTTGAGTGCCGCCGCCGCCGCACTGACGCGGCCTTGCAGCTCAGCCACCCAGGCCAGCGCGTTCTCGCCCGTCACCGCCTCGATACGGCGCACACCGGCGGCAACGCCGCCCTCGCTGACGATCTTGAACAGGCCAATGTCGCCCGTACGCGCCACGTGCGTGCCGCCGCAGAGTTCGGTCGAGTGCTCACCCATGCTCAGCACGCGCACCTCGGCACCGTATTTCTCGCCGAACAACGCCATCGCGCCGGACTTCACGGCATCGTCAAAACCCATGAGCTTGGCGCTGACTTCGACGTTGGCGAGGATCGCCGCATTCACGCGACGCTCGATCTCGGCCACCTCGTCGGCACTCACCGCCTGCCCGTGGCTGAAATCGAAGCGCGTGCGCTCGGCATTGACCAGTGAGCCCTTCTGCGCCACATGCGTGCCCAGCACATCGCGCAGCGCGCGGTGCATGAGGTGCGTGGCGGAGTGGTTGCGCACCGTGGCGCGGCGCACGCTGCCGGTGACGGCGGCCTGCACCGTGTCGCCGATCTTCAGCGTGCCAGAGGCTAAGCTGCCGCTGTGCCCGAAGGCGCTGCCGCCGATCTTCTGCGTGTCGCTGACGGCAAAGGCGCCGAGCGTGCCGGTGTCACCCACCTGCCCGCCGCCCTCGGCGTAGAACGGCGTGCGGTCGAGCACCACCACGCCCGCATCGCCCGCGTCCAGCGCCGACACGGCAGCGCCGTCGCGGTAGAGCGCCAACACCTTCGCGGACGCACTCAGGTTCTCGTAGCCGACGAACTCGGTCACCGGGCCTTCGTATTTGAGCGCTACGCCAGACTTGAACTGGCTCGCCGCGCGGGCGCGCGGCGAGCCAGTTCAAGTCTGGCGTAGCGCTCAAATACGAAGGCCCGGTGACCGAGTTCGTCGGCTACGAGA
>Ga0255086_1000598_pt1 | contig 11383 bp, 14 predicted proteins | sample Colum_Cont_RepC__FD_188438 | JGI IMG/M metagenome (GOLD analysis project Ga0255086, IMG submission 188438) | Freshwater microbial communities from Columbia River, Oregon, United States - Colum_Cont_RepC_8d | ecosystem: Environmental > Aquatic > Freshwater > River | place: USA: Oregon | collected... | reverse complement strand
CCGCAGTGCCATTCGCGGGCAAGCCCGCTCCCACCAAGTCATTCGCTCACGGCCTCGCCCGTGCCGGCACCTCGTGACTCGCCACAGCGGACGGAGTTGCCGCGTCTCCGCTTCTCCCCGTCGATGTGCGTCGTTGACCACTGAACTCTGAGCCGGAGCAGGCGCTTGCACGCTGCCGGACCGTCGCCCGCCAGGGAGGGCGGGCGCCGAGCGTACAGGGACGTATTCACAGCGTGTCCGGCAGCGTGCAAGCGCCTGCTCTGGCCTGCTGCCCAAACTCCCCGAGGCACATCGCCCCCAACTTCCTGTAGAATGCAGCGCGCGCCCCCCCGGCGCACTTTCATTCATTTGCGCTGGATTTGCGTTCCAGGCGGCAGAGAGGACATCCCTATGACGGCTATTGTTGTAGCGGCGCTCTACAAGTTCGTGCGCCTTCCCGATTTTGAATCCCTGCGTTCCCCGCTTCACGACCTGATGGCCGACAACGAGGTGCGTGGCACCCTGTTGCTGGCCCTCGAAGGCATCAACGGCACCATCGCCGGCCCGCGAGAAGGCATCGACACCGTGCTTGGCTGGCTGCGCAGCGACCCCCGCATGCAGACCCTGGAAGCCAAAGAATCTTATGTGGATGAGAACCCGTTCTACCGCACCAAGGTCAAGCTCAAGAAAGAGATCGTGACTATGGGCGTTGAGGATATCGACCCCAACCACATCGTCGGCACCTATGTGAAGCCCGCCGACTGGAATGCGCTGATCAGCGACCCCGAGGTGGTGCTGGTGGATACCCGCAACGACTACGAGGTAAAGATCGGGACCTTCCGCAATGCGCTCAACCCGCAGACAGAGTCTTTCCGGGAATTTCCCGCCTTTGCCAAGGAGCATCTCGACCCGCAGAAACACCGCAAGGTGGCCATGTTCTGCACGGGCGGCATCCGCTGCGAGAAGTCCACCGCCTTCATGAAGCAGCAGGGCTTCACCGAGGTGTATCACCTGGAGGGCGGCATTCTGAAGTATCTGGAGGAGGTGCCGCAGGAGCAGTCATTGTGGGAAGGCGAGTGCTTCGTGTTTGACAACCGGGTGACGGTGAATCATCAGCTGGAGAAGGGGCAGTACGACCAGTGCCACGCCTGCCGCATGCCGATTACGGCAGAGGAAATGACTTCGCCGTTCTACGTGCAGGGCGTCAGTTGCCCGCACTGTCACGACAGTCATGATGCCGAGCAGCAGCGCCGTTACGCAGAGCGCGAACATCAAGTGCAGCTGGCCAGGGCGCGCGGCGAACCGCATATCGGCGAGTCGATGGCCCAGACCATCGCCCGCCGTCGTCACGAGAAGCAATTGGCCAAGGATGAGCAGCGCCGTCGCAACGACGCCGCATCGCTCAGGAGTTGAAAAGTGCGTCGGGCGCAGCGGCTTCGATGAAGGTGAAACGCTTGACGGTTCTGCCGTTCACTTCCAGAGTGCCGTCAAACATCGCCAGCGGGCGGATCCATAGCCCGCGCTCGCCATAGAGTGGTCGATAGACCACGTGCTCCTCTTCCGTCTCACTGTGACGCGCGACGGCATAGACCTGATAGAGCTTGTCCTTGTAATGACGGTAAATTCCGGGGATGAGTGGCATGACAGTGCGTCTCCTTGCGCCAGAGGGAAGTGTCCGGACGGCAGCTTAGCAGAATTTTCCATGCAGGCTGCCGGCGATCACAGTAGTATTGACGCAGACGCGACGCCGCACGTTCGAGTGCAGCTGCGGAGAGGGCGCGTTCAACACAAGGGATTATTCAATGTCTGACTCACGATCACACGCAGGCCTTTTTGCTGCCACGCGCAGGTCTGTACTCGTACTTCTGACACTGCTGCTGGCCGCCTGTGCCGGCACTGCGGCTCCCAGCAAGCAGGAGCTGATTCTAGGCACCTGGGCAGGTGACTTCCAGGGGCAGAGCATCGTCCTGGTGTACAGTGAAACGGAGATCGCCGTGGAGTCTTTCGGAGTCAGTTTTCCCTATGTGTGGGTGGATGCAGACAGCATCAGGCTGGATGCCATGGGGCAGGAAGTCACCAGCACGGTGGAGTTCAACGGGCCGGACGAGATGATCCAGCGCAGTGCCCAGGGCATTCAGACCCTGCGGCGAGTGCCCTGACGTCTAACGGTCGTCGTCAGCGCCGGGGTCGCGGCTCTCGTCTGGATCGCGGCGCTCGCGCATGAAGCTCATGGCATGTACACGCTGTTCCGGTGTGATCTGAGCGAAGATTTCGATGGTCTGTTGCTGGGTGATTTCCAGATAGCGCGTGGCCACCTCGCGAAGCTCATCGAAGGCGGCATTCAAGGCCTCTTCGTTCAAGGGTTCCTCGGTCAGCAATTCATTCACATCTACCTGGGCACGGAAGATCTCGCCGCGCAGTGGTCGCATGGCATCGCGGTATTCGTCCATTCGGGGTTCCAGGCGGGCCAGCGTGGCTTCATCCAGGTCATCCAGAATCCAGGACAGATTTTGCGGCAGCGGGCGTCCGTTCGGGTCGATCAGGATACGGGCAGCAATACCCCCAAACACCAGCAGGTTCAGGCTGAGGGATACCACCAGCACCCAGTTGATCACACGCCGGCGATTCACGCTCATTCGGCAATCTCCGCGTAGTCATTGAGCGCCAGAAGGGAAAGTTCTTCTTCCCAGGCCAGTTCCTGGCCGGTAATGCCGAAACTGAAGAAGTTGGCCATGTAGATGCCGCAAATCAGGGGCAGGCAGGCCACCAGGGCCGGGCGCCAGATCCACGCCAGCAGGCGGTCGGAATGTGGCACCAGCCAGTCAAGCGCCCGATCAAGCAGGCTGTCGCGGGTCAGACTCGCCGCTCGCCGCAACACGCGCTGCTCCAGGCCTTGCATGGCAGGCACTGGCAAGGCGTCCAGCAGGGATTCCAGGCGCGCATACTCGTCACCCAGCGCCTGTGCCTGATGATTGGCATGCCGAAAGGCCTCTGCCGCCATGCGCTCATCCGCTGGCCAGCGCTCGGGCCGACTGCCATGGATTTCGACGAGTTGCGCGAATCTTTCCGGTGTCATGTTCATGGTTAGCTCTGTGCTCTGACGGTTGTGGTTGCCGGCTCTCTATTGGAGCCTGTTTACTGCTTCAACTGCGCTTTCAAACTTCTTCTTGCCCGCGCCAGGATCGACTCCAGGGCGTCTACCGAGATGTCCATGATCAGCGCTACTTCCCTGTTGGAAAAGCCTTGATAATGGCTCAGCACGATGGCCGTGCGCTGGCGTTCCGGCAAGCCTTCCAGCGCCTGCCGCAGCGCCTCCAGCTGCTGTGTCTTCTCGGGGGCATCGGCTGGTCTGTCGCTGCCCTCATGTTCGTCTTCATATTCGCTGCTGATGCTCGACTTGTCCTTGCGCAGGTAATCGATGCACAGATTGTGTGTGATGCGGTGCAGCCATGTGCTTACACTGGCTTTGTCACTCTGCCAGCTGTCTGCATGCGTCCACAGGCGCAGGAAGGTTTCCTGCGTGATGTCCTCGGTATCCTTGCTGTTGCCCAACATGCGGAACGCGAAGTGACTGATGGACTTCAGATGCTTCCTGATGGCGGCCTCATACGCTTTCGCGTCGCCGGCCTGTATCGCCAGCATCAGCCCTTCATCGTCTGTCATAGAGAGATCCTTGCTCCGTAGACCATCTGCCTGGTGACAACGCGTGAACAACAGGATATTCCTGGCCTGCGCAGTGATCTCGTCGCCGCATTCTAAACGGCAGCACTGAATCTTTCATTCACTGGTCGCCTGAGTATACGCAGGCCCGTTTGATATCCGTCGGGCCCTCAAATGCAAAACGCCCGGCTGGAGACCAGTCGGGCGTTTCTTGTGTCTGCAGTGGCCTGCAGAAGCTTACTGGTTTGCAGTGTTCGTGCAGATGGTGGCCTGAACGACCACGTCCAGTGCTGCGGGAAGATCGCTGCCCACTACCGTCTGGACAGGAACTTCAGGGAACGCTGTATCGGTGAGACCATAAAGAGCCGGAGACACAGTGTTGGCGAAGCTGCCAGTGCCGCCCACATAGATGCGGCTGCTGTGCAGGTACCGAGTCGGGTTGGTCGTGGTCGTCAGGTTGAAGCGCACTTTGAACACGCCGGGGGCCGCTGAATCCCAGTAACCGACAGTCGCGCCACCGATATCCACATCGCCAGCGGCCAGCAGTCGACCGGCGAAGCCGGTGCCGCCACCAGCGGTATTGAACCCATTCAGATAGCCCGTGGCGCCATCGCTGATGCCGACCGGAGTGAACGCGCTCACGCTGGTCAGGGGTGACTGACCTGGTGTGTTGCCCTTCACGAACACATTGAAGCAGCCCTGGGGCAGAACGACGCCCGGATCAACCACTACGGGTTCGCAGAAATCATTCTTGAAGGTGAAGTAGGACGCCCAGCTGCCGCCCGGGGTGATCTGCAGTGTGCCAGCCCAGGCAGATTCAGTCTGAACAACAGGATTGGTCGTGCCTTGTGACCTGCGTGGCTGCCTGAGCCGCTGTTGCCGTAGGAACTGCTGCCGGACGATTTGTTGCTGCTTGACGAATTGCTTGCAGAGCTGCTCTTGCTGGAAGAATTGCTGGCAGACGACTTGTTGCTGCTGTTGCCATAGAAGCTGGTGGCATTGTAGGTCTTGCCGCCACTGCTCTTGGCAGAGCTTGAGCTGCCCTTGCCCTTGTCCTTACCGGAGCTGTCCTTGTCTGACTTGCATGATTTGCCCTTGCTGGAGCTGTCCTTGTCTGACTTGCATGACTTGTCCGACTTTTCGGACTTGCACGACTTGCCATCTTTATCGGATTTGCAGGACTTGTCCGACTTGCCATCATGATCGTCGTCGTGATCGTGATCGTGATCGTCGTCGTCGCCGCCAGTGCCGCCACCGCCCGAGCCGCCGCCAGAGACTACGCGGGTGACGACTGCATGGGCCGCTACAAACACGTCCGCATTGCAGAAGGTGTCGGCATTGATGGGCAGGCTGCTGAGGGGAATGGTGAAGCTGTGAGTCGCGCTGTTCAGGTTGGTGGCCTTGTGCGGGAACAGCCCGATCTGCGGATTGCCGCTGCTGTTGACTGGCAGCAGGGCCTTGTTGTCACCGATCCAGGCGTGGGCTTCATTCAGCTTTCAGTCGCCAATCAACAGGTAGTCCAGCAAGACAGTGTCAGTGTTGATGGTGACGCAGACGGCGCCAACTTCAGTGGTCTGGCCTGCGTACAGGACGGAGCACTGGGCAGCGTTCGGAGCCTGAGCCAATGCAGAAGAACCAGCGAACAGGGTGCTGATCAGCGCAAGTGCAGCCAGAGTGGTGTGCAACAGTTTCATTTTCCAAGCCTCGTTGTGGCGAATACGTCCTTCCGGATTGCGTTCGATCGGCGGTACAAACCAATGGCTTGCACACTCCTTGATCGATTAAATGCATTCTGAACGAAGTCCAGCAAGGCCGCGAGGGATAACACGGGCAAAAACTGGGTAAATTATCGCCTGATTTCTGCCCGGAACCGCGTAACTGTGAGCTGCATCACACATGCTCAGCTGAGCAGGCGCACTTCCTGCTGCGGGAGCGCAATCCCGATGCCCGCCGCCTGCAAGGCATCGTGAATGGCCAGATTGGCGACATACTGCGACTCGAAGCGCACTGCCGTTCTGGCCCAGAAGCGGATGCCCAGATTCATGCCGCTGGTGCCGAAGGAATCGATGCCCACCTGGGGGGCGCGTTCGGTGCTGATCCCTTCGACAGTCTGCAGGGCGTCGAGCACTATCTTGATGGCTGCCCTGGGGTAGCTTTGATACGCCACGCCGACGATCATCTCGACGATGCTGTCCTTCTGGGAGTTGTGCAGCACCTCGCCCACGATGTGCTTGTTGGGAATGCTGATGCGGACACCGTCCTCGTCGCTGAGCAGGGTTTAGGCCAGATGCACTTCCTCGACGATGCCGCTGACGCCTTTGACGGAGATGGTGTCACCCACCACGAAGGGCCGCGCCAGAATGATGTTGAAGCCGGCGCCGTAGTTGGCCACCAGTCCCTGCACCGCCAGGCCGGCGCCCAGGGAGAGGGCTCCAATGGCGGCGACAAAGGGTGTCACGCTGATGCCAAGCTTGCCCAGGGCGATGATGGTCGTCATCGCGATGAACAAGAGGCGAACGGCATTGGCGATGAAGCCCGCAAGTGTGACATCCACTGCGCGGCGCCGACACAAGGTCAGGATCACGTTGCGGATCTTGTTCGCCACGTAGGTGCCTGCCAGAACGACGATGATCGCGCCGATGATCTGGAAGCTGTAGTTCACCAGAAAGGTGGTGATCTGAGAGTAGATGGCCGTGAACTGCAGAATTTCCTGTTGCATGGGACATACCTCGTGAGGAGAGCGGACCTGCATTGTAAAGGGATTGCGCCGGTGCGTGAGCGCGCATTTGCAGTATCGACGCGCCGCAATGCCCTGGGGTATTCTGCGGACGTCATCCCTCACCAAGTCCTGTCATGCAGAACCCTATCCGCCCTGACGACAGCTTCACGCGTTCCGCCGGCCGGCAGCTTGCGCTGTATGGCGGCGCGGCCGTGGCGATCCTGGTCATCCTGATGTTCACCCTCGACTTCATCGCCGGCCTTACCAGCGCCAGCGGTGGCGGGACGGCAGGCGCCGTGGATGTGGAGAATCAGGAGATTACGGTGTACCTGCGCGAGGAGCCTCCGCAGCTCAACAGCATGCTGGCCACCGACGCGGTCAGTGGCATGGTGCTCGGTCATGTCATGGAGGGGCTGCTGCGCTACGACGCCAACGCCCAGATCGTGCCCGGCCTTGCCGAGCGCTGGGAGATCGACGGCACCCGCGCCGTTTTTCATCTGCGCGAGAATGCCCGCTGGAGCAATGGCGAACCCATTACCGCGCAGGACTTCGAATTTGCCTGGAAAACGGCGCTGGCTCCCGCCACGGCCTCGCAGTACGCCTTCATCTTCTACGCCATCAAGAATGCCGAAGCCGCCAACACCGGTGCGGTGCCCGTGGACGAGGTGGGAGTGCGGGCGCTGGACGCCAGGACGCTGGAGGTGGAGCTGGCCCAGCCCATAGCCTATTTCGACAAGCTGGTAGCCTTCACCACGTATCTGCCGGTGTCGGAAACCTTCTTCAACGCCACGGCCGGACGCTACGGCGCCGATGCCGACGAGATGCTCTACAGCGGTCCGTTCATGATGAGCAGCTGGGTGCATGGCGCCAGCCTGCGTCTGGAGCGCAATCCTTATTATTGGGATCAGGCGCGGGTGCGACTCAATGCCATCAACGCAGCCTATGTGACGTCAGACTCCAACACCTTGCTCAACCTCTACAAGGATGGCCGCATCGTGCAGGTGGACCTGACCGCCGAGATGCTGGAAGGGGCCATGCAGCAGCGCTGGCACCTGGACAGGTTCATGGACGGCAGCGTGTTCTTCATCGACTTCAATCACCGCCCCGATCGGGTCACCCGCAATGTCAATCTGCGCAAGGCCATGCAACTCGCGCAGAACAGCAACGAACTGGTGGACCGAGTCATCAAGCTGCCCGGCTACGCTCCCGAGGCCACCTATGATGTGGCCCTGGCGCGGGAGTATCTGGAGCGGGCCCGCCAGGAGCTGGGCCTGACCGAATTCCCGCCCCTGGTGCTGCTGGCCGACACTTCGCCGGTGGCCACCATCTCCAGTCAGTACTATCAGGAAGTGTTCAAGCGCAACCTGGGTCTGGATCTGATCATTGATGCCCAGACTTTCCAGCAACGCCTGGCCAAGATGGACGTGGGCGACTTCGACATCGTGCTCTCCGGCTGGGGGCCGGACTACAACGATCCGCTGACCTTCGCCGATCTCTACGCCTCGTGGAATCTGAACAATCGCGGCCGTTACGCCAGCCCCCGGGTGGACGAGCTGGTGCGGCAGGCGCAGGGCTCGACGGACAACGCCCAGCGCATGGCGGCGTTTGGCGAGATCCAGCAGATTCTGTTCGACGACGTAGCGATGATCGGCAATTACGAGCGTGGCAGGGTGTACGCGACGGATCCGCGGGTGAAGGGCATATTGAGGAGGGTGTTTGGGGCGGAGGTCGATTATACCAATGCGTATATTGAAGAGGTGCCCCAGTAGTATTGGGTTCGCTTGGGAGCAGGTGCCGGCGGGGCTTGCCGGACACGCCGTGAATACATCCCTGTAGGCTCGCCTGCCGCCATCCCTGGCGGCAGACGGTCCGGCAAGCCCCGCCGGCACCCGCTCCTCCGACCTCCGTGCCACGCTGGGCGCCTCGTTCGGGGGAAGAAGAGAGAGCGGCACCCGTCGCACACAAAAGTAGTGCCCGCCTCGGGGCGCCAGGCAGCGTGAGGCGCTCCGCCCGCCGCTTTTTGCGCGGAGGGAGTGTGTGCTGCGGCAAGACCGCTGTGATGCAGGTCTCGCTGCCGAACAAGTAACAGGATTCGAATTTGGCACGATGCAGGAGATGAGGGAGCGGGTGGGTGCGGGCGCGACCCTCTGCCGCCAGGGATGGCGGCAGGCGAGCCTACAGGGATGTATTCACGGCGTGTCGCGCCCGCACCCACCCGCGCCCTCGTCGCCGGGATCGAAGCAATACCAGACAGCTCATCAACAACAGGAATCTGCACACGCATGTGGCAGTACACACTCAAGAGACTCGCGCAGGGCCTGGTAACCGTCTGGTTCATCGCCACCGCCACCTTCCTCGCCATGCACAACGTGCCCGGCGATCCCCTCTCGGGCGGCCGGGCCATCAGCCCCGAGATCCGCGCCAACCTCGAGGCACGCTACGGCCTCGACAAGCCCCTCGGCGAGCAGTACGTGCTGTATCTGGGCAATTTCCTGCGGGGCGACTTCGGCATCTCCTTCACCCAGCAGAACCGCCAGGTCAATGACATCATCCGCGAACATTTTCCTGTTTCGGCTACTCTGGGCATTCTGGCGGTGCTGTTCGCCGCGCTGGGCGGTGTGCTGTGGGGCGCGCTCACGGCGCTGTATCGCAACCGGCTGCCAGACACCATCATCATGTTCCTGGTAATTCTCGGCATCTCGGTACCCAGCTTCGTGTTTGCGGCCCTCGGCCAGCTGGCGCTGGTGAATGTGAATGCGCTGCTGGGGGTGTCGCTGTTGCCCGTCGCCGGCTGGGGTGAGGTCAGCCACATGATTCTGCCAGCCCTTGTGCTGGGGATGGGCACCATGGCCTATCTGACCCGACTGATGCGCTCGTCTATGCTGGAAATCATCCACGCTGACTACATCCGCACCGCTCGCGCCAAGGGTCTGCCCCCCGCTCGCATCTTCACGCGGCATCAGCTGCGCAATGCCATTCTGCCAGTGGTGACAGTACTCGGGCCCGCCATTGCTGCCATTACCACCGGCGGCTTCGTGGTGGAGCTGGTGTTCGCAATTCCGGGCCTGGGGCGGTATTTCGTGCAGGCCGTGCAGCAGCTGGATTACACGGTGATCATGGGCACCACGGTGTTCTATGGTGCCTTTCTGGTGTTCATGGTGATCGTGGTGGACCTGCTGTATGGCTGGATCGATCCGCGGGTGAGGGTGCAATGACGACACCGAACACGCCTCCAGTGCTGAGTCCCGAAGACTTTCTGCCCCTGCAGGTCCGTCCTGATGCTTACGGCATCACCCGGCCTTCACGCTCCTACTGGCAGGATGCCTGGGCGCGGCTGCGCCGCAATCGCCGGGCCATGCTCTCCCTGTGGATCATCATCGCGCTGCTGTCCTTCGCCCTGCTGGGGCCGCTGTTGTGGACAGTGGACCCGGCGCGGCAGGACATCGACCAGATCAGTCAGGCGCCGGGGGCCGATCGCAGTGCCACCATCGTCGCACCCTATGTCGCCTGGAATGGGATGGCCACAGCGGGATTCGAAGGAGGCAGCGGGCTGCGGCTGGCGGCGGCGGCCAATTCCCAGGTGGTGCGCCTGCTGTGGGATGCCGTGCCGGGCATGCAGGGCTTCCGGCTCTACCGCAATGTTTTTCCCGTGGATGGTGACATGGCCTTCGGCCTGCCGATTGCCGAGTTTCCCGACAGCGATGCAGGCTTCTATGAGGATCGGCTCGATCTGCGGCCCGACACGTACTACTACTCGCTGGTAGCGCTGGACGAAGACCGTGCCCTGAGCAGCCAATACGAAGTGCTGGAAGTGGAAGTTACCCGCGTGATCACCCTGGACGAAGTGCGTACTCGGGCCCTGGTGCCGGCCGAACGCGTGCTGGCCGAGGGCGACGAGGTGCTTCTCGGCCTGCATCCGCTGGGCACGGATTATCTGGGCCGCGACATGCTGTCGCGACTGATGGCGGGCGCGCGGGTCTCACTGTTCATCGGCATCGTGGCGCCGCTGCTGTATGTGCTGCTGGGCGTGTTGTATGGCAGCACGGCGGGGTTCCTTGGAGGCCGCGTCGATCAATGGATGATGCGCTTTGCGGACTTCGTGGTGGCCCTGCCATTCCTGCTGTTCATGATCCTGTTCCAGGTAGTGTTCGGCATCGGGCCGGGTGAGAGCGGCATCCTGCCCATGCTGCTGGCCCTGGTGGTGCTGGCCTGGCCGGCCACCGCTCGGCTCGTGCGCGGGCAGGTACTGCAGATCCGCCAGGAAGCCTACATCAGCGCGTCCCGCCTGCTGGGGGCACCGAGCTGGTATCTCGTGCTGCGACACATGATCCCCAACACCCTGGGCGTGATTCTGGTGACGCTGACCTTCGCTGTGCCCAGTGCCATCTTTACCGAGGCGTTCCTGTCCTTCATTGGCATGGGCGTGGCACCACCCACCGCGTCCTGGGGCAGCATGAGCAATGAGGGGCTGGCGACGATGCTCACCCACCCTCACGAGCTGATCTTCCCGGCCCTGTTCATCAGTGTGACGGTGCTGGCCTTCAACCTGCTGGGCGACGGGCTGCGCGATGCGCTGGATGCCCGCATGAGGAGTCTGGAATGAGCGTGCCCCTGCTGGACGTGCGCAATCTGCAGGTGGAATTCGACACCTATGGCGGCACAGTCAAGGCCGTGCGCGGCGTGGATTTCAGCGTGGACGCGGGGCGCACGTTGGCCATCGTTGGAGAGTCGGGCTGCGGCAAGTCCGTGACCGTGCAGGCCATGATGGGCTTGACGCCCATGCCCCCCGGGCGCATCACCGCGGGCAGTGCCCGGCTGCGCGGCGAGGAGATTCTGGGCCGCAGCACGGTGGCGGGCCGCGAGGTGCGGGGCTCGGAGATTGGCATGATCTTTCAGGACCCGATGTCCTCGCTCAACCCCACCATGCGCATCGGCGACCAGATCGCCGAGCCGCTGCTGGTGCATCGTGGCTACAGCGGCAAACAGGCCCGCGCCCGCGCCATCGAGCTGCTGGAGATGGTGCGC